>Ga0255770_10000505_pt1 | contig 36368 bp, 20 predicted proteins | sample 071ome_22_FD_179968 | JGI IMG/M metagenome (GOLD analysis project Ga0255770, IMG submission 179968) | Coastal salt marsh microbial communities from the Groves Creek Marsh, Skidaway Island, Georgia - 071404AT metaG (version 2) | ecosystem: Environmental > Aquatic > Marine > Intertidal zone >...
GCCATTTGTCAATTGCAAAACTTCTATCAGTACCTATAATAATTTTCTTCCTATAACCCGGATTTAATATTTTATTGTTAACTTGTACAACAATATTATTTGCTAAAGGTTCTCTATTATATGGAAGGAGAACTTCTGCTTGTGGGTTAGCACCTGTTCTAAATATATGATAATTTTTTACACCATCAGGAACAAAAGATTCATCAACAACTATTTGACTAAAATCAGGTGTTGTACTATTATAAACTGTGTAATCAAAAATATCGCCTATTTGGCTTTTTGTTGTAAGCTCTATAAACAAGTTACCATTAACATTTAGAGGTGTTGCTAGTTCAACATTTCCGTTTCTTGTAACAAACAAACTATAATTTGTATCGTACTTGATATCTGTATGCAATCTTGTTGATTGATCAATAGCAACAATACGATCGCTGTCTATTACATCAAGACCATTATTATCAATTAATATAATGTTTAGATTTTTATTTGCAACTAAAGGTGTACTATCAGCAAATTGGAATGTGTTTGTTTTCCAATCAATTGTGTACAACGATGGATCTAGTATTTCATAATCTAGTTTTGCAATTACATTTGATTGCGACTTTGCTGTTCCGCTTAGTGCATACTCGAGTGTAGCATCGTCGGTTGTAAAGTTGTGTACAGTTATAACACCCTGTCCATCTTGAACTCTGTTGTACACTGTAATATCTAGTGCATCAACTAATTGGCCAGGTACCTGTTCCTCAGGTCCTTTACTTGTAGTTGGTGTAACAAATCCATCACCGTCAACTGTAATATCACCTGCTTGAACTCCAGTAGCAGTTGATAGCGCAAAATCGCCACCACGTAGTTCTACATCAAAATTAGTAAAGTCTGGAGTAGTTGTACCATCACTAGATTCTTTTCTAATAATAATAGTGTCACCGGCTTGGTTGGCAACATAAGGAATATCATCAAGAATGTTATATTCCTCAAGTATATCACTTAAAACAATACTAGTTGTAATACCGTCGCCGTTTATTGGACCCATTACAGCAAATGGTAATTTTTCATCTGCTGTTGGCCAACTATCGCTGTCTAGTCTAATTGGACTTTCGCTCTTAGGTGCAGCAACACTCTTGAAGTAAATGTTGTATGTAACGTTTGCTTCAAGAGGAGTAGCAAGATCAAGCACATTTGTACTACCATCTAATACAAATATTTCATCATCAAATGCACTGTCGTATGTGTCAAAACTGTTTACACCAAATCCATCAGTATCAAACCCTAGAGTATTACCAAATGAAATTGTATCTATTTGAACTCCACCGTAATCAATGCCATCCATTACTTGTGCAAGATCGTTACCTGGCATGCCGTCTGTTGGCTTATAGAAATAGGTAATTCTATCTGCTGCTGTCAACATACTTGCATTTCTATAATAATCTACAATAACAACAGCACCTGTTGCAGGAGGTTCTGCAAAACTAATAACACCTAATTTTCTAGTATACCCTGTGCTTGTATCTTCTTTGTTGCTAGGTGTAAACTCACTGCTTAAACTTTCAACTCCGTCTACTGTTACTTTGATTTTTGAAACTCTAGTGTCAATTGGCCATTTCAATACAAAATCAGTTGACGCACCGTTTCCTGTAAATGTTTCAGTTGGAACATGTAAATCAGTGAAAACAAGATTTCCTGATACACGATCAAACTTCATTAGCATATGTGTTGCTTTTGCTTTGCTATTACCAATAATAGCATATGCTCTTGCTGGTGTACCTTCTTCAGATTGTGTACCGTCAAAAGTTACAGTAGGTGCTGTAATATATTTTGCACCTTTTACATCAACATCAATAAAGTTTACAACATCTCCAGCAAGTGTAGCTCTACCTTTTAATGTAGGACCTCCGCCACCGCTTACAGTTACATTTGGACCATCAGTCCAACCTGTGCCGCCATCATAAATCTTAAATTCAGTTATTTCAAAACCAACATTATCTAACCAATGCTTTTGAGGATACGTTTCAACAAAAGGACTGTAAGTTTGTACTTCGCTATTGAACACACTTGTTCTTTCGGCAACAATACGTCCTTCTACTTCATCATAACGTGGCTGCAAATCAAAGTCAGTTACACTGGTTTGTGTCGGCTCTGTTTTTTGATAACTGCTTACGTATTCTCTAACTTTAGTTTTGTAAGGTTTTACTTCGTTTACATAATCTTCATAATTAGGAAGGTTATCATTTTTGAATGTAATTTTTTGTTGTAGTTCGCCAACATTGTGTTTTGCTTTTACAAAACTTGTTTTGAATACCCAATCAATATTAACTTGTTCACTTAATGCATATCTAATACTTGCAAAGAACAGTTTGTTCCACTCAACTTCTAGTTGGTCTACAAAAATTTGATTTTGTAAAGCCAACATAATGTTGCGTATTTCGTTTACAGGTTCTCTATCATACAAGTATGCATCAAATACTTGATTATCAAAGCCACTGGTTTGATTTTGATACAATAATTTTGATAATTGAATTGTACCATTTTGTCTACCAATAGTTTTATAATTTACAGTATAATCTACTTCTGGTAAGTTGTCAATTTTTTCTAGTAGTAACCAACCACCAGATCCAATGTTTTCAATCTTTACCACTTCGCCAATTAAATCGTTGGTTGCTTCTAATGCATAACTTCCAGGTACTAGATGATTGATAGCAGTAGTTTCATCATACCCTTCTGCATACCAGTCTGTATATTGCCAATATAATGTAGTATCATACGATTGTATTCTTTCTACACTCCATTCTTTTTGCTCCGGTGTGTAATTATACAATGCCCAGAATCCGCCAATGTTGCTATCATTTTCAACAAGCACTGTAAATCTTCTTACAATTAACAGTGTGTTATCACTGTAATTTTTACCTTCTTTTTCTACTACTGCACTTGTAACTTGTCCTAGGTTATTGATGTAAAGTTGTATTTTTGCACCTGTACCTGTGCCTCTAATATCTACAGTAGGTCCTTTGCGCACACTGCCTTCTGTATAACTAGGATCAACATATCCTCTACCTGGATTTGTGATAGTTACACTTTTAATTCTTCCATCAATAATTGTAGGTGTAAGTGTAGCAGTTTCAATTCTAGCAACAGGAACAAATCTTAAAAGATTTTCGCTTGCAATTTTAACATCGTAATCATTGCTGTAAATGCTAGGCATTGGGTCTGCTTTTTGTAAACCACTTAAACTAAAATCATCTACAATTAAGTTATCTGCAAGAACACCATTGACTCTTTCAACTACTTGCTTTAGAGCCTCAGTTCTATTGATAAACATACTTTGATTTGGAGTATTTAGAACACCATACCTACGAGGTATGCTAATATCAATGTCTGGTAGCTGATTACTGTTTTTGTCATATCCTACTAAACTGTCAATCCATTTTTGCACTATATCTGCATTAGGCTTGCTTGTAGCAACGCCTTCAGTTAGAAGCTGATATTCACTGTGAATATTATTTTCAGTTTCAAACTTTTTCCATTCAACATGCAGAATTATATTTTCATCTTTGATAAGATTTCTTACGTTGTAAAGTCCAAACTTGTTGTTTTCATAGAATGCTACAAATCTGTATCCTTGACCTGCAGGATCTTGAATAAGCAATGTTACATCATATGCACTAATGCTTCGTGTGTCAACTGCCGGAAGGGTTCTTTTGTTCTTTACCCAATAATAATATTTGTTTGAGAAGGTTCCTGTTACTGCATCATACACATCTGCAACAACATAACTGTCGTCATTGTATTTGGTTGTTCCACTAACACCATCTGCTAGGCCTTCTACTGTATCTGCAATATCATCCCATTCGCTCGGTAGTAAGTCGCTTTCAACCCATTCGTAAACGTCTACTTCAAAACTTGGTAGCGGAGTATTCCAATTGTTAGTTTTATATTCAAGGCCACGCTGTCTTGTATTAAACCATTTGATTGTGCTTAGGTCCCACCATAGCTTTCCAACATATCTACTGTCCCAAGGTGTTTTGTTTCCTGTATTTGTGCTGCCAATATTATACACAGCAGGATCATAATACAACTTGAAACTTAGTTCTTGCTCTGCAGGTCCTGCGATTTTACCTTGTACAGGATCAATATAATCCAAGTATGTTACAAGATCGCCGTTTGTTTTGTCGTACAAGAATACATTTTTAATCTGTGATAAATCAACATAATCTTGTATCAAACTATTTGAAGTCCAAGCATTAGTATTTTTCTGTGCTCTAAAATCTACAACAAATCCAACGTTTGTATCTAGGCCAAGACTATTAGTAAACATACTGCCAGGTTGTCCAACAATAATGTGGTTATCAACTATTTTCACACTTGGGAATAGAGCTTTTGAAGTATCTCTTAGATATCTCATTTTTTCTGCATAAATCCAAGTATCGTTGTAGTTTTCAAAAATGTAAACTTGACCGTTATCTACAACACGATCTCTAAATGCAGTTGCACTATTATCAAATTGTGTTAGATTTGAATCAAATGTCATTTCTGCAATATTATCACCGTTGGTGCTCATTATTGCAAGTTTGTTTTTGCTAAAATCTAAGCTGTAACCAAAGTATTCATTTTGCTGTCCTTTTGGAGAATACAATTCTTGTTGCAATTCAAACAAAGGATTTTCGCTGTCAAAATTGTATCTATAAAGATATACTTTACCATTGTTTAGACCTGTAAAGTCAGAGCCAATAGCACCTATTGCAATGTCTTTTCCATCATCTGATACTGCCAATGAATAAGCAAAATCGTCTTCTGCTGCTACATCGCCGTCAATGTTAGATTCGTAAACATAACGTCCGTCGTTGTTGTTGAATCTGTATACACTAACACGATTGATTCCTGTTGCATCTAAATAACCAGCAATAGCTATCACATTACCATCTTTTGATACATCAAAACTTTTACCAATATCAGATGCTGTGCCTAAACCTACACTGTCACTTTCTGTTTCTGTTACATCACCAAGATTAGGTACAAAACCAACATAGTCAATATATTGATCAAGTTGTTGCCACTCGCTGTCAACACCAGGTAGTATTCCACTACTTCCAAATACATTTGTTGTTGCTTTGTATAAAATATATCCTGCAAATACTATTTCACCTTCATAGTATGTTTTTAGAGGATCAAATGTACCTTTGTAATTTGGATCTCTTGAATAGTTGAAAATGTTTACATTAGCAAGACTGTTTTCTAAGAAATATATTCTACCATTATCTGCTAAACTTCTCACATAAAACTTGTGTACTAAATCGCTAGTAAATGCAGACTTGATTGCAATACCAAACTGCTCTCCTGATCTAGCAACAGGTGATAAAATTGTTGCTTCTAGTTTATAAGCTGTAACATCTTTTTTGTAGACATGTATAACACCTTGGTTTTGTAGATTACTTAAATATGCTGATTGGTCAGCAGTTAATACATCTACTAACTCCCAATCCTGTGACAAAGTACTGATTGTACTATCTGCTACACCAGCAGGAGTATCTCTTAGTGCTTGCCATAATGTACCTCTGTCAGATACAATATCATATTGTAAGTAGCTTGCAGTACCATCATATTCGCCAACATATTTGCTGCGAACATCACTTGCATTAGGTGCACCAACAATAATGTATTGTCCGTTTTCAGTTACGTCAACACTAGTACCAAAACCTGAACCTATATCATAAAGTGTACCAACAGTTAAAGTACCACTGTTTACATCGTGTGTGCCTAATGCTGTAGTATCTACAGGATTAGTTAACGCTTTATCTGTGTAAATTTCAAATGCAGTTGTAGTTGTTGGTTTTGCATAATAATAATTGTCGTTAAGAGCAGTAATACCAGTTGCATTTGAAATTAATATTTTTTCGCCTTCTCTAATTCCGTGTGCAATAGGTGTAGTAATTACACCAGGATTTGAATTTATTATACTTTCAATTGCTTGTGTTTTAATACCATCAATTTCTAAAGTTTGTAATAATGTGTATTCTAATGATTCACTTAATCTAGTATATACAGCAACACGACCATTTAATCCTGCACCAGGCATACCTACTGCCAACACTTGATTGCTACCACTTGCTGCAAAACTAGTACCATAACCTACATCTACTAATCCTTCTTCATTTGGAATTTCTGCTTGTAGATTAAATATTCTAGCATTATCAATTACTTCGCTTTTGCCAGTACCGTTATCGTCTAACCATAGGCGATCATTTTCAGTAACATCATAATCAATTAACAGTGAATTAATATCAGTGATATTGTTTAGTCTACGACCATTTAATTGTGATACTATACCAAGTGTACTATCACTTAAATCAATGCCTTCTTCTCCAATGTCTTTGTTTGAATAAAATTCAACAACATTCAAACTTACATCTCTAGCAGTCCAAAATCCGTTAACATCGTCGTTAACATTGTTAATACCAATAATTTCGCCGACGCTAAAAGGAACAGCTCTATCAAAAGTTGCTGTAAATCCAATATCTGTTTTGTCTATTCTAACAATTCTTACAGGAGATTGAATGTGTTTGTAAACACTCCATGATTGTTGTACTTCAGGTACCCAAATGTACTTGTTTAGATCAATACTGTTTATGTTGAAAGATAGCACATCTTTTAATGAACGTGCAATGAAGTTTACTTGATCAAGAGCAACGTATCCTGCTGTTTTGGTATATTCTTCTAAATTATCAGCAACAGGAAATGGTGCATGATCATAGTCGTTATTTTTTAGATATACTTTTGCTTTAGGATATTGATACACTAGATCAGTTCTAGTATTGTCAACTGTGTTGACCAATTCAACTGTTTGAGGCTCAATCCTAAATTGCTTTTCATCTAGTTGATATTCAACTTCGTCAAATGCATCTGTAGCACCGTATTGTCCGGTGCGTATTGCCCATTCTTCAAAAAATTCTAAACTGTCTTTATCAGCACTACCTAATTTGTCAAACAACTTTGTAAGAGCATTTTTTGTACCCTTATCTTGAATCATGCCTTGATAGAATTTATATTGACTTACATCGTCATTGATTATATTTTCTAAATATTGACGTTTTTGATAACCAATCAAGTGCTGTGCTAAACGCTGTTGTTCACTGTCAAAATTATCAGTGTCTAAGTCATAAAAATCGGTAAACTGATTTGCTCTGTAATCCCAGTTTGGTTTTAAGCTGCTTTTTGGACGCTCTGATAATACGTTCCAATTACTAAAGTTAAATTCTTCAGTGCCGCTGTGGGTTACAACAGCAGTGTAATAAAATTGCTTGTATTTTACTAGTTCTCCGATGTAATAATCTTTCCATGATTCCCATTCAGTAACCAATGCTTCATCATATGTAAAGCCGGGAATATTTAGACTACCGTTCCAATCGTCAGTTCTATAACCAACTACTTTTATGCGTTCTTGTCTATAGCCTGGTTCAGGATCATAAATTGTGTCATTGAAAACAGTTGTATTGTCAATCAATACAACATGTTCCTTTTGTACTAATGGTAGTTTAATAAAGAAAATACCTTCAGCATTATTCTTTGGAGCAATGCCAAATCTATTTGTGTTATCTCTAATAATATTTGTGTAGCTGGTTCTCAATTTGCCTGTATCTGCTTTTAACACATCTAAACCGTAAAAGTTATCAAACACATCGTCAACTACAAAATAATCTCTGTTAAATTCAACAGTGTTTGCACCAGGACTTAAAACAATTACACTGTTTGCAGCCCAGTTCTGTGTTGTCCAGAATAAGAATTCTTTGGTTGCTAATCTAAAATCTTCAATAGTTTCAGTTTCACGGTTGTTGTATTCAAAGCTAAATCCTAGCTCAAGTAAAGATTGTTCGTAGCCTAGTAAAAAGTCAACAACCTCTTGAGACTTTGTTAATATAGTACCATAATCAATTGTTGATTTAACGCTTTCAAATCTACGTCTAAGAACTGCATTAGCACCGCCAGCAATAGGTAATTCTTTTAGAGCACTATATAGTGTTGAATCAAACTCTGCACCTGTGATATGGTTTTCATTTGCTCTATAGAATCTATTGCTGTATTTTACAATTTTACCTGCAACAACTTGTTTATTTTCATCCCAATCAAGGAAGCTATCACTGATACCACCAACATTAATACCAATGTCGTTTGCACTTTCTATTGGCTTGTAATATTCAAAATACGGATCTTCTTTGTCGTATCCTGAAATCTTATATCCACGACCAATTTTTTCTATAATCACACCACTGTAAGAAACTATTTCTTGAGCACTACTAGTGTTTAAGAAAATTTGATAATTTTCTTGAGGTACAAATACATTACCTTGATTCAACGGTGTTCTACTATCTAAAACAAGTTTTAGTTTGCTCTTGTCTGCAAACCCGCCTAGTTTCAAACCTATTTGTGAGTTTATTGTTTTTAATCTGTCAATATATTTTTCATAATTTGCAGTAATATTTGTTTGCAAATAATTTTCAATATAATTTATTAAACCAAGAGTTTGATTTACTTTTCCGTTGGTTTTTGTTTTAGGAAAAATTAAATCTTTTGCTCTAATTGCTTTTTTACCATTGTATACATAATTGCCAGCAATGTTTCTTGATGTTCTTGATCTATCAAAACCAATTGCAAATACTTGTGCTGGTCTGTTGATTATCATTGCAACCAGAAGGCTAAATGCATAATCACTGCTGCGTCTCCAAGCAGTTTCAATAGGTGCTTCGTCGCCAAACTTAAAGCCATCGTTTCTCATCATAGCGTAGCTGAATTCTTTTGCAAAACCACTGGCTAATGGGTCAACAAGTTGGCCAAATTGATTTACTGGCAAATGTTTTGTTAATTGTGGGCGCACATATTTCTTTTTAACATATGCTGCTTTTCCAGGTTCTTTTACTAAGCCTAGTTCTAAGTCTTTCCACATAATCAAGTTATCACTGGTGTAAGGAGCTGGACCATATTGTGTTTCCCACCAAGTTGGTTTGACACTAAATCCAAGCATTTCCCACGGTGTCATATGTGGACGATCTGTATCATATGCTTGCTTGTACACAGCTCTCCAATACCCTGGTAATTTTTCACCAGTTGCGCTAATGCTGCGTGAATAATTGTATGTAAATCCATCACCTTGAGTCACAAATTCATTTGTAGTATAATCAGGGTTTCCTACCAATGGCAACCATGCAACAAAATCACTTATAAGGATTCTGTCCATGCTTTCTTTTGGAACGTTTGAATTACGATATATGCCTTCGATATAATCATGAATATTGAAAACATTTTCATCATATACAACTTTTAAGTTGTTGTAAATTCTTTTTTCTAATTCCAGTAAAAGATCATCTCTGTAGTCGTTGTATGCAACACTTAAACTACCGTCGTGTCCTCTAATTACTTTTGTAGTAGTTGAATAACTATTATCAGTTTGTAATTCAGGCTCATAGGCAGGATACATACCTAGTTTTGTAGGTGTAGGAGGTAAAAAACTTCCTTCAGTATTTTCGTACTCGTAGATTTTAATAACATCGCCATTTTCATTTGCGGCTGTAATATCAATAAATCCGTTTTCTGTAAACGTATAATCAGTACCATATGTTAATTGTGCATCGTTTAGGTAAACGTAAACTGCTTTTTTGGTTAATTGTCTAATATTAAAAACTTTAGAAAGAGCATAATATCTATTTCTATTATCAAGCACAGTATATTCTAATAACTTTGCACCACCGAATCCAATCATATCTGTACTGTAAAATGGCATGGTTTTTGTTTTGTTTTTTGTTAATTCTTGTAATAACAAATCAACATGCTCTTTTACAGGGCCTACAAACGTACTTGCTTTGGCTACTGATAAAAATTCTCTTTTGAATTTACTATATTCAGTTTTTGCAAATCTTACTGCTTTTACAATATTTGCATTTTTATCGGTAAGATGATACAATGGCAAATTAATAGGTCCACTGTGTTGTACAAATTTTCTACCATATTTTGCAACTTCGCCTAAGTCTCTTAAATTTCCGCGGCCTGGTTGTTTACCATTAAATGCTGGTACTTCTGCAATCAATCCTTCTACATGGTCATTAACTTGGCCAAGTGTAAACTCTGTAATATTATTATTAAGAGGATTTCTTTCAAGATTGTAAGGTATTTCATAATGTCCAACAGAAGTTTTGTCAGCACTGCTTTTTGTTTTAATAATACAAACATCTTCTGCACTCAACTCTTGAACAAGATTTATTTTGCGTACATTGTTATCATCTACAAAATTCCAATCAACTCCTTGTATTTTGAATTGATTGTTAACATATACTTTGCATACAAGATCTGTTAGATTTGCACTGTTATTGTAAACATCAATTGGAAAACGATTTACTATGTCATCGCCTGTGTATTTTCTAATAACATACTGGCTGCTTAATTCGTTTGCTTTTGTCCATGCATTAACATAGTACACACCGTTGCTTTTGTTTTTCTTTAGGAAAAGTTCATCGCTAGGTTGAGTGTATACAACGTTATTTTGTTCATACTCATATGATTGTGTAAGTAGAGGAAAATCAAATACAATATCACCTACGTTGTTTATATTTTTATATGCTAGAGGAAATCCTAATTCAGAATCGTTTGCACCGGTGCCTACTCTATAAGCAAACAATCTATTACCTTCAAAATTATTAGAAGGATAGTAGTCTTCATCACCTATACTGTAGCCACTGTTGTCAAACAAATCAAATCTTGGTGCTTGATTTAGAGCAGTTTTATCCTGTGCAATTTTCCATTCTGTTCCATTGTACCAAAACATTCTGCCAGCATTTTTATTACCATCTTTTACAAGCACAGTTTGATCTAGTTCAGGATCAGTGTCTTCTGTTTCAACCAAACTAATCTGTGTTGTATTTGTGTGAAGAATAAATGTTACTTCATAAATTTTACCATTTACAAGAGGATCTGGATCAGCTGTGAAAAGTACTCTCATACCTTCAACAAGATCAATACCATCAATGTTGTATCCACTTTGTCCTTCGATGTTACTAAAAACATCAGAAGTAAATGTATCAACTAGATCAACATAAGTTTTTGCAGTTGAACCGTGATTGTACAAACGTAAATTTGCTTCAAATTCAATAATAGGACGTTTTGCTCTGAGAGATTCATCTAACCCTGTTTCTTGATTGTTAATTCTTGCTGATTCTTCAATTACATCTTTGTGGAACCAACGGTTATATCTAGCCCAGCCATTCCTACTTTCATCTGCACGGTTCATACAGATATAATCTTTTGTACCGGCAAAACTTTTTGCATCACCAAACGGTACTCTATCAAATCCGTTGGTATCAAAAGGTACAAGCGTGTCTTGTGTAAAAATAGCAGGCACTGCAAGATCTGTCAACGGCACAAGTTTGATTGCTTCACCTACACCTTCAACATAGAACAATCCATTGTCATAAGAGGCTGGTGTAACATTACCTTGGAAATAAACTTTCATACCATTTGAAAAATCCCAGCCATCGCTAGTTCTGTAAGTTTTTTTACCAAGTATTTCATCTTCAACATTTATTTCACTGTTTTCTTCAATGTCGTATATGTTGAAAACACCACTGGTGTTGATATTATTTTGTGAAATGTAGTAAAGTGTTTCAGGTGCGTTCATTGGAACTGTAAATTCAAGAACACCTTTTTCAACAAATCCTTCTTTAATAGCATATTCTCTTTCTTTAAGAGTGTCTGTATCATTAGGAGTTATTTCAACACCGTCTTCAAATAGTGTTGTTATTAAACTACTGTCTACATTATCTAAACCAGGCTGAAACGCTCTACTGATTGCTATACCAATTGGATGGCCCGGAGTGTCAATTTCAAATCTATATGTTTGTCCTCTGTAAAGTTTCAAAGACGGGTTTCTTGAAAATCCGTTTGGTGTAAAAACATAAGCAGTATTATCATCATCTACAACCGTTGAAATTGTATATGTGCTACGGACTTCTAAACTTTGTCCTCTAACAGGAATTTCTTGTGGACCATTTGCTAACCAGTAATATTCACGGAAGTTGGTAAACTTGTCAAAGTTTATATGTGGATCCCATGCATAAAATTCTTGGCTGTTTAATTTACTGTGATCTTTTGTAGTTGATCTAAACGCAGTAAGTTGACCAATGTAGTCATTGTAGTCTTTGTAAAACTCTACATTGCCTATATTGTCTTTGATTACAACAGCAGGTTCTAACTGATAATTTTCTCTATTTGTGCTAACATCTGCAAGATATGTATCTGTAGATTTTACAGCCTTTGCTTCTCTACGTCCGGCAAAAGCATTGATTTTTTCTACAACACCGGGTGTTGTAACTTGATCTAATGTACTTCCTAAAAACTTTTTGTTAGCTTCAGTTCTAAAGTATCGAGGCAAAAAGTTAGCACTAGAAGGATTCTTTGAATCACCGGCTGGCAAAGGATATTCGTTCTGCTCGTCGTTATATGCCATTAATAATCGCCTCCAATAATAATTGTGCTTGCTTCTTCACTGCTTTGTACACCTGTGTTTAATACTTCATCGCTTGTTACAACATTACCTGTTGCTTTAAGTCTATTTGCTGTAATTGCATCAATAATTTCTACATCTTCAACTGTTGCAGCACTGATAAAGATTTCGTCATTTTCACTTTTTATTTCATACATGCTACCAAAACTTTGTGATTCTTGTCTAGGAACAAGTACAATACTGCTTAAATCAGGTGAAACTTGTTTAACAATATAGGCTGCTAATTCGCTAAAATAAAATGTTTCTCCAAAATCCCAGTTTTCTAATGCAAAGAATTCGTTCACTGCATCAATTACTCTTGCTTTAATATCATTGTCATTTACAACTCTACCAGGATTTTTTACAATCTTAAATACTGCTTGCAAATTGTTACTCGCTTTACTACCAAAAAGTGGTTTGTATTTTACAGGATGATAAATTACTTCATCACTGATACTTTTAATTTGTGTTATATCTGCACCGTAACTTTGGAACAGGCTGTCACTACTCGGAGGTAAAACTACTTCAGTTAATTCTCCGCTTAAATATTTTCTATAATTTGTATCATATGTTTTTGTTAACATATAAACGTCCATTATATTACTGCTGCTTGGATCAATTCTGCGATTTTCGTTTGCAGCATGACTATATCCAAAGCGTATTTTATCTCTACCTGTATAAACTTTGTAATTAGTGTTTAACACAAATTGATTTGCTGTTAAGTCTACGGTATAAAAAATATCTTTTTTATAATTGTAAATTATTGTACCATCTGCATAAGTTGTAATAGCATTTGGATCTCCAAGTGCAGGCACTACAATGTTTTCAGATTCTGCATCAACATAATCATATACTTCTGTACCATTACGAGTATATTTTTTTGCAAATATGTATTTTGTAGTTGTAGACACTGTAGGCTCAACCACCCTTCTAAATACATCAGGATTATCAATAACACCATCATCATCGCTGTCAAAGAATCCAACTTCTAATTTTTTATTGTCAACATAACCGTCAACATCTCTATATTCTTTTACAACTTGCCATGTCCAGTCTTGTGTAAAAGCATTAAGACTATCAGGTTGATTGTTGTTGCTTAAAATTGTAATTGTGTCTTTTACAATTTTTCCTGTTTTGCTGTCGTATATTCTATCAGTGCTATCATGATAAAAACGTATTTCATCATCACTTTCAAAAACATAACGGTAAGAACGTGTTGTTACTGTATATTTTTCACCATTGGTTTCGAATAGCATCAACCAACTAGCATCCAACTGTTGATTAGTGTTATCACCTTGCTTACCTAAACTAAAGTCTGCTGATGCATTTAGGTTTGTATTCAATATCAATTTCCATTGACGTAAATCAACATCATAACGCAAACCAAAAGTTTTATAAGCAAATACTTGGTCTACAAGTTGTACAGTTACATCATTTGTTAATGCACCTACAATAGGAGAAATAATTTCAGCAACTTGTACAGTTGATGGAATATAATCATTAAATGTAATAGGTCCTAAACCAGTTGTACCATCAATTTCAGTACCACCTTCAACAACACTGATTACTTTACTCCAAATATATTCCTTATCTCCGGAGGCAGTAGGAGAACCTTCTTTTAGTTTATTGTCTTTGTCAAAACAATATCCTGAAGGAGGTGTAAATTTAATCAATGCTTCTGGTTCAATATACTTGGGTAAACCCTGTGTAAACGAGCTTACAGTTACAGGCAAACTGTACAAATCAGTAAAATAACCAGTTGTAATGTTTGTTCCTGATGTAGTTTGATTCCAAGTAATGTTTAGATTAGCAATACTGGTTTTTCGAGGAAACTTTTCATAGTAAAAATTCTTTACACTTGCTGTTTTAATTTTTGGTACAATTAAATTGTTAATTGCTGCTTCAATATCAGTTTTTGTAATAAATTCAAAACTATCTAAATCTTGATATTCTTCAGCAAATACTACACCATCTGAACCATACATCAAAGTATTGCTATATTTTCCTGTAGCATCACGTAAATCATAATATCTACTAATACCACTGCTGGTTCTATTGATAGCTTTGGTTTTAATAATCTGTTGGTTTACACCTAGTGTACCGATATTATAATCTTCACCTGTGATTAATCTATTTTGTGTGTAATATGTGCTTGGAGCAGTACTCTTAATACTTTCGTTGCTTTCACTTACACTAGAATTTTCAACAACACTTTTTAGTTCAAGGACTAAGTTCAATGTTTGTTGTTTGTTAGATCTGTCAATGTAAGGTATTTGTACATTGATACCAATCAAATCAGATGGATTAATTCTATAATCTAGGTTTTTGCTTGTTCTATAATAAACTTTGAATTTGCCTTTTGGAATATTACCAAAAACACCATCGCTGAATATCAAACTAATTCTATCTTCAATTCTTGTTTGTACAGCATAAATGTCACGTATACCTTTTGATACGCTGTTGTAAATTATATTGTTACCTTCAACAGAATCTACTCTAGTCCACAGTGATTCTTCATTGTTTTGTTTATCAAGTTTATACAGCCATACGTCTGAATTATTGATATTATCAGTATCAATGTTAACTACTGTATTTGGCGCATTGTTTGTTATATCAAAAACATTGTTTTTTAGAGACCCTTGTCTAAAATGCATAAAGAAACCACTGTTGCTTGATCCTGCGCCTTGGCCGTTATCTCTATAAACAAATGCCATTTTATTACCTGGTAGAGGATCTTCTTCTACTAGTGTATTTGTATCTGTGTCAATACCTGTACTTACAATTTCAAACGCAGTGCTTACACTGTTAATCTGTTTACTAAAAGTAAAACTAGGAATATCTGTATTTGTACCGTTGAATCTATATTGTTCTGTAACAACACCGTTAATAGATGCTTTTTTAATAGGTCTTCCAAAAGCAGTGTTAACAGGCAAAGACGCATTTAATACTTTGATAAACTGCTCATACCAATTAGGGTTAGTACCATCATTCCAAATAATACTTTGATTTGACAAGTTGTTACCATTACTATCAATAACTTCTTCTGTTGTGCTAACACTTTCAATTTTTAACAAACCGTTTGCGGCTTGATTTCTTTTTGGATTGTAACTTATTAGTCTTGCAAGACGCAAAATACTCTCTCTGCGTTCTGCAACTTCAATAAAATTTTCACGTGCATTTAAGTCAGTACGGAAAGCAAGGTTTTGACCAAGGAAAGCAATAAGGTCGATCAGTGCAAGATATTCACTGCTTTCAATGTAGTCATTAAAATCCTCAGGATAATTTTGACGTATGTAATTGATCATTGTACGTCTAAGATTATCAAAGTCATAACTTTGAAAATCAGCGTACTTGAAACTCTGATATATTGTTTTCCAATCTTCTGCTAAGAGAAGTCTATTTTGACGTTCTGTACTTGACATGTTGCACTGTCCTCACTTTTTAATATTTATGTGATTTAATAAAGTGCGCAGTTAAATTAATCCTGCACTTTGATCGAATTTTAGTCGCATTGTTTCACTAATGCTATAAGGCAAATATGTCAAAGAACAATCAATTTGTATACCACTTTCGTAGGTATCAACTGTTATACTATCAACACTAACTCTAGGATCATAGTTAATAATATCAGTTACGTTTTGTATAATAGCATCTCTCAATCCATCAGTAAGTGGTTCAAACAAAATATCCCATATAATTGTACCAAAAGTAGGATTTTCTAATTTTTCACCTTGACGTATGTGGAAATGATTAACAATATCTTGCTTAATTAACGAAATATCATAAAGATTATAACTGCCACGATCTGCATCAACAGTGCTAATACCTCTATATTTTTTACTGCTCACAGGTCCGGTATCGTCATTTGCTGCTTTTACCGTAATGCTTTTATATAGGGGTTTGTCATTAGTAGCCATAACGTATTTACCTTACAGTCCATCCATGGTATATCGACTTTTACTACTACGATAAAACGTTAAAAATCTATTTGCTAAGTCTTGTATTGTTTGTGCTTCTGCTGCACTTATTTGAACAATAAAGTTTCTTGTTTCAGGAGTAACCAATTTTTCAAATTCAACATATTCTCTATATGTAAGATTTGCAAGGATTTGACCAGTTGAACCATAAACTGCAAATTTGCCATCTATTATTCTTTCATATGTTTGAAAACTTTGTAATTGTACATCATTTAGCGTATCTTCAAACATATTTGCTGGAGGTGTTATAGCATTGTTTTCAATAACTTTTGTATTGTTAACAGATGCTTGAGCTTGATCAGGATCTCTAACTAATACAAAGTTACCTTCAGCATTTCTTTGTACGTTTCCTTCCATTTCTCTAGCTGCTCTGCTTGCTGTACTAGCAATATTACTAAATGTTGGATCTCTTGTTTCACTGTAAGTTCTTTGATGTACTTCTTTAGCTCTTTCTGCAATTTGTCTCAATTGTGCAGAAGGATTATCTGAAAAACTAATAGCTGCTGTGGCTATTCCTGCGGCAGCAGGTGGTATTCTTGGTACGCCAGGTATGCCTACACGGTTGATTACGTTTGCGCCAACTGCTGCAATAGCACCATCTACACCAGCTTTTGCTATCGGTGGTAAATTGTTGTAAGCACCACTCAAATTACCTGCAAAATCTCCAATAGCACTGGTCATTCCGCTCAATGCTGGACCAACACCGGGTATACTTTGTATAGCATTTCCTAAGCCTGACAATAATCCAGACGCTGCTTGGCCTAATGCATTACTCAAACCTCCAAGTGCATTACTTAAACCTTGACTAAGTCCGCTAACAAGTCCACCTAAAGCACCGCTTAAAGCTGTACTTCCTAGCAATTGTTGTATAGCACCTCCTAAAAGACCGCCAATACCTTGCGCTAAACTACTTAAACTACCTTGTAAACCTTGTAAAAAACTATCAACAGTTATATCAACATCTGCTTGTGTAGGATCTTGAATATTTGTTCTCGCTGGTGAAGGGGCATCTGTTGGTAGTGTACCTGCTCGTGTTACACCTGCCCTTCCTGCTGCTGCTGCACCTCCACTTGCACCGCTAGGACTTGCACCACCTAATGCAGGAATTCCTGGTACTGCTGGTAATTGCACACCTAATTGGCTAGCCATGTTGTTAAGCTGATCAGCAATACCGCTTTGTGCTATTGCTGCATTTAATGCACTGGTTACACCGCCTTCTATTGCACCTCTAAGGCCTCCAGAAAACGCACCTTCTATTGCACCTGCTATACCATTAACTCGTATTAAGTCAACACTGCCAAAATCTTGTATTGCACCGGTTAAAGCAGTAGTTGCTTCGCCTAAATTTGCGCTATTAAACACACCAGATACAAATCTATTAATTTCACCTGCTTGTCCAATACCATTTTCTGTGACAGCCCAAGTTCTTGCACTATCTTGTGCAAAACTAGGAATATCACCATTTTGTTCACGTTCTCTAGCCAGTAGTTGCCTGTGTGCTTCAACTGCACTGCGTGGTCTAGTAGACGGAATAGCTGCTGTAGTCATGACCCTCTCCTTATATGTATTTATAGGTCATTCATAATAGTTCTATCTGTCTGCACTGTCCTATCTTCTGGATGTACATCTTGGCTTTCTGTAGTTACTGCTTCTGTTTTTTCTGGTTCAGTTTCAGGTGGGTTCCAGTTTTCATGTCCATTCCAAGGTTCATGTTGTGGAACACGCTGTGGAAAACTTGCCTTTATTGCTTCAGTAGCAGCACCGCCGCCATTAAGTTGTACATCAGGGCCGCCATCAATCCAAGCAGTGCCGCCAGCGGTAATATAAGTATCGTCACCAGATAAACTATTGATTGTTCCGCCTGCTTGTATTTTACCATCAGCACCAACTTTTATTTCTAAATTTGCACCTGCACTTTGAAAAATACTTTCATTAACAATCATATTGATATTTCTGCCAGCTTCAAAGTTAATATCTCTATCAGCAACAAAATTCATATCGACTTCTGTGTGAAAACTTATGCTATCTTGTGCATAAACATCCAGTTTACCATTGCTAGACATTTCAATCCAACAAGTTCCACGACTATTATTGATATAAATTAAATCTTCACTGGTGTGCATCAATATTTGTGCGCCAGTTCTAGTGCGCAAACGTATTAATTCGTTGTGAGGTCTAGTTACATCGCCGCCTTTGCCACTTGCTTCTTTGTTAATATATTCATAAGGTGTGTCTTGTGGAGCACCTTTACGTATTAATTTGTCATCACCGTCATCAATAACAAAACTACTGCTGCCCAAACGACTGGTATGCACAGTTGCTTGGCTTTCTTTCAAACCAATTTTACCTTGTGGTGAGCCTCCACGCTTGTCTACAGGTCCAGGTGAGCTAAGACCTATAACAGCACTAGGAAATTCACGTTGTGCGCTACTTGAAGTAATACCTCTAATGTCATCTTCGACTAACCCTTGTTCTAATAATTGATTTACAAAGTCATCATTTACAGGACGTTTGTATTTTATAACATTATTAGTTTGTGGTTTGGTAATTGTTTTATTATATTCACCTGCAGGTAATCTTTTTCCTTTTAATTCATTAGGAACAGGACCTGTCAACTGTTCTGTAGCAGGTTGTCCGCTAGGTAACATAAAAGTCATACCTTTTTCTGGTACACAAGCAAACCAATAACCAAATTCTCTAGTTCCTTCAACAAATGTAACAAGAACTAAACTGCCTGGATCAGGAGGTATAGCCCAAAATCCGTAACTTTTTTGTGTATCGCTGTATTTGTCATTTTTACCAATATTGGCACTTTGTGTAATGCCATAAAACGGACTAGCATAATAAACTATAGCAGTTTGTCCTAGTGTTTCGCCTATATTACCTGCTTCAGTTGTTTTTAACAATTCAACTTCTAAACCGCCCAAATAATAAGGATCGGAATGTTTGATAACACGAGCAAGATAAGGACCTGCTTTGGATTCTTGAGGTCCTGGGTCAGCTGTGCGTTGATGTTCTGTTTGTCCTGTTGTATCTACCATTGTTTTTATCCGTACGGGCTGTAAACTTCGTCTTGAGGTGTTGCATCTGTAACTTTTACTGCTTTATCCTGACTTGCAACCTGTTTAATATCACGTTCTTGATTGCGTCTACGTAAAAGTGTAAGTCTTTGCGTAAATCTACCGTTACTAAAGTTGTTTACAAGACTTGTTACTCTATATAATCCACTAAATGCGTCTACAGGTACAGTGTCTTCAGGAAAAACCATTGTTCCTATTTCTTCACTATAATCAACAGGTGTTCTAAAATTAATTAAGATATCAGTTTCACCACGTTGATATTCTATATCACCATTTTCAGTTTCATTTTGATCAATATCTTTAGCAGTATAGTTGCCCATGCCGCTATCAAACACATAATAAGGGTCACCAAGTATTTCTAGCTCTAAACTTACTAAATCTACATCACTGTTAATAATTATGTCGTGGAACATACGTGCAGTTCTAATTTTATTGTTGTCAATGCCGGCTCCGCCGCCACCTTGTGAACTTGTTCTTAGTTTATCAACTGCAAGAACTGCTCCTGTGCTACTAATAGCACTTGTAGGATCATTTAATGTAAGTTGCCCATCTTTCTCTTGAGTAACTTTCATTTGTGTACCACCGGTTTTGAAACTGGTATTGTTTTGACCTGAATCAGCCATAGTTGCTGTAAAGAATGCAGCGTTTATTTGAATATCAAAGTTTAATATATCTTTGCTCTCACCAGTGTATATGTAATTGTATTCTTTTACAACTTTTTCTTGTAATGCATTGTAATTTAGCCCTGGATCTGTAGGTTTTTGGAAATGGCTTGAATGTACCATATAAGGAACAATTTTATAATGATATGTTTGCGCAGGATTACCATTCAATTGTTCAGTTTGTGCTCCAGGTTTAATGTAAACTTCGCTGATTATCTTAAACCATTCAATCATTCCGTTTTCATCTGGTGCTCTTTCTTTAACATTCTTTGCCCAATCACTGGTTAGCATTACTTCTTCAATAATTCTTGTTACTTTAGCACCACTAGGAAATGAAAATACACGCTCATTTGGACTGATAACGTTTTTACCTCGAGTCATAACTTTGTTTTTACTGTCATACACTTGTCCAGTTTGTGCCATAGGTGCTTGACCCATGTCTTGGAAAGCATCAATTATCCTGCTTGAACCTAAACCATTAACACTACCTGCATCTTGAGACAATCTTGACAATCCTTCGCCGATATTGCTTCGTGTAAACACTTGTCCAGTAATCATACTGATAAATGCTTCAAAATCTTGTGGTGCTTGTGCTCCTAAGAATCCTGTAATACCTTGGAATAGTCCATTTATGTCGCCTTCCTTAAAACTGGTAAGCAATCCGCCTATACTTGCACTGAACCCGCCTCCAAAACCGCCTCCAAATGCTCCACCTAATGCTCCACCTAGTGCATTTTGCGCAATATTTTTATTTCCGCTTAGAGCGCCACCGATAATTCCTCCTACAGCTCCTTTTACAATGTTTCCAAATAATCCGCCACCTTTTCTTCTATTAGAAGAACCTGGTTGTGTTGCTCCTTGATCATTGTTACTTAAAGTTTGTGCTGGAGTTAAGCTGGTTGCAAAATCATTTGGAAAGCTAATAACAATTTCGTCAGCTGTGTTTTGTTTGTTTGCTTTTCTTAGTTCTTCAAAGCGGCCATTCATAATAGTTGTTAGACTTTGTTCACCACTTTGTAAGATTTCTACAACACTGCTACCTTTAATAGCTGTATCTGTTTTGGTTTGTTCAACATTATCTAAAAATGCTTGTTCATTCCAAGGAATACATTCAATAGTATAAGTTGATCCTTTGTCATTTATTGCAAATTCTACATTTGTAAATTTCAAAGGAAACATTCTTTTCAAATTGCGGCCGTCTTCAACTACAAGTATGTCTCCGTCGTCATCATATCCAATAAATTCAACTGTAAGCAAGAAAGGTGCTTGTAAATAGTTTGTATAACCTGCTGTTGTTGCTGCAATTTGCAAGGTTTGCAAAAATAAACCCATACTGTAAGGTTCTGTAACAGAAAATTCAATATATGTTGCGTTTGTAGTACGAGTTTTGCTGTTTGGAACCATCAAACCTTCAATACTAACATCATCTATAAAATATTCTAGTTTCTTTCCTATTAAATCTTCATATGCTGTGGTAACTTTATTTTCTGCACCACCGCCACTGCGAAAGATTTGCAGTAACGGCTCGCTTACTCTATATGTTTCATCAGGCATGTTTACTTCATCAACTGTTAATACTGACAAAGTAAAAACATTATTGAAACTTGCAAATTGATGCAACATATTAGGTTTTATAGCCATTAGATACCCAGTGCCTTTTGTAAAGAACTTTGTTTTGGTAGAAATATTTTTGTTCCTGCTTTCATATCAAACACAGGATCTTTCAATACATCTAAATTACGTTGTGCAAAGACCCACCACAGTTTAGGTGTACCGTAAAGGTCAAATGCTAATAGATCTGGTCTATTGTTGTATTGTGCTTCTACTGTATAAAGAAAATCGTCGTCATCTGCAGGTACAGGACGTATTTTAAGTAAATCTAGTTCGCCACTTGCTGTTACAGTGGTAGTTGCATACGGACTTGTTTTAGTATAACTTGCCATTAGATAAATCCTTTATCTGTTAAGTCTCCATTTATAAACTTATCAAGGCTAAATTCTGCAATTCTACCTCTACTGTAAGTTGGACGTACTGTAATTGCTATTGTACTGTTTGTTGGAACCATTTGATATTGCGGAGCATAGGATCCTTCTTGCTGAGAATTAATAGGAACCCTTATATAATCAACGTTATTAGGTAAATCACTAACAAAACTTGTAATTACTACTGGAACATTGTTCAAAACAAAGTCTCCATACCCATTTAATTTACATAAAGGCGGTGGAGCACCTTTGTTGCTGCTATCCCCGTAGAACATTTTTGTTACAGCACGGAAGAAATGTGTTGCTGCTAACCAATACTGTCCTTCTTCTTCGCTTTGAACAGGAAATTCACCTGTAATTGCAATCTCGTTTACACTACTATTAACATATTGAGGATAAGTATAGTTAGTATGTACGGGTGCAATGCTGTCATAATTGGCCATGTATTGAACAGCAATAGTAGGAACTATAGGAAAGACAACATTATATCCTGTGTCAGCTAAAGGAGACAACAAAGGACTAGATCTAAAAGTGGCAAGATCGGGTACGCTTATTTTTACACGCCAATCCTCACCTAAATCTGTATTTAATGGAGCCATAGCAGCAACTTTTGCTTCACGTTTTACAGGTTCACCCCCAGGAGGAATGTTTCTTGCACGATGTCTACTCATTAATAGATTAGCATTTGAGCCTGTAAAATCACTGTAGGATTGTTTGGTATACCTGCCAGAAGTTCCGAATTGCGATAATTCACTTCCTGTACTTCTAGGTGGTGTTTGAAATGTATTTGCCATTGATGTCTCCTATACATTATTTAGTTGACAAAATTAAGTGCATAGTTTATTATATTATAAAAGGAGTCTATATTGGCTAGAAAAGTAAACTATTTGAACAACAAAGACATGCTTGCCGAGATACACAAGTCAAAAACTACATTTTGCAGTTATGTTTCGCCCGAGTATGCCGATTATGATATTATATTACCATCAATAGATAAAATTAATATTAGAACAATAGCCGAAGCTAAAAGAGGTAAGGCTAAAAAACAAGGACAAGCTGCTTATGATGAAGCAAAAGCCAATGGAAAAAAGGTAAAACTTGCTGATTTTGAAGTAGATTACAGAACAATTGAAAAAACTGATTTAATTTTTCGTGTAATGATGTTTGATCACATTCCAGAGGAACCAGGACGTAAGAAAAATCCTAAAACTGTCGCAGATCACAAGACAAAACTAAATTTTCCTCCATTTCAACATTTCAAATTCAATGATAACGACGAACTTGTGTGCGTAGGTAAGAGTCATTGGCAAGGTGGTATGGAAAATGGACACTTTAGCAAGGATCATGGCAAAGCAACCAACAAACTTGCAATGATGTGGCTGAAACTAGTAGACAGATACGCTACTAGAGGCAATGTTCGCGGGTACACTTACAAAGATGAAATGAAAGGTCAAGCAATCTTACAACTTTCACAGATAGGACTACAATTTGATGAATCTAAATCCAATAACCCCTTTGCTTATTATACCGCTGCTGTTACTAATAGCTTTGTGCGTGTTATTAACCTAGAGAAACGCAATCAAAACATACGTGATGACATACTTGAAATGAACAATTACAATCCAAGTTATACAAGACTACACCAAGGCGAGTGGGAAGCTGCTCTAAAACGTCAAGAGGAACAAAAATCAGGTTGATTTTGTTAGATTTTCTTGCTATAGTAGTATTCAATACGGAGAAATCATTTGTTTAAGAAAGCAGCAGTGTTCACTGACATACACTTAGGTATGAAGGGTAACTCACGAGTACACAATCACGATTGTGAACAGTATATCAACTGGTATATAGAACAAGCACAAGCAAATAATTGCGAGACAGGCATCTTTTGCGGCGACTGGCACCATAATAGGAACAGTCTTAACCTTACAACCATGGATACAACTATCAAGTTGTTAGAGAAGTTAGGTGAATCCTTTGAAAAGTTCTATATGTTTGCTGGTAACCACGACTTGTACTACAAAGACAAGCGTGATGTAAAGTCAACTGAGTTTGCAAAGCACATTCCAGGTATTACAGTGGTAGATAGCATTCAAGTTATCGAAGATGTAGCACTGGTTCCGTGGTTAGTAGGTGATGAATGGCGTAGGATAGAGAAGATACAGGCCAAATACCTGTTTGGACACTTTGAACTGCCCAGCTTTTATATGAATGCTATGGTACAGATGCCCGATCATGGTGAACTAAAGTCAGAACACTTCAAGAACCAAGAGTATGTGTTCAGTGGACACTTCCACAAGCGTCAGAAGCAAGGTAAGATCCACTACATCGGTAATGCTTTTCCTCACAACTATGCAGATGCTTGGGACGATGACCGCGGTATGATGATATTAGACCGTGAGAACAATGCAGAACCAGAATACCTTAACTGGGAAGACTGTCCTAAGTACCGTACAGTAAAGCTATCTCAGTTGATTGACGAACAGGACACACTTATCAAGCCAAACATGTACTTGAGAGTTAACTTGGACATTGACATCAGCTACGAAGAAGCAAGTTTTATCAAAGAAACATTCATAGAACGCTTCGGTTGTAGAGAAATTACTCTTATTCCACAGAAACAACTAGAAGAAATTAATACAGACCTTGACATTACACAATTTGAGAGTGTCGATCAAATTGTAAGCAAGGAGATTCAAAGTATTGACACAGACAGTTTTAATAAAAAGCTGCTATTGGACATTTATAACGAGCTAGTATGATAAAAATTAGAGACTTAACCGTAAAAAACTTCATGAGTGTGGGTAATGTTACCCAAGCAGTTGATTTTAACAAAGAACAACTCACTCTAGTACTTGGTGAGAACCTCGATCAAGGCGGTGACGACACTGGATCACGTAACGGTACAGGTAAGACTACTATTATCAACGCATTGAGTTATGCATTGTATGGTCAAGCACTGACCAACATTAAAAGAAACAACCTAATTAACAAAACCAATAGCAAAGGCATGTTGGTTACACTTAATTTTGACAAGGGCGGTAACAGTTATCGCATTGAACGTGGTAGATCACCTAATGTACTCAAGTTTTACATCAACAATCACGAGCAAGTTGATGCAAACATAGATGAATCACAAGGTGATAGTAGAGAAACACAAAAATCTATATCAGAACTGTTAGGTATGAGTCACGATATGTTCAAACATATTGTTGCACTTAACACTTATACCGAACCTTTCCTCAGCATGAGAGCAAATGACCAACGTGCTATCATCGAACAGCTACTTGGCATTACTATTCTTACAGAAAAAGCAGAACTACTTAAAGAAAAAGTTAAACAGACCAAAGATTTTATCACAGAAGAAACTCTAAAGATCAATGCTATTGAAGCAAGCAACAAAAAAATACAACAAAGTATCGAAACACTTGTGGGTAGACAACGTGCTTGGGAAGCAAAGCGTAGAGAAGATGTAAAAAAACTTGAAACTGCTATAGAAGAACTGGAAAAACTAGATATTGAAGCTGAATTAGAAGCACATGACAAACTTACTAATTGGACTGAGCTTAATAATCGTATAACTAGTTTGAATAAAGAAAAAGCAACACTTGAAAGTGCATTATTAAGAGCAACTAAAGGTGTTGACAAAGCACAGAAGGATATTACAGATTTAGATGACGCTATTTGTTATACTTGCGGTCAAGAACTTCATGCAGACAAGAAAAAAGAAATTGAAACCCGCAAACAAAAAGAATTAAGCGATGCACTTGCTTATCAAACTGAAGTCGCTGACAAACTTGAAGCAACTATAGGCTTTTTAACCGAAATTGGACACATAAACGGACGTCCAAACACGTTTTATGAAAGTGCAAAAGAAGCATACGAACACAGAAACAACGTAGATAATTTACGCAAAGCACTGATAAGTAAAACGCAAGAAGAAGATCCTTATCAGGCACAGATTGATGATTTGAATACCACAGCAATACAGGAAATTGATTGGAATTCGGTTAATACTTTAACAAATCACAAAGAACATCAAGAGTTTCTCCTTAAACTTTTGACAAACAAAGACTCGTTCATTCGCAAAAAGATCATTGATCAAAACTTAGCGTACTTGAACAACAGGCTAACATATTATTTAGACAAACTAGGCTTACCACATCAGGTCAAGTTCTTAAATGATCTCTCTGTTGAGATTACACAACTTGGACAAGACTTAGACTTTGACAACCTATCACGAGGCGAACGCAACAGGCTAATACTAGGCATGAGCTGGGCATTTAGAGATGTTTGGGAATCATTGTACCAAGGCATCAACTTGTTGTTCATCGACGAGCTTATCGACTCAGGTATGGACACAGCTGGTGTTGAAAATGCATTGGCTGCTCTTAAAAAGATGGGCAGAGAACGTAGTAAAAATGTTTTCCTTATCTCACACAAAGACGAACTAGTTGGTAGAGTCAATCATGTTATGAAAGTTATCAAAGAGAATGGCTTTACTTCATATGAAAACGATATTGACATAGTAGAATGACAGACGATACACACGACTTGTTGATGCAAAAAGTTATGGACTACCTCAAAGCAAGTGAGGAGTTTGAAACACGGCCTAGTAAGAATACTAGTCGCACAGCAAGGCGTGAACTACGAGAACTAATGAGGCTGGCAAAAACAAGGCAAGACGAAATAATGGCTCACTATAATGAAGTACTAGAAGGCTTTCGTAAAGATCAAAAATGGCAAGGCAGAAGAAAATATCCGCTTATATAATGTATGAGTTGGACATACAAAGGTAAAGTAGTAGAATCAATACCAGATGAATACGAAGGCTTTGTATATCTAATTACAAACAAAAAAACAAAACAAAAATACGTAGGCAAGAAGTTAGCAAAATTCAAAACTACCAAGCCACCACTCAAAGGCAAAAAGAACAAACGTCGAGGTTACAAAGAAAGCGATTGGCGTGAATACTGGGGAAGTTCAGATAGACTGAACGAAGATGTAAAAAACTTAGGCGAACAAAATTTTTCTCGTGAAATACTTTACTTTTGCAAAAGCAGAGCAGAAATGAGTTACATTGAAGCACGAGAACAATTTGACAGGCGAGTATTAGAAACAGACGAATACTACAACGGCATCATCAATGTAAGAGTTGGTGGATCAGATAAACTACGCCAGGCACTACTAGAACACAAATAGGCAATATATTGAGCTCTAATAAAACTCCAAGATCCAGCCGAGGTTATGCTCGTTGCCGGTGGTGTGGAATGCTCACGTGAAGAAGTATACGATAGGCTTTGAAAGATTGCGGCTCTGAGAAAAAGCAACCGCAGGGTAAGTGTTTTCGCTTGTTAGGGAACAACTGCCTTCCGTTGATATGACGAAGCTAGAGTAGGGGGATACAGGTCAACCGCCTCCACTTAATGTTAAGTCAAAGTAACATTAATTTGTTTAGTGTTAAATTGAAATAACATTAAAATCTCTTTTAACAAGATGGCTGAAGCGACTCGAATAATGCTCAAAAGCTACCTTCGCCCGGCAACGGGCGAATTATGACTTCACAATCTGAATAATACTAAAAGCATATGCATTCGCATATGCCTTAACTAATACTATAATCACAAACAAATAGTTCGTGTTGAGTGTAACGAAAACACAGATGAACGTTAGTTCATCTAATAATACTAAATACACTATACAGCTGGAACACTTACGAATGAAAATCCTTGACGTTATAGAAAACAAAACCACTATTACATTTGAATCGAGAAAAGCAATTTTCGAAGATGCTAATCCACGACTTGAGTTTATGGTTGGAGAACTATATCCTATCCAAGGAGGACTGAATCAACCTGTACAACGTTATGCTGTTGGATTAGGTGGTAACGATTACATTGAATTTGAAAGTGTAAGAGGAACTAGTGCAAGACAAGCAGCAGAACAATTTATCGAAGGAATCGACGAAGCTGATAGGACCAATACTCGAGCACTAAGACGAGCTGCTGGTAATAGACCTATAAGGAGTTTTGACGGGTTTCGTAACTTAGCAAGTAGACTAGCAGCAAAAGGTACAATCAGTCAATTTTCAGCGTTAGCCAATATTCCACGAGCAGGTCCAACTTTAACAAGGATTTTATCTAGTCCAGTATGGGCTGGCTTTTTTAGAATAATTAGTGCAGCAACATTATCAGCTGACATTTATTTTTCTAGTATCGAAGTTATAAATGACTTAGAAAACGAAGCTAGAGAAGATCCTAATAGAGAAGAAGAACTTTTCCAACTTAGAAATATTCTTATTGCACAAATGCATGTTCAAATAGGATTAACACTATATCAAGTTATGAGAACAGCTAGTTTGTTCCGTAGAGCACTAAGTGCTATCAAATGGACTGTTAGATCAATTCAAGGTGCTGCGGCATTATCAGGTGTTGGTACAGTACCTAGTCTTTTATCGTTAATAGTTACAGAAGCAGGCTGGTTAGTAGCAGGATTTGTTATAGCTAATCCTACTGTACAACGAGCAATAGCAGAGTGGATTCAAGATAGTATGTTTGCTGGAATTTTTGACATAGCAGGCCAAGGAATATCAGGGGCATATCAAATACTAGACACTGCATTAGACGGTGCTTTTGGTACTGATGCTATGAGACGTAACCTTGGCTGGGACAATGATCGAACAGAAGCTGCTGAAGGCGAAATGGTTACCAACAGTGAATGGGCAAAACTTGTGTTCCATGGATTACTGTTTCCACCGGGCGCAGAAAAACATCTAGTGCCTTATATCAATCCTAATGAACGTACAAGATTGTTACAAGAAAAATTAGGAGTAACTGCAACTGATTCTGAACAACCAGAAGCAGGAGCCGAGCCTGGTATGGATACAGGAACACCGTTAGAAGTACCCGAGAATCCTTCGGACTTACTACCACCTACACCGACTCCTGAGCCTGCCGCTACACCTGCTCCTGCACCAGGACCAACTGATGCAGAAGGTAGACGCAGACGACAACCGAGAGCTAGTTAAAGCAACGGCATCTTAGCGTTTTTAGTATTTTCAATATTTTCTTTGATAATTTTATTCATTATCTCTTGATCTTCTATGTCAGTATCGTAAAGTAAATCATGTACTGATATACCTCCACGTAGATACCAACTGAGTTTATAACAGAAATCTTTTATTTGTTTTATTTCGTTTTCCATTTCCTTGGCTAACGAGTTGATTTCGTCGTTAGTTAAACTCGTTAGCCTTTGGCGAAAAAATCCGATTGGTCCAGACTAACTAAGATCTTGTGACTTTTTTTGCATTCCTCAGTACCACACACAACTGTTTGGCTAGGAGTTCTCCATATTCTACTTTGTTTTTCGATATGTTCTTTTACAGTTTGGAAAATTTTAGCATCGCTTTGTGTCATAAACTCAATTATTTCACCTCTATCAGTTTCAGTTTCACCGTCAACTGTGATGCTTTCAATGTTGTCAAAAATAATTTTAATACTGTGTTCAGCTATTTGAGTCAGTATGTTATCAACAAATTGATTTTTTGCTTCTTCATTGTTTTCAAAATTTCTAACTTGTACATCCATTGCACGTTGTAGTTGTACAGATATTTTTTGATTATCAGTAAGCTGTCTATAGTTAATTGGATGTAGTTTAATTGTAAACTCATCAACAACCAATGTATCAGTGTATTCAATTGTTCTGTAGAAATCCAGCAAACCAGTGAGTTCAATATCGTAAGTGTGCGTACTTTTGCAATGAGGACACTTGCTTGATACTGTCATACTACTACCGTATGTTGCCATGCGTATGGCTATTAACACAGTATCCAAGTCCAAAGTTGGCAAGTCCCAAGGATCCTGTATTGAAGGAATACAACTTTGTATAACTCTTGCTGTGGCTTCACCGTTGATAAGCGCATCTGGAGTTTTGAATAAAATTTCGTCACCTGCTGTCATACTATACACAGCAAGTTGAGTATAAACATCGTTATTTAATGTACCAGTTGAAGAATACTTGCCTTGTGAAGGTAAATCTATAAACACTTTAGGCTGTCTTTTGTATTTCTTCAATGGACTTTCTTTAGTTAATTCCATGATTATTTCCTTAGGATAAATACAATACCCGTATATTTATGGGTATTTTTATTGCGGAGATATACTTTTGGCAGAAGAAGGTGACCTGTTACGAAGTTTAGGCGGAGCGGCTAATTTCTTTGGTAGAGAACTTAGGGGTGCTGCTAGTGCCGGCATTGCTATGGCCGGGGAACTGCTTAATGCTAACCAAAGTTTAAGTGCATATACAGGTGCATTAGCTGGTAACAGTAAAATACTTGGTGAGTTTGGTAAAGTTATCAACGGTTTAACCAAGTTTGCTGAAGAAAGTTTACAGGAATATCAAACACTAAGCGGCATTGGTGCAACCTTTGGCAAAGAAATGTCAAATATTAAAATTGCTGCTGCTGAAATGGGCATGAGTGTCAAAGACATGACTGACATGTTGATGAACAATGCTGAAGGTTTAAGAACATTTGGTGGCACAACAGATCTAGCAATATCACGTTTCAATAGATTTAGTAAATCAATGTTAGACAGTCCTGCTGGTACTGAACTGCGTAGATTAGGTTATACTGCTGCTGATATTAACGAAACACTGTTGGTCTACAATGAATTAGCACAACAAGATGGACTGAACAGAACAAGAAGCACAGACGCACAAGTTGCTAGTGCAAGACAATTTGCTGTTCAACTAGATGGACTTGCAAAACTTACTGGTAAGCAAAGAAAAGAACTTGCTGACGAAATGAAAGCAAGACGTAGAGAAGGTGACGTACAAGCCTTCTTAATGGGGCAAAGTGCTGAAACTCAAGAACAGTTTATGTTGGCTACTCAGAAGATTAGAGACACTATGGGTCCTCAGTTTGAATCACTGTTCCAAGACTTGTTAATACGTGGTGCTCCGATTACTGAAGATACACGTAATGCATTTATTGCATTAGGTGGTAGTGCTGACGAATTTGAATCAACTGTTGCAAGTTTCCGTCAAGGCATGAACAGCAATGACTTTAGTTCTTTTAATAATTCGCTTACAGGCGCACAAGGTGCTTTCCTTGAAAACTTAAAAACTGACGAAGCTAGAACAATGGCTATGCAAAGTGGATTGAGCGGTGTTGCTGATGCTATGGCAAGTGCATATGAAAGCAGTTATAACTTTGCAAATGCAGTTGATGCAAGTGCTGAAGGTCAAGAATCAGCAACTCAAACTATACAAAATCTTCAAACACAAATATCAGAAGAACAAGTAAGACAAATGCAAGCCACAGGTGGACTGCTTGATAAAACAATCCAAATGCAAGAAGCACTAAGAGAGTTCACTATTGCAGCAACCACTGAAGTGTTGCCAAGACTAGAATCAATGGCTGTGCAGGGTATTGATATGTTCTTAGATAAACTTCCTCCTGCAAGTGAGATTGCAAGACAACTTACAAGTGGAGTTAACAGTTTATTCGATGCTGTATCAGGAGATAGAGGAATATTAAACGCATCAGTTCCTAATTTGATAGAAGCAGGTGACCAAGCCAACGTTGATGCAACAGGTGCAGCAGCTGAATCCATAGGTGCAGCAGTAGCAGATGGAACAGCAGAAGAAATTGATGCTACAACACAAGCATTAGCAGCCACAGAAGAAGAACTTGCAGCAAGAGTTGATGCAGCTAATCAAGCAGTAGTAGATGCTGAACAGCAACTTGCACAATTAACCGCAAGACAAAACGAAGCGGTAATGACTGGTCAAACTCAACAAGCTGAAGCACTTGGACAAGAGATTGAAGCAACTAGAGCAGAACTGAATTCAGCAATACAAGCCAGCGCACAAGCATTTACAAATGCAAGAGTAGCAGAATACCAACGCACAGGAGCTGCTCCAAGAGGATTTGCCGAAGGCGGTAGAATTCGTCCAGGTGAAATTGGAATGGTCGGCGAAGCTGGTGCAGAATTTATTGCAGGACCTGCACAAGTTATGAGTGCTAGGACTAGCATGGGTGTAATGGACAATCTAATGAAATCTATTAGAGCATTGGATACAAATGTTCAAACTCAGAATGAACAAGCGCAAAGTAGCATAAGTAATACTACAAGTTATGGAAATTTAGAACCTAAGTTTGATGCTATGATTGGGTTGTTATCGCAATTGGTAAATGTTGAAGTAGGATCAAGTCGTACAGCACAAAGAACATTCAAAGCAACACGAGGGTTACAAGGTAATATGTTAAGAGGAATAGGCGCATGAGTTGGAAAAAATATTTTACACCAGTTCCAACAGCAGACAACAGAAGCGGTAGTTATAGCCCGTTTAGCTTAAAAGGAATGGGCAATCCAGGGCCTGCTGCGGCTAACTATTCGTCGCATTTGCCTGATGTTTATGTTGGGTCACCTAATCGTATTGAACGTTATAATCAATACAATACAATGGATAGTGACAGTGAAGTTAATGCTGCATTAGATATTTTAGGCGAATTTACAACACAGAAAAACAAACAAAACAACACACACTTTAGTATTCATTTCAATGGAAAAGCGACAAATAGTGAAGTGCAAGTTCTTGGACAGTACTTACAACAATGGTGTAAATTAAATCAATTTGAAACACGTATGTTCCGTGTTATGCGCAATACTTTCAAGTATGGCGACCAATTTTTTATTCGTGATCCAGAAACACAAAAGTGGTTTCATGTAGATCCAAGTCAAGTTACAAAAATTATTGTTAACGAAAGCGAAGGCAAACAGCCAGAGCAATATGTTGTAAAAAATCTAAACTTTGTATTTGAAAACCTAAGTGCAACACCTCTTAACACACAAAACAGTTATGGTCCAGGTGGCACCAATGGTTATCAACAAGTTAAACAACAAGGTATGACTGGTAACAATCATACACCAAGTGGAAACACAAGTAGATTTGCAACAGAACAAGATGAAACCTATGTTGATGCTCAACACGTTGTTCATTTGTCAATGAGCGAAGGACTTGATCAAAACTATCCATTTGGCAACAGTTTGCTTGAAAGTATTTTCAAAGTTTACAAGCAAAAAGAATTATTAGAAGATGCGATTATTATCTATCGTGTCCAACGTGCGCCAGAGCGCAGAGTATTCTACGTTGATGTGGGCAACATGCCTTCGCACCTTGCTATGCAGTTTGTGGAGCGTGTTAAAACGGAAATACATCAAAGACGAATCCCATCCAAGACAGGTGGTGGCACAAATGTTATAGACTCATCATATAATCCACTGTCAATCAACGAAGACTACTTCTTTCCACAAACTGCTGAAGGGCGTGGATCAAAAGTTGAAACTCTACCAGGTGGCACAAACTTAGGAGAGATTGATGATCTTAGATACTTCACCAACAAATTGGTTAGGGGTTTGCGTATTCCTTCAAGCTACCTTCCTACTGGGGCTGATGATGGTGCATCACAATACAATGACGGGCGAGTGGGCACAGCATACATTCAAGAATTAAGATTCAACAATTATTGTCAAAGACTACAAGCAAACGTTGAAGAAGTTTTCAATAGAGAATTCAAATTGTATTTGCGTTCCAAAGGTGCAAACATTGATTATTCAATGTTTGACTTAAAACTTACACCACCGCAAAACTTCGCAGCATATAGACAAGCAGAACTTGACAACAACAGAATAGGAACGTTTACACAAATGGCTGCTATACCTTATATTTCAAATAGATTTGCTATGTCACGTTTCTTAGGACTTAGCGAAGAGGAGATTGCTGACAACGAACGTCTATGGAGAGAAGAGAATGATGAGAACCTAACTGATCTAGTTACAGATGACTTAGGTGGTGAAATGCGTATGGCTGGACTCAGCGGTGCTGACCTAGCTGGAGACGCAGGTGGACTTGAAACTGATTTAGGTGGTGACTTGGGCGGCATTGATGGCGGCACTGGAGAAGCACCGGCAACAAATACAGAAAATGATTTAGGAGCGGCGCCCTCAGCTAATCCGGCGCAAACTATATAAATAATAATATGATACTACGTGAACTATATTACTTTGATGATAAAACAATGGAACCTGTTGAGGATCATACCTATGATGCAGAAGACGATAAAAGTGTGATTAAAGTTGACGACGAACGTAAAAGTAGATTAACACTTAAAGATATAAACAAAGCACGTAAAGCAAGTGATAATCACAAAGTTGAAAGCGAAAAAGAATTAAACTTCATTAGACAAATGTACGGATTAGCAGCACAGGCAGCAGCCGGCGGAATTTAATGAGCAACATAGCCTTTGTGTTAGGTAACGGCACAAGCCGTAAACATATACCATTAGAACCTTTGAAAAAACACGGAAAAGTATACGGATGCAATGCACTGTATAGAGAATTTGCACCTGACCATTTAGTTGCAGTTGATACAAAAATGATAATTGAAATATCAGAAACAAAGTATCAATTACAATATAATGTTTGGAGTAACGCTAACAAACTTACACAAAAAACTGCTGGAATTAAATTAATGGAACCTAATAAAGGTTGGAGTAGTGGACCTACTGCAATGCTACTTGCAAGCCAACATGGATACAGAACAATATATGTTTTAGGATTTGATTATGTTGGATTAGGTGACAAGCAAGAAAAAGTAAACAATCTATATGCAGGTTCAAGAAACTACAAACAAACCAATGACAGAGCAACGTATTATGGCAATTGGACTAGGCAAACTATGCTGTGTGCAAATATGTTTCCAAAGACTAAATACGTTCGAGTAGTTCCTAAAGAAGACTTTTTTGTTCCTGATTATCTGAAAGGATTACACAATTTTGAACATATTACAAGCGAAGTTTTTAGGAAAACTTTCGCTTGATACCTGCACATATTATAAAATGTGCAGTTTTGACCCCATTTTAAGCGTATATTTCCAATAAAGTGTAAATATAATTGACAGCCTTGACAAAGAAGGAGAATGACATGACTGATCGCAACAAGTTTGAAGAAATGCTTGAGCGCCTAGTGAACGAAGATCGCGAAGGTGCAGAAGAGCTTTTCCATGAAATCGTGGTAGAAAAATCACGTGATATTTACGAAACACTTCTATCTGAAGAAACAGAAGAAGAAGTAGACGAAGCTACTGATGAAGAAGTAGATGAGTCAGAGGAAGATCTAGACGAAGCAACTGACGAAGAAGTTGATGAGTCAGAAGATGACCTAGATGAAGCAACTGACGAAGAAGTTGAAGAAGGTATCTTTGACGAAGGTGATCCAGCAGATGACCTAGGAATGGATATTGAAATGCCAGACGCAGGCGACGATATGGACATGGACATGGGCGGCGATGACGACATGGGTATGGACGACGACGAAGGCGATGTAGAAGATCGTGTTGCAGACCTAGAAGATGAACTAGAAGCACTAAAAGCTGAATTTGAAGCACTAATGGGTGACGAAGAAGGCGGCGAAGATGATATGGACATGGATATGGACATGGATATGCCAATGGACATGGATTCAGAAGAAGGTGACGACGACGAAGAAGAAATGGAAGCGTTTGAAGCATCTGACGAAGAAGTCGAAGAGTCAAAAATGCCAAAGTCAGAAACAGAAATCATGCGTGAATACGTAACAAAAATGTCAGACGAGCCAAAGAAAGGTGACAACGGCGCAAACGCAAAATCACCAGTAGCTGGCAAAAATGATATGGGTGGTACATCAGCAAATATCGCAAAAGGCGGCACAGCCGACAACGGCGGTACAGCTGGCGGTTTAGCTAAACCAACAACCACTGAAGATGACGCAGGGAATGTTAACGTTCCAGGCGGTAACGGTGCTACTAAAATGGCATCACAACCTGGCCACGGCGCTGAGAAAAAGGGCAAGCCAGAGCAAGCAGCTAATAAAAAATCAACTATTGGCAGCTAATTAGAGGACTGACGTATGAAACTACTAAACGAACACTTGAGTTTCGACCAGGCTAAAATTGTTGTTGAGTCTGCCAACGAAGGCAAAGATCTTTATATGAAAGGTATTTGCATTCAAGGCGGAGTACGCAACGCAAACCAGCGTGTTTATCCCGTTAACGAGATTGGCAGGGCTGTCACCACACTCAATGAACAAATTAGTGGTGGCTACTCAGTGTTAGGC
>Ga0255770_10000516_pt1 | contig 36072 bp, 28 predicted proteins | sample 071ome_22_FD_179968 | JGI IMG/M metagenome (GOLD analysis project Ga0255770, IMG submission 179968) | Coastal salt marsh microbial communities from the Groves Creek Marsh, Skidaway Island, Georgia - 071404AT metaG (version 2) | ecosystem: Environmental > Aquatic > Marine > Intertidal zone >...
CAACGCTTCCTCGCTCGGAATCGACCCTATGATCTGGCTCGGAAGGCCTTCTGGATCGATCAGGTCTTCGCCGAGGACATCCAGCAGGTGGGTGGTGAGTTCTGCCCGGGTGGCGAACGAGGATAAGATTCTGCGCATGATGCTCCTTTACGCAGAATCATTGGATTGAGTTTGATTGTGGCCTAGAGCAGGTAGCCGAGGGTTCAAATGCAGTGTGCCGACCGAGCGTCATCGCGCTAGGCTCGACCGATCGAGCGCCTGATCGAAGAGATAGCGTCCCGAACAGGTCTCCCACGGGTCTCGCATAGGTCTTGCATAGGTCTCGGATAGGTCTCGCGTAGAAAGCAGAGCCACGCCAATCAAGCGCGGATGGTTGGATTGCAACCGTTACGCCCGGTTAAGTCAGCCATGCTTAACTGTGGTCTCAGCAACAATATCTCTTCGGCCATCGGGGCAAGGCGTTCAAACCGTTCGCGCTAAGGGCTCGCCTTTCGAGTCGCTTTGACCATCATTCGACTATAGCCATTGATAAAATTTGAACTGAGTCGAGTTGGGGCATCAATGAGTTCGATGGATTCGAATTGTTGCAGAATCTTCTGCCACAGAATCCGGAGCTGAAGCTCTGCGACCCGTAAGCCCATGCAGCGATGAATGCCAAAACCAAAGGATAAATGGCGGTTGCCATTGGCGCGGTTAAACCGAATGGTTCTAGGATCTTCAAACATGTCCTCGTCCTGATTGCCCGAGTAATACCAAATGACCACTTTGTCGCCTTTTTTGATGAGCTTGTCGCCAACCATGGCATCTTCACGCGCGGTTCTTCGCATGTGGGATAACGGTGTTTGCCAGCGAATCACTTCAGCAACCATTTTGTCGACAAGTCCAGGGTCATCGACAAGCGTTTGAAATTCGTCCGGAAAGCGATTCCAGGCATGAATGGAGGCCGACATGGAATTCCGGGTCGTGTCATTGCCGCCGACAATCAGCAACATCAAATTGCCCAAAAAACTCATCGGGTCCATATCTTTGGTGTGGGCATTCCGCGCCAGCATAGAAATGAGATCGAGATGGGGTGCACCGTTTGAGCGCTCGATCCTGAGTCGCGAGAAGTACTCGAGGCACTCCATCAGAATCTCAACGCGGCGCTCGTGGCCTGGAAAATGATCCGAGCCTTCCATCGCGGTTGAGATGTCCGACCAGTGGGTTAGGAGGTGGCGATCTTCGAACGGAAAGTCGAACAGCGTGGCTAACATTTGAGTTGTGAGCTCAATTGAAACCCGCTCAACCCAGTCAAACGGTTCACCGTCTGGCAGGCTATCTAATACCTGTTGAGTTCGTTCGGCAATCAGCCCTTGATAGCTCGCCATGGCTGCTGGTCCAGCGATAGGCTGGACCGCTTTTCGAATGGGCGCGTGGTGAGGCTGATCTTTCGTAATGAACGCGGAGATGTTCACCCCCTCGACAGGTGGGCGGACCACGTTATCGTCGATCATGATGCCACCAAACTCGTCAGACGATGAAAATGCCTGATGGTCTGTATCAACACGCATGATGTCTTTGTATCGGGTGATTGACCAAAAAGGCCCGAAGGCACTGTCGGCGCAGTAGTGAACGGGATCTTCACGCCTGAGGCGTTTGAAAATATCGAGTACCGCCTCCGACTCAAATAACTCGTGGCGTGACAGATTGATGGCGTCGAGGGGTGCCGAGGTCGCCCAATCAGTGGCTATTTCCATTGCAGAATCCTCTTTGCCGTAGTTGTGGCATCTTGCCAACAGCGCTGGATCAAGCGCAAGCTTGGATCCGTAGCGTTCTAAATTTGCTGTGCACGCTGTCATGCCCCTCTGACGCAATTTCAACAAACGCGAGCGCATATAGAGGCAGGCGGGGGAGAAAAAGCATGAGTGAGGAAGAAAAATGCGAGCGCTGACTCTGGTTGAGGCAGCGCTCGCGCCGCAGGTGAAGGCTTACGTTGATCGCAATCCAAAGAGTGCGACTGCCTTTGAGCAAGCCAAGCAGTCTGGCATTGCCGGTGGCACGAATCGAGCTTCAATTTTTTACATGCCATTTCCGCTGACCTTTGTGGATGGAAAGGGCGCCAAGGCCATCACGCTTGACGGGCAGGAGGTCACGGATTTCCTGGGTAACTTTACGGCGGGACTTTTCGGTTACTCCCCTGAGCCCGTGATAAAAGCGGTCACAGGCGCTATGGCTCACGGTCACGCCCTTGGGGGCGGCGCCAATCTCTTTGAAACGCGGGCGGCTCGGATGCTGACCGAGCGCTTTCCTTCCTTAGACTTGGTCCGCTTTTCAAACACGGGCACCGAGGCCAACACCTACGCGATTAATACGGCGCGGGCAGTGACCGGCAAAAGCAAGATTCTGATTTATGACGGTGCCTATCACGGCGCATGGATCCATGGTGGCGCGAGCGCAGGCCCACTCGATACGCCCTACAAGATAATCACAATTCCGTTCGGAAACGCCCATGAAATCCGCCAGGCGATCCATCAACACCGTGATGACCTGGCCGCGGTCTTAATTGAGCCAGTGATGGTCAACCCAGTGCTGTATTTAAAGCAGCTCGCACCCATACCTTACCTGCAAGCGATTCGAGCCGCGTGTGACCAAGCGGGCTGTGCGCTCATCTTCGATGAGGTGATGACGTCCCGTTTGGCGCCCGGTGGCGGTCAGGAGGTCGTTGGCGTCACGCCTGACCTGATGACGTTTGGCAAGTATTTTGGCGGCGGGCTCCCACTGGGTGGCTTTGGCGGCCGAGAGGCATGGATGGCGCGTCATGATCCGTTGCACCCCAAGTCCATTAACAGTGGCGGCACCTTCAATCAAAACCCAATCAGCCTCGCAGCGATGTGCGCCGTGCTTGATTCTCTTTGGTCTCCAGAACAGTGTGTGGCTCACAATGCGCGTGGCGACGCTTTCCGTGATGCCATCAATCAATTAGCCGCTCAACATCACGTGCCGTGCCAGGCGATGGGGAGCGGAAGCTTGATTACGCTGGTCTGGCAATGGGCGCCGGTGCTGCCGCAGAGTGATGATCCGCTGGTGTGTCCGCTTGAGCTCAAGAATCACCCTTCGTCGGCAAAGTTTGCGGAGCTTTTTTGGTTTGATCTACTTTTGAATCATGGGCTGCTGGTGGGGCGCCCTAAACTGAATTATTTGACCTTACCCACGCCCTTGACCGCGGATGATGAGGTTCGGTTCCTGAACGCGATGTGTGATTTTTTCGCGAAATACACGGTTGAGCTTCAGTCGCTTGCGGATGAAACTGAATGATGAGGCCTTTGGCAGGTAATGAGAGGTGGCCTTTAGGCGTTTAAGGCCACTAACACAGTCTGCTAATTCAGTCGGCTAACTTGGTGCACAAGAAAGCTCGAACAGCGGCTCCCACCGCGCGAAGCGCCTAAGGTGGCTCATCATCGGTATAAAGCAAAAAAAAGCCGTATCGGGGAAGGATCGGGCTGTATTCAATGTGAGCGTGTTGACCCATAAATTAAAAAACGTAACGGAACATCAATGAATCGAATGAAATCGAAACAAGTCATCGCGATAGCGATGCTCCTCATGGGGATGGTTTTGCCTGCTGCCGGTGCCCGATTTGAGGCGGAGCTCGTGTTTGATCTGGAGTTTATAGCGAACCCTTTGGTCTCGCCGGATGGCACCAAAGTCCTGTACGAACGTCGAGCCTTTGACATCATGAGCGACCGATCGGTCGCCTCGCTCTGGCTTTACGACCTTGATCGTGAAATGCATGAGCCAGTGATCGCTGATGGTACTGGCTTCGGATCGGTCGCTTGGGCAAACGCCAGTGATCGCATCGCTTTTTCAGTTCGAGGCGAGGCTCGGCAGGAGATTCGGGTGCTCACCTTAGACCGTCGTCTGGTTGCGACGATTGCTAAGTTAGATCGGCCGGCCAGCCAGTTGGTTTGGTCGCCGGATGATGCGCAGATTGCTTTTTTGATGCCGGTTGAGTCTCAAAGCTCGCCACTCTTTAAGCCCCCTAAAAAACCCAAAGGCGCAGTGTGGGCGGAAGCGCCGATCATCGTGGATGAAGTCCGTTATCAATTCGATGGGCGCGGCATCGTAAAGCCGAGTTATCGGCACCTTTTTGTCGTGCCCAGTCAGGGAGGGACCGCCCGTGCGCTCACGTCCGGCGATTTTAATCACAGCAGCCCGGTCTGGGCGGCATCTGGAGGGTCGGTCTATTTTTCTGCGAATCGCCACGAGAATTGGGCGCTCGAAACCGTTGAATCAGATCTGTTTTCAGTGAACTTGAATGGCGATCTTGAGCAGCTTACTCAGTCACCCGGCGCGGAGACGCAGCCCCAACTCAGTGCAGATGGAAAACGGTTGCTCTACTTGAAAGAAGATAATGAACCCATCACCTATCGTCAGCAGCGCGCAGTCATTCTTGAGCTCGCGACGGGGACGGAGCGAAAGCTCGATGTCGGGGAGGATGCCTCGGTCGACGTAGCCAAATGGTCTGGAAATCGAGTGGCGGTACAAATTGACCAGCGGGGCATGCGTAAGGTGCTGCTGCAGGGGGCGCGAGGCTTTGAACTTGTCTCCGATCAACTCGGTGGTGAAACGCTCGGCAGACCGTACATCAGCGGTCGATTCGATGTGGTGGATGGCGTTTTCGCCACAACGGAAGGCAATATCTCCAGGCCAGCGGATCTTGTGCTGAGGCATAAAGGCCGGGTGCAACAAGTTACCAACGTCAATGAGGATGTTTTGGGGCCACTCGAGCTCGCCAAAGTTGAAACCATTCGCTATCCGTCGGAATTTGATGGCACCGAGATTGAAGGATGGGTGTTGTATCCACCCGGATATGAGCCCGGTAGCGCATACCCACTCATCCTTGAGCTCCACGGGGGACCCCACCTAGCCTATGGGCCGCACTTTTCGGCGGAGCTTCAGCTGATGGCCGCAGCGGGTTATGTGGTGTTCTACGATAACTACCGAGGCAGTAGTTCTTATGGCAAAGCGTTTGGTAATTTGCTTCAAGGCAAATATTCAAGCGCGGAGGATTTTCAAGACCACATGAGCGGCATTGATTTGCTCATCAGCCGAGGTATTGCAGATGCCGACAATTTATTCATCTGCGGTGGCTCTGCTGGGGGCATCGCCACGGCTTATGCCATCGGGCTGACTGACCGCTTTAAAGCGGCGGTGGCCGCTAAGCCTGTAATTAATTGGCTTAGTAAAACGCTCACGGCCGATTCCTACGTTTATCAAATCAGGCACCAGTTTACGGGCCCACCGTGGGAGCGATTTGATGAATATTGGCAGCGGTCGCCACTGTCCCTCGTTGGCAAGGTCACCACGCCCACGATGTTAATCACGGGTGAAGAAGATCGCCGTACGCCCATTTCAGAGACTGAGCAGTTTTATCAAGCACTCAAATTGCGCGGTGTCGATTCGGTGATGGTGCGGCTACCAGACTCAGCCCATGGCATCGCGAGCCGACCTTCGCGGTTAATCAATAAGGTTGGGCATACCCTCACTTGGTTTGAGCGTTATAGAACGTCTCGAGGCGACCTCGATTCGATCGAACAGTAATAGCTAGAGCCCGTGCCTCGAATTCGAAGCACGGTATTCACTCTCTAGATTGACGTTACTTGTCATCGAACGCCTGAGGTTATGAACCCTTTTTAAGAATTGGTTCTGAAGTAGTAGCCATCGTAAGGGATTGGGGTCTGGCAATTGGTCATCGCATCAAATTGGGATTGCAATGCTTGCCCGTTGTCGGACCAATCAGCCATTGATATGGATTCTTGCTCTGGAGAATTCCAAAAGTTCATCCAAACGAAGTCAAACGCGCCTTCAGCTATTGATGGTGTGCCGGTACTCGTTTCTTGATCCATGAAAGCAACTTGGTACCAGTATCCACTCTCGGGCAAGCGCTCATCCGCCTCCGCGAGGTAGGGTAAGTAGTCAGCAGTGACAAAGTCTCGGATGTCGGTCACCGGCCGGCCGTCTGCCATCGAGCAGATTTGCATGGACACTGCGTAAGGCGGATTTTCCATTGACCAAGTGGGTGGTGTTGGTCGTTGGGTATAGGCATTGAATGCGAAAAGATCGAGGCCTTCGTCAGGCGCGCATTCGATCACGCCAGGATTAGCCGCTTGTATGCGCGCCTCTGCACCCGATGTAGCGTAAGTCTGCCAACCGGCGTTGCGACTTTCTTTATTTGGCCATCGTAGCACCCAGATTCCGTCAAACCGATCTGACTGCCAGTCCCTCGGTAAGTAACCAAAGGCGCTGAGTCCGCGGTCTTCGAGTTTGTCAATCTCTGCATTCCAGGCGGCGAGAAAGGCCTGAAAACTGTCCGCAGAATAGTTCTCTCCGAACTGACACTGTAAGTACTCGACATAGGCAGCGGGTACTGCAGCGCTCGGGGATTCGGTGGTTTGAGCCGCTTCGGTTGGACCAGTCGCAATCGATTCGGTCGCTGAGGTCGCGCGGCTGTCGGGCGATTGATCTGAGCAACCCATGACAAGCGTGGACAGTAAGAGCAGGGTTCCAATGGCGCTAATTTTGCTGATCATCATTCATTTCCTTCTGTTGCCGGTGGATCTAACTTACGCGAGTGTGGCGATGTGACAAAAAATAGTTCGATTTTGGTCCTTCTATCGGGCTAGATTGAATAGTTGGCGCTGGAGAGGCCGGTTAACCACTGAGCAGAATTAGACGAGCCGCTTGGGTTTGTCGCCGCTGCCGGTTAGGATGATTTCAACCCAAAGGATCAAAGCGAGTGAGCGCGTTCTCAAGATAGGTAGGTTTTCCGTAAGCGTTCCCAAAGGTTGGGTGTTCATTCGCATTGGGTAGCAAGGAGTCAGAGGTCATTCATGGAGCAACATCAAACATTTTGCCGCTATTGCCACGCCTACTGCGCCATGGTGGCGACGGTCGATGGCGGGGTGGTTCAGTCTGTCAAGCCAGATACCACAAATCCGATTTACGGCGGCTACACTTGCATTAAGGGCCGTCAACTTGTTGAGCAGATGTACCAGTCAGCACGGTTGGTTAAACCGCTCAAGAAAAATGCTCATGGTGAATTCGAGGAAGTCACCAGTCAGCAAGCCCTCGATGAGATCGCGGATAAGGTCAAGCAAATCCTCGATGAGTCTGGACCTAGAGCCATTGCGACCTATAACGGCACCGTAGCGTTCCAAAATTCTGCTCAGCTTGCCTACTCAAAAGGCTGGCACGATGCGATTGGCTCAGTGTCTTATTACACGAGCGTCACCATTGACCAGCCGGCCAAAGTGTTTGTTGGCTCGCGCATGGGGTACTGGGCCGCAGGCAGTCACTTTTTTCACGATTCAGATGTCGCCCTGATTATCGGCAATAACCCGCTGGTGTCGCATTACGCGCCGCCCGGCAGCGTGCCTTCGATGAGTCCAGCGGCTCAACTCAGAAAGGCCAAGCAGCGGGGGCTGAAGCTCATCGTAGTGGACCCAAGAGAAACTGAACTCGCACGGCGGGCGGACTTATTTCTCCAAATTCAACCGGGTCAAGACGCGAGCTTGGTCGCCGGGATGATCCGCCTCATTCTTGAAGAAGGGCTGCACGATGAGGCGTTTTGCTCAGAATTTGTGGAAGGACTGGAGACGCTCCAGAGTGAAGTGGCTGAGTTCACGCCCGAACGCGTTGAGGCGTTGACGGGTATTCCAGCCACTCAAGTGATCGAGGCGGCTCGGACCTTTGCTGTCGGCCCCCGCGGCTGCGCCGTGACCGGTACTGGGCCGGAAATGAGCAGCCACCCGAACTTGACACACCATTTGGTGGGATCATTGAATGCGATCTGCGGTCGCTTTTATCGCGCAGGCGATCAAATTCCGAATCCGGGCGTGCTTTCGCGACCCTCACCGCGGTTTGCTCAAGCGTTGAATGTGCCCACGGCTTGGGGGCGCGGCGCGCAATGCCGTGCCCGGCCTGAATTCGGCGAACTGAAGTCGCCCGGGCGTTTCGGTTTGCAGGGAGAAATGCCCACATCCCAATTGGCCGATGAGATTTTGCTCGAGGGTGAAGGGCAAGTTAGAGCGCTATTTGTAATTGCGGGTAACCCGATCCTTGCTTGGCCTGACCAGGAAAAAACCCTAAAAGCCATGCAAAAACTAGATCTCTTGGTGTGTATTGACCCTTACATGGCAGCTACAGCAGAGCTCGCTCACTATGTACTGCCGCCTAAGCTCACGTTAGAAAGAGAGGACGTCACGCTGCTCTCTGATCCCTGGTACGAGAAGCCCTATAGTCAGTACAGCAAAGCGGTGGTGCAAACAGATCACGATGTGATCGAGGAATGGGAGCTTTACTCGGGTATTGCTCGACGTCTGAATATTGAAGTGCGATTAGGTGATGAAGTTCTGCCGAGTGCACCCGAGCCGACGAAGTTTCAGTTATTGAAAGCAATCACGAAAGGGTCAAGAGTCGACATCGAGTACTTAAGAGCGCACCCAGGGGGGCATGTCTTCTCGGATCAAACCGTTGAGGTGCAACCGGCTCAAGACGGCGCAGAAGGGCGATTGCAACTCTATCCAGAGGGCGTCGCAGAGGAATTCGCCGCGCTTCGAGCGGATCATGCCAGTGCAAGCGACGCAGATGGCGATTTTTCACATCTATTGATCGGCTATCGGAGCAAGTATGTGTTGAATTCTTTCGGACTCAATCTGCCCGCGATCAAAGCGAAGCAGGGCACAACCAACCCTGCATTGATTCATCCAGAAGACCTCGCCGCGCTGGGTATCGAGGACGATAGCGAGGTGGTCGTGGAGTCTGCCTTTGGCGCGATACCCGCGGTGGTGAAAGCGACCGATCGCATCAAGCGGGGAGTGGTGGCAATGCATCACAGTTGGGGCGCTGCACCGAATCGAAATGTATCGGTTCGAGAGGTGGGGTCAAATACGAATTTGTTGGTCAGCAGCGAGTCCCAGTTGCAGGCATTCACAGGGATGCCCAAGGCGAGCGGGATCCCCATCAGGATCCGTTGCTAATTGAATTTGTGTGGGTTGGGTTACGTGGGCCGTGAACGATGTTCATCTAACGCTTATCCGAGCGGGTATTTATCGATAATTACCTGGCAATAAAATCAATAAATAATCAATTTAAACAAGTAGATAGAGATTTAATATAGAAAACGCATTAATAAGGGGGCAGTAAGATGTCTTTCGATACGGTTATTCAGGGCGGGCAAATTGTTGATGGTACGGGCGGCGCTACACGGATGGCAGATGTCGGGATTAAGGACGGCAAAATTGCCGCTTTGGGCGATTTGAACGGCGCCGAGCGTGCGAAAACCATCGACGCAGCAGGGCAGATTGTCACCCCTGGGTTTGTCGATCTCCATACGCATCTGGATGCCCAAATTGGCTGGGATCCTGAGTTGACATCAAGTTCCTATCACGGGGTGACCACCGCACTCATCGGTAACTGTGGCGTTGGGTTTGCGCCCGTTTCGGAAGAAAACCGGGCCTATATGGCGAAGTTAATGGAATCTGTCGAAGATATTGCCGCAGAGGCCATTTTGGATGGTTTGCCTTGGGATTGGACGAGTTACGGGGGCTATTTGGACTCTATCCAAGCGATGAAGCCCGCACTGAATATCGTCGGTTTGGCGGGTCATTCATCGATTAGGTTCGAGGCGATGGGCGACAAATCGATGGATGAAGGTGTTCAGGCGGATGATCGAGAACTGGCGCACATCGTGAAGTTGGTTGAAGCCTCCGTTTCTGAAGGGGCCGTCGGTTTCTCTACCTCGAGATTCTTACCGCACACGGTCCCTGATGGGCGTTGCACGCCAGGCACCTGGGCAGATTTACGCGAAACGCGCGCCATTCAAGAGGCGGTTATCCGAGCGGGGGGCACGGGTGCGATCTTTCAGTCCGCTAACGATTTTCAAACGCGTTACGAAACCGAAATTGAAATGTTTGAGCAAGGCGCAGATCTCGGCTGTCAAATCATCTTCTCTGGAGGCGCGGGCCCGCAAGGCGATGGGGGTGTGAGTCGGTGGGGCGATTTCTTCGCCAAGCAGGAAGCCAAAGGGCGACGGGTCGCAGGGATATGCCACACAAGACCGAGTGGCGCCTTCTTTGGTTTGGCGCAGCTCTCGCCATTTACCAAGGAGTCCAAGGCTTGGCGTGATTTGATGGCGCTGCCCACCATTGCTGCTCGAGTGGATGCAATGCGAAAGCCCGAGACAAGAAAGACGTTGATTGAGGAAGGAATCAAAGCCGGTAGCATGAAACAACTGGCTTCGATGCTTCATCCCTTTGGCACTGAGTTGCGACCCAACTTGGACTTTGAGCGACAGGCCAGCCTGCAACAGCTCGCGGATGCGGCGGGCGCAGACCCTGTTGAGATCTACGTGGATCGGCTCATCGCTTCCGAGGGACGAGAATATTTCAATTTTTGGATGTTTGGTGGGGCACTCGAGAATCAATGGGAGTATATGCGGCTCTCGAATATCGTCCCAATGCTCGGAGATGCCGGAGCGCACGTCGGGTTTTTCACTGATACTGACTCACCCACGATTTTATTGAGCGAGCTGACGAGAAAACATAGCGTTTACAGTCTTGAAGAGGCCATTCATCGCATCACTCAGAAGTCTGCAGATATACTCGGGCTCAAAGACCGTGGCGTTCTTCGCGAGGGGTTTGTTGCGGATATAAATGTCATCGATTATGACAACCTTCATTCGACCCAGCCCGAATACGTGAACGATTTCCCTCATGGAGGCGGTCGCTTCGTCGTGAAAAGCGAGGGGTACACCGCGACGTTGGTTGCTGGGCAAGTAGTTGTAGAGAACTGTCGTCATTCCGGCGCCCGGCCTGGCCAAGTGATTCGGGAGTTTGCGCGGGGTTGAGGGTCGCAGGTTTTGCTTGAAATCAGAGGCTTTGGCGGGTTCGCTGAAGGCAAATTGAGCAACGATTAACCTGGACTCAGTCCGTGTGGCTCGCCGCCGTGGACTTTGCGTTGATTAGGGTGTGCGACACGCAATACGCTGTAGAGAATGTGCCTGGGAGGCTGCGATGTTCAGTTCAGTTCACCACATATCGATCAATTGCTCTGACGCCGAGCGCGATCGAGACTTCTATGTCTCAGTCCTGGGCTTTGAGCAGATGCCCAGGCCCGATTTAGGGTTTCCAGGGTTTTGGCTCAGAATCGGTCAGCAGGAATTGCATTTGTTGCAGGTGCCCAACCACCAAGCGCCTAAAGGTCAGCACTTCGCATTTCACGTGGAAGATATTGATGTCGCCCGCGCGCACCTAATGGCATCGGGCGTCAACGTCTCTGATCCGAGGGAGATGTCAGGCATCTGCCGCCAGTGCTTCTTCAGCGACCCCTCGGGAAATATGTTGGAGCTCAATCAGCCCCTCGCTGGCTGATGAAGCGTCCTCTGCAGGAAGGGTTTCTTGCTCAGTTCCGAGCGGCGCGCCCCTTGGCGCTATCGCTTTATGCGTCTGATCGCGTGTTGATCAGGGTGCCAATCAGAGATTGGCGTACTTAGGGATGCGAGCGGTGACCTTTTTGACGTAGTTGCGCGTTTCTTCTCGATTATGTCGATTGGTTAAAAACCAATAGAAGGCCTCAACGCTCATGCTGTTCACCCGATCGAGTGCACGCTGTTTGTTGCCCTCAGGATCGAGGCTTCGCCAAAGGTTGCCTGCACCCCCGTTGTAGCTCGAAATCATCGCGTACTCGAGTTTGAGCGGATGATAGATGCCACTCAGGTAGCGATCCGCCAGAATCGATAGATAGCCTGCGCCCACCTCGATGTTGTTTTGGGGGGTGTACAGGTAAGCCGACGTGGGCGTGTGCTGATAGCCAGCAACCAGAGAAAAGTAATCGCGGCCGGCCGTGTCAGCTTTGATCTGCATTAAACCCAGCGCATTCGAGCGCGATCGCGCCATCGGGTTAAAGGAGCTCTCGGTTTCAATGATAGCCATAATGAGCGATGGTCGAATTCTGTGTTTTTGACCCGCTTCTCTAGCCAAACGCTCGTACTTATTGCCCGCGATGGCTTTATGACGCGTCACCATTGGAATGCGAATCGTGAAGTCACCGCGCTGACTCAGCGCGTTATCAAACAAATGAATGGCGAAAGCTTCAGCCTGCTGAGTCGATTCAATAGGTCTTCCCTTGTGATCTTGGATCTGACCAAAGAGAAAGGGTTTGCCCGTTTTCCCTTTGAGTCCAAGATCGTTGGCAGTGCCCGCATCGATGATGCCAGGGTCGATTTGGGTGAGCAGGACATCCTGAATGTCTTTCAGCAAAAGGCTGATGGTGGGCGCTGAAACCACGATCATTCCCCGCTCAAAATCAATGAGTACTCGCTCGGTTTCGGAACTCCGGTAGGCATAGACCGAAGGGATCAGTGAACCCGAAGGGTCCGAGGCACCAGCGTATTCCTCGAGCAGTAGCCGAACATCCTCGGGGTAGTCGCGGTAGTCCTGCCCCAGAACAGGGGCGGTACCCAACAATGAAAATAGAAGGATAAGACGTAGAAAGCGCTGTCGGATTGCTCGGTAGAACGCGGGGTCGCCCGATGAAGGCTGCGCGGCTAGAGGCAGGCACTCAGGCGGTTGATCTGCTTGCTTCCCCATCGGATGATTGCACGCTTGATCGATGACATATGACTTCAAGGTTGGGGTGCTCGCTCAGCTCGCCGGTTGGGCTTGGAGAAGTGAAAGTAGATCTTTTGGTTGATGCGCCATGGCGGCAGCCCCCGCCTTGGACAACTCCTCTGGCGTCCCGTAGCCCCAAGTGACCCCGATGCATCGCAAGTTATGTCGTATCGCACCCTCCACATCGTGGTGCCGATCGCCGATCATCCAGGCCGCATCATGAAGCTGCTGACCCCTGGCGGTGAATTGATTCAAAGCGTGTTGAATGACGTCGGCCTTGGCGCTGCGCGAGTTATCGAGTGTTGCGCCTGCTCGGACAGTGAAATAACGCGATAAATTGAAATGATCGAGGATGGGAAATGCTGAGGCCTCGGGTTTCGAGGTCGCGATGGCCAGCAGATGGCCCTGTCTCTGAAGTTCATGAAGTACATCCTCAATCCCAGGGTAGACCGAGTTTTCAAAGGCGCCAACGTCTTGGTATCGCTCTCGATAAGTAGCGATCACTCGGTCAACGTCCTCAGGCCGAACGCCGACTCTTGGAAGACCGATGGTAAAGGGTGGGCCAATGATGGATCGAATAGTTGAGTCACTGGGTACGGGGTAGCCTGATTGCTCTAGGGCCCAAGCCAACGAGCGTTGTATGCCTGGTTCGGAATCACAAAGGGTGCCGTCTAGGTCAAAAAGGATCATCATTGTTGTGTTTTCTCTTCTTCTCGCGAGCGGGTGCTGGGACGCTTGACACGAGGCAAACTAATGCCTGATTACGAGCTATGTTAAATCAAATTCGGCGGGTTATCCGGCACGTTCTTGGGCGGCAAAAGGCGAGGTTGATGCCCAGGGGAAAGATCGCTTGATGGTTTGACGCGGGTACGAGCTCGCGTGATGACAGGTTCTCCTGGCCGACGCATCAATCTTCGCCCCATCGCGGTGTTCGCTTCGCCTCATCGCGCAGTTGTCCTAATCCCATTTGGCTGCTGGGCGGCTTAGTTAAACGGGCCGTCATCCGCGAATTCCAAACGGAGAGTTCTATGCTAAGAAGATATTGTCCCTGGCAATCATCGAAAGAATCGGCTTGAATATTCGTTTTGAGTTTTAAGGAGCGCTGCGTGCGGATTGAGGGGTTTCAACGTCTTCTAACGTACTTGGTCCTCTGGATAGGTATCGGGTCGTTGTCACAAACCGCGTTTGCCGATCGCGTTCTGGTGAGCACGTTAAAAGGTGAAGTGGGCGATGGTAGCGTCGATGAAGTGATTCAAGATCTGCAATCAGCCGAAGATACTGGCAGTCATCTGGTCGTTTTGAAGATCGACACGCCGGGCGGTTATATCGACCCGACGCGCCGATTGGTCCAGGCTATTTTGGACTCTGCTGTGCCGGTTGTGGGCTATGTCGCTCCGGCAGGCGCGCATGCGGGCAGTGCGGGTACATTCATCTTGAGCGCTTGTCATATTGCAGCCATGTCGCCTGCGACCAATGTAGGATCAGCCAAGCCCGTGATGGTTGCCTTCGGCGAACCTGATCCAGACATGAAGGTCAAAATCATTAATGATGCGGCTGCGCAAATGCGCTCACTGGCACAACTGAGGGGCCGGAATGCCGAGTGGCTAGAGTCGGCCGTATTGGAGTCAAAAAACGTCACGGCGCAAGAGGCGTTGGCACTGGGCGTTATCGATCTTATCGCGCCCAGTCAAGGCGAACTGTTAAAGCAGCTGGACGGTCGAGAAGTTGACGTGGCCGGTCAGACTGTGGTGCTCGAATTGAGTCAGCCTGAGATGGTCGAAGGCGAAGCCTCTGCGGGCCAGCCGCAATATTTGTGGTGGGTCTATGCTGGCCTTGCGCTTTTGGTCTTTGAGGTGATAGCGCCTGGGTTCATTGCCATGTTTTTCGGCGCCGGCGCACTCTTCACGGCGCTCGCGATTTATCTGGGATTCCCAACCGAGCAAGGCTACCAATTTGGACTTTTTTCTTTGGTTTCTTTGGCGCTTCTTTTCTTTTTTCGGTGGCGATTCAAGGCCATCTTTACGGGCGACGCCACGTCAGCGCAGGGTGCCTCTGAGCTAGAAGCAGGCATGATCGGACATCGGGTCGACTACATCTCAGGCTTTGATGATGCATCAAAAGGGCGCGGTGTGGTCGAATATCGAGGGTCTAATTGGCAAGCCACGGGCGCCTTTGACGTGCTGGCGCCAGGTCAGACGCTCGTCATCTGTGGTATCAACAGCAACGTACTCGAGGTGGAGGTCAAGTAATGGGTATTTTTACGTGGGCGGTGATCGCGCTCTTTGTTGGTTGGGTCTTTTTCCAAACCGTCAGGATCGTGCCGCAGAGAGAGGTTTTTGTGGTGGAGCGACTTGGGAAGTACTACAAGTCTCTCGAGGCGGGCTTTCATATTTTGATTCCCTTCATCGATAAAGTGTCCTACAAGCACACGCTCAAAGAACAAACGATCGATGTGCCCTCGCAAAGCTGTATTACCAAGGACAATATCGCGGTTGAGATCGACGGTATTTTGTACCTTCAAGTACAAGATGCTCAGGCCGCAAGTTACGGAATTCAGGACTACCGCTACGCGTCGTCGCAGTTGGCTCAAACCACCCTGCGTTCGGAGATCGGCCGCATCGAACTCGACCGAACCTTTGAAGAACGCGAAACCATCAATGCCCGCGTAGTTGAAGCGGTAGACAAAGCCTCCAATCCCTGGGGCGTCAAGGTGCTGCGTTACGAGATCAAGGATATTAATCCACCCGCCACCGTGCGGGATGCGCTTGAAAAGCAGATGCGAGCCGAGCGTGAGCGCCGTGCGGTGGTGGCTGAGTCAGAAGGTCAGCGTCAGGCGCGGATCAATGTGTCTGAGGGGGAGCGGCAGGAAATTGTGAACTTATCCGAGGCGCAAAAGCTCAAACAGGTCAACGAGGCGGAAGGTAAAGCGCAAGAGATTGAGTTGTTGGCAGCGGCGACGGCTGCGGGTATTCGAACGATCGCGAGTGCCATTAACGAGCCCGGTGGCATGGAAGCGGTGAATCTTCGAGTGGCAGAGCAGTACGTCACGCAGTTTGGCAACCTTGCGAAAGAGACGAACACGCTCATCCTGCCTCAGGAAGTGGGAAATATTGGCAGCTTTGTTGCCACCGTGACGTCTGCGATGCAATCAGTCTCGAATAAGCAAGCCAGCGATTAATTAGGGTTAAGACATCACCCGTTTGAATGTCTTAAAGGACGTGATCCTGATTATTCACAAATAACCTGGGTCGGAGTAGGGGACGTGGCAGCCAGGCTGCTGAAGAGCGGAATGGCTGGGCTCGATTAACTGCAAAGGGCGAGAGCCCGTTTTAATAAGAGGAGGGCGCTTGCCCTTTAAGCTCCCTAGGGCCTACGTCTATGCCGGACTCACATTGGCCATGTGGGCAACGGTTGCTACGGCATTCAAGCTAACCCTCGCGGTTGCTACCGTCATCCAAACTCTGTGGATTTCGACGCTCGTCTCGTGCATCGCGCTCATCTGCATCTGCGCTGTAAAAGGCCAAATCCCTCAGCTCTTACCCGCGCTGAAGCGTTCGTTCAAAGTCACGATGGCGGCGGCCGTCCTCAACCCCGTCGCCTATTACTTGATTCTTTTTGAAGCCTACGATCGATTACCGGCTCAGTTGGCGCAGCCCATCAACATCACTTGGACGATTGTGCTAGCCCTGATGGCGGGTCTGATTTTGAAGCAGCCCGTTCGTTGGGTCGATTATTTGGCCGCTCTTATTGGCTTCCTCGGCGTGCTGATTATTGTCAGTCAAGGCGACCTGAATTTTGTTTCGAGTGCTGACTGGTGGGGGGTTTTTCTTGCCGTGGGCTCGACCGTGATATGGGCCGGTTACTGGACCCTGAACGTGGTTGACCATCGCGAGCCGCTGGTGGGTATGACCTTGAACTTTCTGTTCGCGATGCCGCTCATCGGTGTGCTCTGGTCGCTTGAGGGGAGTGGCTGGCCTCCGGTTGATGGCTGGTTGGGTGGCGCATACATCGGTCTCTTTGAGATGTCGCTCGCTTTTTATTGTTGGTCGCTGGCGCTCAAAGCAACCGATAACACAGCGAAGATCAGCAATTTGATCTTTCTCTCACCCTTTATCTCTCTGCAGTTGATCGGTTGGATTCTGGGAGAGTCGATTCATATGACCACCTACCTGGGGCTCATTGTCATTCTCTTGGGTATTATTTGGCAGCAACGCTGGCACGCTTTGAAAAATCATTGAGTGAGGGCGCGCCCCTTGAAAAGTGCGACCTAGGGCCTTATCTAAGATGGGTCGAAAGGAGAGGGTCTGATGTCTGACGAGAGTGAATTCATCCCGCGGGATACAGACGAAGCGTCATCAATGAATGCGAAGGCGCTGGTTCACCCAGATTCTGTATTGCCGGATACCCTGCAAATCATTCCCTTAAAAGATCGACCCTACTTCCCGGTGTTGATTCAACCTTTGGTTGTGAACCAAGAGCCTTGGGGGCCAGGGTTAAAGATTGTCGCCGAGAGTCCGCACAAGCTTGTGGGTTTGTGCTTCGCGCCGGAGCTGCGGGAGGGTAAAAACGCCAAACTTGACCTCATCCGAGCGGTCGGGTGTGTGGCAAGAGTGCACAAGATCCAAGCAGGCGATGGAAAAATTCAATTCATTGCGCAAGGTCTCAAGCGATTTCGAATCACCTCCTGGGTTCGGCAGTCCCCGCCGTTGGTGGCCCGCGTGGAATATCTTGATCCAATAGAGGAAGAAGACGAAACGCAAATCAGGGCGTACGGGCGCTCGATGATCAATATCATCAAAGAACTTGCCTCGCTGAACCCGCTTTATTCAGAGGAATTAAAACACTACCTCAATTATTTCACCCCCAACGAGCCTTCGCCGTTAACGGATTTTGCGGCCGCGATTACCAGCGCTGACCCGAGCGAGTTGCAGGGCATTTTGGAAACGGTACCGATCTTGGACCGCATGCAACGAGTACTCCTGCTGATGAGCAACGAGCTGGAATTGGCGCGCCTGCAAGCAAAGATCACACAGCAAGTGCAAGACCAGGTGGATACTCAGCAGCGCGAGTTTTTCCTGCGTCAGCAGCTCAAAGCGATTCAGCAGGAGCTGGGCATCGCTAAAGATGACAGAGAGTCAGATGCCGACAAATTTCGGGAGCGGCTTGAGGGCCTCACAGTGCCTGAAGCAGTTTCATCGGTGATCACCGCGGAGCTCGAGAAACTCCAGGTCCTCGATCCCAGTTCCTCTGAGTACGGTGTCACGAGAAACTACCTCGACTGGATCACCAGTGTGCCATGGGGGCGAGTGTCAACGGATCAGCTTGATTTGCGTGTCGCCCGTGAGATTTTAGATGCTGACCATGATGGCCTTGAAGACGTCAAAGATCGCATTGTGGAGTTCCTGGGTGTGGGCGCCTATCGAGGGGAGATTGCGGGATCGATTCTCCTGCTCGTGGGTCCGCCCGGCGTGGGGAAAACAAGCATCGGCAAGAGCATCGCTCGAGCCTTGGGGCGCGAGTTCTACCGGTTCAGTTTGGGCGGCATGCGCGATGAGGCGGAAATCAAGGGTCATCGGCGAACCTATGTGGGAGCCATGCCGGGCAAACTGATCCAAGCGTTGAAGGATGTCAAAGTTCAGAATCCAGTCATCATGCTTGATGAAATCGACAAAATCGGTGCCTCTTTTCAAGGGGATCCAGCGTCAGCGTTGTTAGAGGTTTTAGATCCTGAGCAAAATGAGGCGTTTTTAGATCATTATCTAGATGTCCGAGTCGACCTATCAAAAGTGCTGTTCGTTTGTACGGCGAATCAGTTAGACACCATCCCAGGGCCTCTGCTCGATCGGATGGAGACCATTCGTTTAGCCGGGTATCTCACAGAAGAGAAGATTGCGATTGCAAAGCACCACCTCTGGCCCAAGCAACTCCGCAAAGCTGGTCTTAAAAAAGCGCAGTTAAAGCTGAGTGACGCCGTGCTTCGAAGGCTCATTGACGGCTATGCTCGGGAAGCGGGTGTCCGGGTGTTAGATCAACTACTCGGCCGGTTGGTTCGCAAAGCGGTGGTCCAGTTCTTGGAACAGGGTATCGACCGTTTGGTGATTGATCAGGGGCTGCTGAGTGAGTGGTTGGGAGCGCCGATTTTTCAAAAGCAGGTCCCTCAGCAGGGCATGGGCGTCGTCAATGGCCTCGCTTGGACGGCGCTTGGCGGCACAACTTTAAGTATCGAAGCGACTCGCGTGCCAGGCCAGGGCCGTGGATTCAAGCAGACGGGGCAGCTAGGCAGTGTGATGCAGGAATCCGCTCAAATCGCCTATAGCTATGTGGCTGGTGCGGCGGGCACCTTTGGCATCGAGCCCCAGTTTTTTGATGAAGCATTTATTCACTTGCATGTGCCGGAAGGTGCCACCCCAAAAGATGGTCCCAGTGCTGGCATCACAATGGCAACGGCACTGGTCTCACTGGCAAGGAACCGAGCCATGAAAAAGCACATTGCCATGACCGGGGAGCTCACCTTGACAGGACGCGTCCTACCTGTGGGCGGCATACGTGAAAAAGTTATTGCTGCAAAGCGTGCGGGGATCAAAACTGTGCTCTTGCCTGAAGCCAATCGACGTGATTTTGACGAAATGCCAGACTACCTGAAACCGGGTCTGAGCGTGCATTTTGTGAGTCAGTTTGACGAGGTGGCAGCGCTGGTTTTCTAGTCGACATGCTGGTCTCAACGTTGGATGATGAGGTAACAAAGCTACGAGGCTGGAGCGGTTAAATGTTGAGTGAAAAACTTGAGGCGGTATTGGGCGACAAGGGGTTATTGCGAGGCGATGCCCTCACCGAGCGTTTGATCCCGCATGGTCATCCCAATCTTTTGATCCGGCCCGAGTCGACAGAGCAGGTCGCGGCCGCCCTTAAGCTTTGCAATGATGCAGGACAGGCAGTGGTGCCTTACGGCGGACTTACCGGGCTGGTGGAGGCCACGACGGCGAGCGGTCAGGAAGTCGCCATTTCGCTTGAGCGCATGAACAAAATCGAAGAGATTGACGTTGCCAGTCGAACCATGACTGTTCAGGCGGGGGTCCCGCTGCAAGTGGTTCAAGAGGCCGCCGAAGCCGAGGGCATGCTGTTTCCGTTGGATATTGGCGCCCGAGGATCGGCCACCATCGGCGGCAATGTGGCCACCAACGCCGGCGGTAATCGCGTCATACGTTACGGCATGATGCGAGATCAAATCCTTGGCATGGAGGTCGTTTTGGCTGATGGCACCGTGTTGTCCTCCATGAACAAAATCATCAAGAACAACACAGGGTATGACCTGAAGCAGCTCTTTATCGGATCGGAAGGAACCTTGGGCATTGTCACCCGACTCGTGCTTCGGTTGCGGCCAGAACCGAGAAGCCAGAACATGGCGTTCCTAGCGACATCGACGTTTGATGAAGTCACGACCCTATTGAATCGTCTGGACTCGGGGCTAGGTGGGTCACTGAGCGCCTTTGAAGTTCTGTGGTCTGACTACTACGAACTGGTCACGAAACCCCCAGCGGCGGGCCAGCCGCCGGTCGCCCATGGGTACGGGTTCTACATTTTGGTGGAAGCATTGGGTGGTGATGAGGCCGCCGATAATGAGCGCTTTTTAGCGGTGCTATCCGAGCTGATGGAAGAAGGTGTGGTGGTTGATGGAGCGATCGCGCAAAGTCAGTCGGAACGCGACGCCATGTGGGCGATTCGCGACGACGTGAACCAAGTGGCCCAATTTCGCCCAGTCTTTGCCTTTGACGTTAGCGTGCCACTTAACCTGATGAACGATTATGTGGAGGAAATGCGGGCGACACTGACAGCCCGATGGCCCGATAATCGGTGCATGGTCTTTGGCCATTTGGGTGATGGCAATTTACATGTTGTGGTTGGCGTCGGGGATAAAGGTGCCAAAGCAGAGGTTGAGCGCGTCGTTTATGCCGGTCTTGAATCTCGGGGCGGCTCCATCAGCGCTGAGCATGGTGTGGGCGTGCAGAAGAAGGCTTATTTGTCACTGACACGCTCCGCGGACGAAATAGAGGTTATGCGGCGAATTAAGGCGAGCCTCGATCCTAAGGGCATCCTCAACCCTGGGAAGATTTTCAGTTCCCATTGAAAGTGTCTTAAGAAACTAACGGCGTAGACGGGCAGAGCGACCCTGCTTTGTGATTAAACAAACCTTTCGAGTGAAGGATCGGTCAGCTCAAAGGCGCGGTGCTTGCGGCGCCCGAGATCCATTTTTATTTCTTCGCCCGTAGGATCATTCTCTGTCGAACAAAGTTAGCTGCTGATCCGTCAGTGGGTCAGGGTCGAGTAGGTGCACACCTAGGCCAATCAATCGAACGGATTTTCCCTGACCCCTTGCCCAAGCGTCTGTCATGAGCTGTTTGGCCAGTGCTAGGTCAACATGATCTGACTTTCGCTCCATGGTGGTTTGAGAAAAGTCACTGAACTTCAGCTTGACTTGCAAGCTCCGAATACCACGCGCTTGATAAGGTGCGTAACGTTCTGCGACCTCTGTGACCAGTTTAATGAGGAGAGCTTCACCGTCCTCTGGGTGCGTGTAGTCGGCTACTAGGGTGCGTTCGGCACTCACAGATTTGCGGACCCACTCAGTGACGACTTGCCGCGCGTCGCGACCTAAGGCGCGCTGATAAAGGCCTCGACCAAATTTGCCAAAGGCTTTGACCAATGGGGCCTCGCCAAAGTCGCGCACATCTTGGCAGGTTTTGAGCCCCAATCTGGCAAGCTTTTCCGCGCTCACCTTGCCGACACCAGGGATTTTTCGAAGCGGGAGGGCGGCAGTGAAACCGTCGACCTCAGCTGGCGTGATCACGAATTGACCGTCTGGCTTGTTTTCATCGCTACAAATTTTGGCAAGAAATTTGACCGGGGCAACCCCAGCTGAGGCGGTGAGACTCAGTTCTTCGCGGATGGCTCGACGAATGTCCTCTGCAATTCGTGTCGCACTGCCTTGAAATACAGTACATGCGCTCACGTCGAGAAACGCCTCATCCAAACTCAGTGGTTCGATGAGGTCGGTGTAGCGATTGAATATGGCCCTGATCTGAAGCGATACCTCTTTGTAGTAACGCATGCGCGGCGGCACAATCAGTAAATCAGGGCAGCGGCGAACCGCTTGGGACATAGCCATGGCCGAATGAATTCCGAAGGCTCGAGCGGGATAATTGCATGTCGCAACCACGCCGCGCTGATCCGGGCGTCCACCAACCGCCAGCGGTTTCCCAACCAATTTGGGGTTATCCCGCATTTCGACCGCTGCATAGAAGCAGTCCATATCAATGTGGATGATTTTTCTCATGTGCGATGGCAATACAGGCGAAGCAGCTCTATGACCATCGAGTATAAGCGTCAACGCCCAAACCCAGGATGTTTTTGATTGAGCGCATGGTTACGCTGATATACTTTGCGTAGATAGAGGCGCGCCATGAATATTGATCAGACCAGAGAGAAGTTTATACCGGCGATTGAGGAAATACTCGAGGATTGTCGTTTGTCTGATGCTCTTGTAGACAAAGATCGTTTTCAGATCATGATGGCGACGATTTGGGGTAATGCGGTCCTAGATCCGGCGCGATCAGGCATCGAGGAGGCCGATCTGCCTGTCTTGCACGATTTTTTCAACGAAGAACTTAATCGCGTGCTAGGTGGTAGCGCGACCTTAACCGATGTATTTGAATTCCTGGTAAGCAAAGCAGGTCGCGATGCCATGACGCGCGTGCAAGTCACTCAGCGCCATAAAGAATTCATTAACTATTTTGCGCGGCTGATTCTGATGCGCGATATCAAGCTCGAAGGCTAGTAGTTATTCACTGCAGCTTGCTGCCCGCACTCGTCAGACGACAACCAAGGAAGGTAGACACGTATCAAGCCTGAAGAGGCGCTGCTATTGAGGCGGCTATGGGAGCTGCTCAGTAGAGCTTGGCGATCGTGCTCGAGGTGCAGCGCTTAGCTACTAATGTTGAGCAGGGGTCAAGGGGCCTCTTTTCAGTACAGAGTGCAGGTGGTTCCCAGAGCGCGTTGGATTGTGGCTATCAATCCGAAGGCGTAGGACTTTTACGTCCCATCATATGATTGACAACCACGGCGCCCATTAAATCGCCATTCACATTAACCGCGGTACGGAAGGTATCAAGCGGGCGTTCGATGACCAACAAGATGGCGATCGCTTCCAAAGGAATCCCGGCTGCTAGCAGCACAATCTGCATCCCGGACATGGATGCAGTGGGCATGCCCGGCGCACCAATCGATGAAATCATGGCCATGAGAAAGATGGTGATGATCATCAGGCTCGACAGTTCAATACCGTAAAGGTAGGCAAGGAAAATGGCTGCGACGGCCTCGAAGAGCGCCGTGCCATCCATGTTCATGGTGGCGCCCAATGGCAAGACAAAGCTGCTGACGCTGCTCTTTACTCCCAACTTTTCTTCAGCGGTTTTGATGGAGACTGGCAAAGTCGCTGAGCTCGATGAGGTGGTAAAAGCAACGATGAGCGGTTGCGCCGCCTGCCGCAGGAGCTGGATCGGTGACCGTTTGGTAACTAGGCTTGCGAGAAGCGGCAGAATGACCAAGCCGTGCAGTAAGGTAATGATTGTCACGGTCACCCCGAATTGAAATAGCTGGGTGAGAAATGTCCCGCCTAAGTCATCGCTCACGCCGACCTTGAGCGTAAAGTCAAACACGATGGCGAAGATGCCGATGGGCAAGATTGCGATGATCCAGCCAAGAATTTTCATGATGAGCGCATTGACGTCGCGCACGATCTGAAACAGCGGGCTGGTCTTGGGCAGGCAGATAACCATCGCCAGACCAAAGAGCACAGCGCTGGTGACAATCCCCACAATATTCAGATTCGCCATTGCCGAAATCGGGTTGGAAAACGCCATCAAGGCAAGCTTCTGCAGGATCGCCACCAGCGAGTCGCTCCCCGGGTCAAGCATGCGTTCCGGGGCAAAATTTAGGGTCGCTTCCAAAGTTGGCGGGTAGGCAGTCCAAGGGTGGATAAAAAAGACGACGCAGAGCCCGATGATGATCGCAATGAGCGTCGTGACCAAGTAATAACCCACCGTATAGCCACCCAAACGTCTAAGTGACGCTGCTTCACCAATGTTGCTGATCCCGGCTATCAATGAGAAGAAGATCATGGGCGCTATTAACATGCGAAGTGCCGCTAAAAAACTCGATTTAATGAGCGCGATGACTTCGAAGACGGGGTGACCTTGCGACGTCCAGCTGGGGTCGCCGAATAGCAATGCCAAAAGAATTGCCAAAATTGCGGCGGCGAGCATCTGAAGCGTGAGGTTCTTGGCCATAAGGTGAACTCCGTTTTCCGGATAGTATCAAAGCCGTTCAACTCGCGCAGGGTCGAGGTCGACTCGGGTTAAATGGGGTCGCGAATGCAATCTGAGGTGCAGTGGTCGTCCTTGAGGGCTGTTCTTGGGCGTTACGTTGCAAGAAACAAAGGCACATGGTTCACTGTCCTACCCAAAACCCTCCTGCGCACCGCATGATCACCTTGTTCATTTGGATAACGCTCCTTTTAGCCACGCTCACTGCCTTGATGGCTTGGCTCAATGCGCGGCAATTGGTGTCGCTGGTTATGCCAGATCGATTAAGAATCGATCTTGGCTCCGGTCGTGTGGTCGCAGTGGGCCAGGACTTTGCGCGAAGATTTGGCTACGACTCGGCAAGAAGCTGCCAACGGCAATTTTTGAGTCAGGCGCACTTTAAGAATATGAGTCTTTATCAAATGGTGGCTGAAAATCGACCGCTTGAGACTGTTTGCGTTCAGGATGCCGAGGGGCGACCGATGAATGAGCGCTTATGGTTCGGCTTACACAGGGAAGGGCAGGTGATTGAGCTATCTGCGAGGGAAAGACTCGATGCGCGAGAGCGTGGCTTGCTGAACGATTCCGTCGAGATCGCCGAGGCGCTGGATCATAAGGTGGCGCCTCGATATCCAGTAAAGCAACGTAGACCCAACGGACAAGAGCTCTCCGCCCACATGATGCTTTTGCAAAAAATGACGGGGCACGAGGCCCCAATGCATTGTTTCATTGATCAAAGGACGGGGTCGCTCTGGGTGCCTTTATCTTTTTTGACCCTGCTTGGTATTCCTTTAAACCCGCAGTGGATTCCCCTACACCGCTGGCAAGCGTTCATCGTCGATTGGGAGGGAAGCGGCTCAGGTTTAATTAATCGATTGGCTGGCGGCGGACTCGGGACCCTCACGTTCAGCACGCTTCAAGCGGAGCGCCACCAAGCGCTTGTTCGCGTTTCGCCCATGAAAGGCGCATGGTCGAACTATCTGCTTGCGCATGTTGAGTTGACCTCGGCGCATGAGAAGGAGGCCTCCGCTGGATCTGAGGGAAACATTGGGTTGACTGGTGGTCAAGATGTCCAAGCGCGCGCGACGAAGACCGTTCAATCGAGTCTTGAATCGTTTGGGAGGGCGTCGGGTAGCGCAGGCGCAATGGGTGACCCAAGTGAAGTGAGGCGAGCACTCGGTCACCAGATTAGTGAGTGGATGCGGGCACTGCGCGTTTTGATTGTAGAGGATGATCCGCTGATTGCTGACCTGTTAGCTGGCCTGCCAGAAGCGTTGGGCGCAACGGTTGCTCGAGCTGAGACGCTTGGGCAAGCGGAGATGCTTTGGCATGAATTCATGCCCGATGTTCTGATCGTCGATGGCTGGCTGGGCGATCAGTCGAGTGCTGATTGGTTGATGTCCTGCCTATCGGAGCGGCCGAATGTGCGCGCCGTGCTGACCACGGCTGATCTATCCATGCGTCCAGTAGGTGTGTCCTGGGTGTTGGAAAAACCGTTCGAACCCAGCGACGCAACTAGGTTGCTTCGAGGCGCGTTGAATGAGGTTTTGGCAGGTAAAATACTCGGTGAAGATAGGGTTCTCTATCAAGGCGAACGTTCCTCTCCGGCAGTGCATGAATAGGGTGGGTGGTGAAGAAAGCTGTCGACATCTCAACGCTCGTTGATTCGCTCCCGTTTCCCGCGCAGTGGCTGGATGAGAAGTATCAACCTTGCCATGTGAATGATGCCTACGATGTGTTGCTCACGCTCGACGCAACGTTGACCGAACAATTGGTTCATCGGCTCATCGAAGGTCAGAGCGACAATGACTTTTCCGTTGTTGAGCAGCCATTCGAGTTTTGGCAATTCTCACTTGGGCGCGAGGGTTGGCTGGTTGGGCTGATGCCTCGGGCGGAAAGTGCGCTCTCCGAGCGAGAATCAGCCAAAGATCAAAAGCGGCTCCTCCTTGCATTGCAGAATATTGTGTCGACCACGAAAGGCTATGCCGAGCTGATCGCCGTCATGTTAGAAGAAAATCTCATTGTCGCGGGGGAGCGCCTTGAAGCGATTCGGCGTTACGAGCAATACGTTAGCGATCATCTTCAAGATATGGAGGCCTTGGTTGAGTCTGCGCTCGACCGAAGACCGATGGCCCAGTTGCTGGAACAAGAGCACCCTCAACTTGTCCTCGTGTGTTTTGACCTGGCAATTCAAGGGGAGGTGGTGGCTGAGCTCTTTCGGGCGCAAGGGATGGTGGTAACGCAAGCCATCTCTAAAGAGGCAGCAACACAAATACTTCGAGAACAAGGGAGTGCGTTTGATCTATTGGTCATCGATGGTTGGTTTGACGCCGCCGGACACTGGCTCGATGCTTCAGACGATCGCCGAATGATTTTGTGCAACAGCCAAGCCTTTGATCATCCCCGTGCAAGACTGCTCGCTGCACCTGCGCTCGACATGAATCATTTGCTCAGGGCCGCCATTGAGCTGAGTGAGCTCGAGGTTGGGTAACCACGAGGCTCAATTCCCAGCGCTTCATGCTAGGCTGACCGCAATCAGAAAAGAGCGTGAGTAAGTCGTGGCAACCGATACCAATATGATGGGGCAAACAGGGCTGTTGGCCGCGATTGAGCGGGCGGGCAATCGGTTACCAGACCCCGTGTTCTTATTCGTTTACTTGATCCTTGGGCTGATCGTGATCTCGGTTTTGTGCGCTTGGTTGGGCGTAAATGCAGCCCATCCAGTCCTTCAAGATGCTGAAGGCGCGGCCGTGATGGTGCAGGCAACCAGCCTTTTGTCAGCGGAGAATGTGGCTAGGTTCTGGGTCGAAATGCCCAAAACGTTCACCCATTTTCATCCCTTGGGCTATGTTTTGGTGGTCATGCTAGGTGCGGGAGTGGCCGAGAGAAGCGGCTTTTTTGGTGCCAGCATTCGCGCAGCGGTGAGGCATGCACCCTCGGCGCTGCTCACGCCAGTGGTGGCTGCTGTGGCCATGCTGTCAAACCACGCGGCAGACGCGGGTTATGTGATTTTGATACCAGTTGCAGCAATCGTTTACGTTTCTGCAGGTCGTCACCCTCTTGCAGGGGTCGCTTGCGCATTTGCAGGGGTCTCTGGAGGGTTTTCAGCAAATATCACGCCTGGTGCACTTGACGCCCTGCTTTTCGGGATCACCGAGGCGGCGGTCGATGGCTCAGGCCTGGCGGCCGGTTGGACCGTAAACATAGCGGGGAACTGGTGGTTTATCGTTGCGCTGATGGCGCTTTACTTGCCCATCGTCTGGTGGGTCACCGATCGAATCATTGAGCCTAGGCTGGGTGTATGGGCGAGTGATGTGGTCGAAGACCTCCAAGCCGAGGTGAGCGGTGGCGTGGATCAAGCGCTGCAGACGCGTGGTCTCAAGCGGGCGGGTTGGGCTGCTTTAGCCGTCATCGCGCTTTGGCTGTGGATGGTGTTTGGTCCGGGGACACCGCTCTTAGATGATGATCAAGCTGCAGAGGGTCTCGCTTGGTACCAGAAAGCAGCGCCGCTTTTTGGATCGCTAGTGGCTGGTTTCATGGTGCTGTTTTTAGCGACGGGGTGGGCTTATGGCAGTGTGGCTGGTACGATCCGATCGTCTCAAGACCTGATTGATATGTTGACCGAGTCCATGAAAGATATGGGCTATTACCTGGTTTTGGCATTCGCTGCAGCCCATTTCGTCGCGATGTTTAACTGGTCTAATTTGGGATTGATCATGGCGGTTCATGGTGCCAATGCCATTGAGAGCAGCGGCCTACCGCTCGCCGTCCTGTTGGGATTAATCGTTCTGTTTTCAGGGCTTTTGAATCTGTTTGTTGGATCTGCCAGTGCCAAGTGGGCGCTGCGCGCACCGGTGTTGGTCCCCATGCTTATGCTGCTTGGGATTAGTCCAGAGGGCGCCACCGCTGCTTATCGGGTAGGCGATAGCGCCACGAACATGATCACGCCGCTGATGGTTTATTTCCCGCTTGTGCTGATTTTTGCACGCCGCTGGCAGCCAGATTTTGGTCTCGGCAGTTTGACGGCCATGATGTTGCCGTATGCGGTATGGATGCTAATCAGTGGCATCGCCCTGGTGATGCTCTGGATGGGGCTCGGCTGGGATTTCGGTCCGGGTGCAGCCATGTCATTTGAGCTCCAGTCGTAACAGACGACTTAGCCTCTTCAGCGGCGACTGAAATGCTGCCCTGAGGGTGGCGTCGGGCCGATTGGGAAGCCATTCGCCTGTTCAAGGAGCGCCCCAGCATTTTTCTGGTTCCCCAAACCGTTTGGCCGGTAGGAAGCAAGGGCTTAACGATTCAAAACCGTCTCTGAGAGAGGTTAGTGATGAATCAAAACTAGTATTGGCTCTAACGATTAAGACCAGCAGCTCTTGAGAGAACCTCGCCAATACCCTCTTGAATCACCAAGTCAGCAACCGGATCAAGGTCCGTGTCTTGGTGATTGATGATGACGAGTTTGGCGCCATTTTTCTTCGCCAGTACAGGGAAGCCTGCTGCCGGATACACGGTAAGCGATGAGCCAATCGCGAGGAACAAGTCGCAATCCAGGCTAGCGGCATGTGCTCGGGCCATCTCAGTCTCGGGCATGGATTGACCAAATGAAATCGTGGCTGTTTTGACGATGCCGCCACAGTGATCACAAAATGGGATGACATCCTGCTCAAGAAACGCTTGTTTCAACGGGGCAAGCTCGAATCTTTTTCGGCAAGCAAGACACTTTGCGTACTGCGCGTTACCGTGAAGTTCGATCACCTGGCCATCGGGTACGCCTGACGCCTGGTGTAGACCGTCAACATTCTGTGTGATGACTTGAGCCATTTTGCCCTCACTGACCCAGCGCTCCAGAGCGTAGTGGCCCGCATTGGGCGTTGCTCTGGCCATGAGGTCATCACCGCCGAACTTTCGCTGCCAGGCTTTTCGGCGCCAAGTCTCGCTTGAAACAAAGTCACTGAAGTCGATCGGCGTTTGGGTCTTCCAAATGCCTTGGGGACCACGAAAGTCTGGAATGCCCGATTCGGTTGAAATGCCAGCGCCTGTGAAGGCGACCATGGTCTTTGATTCCTGGACCAGCGCAATCAGTTCGTCGATCAGTTCCTCTTTTGTCATGAGGCGCCTAAAAACGTATTTAAATCATGATGCTACGGAAGAACGCTCACACGCAAGTAAATATTGCGGCGATCGCCGAGTTAGTTCTTTCGAACGCCCTGTTACCAGTTCACGCGGAGGAGGTTGGCATGGCCTGTCGTTCTTAACAAGATCTGAGATCACTTGTTCCGATGATCAAAGTCGTCGATTATCAATCGGGCTCGTCGTGTAATTGGGTGGCTCTTGAAGGAGAGAAGATGATTAAACGCTGGTACGAATCCAAGGTGCTGCCTGGCATGTTGAACGCGCTCATGAAGTCACCTGAAATGACAAAGATTAGAGCGCGGTGGGTGCCTCAAGCGACAGGCAATGTCATCGAAATAGGGGTTGGGTCTGGGCTCAATCTGCCATTCTATAGCGAGGATGCTCGGGTCTTTGCTGTGGACCCCTCAGAAGCCTTGCAGGTTTATGCTCGCGAGGTGGCTGAGCGGCACGGTACTTACGTCGATTTTTGCGCGCAATCAGGCGAGTCCATCCCTGCAGATAATCATCAGTTCGATTCAGCAGTCATCACGTGGACAATGTGCAGCATCCCAGACCCCCTTGCGGCGCTTAGAGAGGTCAGGCGTGTATTGAAGCCAGGTGGGAAGCTTTTTTTTGCGGAGCACGGCTTATCCCCTGAAGCGCATGTGGCCAAGTGGCAGAACCGGATTAATCGGGTGTGGAAGCCGCTTGCTGGGGGGTGCAATTTGAATCGGCGGCCCGATCAATTGTTGAAAGAAGCCGGTCTTGAACTCAGCGAACTCGAGACCGGTTATATTCAAGGGCCAAAAATCGCCACTTATACCTATGAGGGCGTTGCGATCGCGTAGTTGGGCCCCTGGTCGGTCGATGCAAACGCGTAATCCAAGGAGGTCGTTGCGTAGAGCGACGTTTTGCTGTTGCGTGCCAGCTTATTTTTAAGCCTTGGTGCGTCGCAGCGTATTAAACGCGGTCCCTGGACCCTCGCTCATTCTGCTCATGACGCGATTAGCGCATGCCTGGGGCTCGTCAGTGCCTGTATTAACCTCGACGTCATAGAGACCATGCGCATGACAGATATCGGCGTGACCGAATGCAGTGCCCGGGAAACGACCTGGTCTTGCTTGCTCGCGCGCATCGATCATCCCCAGGTCGCATCGGACGCCGACGAACCAAACGTCGCATCCTTCAAAAACACTGAGGTAGTCGGTCAAAAACAAAGGTTCAAGAATGATGTCGTCGATGATGATGTTCACGCCTTCATCGACCAGAGCCCGCATGGCGCGACGCATACCGCGCAACATGACCTGACCGGCATCGCCAAAGTGAATTCTTGTATAGCCTTTGCCGTCCTTAACGTCTGGAATTACGTTGAGCCCTCTAGCACCCGAGGTATCCTTCGGTGCATTCAATCCCCTGAATTTATCTGGGAGACCATCGCGAAATTGGTCTAAAGCGACATGCTGCCAGCAGTCTGGCAGAGCCTCCTGAAGCGCTTTGGCGAGTGTGGTTTTGCCTGCACTTGATGTGCCATTCAAAAAAAGGATCTTGCCGCTCACACTGGTCCCGCATGTTTAAAAGAGGCGAATGCTGGCATAGTTTGCCAAACATGCAACCCCTTGTGCGATCGGGCGAAGAGAATGCGACGAGACTTGAGACCTTATTTGCTTCACCGCTTCCAGACTCGGTGGCAGGCTTGGTGGGTGAACCACTATTTACGGCCTCAGTTAGATGCGTGTGGTGTGGGTCTTCAGGTGATCGGGCCGCGTCATTTTCAAATTTCGGGCCCACAGGTTCGGTTAGGCAACCACGTGCACATCATGACCTTGCCGGAGGCCCCAGTCCGGCTGTCTGTTTTTGAGGGGATGGGGTCGATCAGTGTCGGTGATTTCTCCCTAATCAATCCTGGCGTGCGGGTGACCAGCGCGGAGGGCATTACCATTGGTCGAAGTTGCATGCTGGCTATGCACTGCTCGGTGAGTGATGCCGATTGGCATGATACAAAGCACCGAATTTTTGCGCCTGGTAATACTGCAAAGGTAATCCTTGAGGATAATGTTTGGTTGGGCGAAGGCGTCCGTGTCCTGAAGGGTGTGACGATTGGTGAAAATACGGTGGTGGGGACGGGTAGCGTCGTGACGCGCTCGCTACCCGCCAATGTGATCGCAGCGGGCAACCCTGCAAGGGAGATCAAACCTCTTGAGTCGGCAGAACGAACGACACGAGAAGCTCTTTTCACCATGGATCAGACCTATGATCAGTTCGCCGATGTATGGATGCGAGACAAGCTTAAGGCGAATACTTGGCTCGGTTGGCTCAGAAGCTTCTTATTCCCTGGAAAGTCCGATTGATTATGATCAGTTTGCCGATGAATGGATGCGAGAGCGGCTTAAGGGGAACAGGTTGCTCCGCTGGCTCAGAAACTTCTCATTCTTTGGAAAGTCCGATTAATAGGGGCTTGCTCAGTACACTGAAGGTGAGGGGATTCTGTGACCGTGAGCCTCGCTGGTGGAAGTGTTAGAGCGCCGAAGCTTTAGTTCGTGGGATTAACCGTCGCTAGCAATTCATTAGCAGAAATGATCCATCCCTGCGGGTCGATGTGTTCGACTGACCTTGCGGCAACCTCAGTGCCCACCTGGGCAGCTTGGATCAGATCCAGGCCATGGTAGAGGCCAAACAAAAACCCTGCCCGAAGCGCGTCACCCGATCCGGTCGTGTCCGCGATGGTCTTGGCTGGTCGAGCGTCGATGAATTGATACGCGCCCTCAACGTACAGATCAAGGCCTCTCGAGCCTTGTGTCCTCACCACGACGGGCGATCGCTCGGCCAAGGCTGCAATGTCAGTTTCGAGAAGCGTGGTCATGACGTCGAGCTCATGTTCATTGCCAAAGACCCAGGGATCAAAGCTGAGCATGGTATTGAGCAGGGAATGATTGAATTCTGAAATCCACTGGCCTGGGTCAAAAATAAAAGGTACGCCGGATTGATGAAGCTCCGCTGCTTGTTTGAGCATGAGTTCCGGTGCCTCCGGGCCAAGTAGGCCGAAATCTGCGCCCGATTGCTCGCACACCGTGTCCGCCGCGGATCGAAGCTTCGGATTCGCCTGTCCCGGAAAAAAGCCGGTGATCTGGTTGCCGAAATCATCGCCAAAAATCGTGCAGCGAGCTGAAAACTCAGCGTTTTGGTCCACTGCCACATAAGCGCAATCGACGTTGTGTCGAATCAGGTGCTGCTCGTATTGATCCCTAAAATCACGGCCCGCATGAGAGAGCAATACCGTGGGCACACCTAAAGTACCGAGACCATAAGCAATGTTTCCACCACAGCCACCGAAGCACGTTCGGTAGTCTGAGATGGGCAGCGAAGCGTTCATGGCTTCGACTTCATAGGTCTCTTGATAGGTCTTAAACGAACCTGAATGCCGCAGCAAGTGATCCGTCGCGAGGCTGCCACACACTAGAATTTTTGTGGGGTGAATTTGCATCGAATCTAGTCTGCGGATTTTTTGGCGAAGGCTTGGCAAGCCTCCAAAACACGATCGACGTCACTCGATGTCACATCTTTATGGAATACCCAGCGCGCGCCACTGATGATGATACTCGCGTCCTTCAGGTGCTGTTGAAGCATTTTCAACGTGTCGGCCGAGAGATTGAGGAACACCATATTGGTGTGCGCGACAGCGCCTTCAAAGGGCGTTAAATCGTTAAGGGCTGTAGCTACCCCCGATGCGTGATAATGATCCTCGATCAGTCGCGCGACATTGTGCTCAAGCGCGAAAAGCCCTGCGGCGGCGACGACGCCTGACTGCCTCAGGCCGCCGCCCAACATTTTGCGCCACCGTCGTGCCTTAAGGATGAGATCATTTGACCCGACCAAAACAGACCCCATAGGTGTACCGAGGCCTTTTGATAGGCAGATAGAGACGGTATCGAAGGGGCTACAGAGCTCACCGACAGAGGCGTTCGTTGCCAGCGCCGCGTTAAATAGACGTGCGCCATCCAAATGGCAATTGAGGTAGTGTTTTCTGGCGAGGGCCGTGGCTTCTGCAAGATAGCTGAGACTTAGAGCTTTGCCGCCCTGGGTATTTTCGAGACAAATTAGCTTTGTTTTAGCAAAGTGCGGGTCGTCGGGCTTGATCACGGCTTCGATGGCGTCCAGAGGGAGTTCACCTCGCTCATTGAACAAAATGGGTTGTGGTTGGATTCCGCCCAATACTGCAGCACCGCCAGCTTCGTAGCGGTAGGTGTGGGCATCTTGCCCAGCGATGTATTCTTCGCCGCGAGCGCAGTGGCTGAGGAGCGCACAGAGGTTGCTCTGCGTGCCCGAGGTAACAAATACTGCTGCTTCCTTATGGGTGAGCTCGCAAAGCTTTGCCTCTAGTGCGGCCACCGTGGGGTCATCGCCATAGACATCATCTCCGACGATGGCGCTAGCCATCGCGTCGCGCATGCCTGCACAGGGCTGGGTCACCGTATCGCTTCTTAAGTCGATCATCATGCTGTGTAAAGGTTGCTTCGGCGCATTCTACAGAGGTTTTATAACTGCTCACAGGTTGCAAGCGCGCGTGGACAATGGGTTTTCTTGGTTCAGGTTTTTGAGGGCGTTCTTGTCTTCGCCTTGCGCTTGTTGAGAGCTGGCTCGTCCAGTCCTAGGAGCACTGCCATCATATCCAGTGTTTTTTCAAAGCAAGGCAAAGCGCGAATAGCATAAACCAGCGATCGTATTGGGCGTACAATATCGTTCAAAGAGGAAACTTTATGTATACCGGTATCGTTCAGGCCACTTGCGCGCTTAGTTTCGTTGTGAGAAAGCCTAATCTTCTGCATTTTGGGCTCTGCTTGCCCTCGGCGCTCTCTGCAGACGTTACCTTGGGCGCGAGCATCGCGGTCAACGGTTGCTGCTTCACGGTGACCAGCATGATGCCATCGGGGCAGGGTCTCGATGTCACTTTCGATGCGATCGACGAGACGCAAGCGATCACCAATGTTAAGCATTTCGAACAAGGTAGCATTGTAAATGTGGAACGTTCGGCAAAACAGAATGCGGAGGTGGGTGGGCACGTGCTGTCTGGCCACATCGTCGGGACAGCGGAAGTTGTCGGCATCGAAAAGGATGAGAACCGATGCAGGATGACTTTCGGTGCCGATGCGCCCTGGCTTAAGTATGTATTTGAAAAAGGATACCTCGCGGTAAACGGTGCAAGTTTGACGATTGCGGCACTCGACCGAAGCACCCATACGTTTGCGATCAACCTCATTCCAGAAACGTTGGAGCGAACCAATTTCAGTCTGCTGTCGGTGGGTGATCCAGTGAATATAGAGGTCGAATCTCAGACGCAGGTCATCGTTGACACCGTCGAGAGGGTACTAGCAGAGCGATACGCGTAGGGCAATTAAATCAGAACGTCTCGAGGACTCTGGCGGCCATTGATCGCTTCTCTAGCCTCGCTGTTCTGGTAGCTGGCATGCTAGAGGCGCGCTAAATCAGGGGTGTCCTAGCGCTTGGCGCTCAGCTCGCGCAAATTGGATGAGCATTGAAGCTTCAAAACTGATTCAAGCGCTTAACTCGTTTAGAATGCCGGCCAATCAACGTTGAACTCCGCAAGTTATACCCATGTCGAAGCCTGAACTCAGATTATTTGATACCTACACTCGAGAAGTCCGGGCATTCGCGCCGCTTGAAGGTAACCAGGTGCGCCTCTACTGCTGCGGGCCCACCGTGTACAACTACGCTCACATTGGCAACTTGAGAACCTATCTCTTTGAGGACCAGCTGCGGCGAGTACTCGAATACAACGGGTTTGATGTGCAGCATGTGATGAACATCACGGATGTTGGTCACCTCACATCGGACGCCGATACGGGCGAGGACAAGATGGAGTTGGGCGCTAAGCGGATGGGGAAATCTGCTTGGGATATTGCTGAGGAATACACGGCGGCGTTCATCAAGGATCTTGAAGCGCTGAACATTAAGATGCCGTCGATTTGGTGTAAGGCGACAGACCACATTCCCGAGCAGATTCAGTTTGTTCGGGAATTGGAAGCGAAGGGATATACCTACCAAACCGATGATGGCATTTACTTTGATTCTCAAAAGCTTGCTAATTATGGGCAGCTTGCTCGGTTAGACGTTGAAGGGCTCCGAGCGGGTGCTCGCGTCGAGCCGGGCGCGCGCCGGTTTGTGACGGATTTCGCGCTTTGGAAATTCTCCCCCAAGGGAGAGCAGCGGCAAATGGAGTGGGATAGCCCTTGGGGTGTCGGCTTCCCCGGCTGGCACATTGAATGTTCTGCGATGTCGGCAAAGTATTTGGGCGACTATTTTGATATTCATTGTGGGGGTGAGGATCACATACCCATCCATCACACGAATGAAATTGCTCAAACCGAGGCCGCACGCGGCACGCGCCTAGCGAATTTCTGGATGCATGGTTATTTCCTGCAGTTAGATAGCGCCAAAATGTCGAAATCGACAGGCGATTTTCTGCGCCTCGCGAGCCTTTCCGAGCGGGCAATTGATCCAGTGGTCTATCGCTACTTCTGTCTCACCGCGCACTACCGAACGCAAATGTCATTCAGCTGGGAGAGCCTTGAAGCAAATGCCACGGCGTTGAACCGGTTGTATAAGGCGTCCCACGAATGGGGTTCGCCTGGGCATGTGATTGGATCGGTTCGCGATGCATTCCTTGCCGAAGTGAATGACGACCTGAACTTCCCAAAAGCGTTAGCGATTGTTTGGGATATGGTGCGCTCGGATGCCGATCCTTCGGATAAAAAAGCGACACTCCTTGAACTTGATCAAATGCTCGGTTTGGACGTTGGCGCCTGGGTTCCCAGAGAGATCTCGGTCCCAGAGCCGGTATTGATTCTCGTTGAAGCCAGGGAGGCTGCGAGAAAAGCAAAAGATTTCGCCGAAGCGGACCGTCTGCGTGACGAGGTCGCGTCGCTCGGGTTTGTCATTGA
>Ga0255770_10000518_pt1 | contig 35964 bp, 47 predicted proteins | sample 071ome_22_FD_179968 | JGI IMG/M metagenome (GOLD analysis project Ga0255770, IMG submission 179968) | Coastal salt marsh microbial communities from the Groves Creek Marsh, Skidaway Island, Georgia - 071404AT metaG (version 2) | ecosystem: Environmental > Aquatic > Marine > Intertidal zone >...
CGCGTGCTTAACGAACTGAAGAAGCGCAAAGAAGCCAGCGCGCATCAACTGGGAAACGCGCTCCACATGTCGACGCGCGACGTCAGCGCGCAGATCCAGAAGCTGATAAAATTGAAACGCGTGGCACGCACACGCATTGAATACATACGGCACGGTCACGCCAGGTTCCGTACATACTTTTACAAGGTACTTTAGTCGTCAGCCATTTCCATGGCGACATCATGGGTTTCCGAATTGCGACGCGTCCAGCCTCGACCGAATGTCTCAAATGTTTTGAGCCGCTCGTAGAACCGCTGGCGCGTCGTTGTAACGTAGCCAATCAATTTTTTAACGTCATGCTCCGCCACGAGCGCTAACGTCTTCGGTCCAATTGCGCCGTCTTGCTTGGCCCCGATACAGCGTTGAATCGCCTTCGCTGGTCGACCACTACCGCTGTTTACTGCCCAATCGAACGCTGCCCAATCCAAACCGGAAGGCAGATCATCGCCGCGCACCTTGTCCCAGTAATTCTTTTTGTAAATCGGCCCAACATCTTCCGGGGTCAGCGCGCGCATCTCTTCCTCGGATACATGGCGCCCCATCCATTGCTCGTATACGGCGCGCGTGACGCCGAGGTTAGTCATCCCGCCTGGATCTTTTGGGTGGTCTACAAAACCGCCTTCATGCTTCAGCAACATCTCCAGGCACTTGTCAAAATTTTGTTTCATTTTTTTAATCCCCGCATAGTCCTTATGCCAAACGAGGCGGCAATGGACGCATACATCCCCCACTGTACCCAGAGGGGGGTAGTCTCAAGGTTGGCAAATCCAACTGCCATAGTGTCTTGAAGGCTAGGCACAAAGTTAGCAGCAAGGATAACAACAAAAACAATAGTCCAGAGTTCGTCCTTCCATGAGTTTTGTGCAGAACGTATAGCCTCAAGCTCCCAATCAATTTCGCCAGTTGCTTGCTTGAGTTTAATTTCTGCATTGGCTTTCTGTACCGCTGTTTTGCCGTCAACCCATGCAGTCGCTAAACCGCCAAGGCTTCCTATAATCTGACCAATCATTAAGACCCCCGATCTGTCTTAGCTTCTTTGTTCATCCAGATACCAAAGCAGCCTGTAAGAGCGCCCATGCAGACGCTAACTAGCCCAGCTTGACCGTTAGACGGGTCAGGCAAAGACATGTACCAGTGGACGCTTTGGTAGGTTAAGATCGTCACAACCAACATCATCAGCCGTGGAAAGATTTTATATTCATCAATTACTGTTGCTGGCATAGTGTTCTGCAATCCTTTTGTTAGATGTTATGATAACAATTTTATTGTCCTGCGTCAAAACAACCCACTGGTTGCGCTTACTCTCTACTAACCTCAATGCATTTGACTTGGGCATTGTTTGTCTGCACCAATACTTCCGCTTTCACTCGCTCACGCTCACAGTGTGCTTTTGTCTCATGCGATCTGCCAATCTGATAAGTCTCAATACCAACCGCAGTAGTAAACAAGACAAAGACCAAAACCCACACTGTTGTTTCCATACTTACCACCGTTCCAAGTAACGCCCTAGAAAGTACACAGCAGTCACGATAGTACCGACAGCCATGAGGATACCAGCGATAGTGGCTAAAAGCTCATTACGCTCTTCTCTGGCTTTCTCTGCTGCTTTCTTTGCGGCTTGGCGCTGTTTGCGTGCCTCTGCCTGCCATTGCTGCCAGCGATCCCAAGTGCCTGCGGGAGCATAGAGGCGGCAATAACTCTCTAACTCAGCCCTTTTCTGACGCAACATCTCTAAATGCTGGAACTCTTCCCAATCCCCTTCAGAGCTGCCTGTGATCATGGTAATTGGGCTAGATTTCTTTTTGTTTATGGCTTCTTTTATATCTTCTTCTGCGGAAAGAAACTTACCAACAGCGCTGATAAGTCCCGCTGTTTCTTTGCCATTACCGAGAGCAGTCTTAATAACCGAATAAGCGGCATTCGCAGCGGCAATGCTCTCAAGTATAGCCATGTCATCATCCCATCTTCATCAATACCGCGACAAGCATGGCAATGATTGTACCAGCAGCACCAATCAACAGGCTTTCAATCCGCTTGATGCGCGTGAATACTTCCTTGAATTGTATCTTGACCTCGGTCTTTACCTCGATCACTTGTTTTTCTAGGCCGTCAATGCGGTCATGTGCACTTGCTGCAGTTCTTCGATCCATTGCACCATCCTTTGTTGGTCACATTTATAACATTGTATGCGAAGTAAAAAAAGCCCCGCGGTGAACGCGGGGTTAGTCCATGAGAACAGGTAAGGTAGTCTATACAGTGTGCAATAAATTGCATGCACCCATATCTAGTGTTAACATAAGGCACGTTAACCTTACAAGAGGATATCTTTATGACTGACGAACAACGCGAGCTAATCGATAACTTAAAGCGCTCTCACCGCATCGCCAACCGTGGCGCAATGATGCACATATGCGCTAAGGCTGCGGAGCTGATTGAGGAGCTGCTAGCGGCTCAGCCGGCTGCAAAACCAGCTGCTAAAAAGTCAACGAAGGCCAAGGCTAAGTAGTAGACGGCGCGTTGGGCTGTCCTCTTCACCTTGCGTGACTGTGGGTCCAAAGCCTAGCGCGCCTACCGCTTGCCGTGCCTGACGACGCCCACGCTGCGCGCGTGTGATTGCCGGCGTTGCTCGCTCAAGAGCCTGCGCCTGGCGTAGCAGATCTTCCGGGGTCATGCGCTGCGTCAAGATTGGCGCCATCTCTGCGGCCACCTCTTGCACCTGCTCCGACTGCGATGGGCCAAAGAAGCCACGCATGCCGCGCTCGGTCGCCGCACCGACTAGACCCTGGTTTCTTATTGCATCGCCCATAGGTTCGCCAATGATCTCCCGGAACCGTTGTTCAACTTGGTTCCGAATGTAGGTCCGTGAGTTGGCAGCGATAGACGCGTTCATCATTAGCGCGCCAGTGGTTGACGCAATTTGGTTGGAGAACTTTTCAAAGTCCTCGGCACCGAGCACAGAGCGTAATTTTGACGCAACTGCACGCGTATTCATTGCACGCAGTTGCGCCAAAGCCTCAATGACTTCTTGCTCTTGCCGCCCGGTTGGCGGGTTTTTCGCATTGGCTGCGATCTCGTCTAACCTGTTACGCAACGCTTGCTTGACCTGGGCAACCTCAACGTCACCCATGTTCGCTAATTCGTCAGCAATTTGCTGGCGCGTTACTTTAGGATTCAGTAAGCTATCACCGAGTTCTGCAGCGGCTTTCTGATCGATAGCCGTCTTTCCTTCCAGGCGTGCCTGCTTGAATGCAGGACTCACCTCATCCGCTACCTTACGCATCTGTGTCGCCAGACCGCGCAGCGCTGATTTCGCGCCAGGATCTTCGGTAATGCCGGAGGCCATGTTATATAGCTGCCGTGATAAGTCGTCTATGTTTTCAATGCTAGGCACGCTGCGTACAGTGTATGAGCCGTCCGGCATACTGCGGACGTCTAGATTTCCTAGCTGCTGGCCGCTCGACATCAGCTCGTTCAGCTGCGCCTCTGTGTAACGTCCTGCGCGCACTAAGGTTGGAAGCCCTTCCAACTGCAATGTTTCGTTGACGCGGTTTAAAATGCGAGCAGGCACTTGGCTGTACAGGTCTGCAAGCTGGGCGCCCTCTGCAGTGCCGATGTCCACAGGGACGCTGTAAGCCTCTCCATAGGCTTCTGTGCGCGCTTCGCGGCTGTTGTCCATAATTGTGCGCTTTTGCATCTCTAGGTCGCCTACAGGCTTTCCTAGCACGTCGTCAGCTGTATCTGTCAGATCGTTGGATGCTTTGCGCGCGGTATCGGTGACATTATCGATCACTGTCTTGCGCGCTTCGCCTGGCGTATTAGCGACAGTGTCAAGCAGCGCCTCAGTGTTAGGGCCAAGCATGCCAATGCTACCGTATGGGCCTGCTTTCTCTGCGCTCTGCACTGCGGTCGCTGAATCCATTGCTATAAAATCTTTGGCCACCTCTGCGGCCTTGCCCTTAAACCCAATGTCCTCCAGCACGCTGCGCACAGGTTTCTCCAGGTAACGCCCGTACGCTGAAGAGATCCCAGCGCCGACGCCCGGTAACGCCAAGCCAAACAAGCCGCCACCAATAGCACCTGGCACAGCCTCTTCTGCCGCACCCTCTGTACCGCCGCGGCCATAGCCAGCGATAGCGCCTTCAGTGCCCCCACCAGCTGCGCCAGCTGCGCCACCGAGAACTATGCGGCGCAGTAGGTTACCGCCGACTGCAGGCAGGCCAAGGATCGCGCCTATGCCCCCAGCGCCGCCAAAGCCCTCTGCGACCGATTGTACGGGGTTCTGAGTGCGATAATCTTCAATTGCCATGTCGTACAGCTCCGGAGACACTTTGCCTCCTGACGCGGCCTCTGCAATGCCTGGCAGGTATCCGCGCAACCCGGGCATGTAGTCTCCCAGGTTCATGATGCGCTGCGCTTGGCCACCAGCTGTGTCGCGGACACCTTGCCCTGCAAAGCCTTCCTGCGATCTCTGGCCTACGGCTTGCCGACCACCCTCTCGCGCCAACTTGATTATGTCGGGATCTGGCGATGAGTAGCCACTGTTGCTGTCAACAAAAACCTCATTGCCTGATGTCTTGCTGCGATAGATCGCTGATCCATTGCCAAAATCCTCGACAATGTCATAGCCTTCGCGCTCTGGCGCTGTCTGCAGGGCTTCAACAGGAAGGCCTGTGTCCTTGCCTGCATCTGTCATTTCAATCGGTCCAGCCATACGCAAGCCCCTTAATTAAGTTTTGTCCACGCACCGTTACTTTTCTTGTCACCGCCGTTATAACGATAAATGCTTCCGTCACGACTTTTAAAAATTTCGCCTTCTGGAACATTGTCAAATGTGTACACTTGGATCTGCGGCGCGTCACCTGCTGTTACATAATCAGGTCTACCGCCAAAAATTCTGTCTAGCTCATCAAGGCCACGCTCGTTATTAGCGTTGTCTGCATACAAGTTTTGCACAATTGTTTGATAACGTTTATCGATACGCGTCAAATCACGCAAAACTGCTGTGTCTTTTTGATTTAGATCAAGTGCTGCAACATCAGCTTGCAGCAATGCAAGTTCTTGATTTGACACCGCACCGAGTGTAGCGCCTTTTTCTTTGATATTAAGCAATGCCGACAAAGCCATTCGAGAACGTAGTGTCTCGACGTCTAAACGAGCCTCTGCAGCCTCTGTTGTCGGAATAACTGAAAGCAGCATGCCCTTAATGCCAGTAATGTTAGGATTGTTTTCAATCATCTGACGCAACTCAGCTGACGTCTCTAAAACAAACCCAGCACCTTCTGCCTGACCTCTACGCTTAGTGCCTTCCTGCTGTAAGCGCTCCGCCTCTTTTAAGTGAAATTCCATCTTTGCGGCTAGCGCATCGGCCATGCTAGGACTTACCATAATCATGTTAGCAATCTGCTGCGCCATCGCACGGTTGCCTTCAACGGTAGACAGGTCAAAAGCCCCAGCGTTTCCGCCAGGCTGCATAAGCCCCATGAGCATTTGTGATTGGCGCACTGATGCTTCACGCTTACGCTGCTGGTCTGCGCGCTCTGTAAAATCTTTAAGCAATGCATTGACGTTGCCACCGGCTTTACCTTGCAGCGCCATGCCAGCGTCCTGTATTGCAGCAAACGCAAGCATTCTGCGCTGAACCTTCGACAGGTTGTCGTAGGGATCCGCAGGCGGCTGTTGCTGCGCCTTTAGCATCTGCATCATCAACGCTTGCATGTCAGTGTTGCCACTTGTCGACACTTTAACGTCGGGCGTAGGTTGCGGTCCCGCTGGAGGTGAAGGGAGAGGCACGTCAGCGGAAACCGCATCTTCCGTCGGTAGGGTTAAAGTCTGAGAGGAGTCCTCCGGCGGTAAGATCGGATTGCCAGCTGGGTCAATGCCAAGCGTGACCTCCGGCGCAACGTTTGACGATGCTGGCTGCACGCCTAATTCTGGCACTACATCAGGCTCGGTAGCTGGGATGCCGCCAAACAGCGCTTCCAGCTCGCTTTCATTAAGAGCAGTCATCCCAGGTTCTAAGTCATCTACATTAAAGCCTAGTTCTTGCAGGCGTAGGATATCGGGTTCTGTGGGATAATACGGTGCTGCCATTCTTTACGCCTCTAAGTGAAAAATTTCGGGAAACCTTGGCCAAACGCACCGATACCTGCCAATAAGTTGCCAGCAGTGCCAAATGGATCATTTTTCGTTCCAGTTACCTGATTAGGATAACTTGGGAACGCACCTGCAGCGCCCGTTAAGACGCCGAACTGTGTCAGCGGGTACTGCTGCTTCATCATGTACTGCTGATATGGCAGCTGCAACTTTTGCTCATTAATCTGTCGCAACGCCTCGCCAGCACCCATTTGCGCGCTTAGTGTTGACAGCTGGTTTCCAAATTGTTGCTGGCCAATAGTCGACAGACCTTGAGCGGCTGCACGCAGCGCGGCGTCTTCAGTGTCCGCCCGTGTGGTGCCGTACTGCAATGCCTGGTTTTGCAAGTTCCCCAGCGTTTGCGCTAGTCCGACTTGGTATTCACCTTCCAGCGCACCCTGGTACACATCGCCACGCGAACCGAAAGCCTTGCTACCTACTCGGTTTGCTTGCTCCATGTTGCGCGCTTTCGCTCGCTGCGCTTCCATTGCATTAATTGTTGGATCGATTACATTGCCAGCGTATTGCTGCGTATAACCGGCAACACGATCCGCCTGCGCTTGCGGATCACGGCTCGCAAGTTCTGAGAAGACATTAGCTGCCGCAGCAATGGAACCCGGTTGCTCCAGAGAGCCGTATCCCGCCATCGCTTGGTTTTGCAGACCCGTCATGTCTGCCGTTAGCGTTCCGTCATAGCCTTCAAATGGCGTGCTCGCGATGTTTTCTGCAAAAGGCACCAAAGTATCTGTCATTAGATTTTCTAATGCCGGGTGCATGTCGTTGGTTTTTACTTCTGTTGTTTTCCCAAAACCCATTTACAGCTCCATCTCGAAGTGGCGGTGCATTTCTTTAAATCCATTGTCTTGCGCAAACCTGGCAAAACCTATGCGACCGTCACACGTTATTGCACTACAATTAGCATAATCCGCCAATTTCCTCAAAGTGCTTAATGCTTCATTCATCCAAGACTGCAAGTCTTTCCCTCCTAAATGCTCTATATAAAGCGTCTTTCTTTGAGGGTGCTGCAGGGAAACAGTGGTGAATGTTCCTACTAACTTGTCCTCTTGCCTGACCATCCACAGCGTAACCTTGCCATTTCGAATCTGATCCAGGGCTGTGTCCACGTCGCAGTTTCGTTCATCACGCTGCAGAGAAGGGCGCAAAAGTGGTAACGCCTCAATTATTGCAGCTTCATGGTTTTCCATCACTGGCAAGACCTGTAGCCCTGTGCTTGCGTGCAATCTTACAACATTATCGCCCAAACGTGAACCCTCATCCGTGCATCCTCGTTATATGCAGCGTCGTTGCTGGCGCTGCTGGGGAAAACGCTGTAGCCGCCGATGCATCTAAAAAGCCAGATGTGCTGTCTACTGCCCACATAACTTGCAAATAGTCACCCGCGCTGACATCAAACTTTGCAGAACGCGACACAACAACTGTGGCGTCATTCTGGTGCAGTGAGTAAACGATAGTGTTATTGGCTGCGTCTGTGCCGTTAAGGCGCGGCCAGAAGTAAAACTTTACCGTGCTAGATGACGTTGACGATATTTGCGCTGAGAACATAACAAGGTATTCGCCAGCCTCGCTAAATACAATCTTGCTGTTATCCGTAGCATCACGATCAATGCCGACATTACCGCTTGGCGCGTCATATGTGATTGCGTAAGCCGTATTTGTTGCGGCAGCGGTTACGTCTGTAGTGCGATAAAACGAGGCGTGGCCATCTTCTAGCACGATCTGCACAAACGCATTGTCCTTAGACACAACTGGATAGCCGTTTACCTCATCCCATAAGATGATGCCATTATCAGATGGGTTATCGTCTGCAGTCTTAAAGCCTAGCTTTGACAAGTTTTGCGTCAGGTACTGCGTAAGCTGCCGCCCCCACTGGTCTAGGCTTTGTCCGATTGTTGGCAGAATGGGTACAGGCATTACCGCTTGCCCCCTTGCTGTGCATCGACACGAACAATGCCAAGTCTAAACTCTGAGCCGTCATCTGGCTCCACGCGCATCTTGAACTGGCGACCAGCGAAGCGCAATCCTGTCGGCGTTGCGGGGTTGAATGGGCCATGCTCTGTTTCAGCGCTATTCGGGTAAAAACGCGTCTTAAACTTTAGCTGCACGTCACCCTTTGTGCGTTCGTCGGCGATCATTTGCGTAACGTGCAGGATGTTGTCACCGTTACCTAGCTGTATAGGGCCAGTTTCAGCAAACATATTCGTGGCACCCGTGCCAGAAATTTCGTGCTGATACACGTCAGTGCTGTCCAGCAAAAAAGGATGTCGAAATACGCCACGCGGTGCGCCTGCGGTGCGAGACAGTGATCCGATATGCCAGTGGTTCTCTTTAAAATCGTATGCAACGTACTTATCAATTTCGCCATCGTCGGACTGAGCTTCAGACTGATAGAACCACCAGACTTCGCCAAACTCTGAGTTGTTCCACGCCCAAGTCTTGGACTTGTTGCGATCCTGTAGTTCGTCAAACACATGGTCAAACACATCGCACGGTATTTCTTGTACTACGTTACCATCAAAGCGGAAAAAGCCGCGCTGCCCCATCCAAAACACGCCTGCGTCTGTGTCTACCGCTGCTAAACGCGAAACTGCCCCACATGCCGTGCCGACACGCTGGAAGCCGTAAACAAAGGGCGGCCCACTGTATCTAGCGCTGTGCGCATCGATGTCAGTCAGTATCAACACCTGACCGCGAGTACGAATACCCTGCATAATCTGACCCGCTGTCTGCAATTCAATGTCGCCAGCTTGGTTTGTTGCCGCCGCAGTCCATGAGGTGTTATCCTCAATGTCGCACCACTGCACCTTGCGTGGGTTGTTACCCGCGCCTAATGCAAAGATTGTACGCTCCTCTGTCACAACTAGGCCAAGGTTACCTGTCGGAGCGTTAGAAATTTGCGCCGCCGCGTTGGCTGTGTTGAGTTGCCACTCGTACATCTTGCCATCCGCATATGACACGGCCACAAGATACTCCCCAAAGTTATCTATAGACCAAGTGTTAGCCTCTGAATATGACCCAAAAGCGGATCGCTCTGTGCCATACGTTCCATCGCCATATGCGCCATAACCATAGCCTGTTTCCAGAGAACTATGCTCATCACCCGCTGTAAGACCAGTTGGCGTGATGGCGTATACGTTATTGTTGGCTGTGGCTACTTTCAACTCGTTATACGATCCACCAGCATAAAAGCGCGACCCGTCATTCGCTTCCCAAGTGTGAAAACCTCGTATCGGGTTTGTGCTAAAACCAGGTTTACGCGAGTTCCATCCCCCAACAGGACGCAGTGTGTTATCACGCCAGCGCACAAGGGATGCGTCTTGCCATCTACCTTGGCCCTCTAAGTCTGTACCGTTTTTATATACGCCTGCTGGTAAGTCTATTGGTATTAACGTCATGTTGGCACCGTATATGTTCCTGATGATGTAAATGCTTGCACGTCATTTCCGACAGTAAACTTGACATATCCGCTTGCGCCATCACCGCCGCCTGCGTTGCCTGTACCGCCTGCACCTATAGTTACGGTAATAGTAGAGCTAGGCGCTAGATAAAGCGTACCTGTCTGCCTTGTAGCCGCTTTACCGCCCCCACCGCCGTTGTTGGCACTAAATGGTGCGGCTCCACCGCCACCACCGCCTGCGCCATAAGATGTAGAAGGCGCCGCGTAGCCCGGTGTTTGATTGCCGCTATCAGAATTTAGACCACCAGAACCGCCTGCCCCGTAGAATGACGCTTCACCTGCCTCACCAACTCTAAAGCTGCCGCTAAAAGGTGCAGGCTGCGTCCCGCCAACACCGCCTGTCGATGTTACAGTGCTGAAAGAAGTTCCACTAGCTGAGGCAATCGACGTGTCATCACCATCATTACCGTGGCCGCCCAAATAGCCACCAGCACCTTCGCCGCCGCCGCCAATAAGTTCATAAACAACAGTTTGTGCAAGAACCGTGTCATAAAAATCAGAAAGCGATGTTTCGCCAGATGTTGCAATGCTAGAATTATTAGTCGTTACATAGACACCTTCCCGATAATATTCCGACATGCTAATAGGGTTTTCGCCACCAAACTCAGTCTGGATGTCGCTAAAACTAATTGCGTTGCCAGATGATTGTAGCGCCATTAGATCGTTCCAAATGCTGTAATGTCACCGACTACTGTAAGGTTTCCAGAAGCGTCTAGCTTCATTTTATTTACGCCGCCCGTCGCAAAGTATAAAACGCCACCCGTTTCCGTAATTGTCCAGTTTGAAAACTCGACCTTTGGCGTTACGATTTTGGTTGTGAACGTAGGCGATGTAGTTGCCGCCTTTGCATCAAGCTGCGTCTGGATGTTAGACGTTACGCCGTCTGTGTAATTTAGCTCTGTCGACGTAGCTGTTAGCGATGTTAAGATGTTTATCTGCGCAGCCGTAGCCGTAACCGCCGTACCGCTAATACTCCAAGAGCCAGATGTCAGGTCTGGCGTAATCTCAAGATCGCCGTCCAAATAGTTGGCAACGGTATCAAGTGTGCTGTTTAAAGTTGTACCCCATGTGCCGTCAGAACCGCCGACTACGGGTTTTGTTAGCGTGATAGCCATGTGATGTCTCCTTTGCTGCTAACATACATCATGCAGCTTGTTCAGTCCATGTTTCTGATAAAACCGTTTGCTCAGTCCAAGTCTCTGAGAGCGTGACAGGCTGCAACCAACCACGTATAGTTATATTGTTCCCAGTAACCGTTACAGTGCCATTTTCTGCACTAATGTTTAGTGCTTTAAGAACATCAAAGTTTTGGTATGAAAGCGTAAATGTTCCAGCAAATAGCTCTATCGGTATATCTACCGTTAATTGTGCTGTATTTCCAGTGACCGCAAACGAACCCGCATCAGCAGATATTTTCACTGCCTTGCGGAAGTCAACATCTGACCCCGCAAGTGCAAAAGCACCTACGGTGACAAGCTCAGAAATATCTACATCTATCTCTTGCCCTGTGACAGTAAACGAACCGCTTTGAATACTGTATAAGTAACCGACATCGAAGTTTACATCTCTGCCAGTAAGTGCAAACGACCCCGCGTCAAAGGTTTCGCTGATGTCTACGTCTATTTCTTGGCCTGTGACAGTAAATGTACCCGCATTTGCCAAGATACTGACATGAACGATGTACGTCTGGTCTTGTCCCGTAACAGCATAAGAACCTTCATTGACCGCAAATGCATAGCCGCGTCTTGAGCCTGCGTCCTGACCAGTAAGTGTAAACGTGCCAGCATCAGCCGCTACATTCATTGCTTTTGTCAGATCGACTGCGCGTCCATCTAGGATGTATGATCCAGACGGATAAAGGTCTGTAATTAGCTTACCTGCACCCTGATAACTTACAGCGTAAACGCCCGCATCAACGCTAAACTCAATACCCTGCAAGGATGTACTTGTAGCTAACGGCGCTGCGGCTATGGGGGTAAAGCCAAGCATGTTTTTATCCTATTCAGGTTTCGTGGGCCAATTTATATTTTCTGGAAAACCTTCTTGTACTGTAAGATCACGCAAAGCCTGACGGTAATCTAATTGCGCCTGCGTGGCGGGGTAATCGCTTAATCCCCAAGTATCCGTTTCTTCTAGCAACAAGTCTCTATTAATTCGTGCAGCTTTTGCTGCCTGCTCTGTGACTGACATTTAAGAACCCTCTATTTTACAGCCGTGAAATTCGGCAGAAGCGTCATTGGGAAACGTCACTCTCATACCAAGTGTGGTTCCTGAGCCTTGAAAAATTAAATTATAGGTCAGTTTGTAGACGTAATAATCACCATACTGTGTCACTGTAGAAGTTGCGGGGCTTTGATAGTTTGCACCACCGTTCCGTGATACTCCAAACGTCCATCCAGAATTGGTTCCCTTTACAACCGCATAAGCAGTGCAACTATTCCCAATATTAGAACCTAAACTTTTATTTGGTGTATCGACATATTTTGATGCGGCAGGAGAATTAACCCCTGCAAACTGCATTTGACGAAATACAAAATTAGTGGAAGCACCTTCAGCTTTCCATCTTAAAGAAGAGGCGCTGACGGTATCGAACAGTCTCCAAGTATCTTGGTTTGTGTTTGTCTCCCAGCTATCTATTTCTGTCCAAGCAGAATTGACATAAGCGTACAGGGTTATTTTATCAAATTCATAACCTGAACTAAAAGCGTCCATATAAAACGCATTAACATTAAATGGCCCTAAGGTATAATTGTAGTCCACTTGAAGTGAAGTTGTACCCGCATTGAAGTTTGCAGCGTAAGTTCCGTAGCCAGGTTGATCTGGATAGACTATCGAAGTTCCTCCAGTCCACAAATTAGTGATTGGCTGTCCCCAACTTACATTTGGCGACCAAGAGTAACTATTAGGTGCGCCAAGCGATTTAATTGCAAATCCTGACCAAGATACGGCACCAAAATTTAATCCTGTACTCATTAGGGTGCTATCGCTTGGTGTTGCGTTTCCGCCTTTATAGTACACGTTTTTGTCGTACCTTCTTTCGGGAGTGTTCATAAACAGAATTTCATTCCATACACTCGCCGTTTCTGAAGGAATTTCAGAATTTAGGTTAGTAAAGTTTGCATCCATTTCGGTATGCGTAAGGGCTGAACCCTTGCCTGCGCGTGTGACTATTGTTGCCATTAGTAGTCGTACCCTTTTACTGTCGATACATAGTGACCTTTGCGCTTTTCACGCTGATCAAAGATGTACTCAAAATATTGCGACATTCGGCTTTGCCAATCATCCTGTATTTCTGGGTTGACAATACCACATTCAACCCCGTTCAAGCAACTCTGGATGGTTGCCGCAGGATTATTAGACAAAAACATCATACGGTTGATATGGTAGAAAGACCCCTTGTGTACCTCGTTGTACACGTCAATCGGGTCTATTTCTTTGCCCATCGCGACAGCATAAACGCAAGTTTCTGACATATGGCTAGTGTGAACAACCTCTGCGTCCTGTAGTAGCGCATAAACGTCGTGGCTGCGATCTAGCACCATATCTCCAAGAATATCGCGCAATTCACCTACAAGAGCGTGTGTCGTCAACGGGTGAGGCTTAAACCAGATATTGCCATCGTACTTGTCGCGCAGGTAGCACAGCTTGTTAAGACAAATTGTCTGCTTTAACTTGTTGCTGCCCACTGGCACGATCAGGTGATCCCGTTGCTCTACATCAGTCTGCTTTATGTCTTGATACTTATTTGACGTTTTTGCTGTTAGCTTTTCACGAAAGTATCCAAGAAAATCATAATGATCGACTTCTGATGACACCGACGCATGTTCCATTTGCTGGACGCGCATTTCTTGATTTAATGGGTTCATCGAAAAACAATGCGCCCATTCTGTGTATTGTATCGTTTTAAAATACGTTAATTCGTTAGCCACAACGTCGTAAGCGTGTTCGATACGGTACTTTTTGGCCAACTTTAGAAAGTGCTTTTCGCAATCTTTCAGGTGATATAATGTTTCGGATTTTTTTATGTCGTCGCCAATGCGCTCTTTAATAGAGGCGCGATTAAACATTTCCATCTGCTTTACTCCCACATTGCAGCTTTACGATTAATCCGCGATCCGTACCATTTTTGCATAATAGCATTAGGATGAAGGGTCGTAGAATGATGTCACGCGCAAAGTATTAAACGTCGTTACGGTGCTTCGAGTAGTAGCAAAAGTCGTTGTAAATGTCGATGACGTACTGAAAGTTGTGGTAAACGTAGTCGTCGTGCTGCGGCTTGTAGAATATGTTGTCGTTGTTGACCTTGTGGTGTTGTAAGTGGTCGTCGTCGCACGGGTTGTATTAAATGTCGTCGTTGTCGAGTGCGATGTCGTATGGCTCGTTTGATACGTTGTGGTCGTACTGCGGCTAGTTGCGTAAGTGGTCGTCGTACTGCGCGATGTAGCAAACGTCGTTGTTGTTGAGTGACTTGTTGTGTGGCTGGTCGTATAGGTGGTGGTTGTTGCCTGAGATGTAGAAAACGTCGTAGTCGTGCTATGCGACGTATTATAGTACGTCGTGTAAGTTGTGGTGGTCGCGCGGGTCGTGGAGAATGTTGTTGTCGTGCTATGACTTGTGTTGAACGTAGTCGTAGTACTGTGAGAGGTATTGTAGTAGGTTGTGTAAGTGGTTGTAGTCGCGCGGCTAGTGTTAAAGGTTGTGGTAGTGCTGTGACTTGTCGAAAAAGTCGTTGTGGTGCTGTGTGAGGTTGCAAAAGTCGTAGTTGTGCTATGTGACGTGCTACGAGATGTATTAAAGGTTGTAGTGGTGTTAAACGTCGTAGTCGTTGATCGGCTTGTGCTTTGCGATGTATTAACGACGTAATTTACCGCCATGTAATCTGTTGCTACATAGTCTTGGAACGAAGTGTTAAATGTCGTTGTCGTTGACCGCGATGTTGAAGTTGACCGCGATGTTGCAAAAGTAGTCGTGTAGGTTGTCGTTGTAGATCGCGTCGTATTGTAAGTCGTAGTCGTAGATCGTGACGTATTGTACGTTGTAGTGGTACTGCGACTTGTCGAGAACGTCGTAGTGGTACTGTGCGATGTTGTGTGCGATGTTTGATATGTAGTAGTTGTACTTCGACTTGTTGCGTATGTCGTAGTAGTAGCTCGACTTGTATTGAAAGTCGTCGTTGTGCTGTGACTTGTAGTATGGCTAGTCTGATACGTCGTTGTCGTAGCGCGTGACGTATTAAAGGTCGTCGTCGTACTATGTGAAGTATTATAATACGTTGTGTAAGTGGTAGTCGTAGCACGGGTCGTGTTGAACGTAGTCGTCGTACTGTGGCTGGTGTTAAATGTTGTCGTTGTAGCGTGTGACGTGTTGTAATACGTCGTGTAAGTCGTTGTAGTGGCCTTGCTAGTGGCGAAAGTGGTAGTCGTGCTATGGCTAGTCGCGAAAGTCGTTGTGGTGCTGTGGGACGTGTTAAAGGTCGTCGTAGTCGTTGTTGACGTACTACGGCTTGTATTAAAAGTGGTGGTTGTGCTGCGTGAGGTATTGAACGTAGTTGTGGTACTACGGTTCGTCGAAACCGATGTATTCCACTCTACTTTCTTTTGGAAGCCAATTTGCTGCACTACGGCCCCCTATGCAAAGTCACCGATATAATTAACCAAGATGGTTGAACTATCGACCACATAGTAAGACAAAATGCTGATCTCGTTTGCATTGGTTGCCTGCACAATAGACGCGCCGTTAACAGGTGTCTTACATGCCGCTGGAAGCGTAAAAGAATAACCGCCTGTTGCGTTCTGCACAATGATAAGATTACCGCCACGACCCGCCGATACATTGCTGAATGCAAATGTTGTGCTTGCTGACATGGTGATTTTAAAGTTGTTCGCTGCATCCAGATCAATTGTTAATGTGCCGCCGCTTGCTGACAAACTGTCCTGGTCTAAGCGAATAGAGCCTGTCATCGTGCCGCCAGCTTTAGGCAAGGCCGCATCCGCTGTCGAACCCTGAGCTGCTGTAGCGTAATCACTGCTATCAAACGCTTTGACTTGCGTAAGGTTTGTCACCTCACTGTCCATCAATGCGCCTGCGGCTGTGACGTTTGCTGTATCTGTAACGTCTGCGCTTGCCTCAATGCCATTTAGCTTTGCCTGCAAAGCATCTGTGAATGCGTTAGTGTCGCTATTACTTTCATAAGCTGTTTTAATTTCTGACGCAGTTTGATCTGCTGTAGCTCCACTTTCTATATTATCTAACTTCGTTCCATCTGCCGCTACATCGCGCCCATCAACCGTACCAGATACCGCCAAGTTGCCTGTTACAGATGCACCCGTTGACGAAACTGTAACCTTGTCTGACCCGTCGTGCTGTAGACGATTAAGGTCTGCCGCTACTGCGGTGATTGATACTTTTGCTGCACCAGCTAAAGTAATAGCTGCGTTTGAGTTACTGCTTTCTGTTGGACTACGAGTTAGAGATGTTCCACTACTGCTATAAGTACCAGTGCCAATCTCAAAATTGCCACCTTCCTCTATAACGTATTGTACAACATCCCCGTCAGAAACACCCGCTGCCGCGAATGTCTGGAAGCCTACCGCTGCATCAGATAGACTAACGGTTCCGCTTCCAGTTGTGGATGTCGTCATCTTGGCTCTGTTAAAAAGTTTAGCCATGATGACCCTCCATTATGCCATTGTTAGGATGCCGTTTGTCCCGATGTCGATTGTGAACGTATCACCATCGTTTAAGGTCAAGGATGTCCCGTAGTCGTAATATCCGATCACAGGATCGGCTGGTGATGTTGGCGTGTCGTTGTAAATCACAACATAGCGAAACGCTGCAACTGATCCACCTGATGCAGTTAACGTCAGATCGTCCGCAGATAGCTTGTATGTTCCTGATGCCTGTGTGCTGGTGACATTCGCCAGTGTGCGTGATGACAAGTTTGTGTAAGCGATCTCTGTGATGTTAGCTAAAACACCATTACCATCCGCTGTTACATCTGTTCCCGCCGTTGGGTCAGTGTTTGATAACGCAACCGCCAACGTGTCTGCGTCCAAATCCATCGCGTTCGCCATGTTTTTGACGAAATCGTTTACCTTTGTAAAACTCGCCATCTAAAAGCTCCTTATGTTCATTTTCATATTAGAGCGCCCAAATTCGGCTCGCTCGCTTTCTGTATTTATAGCATCAATTGCGCTATTATACAAAGACAACCAGGTTTGCATTCTTGAATCTTCGTGCAAGTATGGAGCCGAGTGCGCTAAAGTCCCATAAAGATACGCGTCTGGATAATACTCTAAAACCCAATTTGACGTGTTAGAGGCCGATAATGCTGGAACCTTAGAATAATAAACCATTTCTAAGGTGTATTCCTGGTCAGGTGATGGCTGCACTTCAAATGTATCTGCCGTCATAGCTATGACTTTTGGTCGCCCAGCTGTGTTATTATTTTGCTCACGGCGCGCCATAATCTCTGAATGTGAAACCATATCTAACTTGTAAAAGTTATCGCCAGTAAGAGAGAATCGTAACGGTGCGTTAAAGTCATTCGGCAACGCTGTATACTGTGTGTCTAGAACCGCCGTTGATCGCCTTTCCATACGCCAATGCCGCAACCTACGCGACAGATCGGCCTCGCACAGATCAACAAACGTATCGATGCTTTGCTCCGCTGCCATGTTGTTGATGAAACTTAGCGCCTCATCTTTCAGCTCTTGGTATGTGCTAGGCATAAGTTACCTTACCCATTGTTTGCAGCGTTGCTAACAGCAGCCAATGCAGATTGTTGAGCAGATGCAACGTCAGCAGGCGCAGACAGCGAGAAGCCAGCAGATTTAACGTCATCAAACGATAGCGTTTGCTGCGACTTAACTGCCGCCATTACTTGCTGCGATACAGTATTGTTAAACACCTGATAACGCGCATCATCCATTAGGAACGGCGTTGCATGAAGCAATGACGTGTAAAGATAAACGTGCGGTGCGTCTGTCAAAAGCCAGTTTGTCGTGTTGCTAGACGTTAGCGCTGGAATGCGCTGATAGTAGTCTATGTCCATTGACAACGATCCAGAAGGCGAAGGTGTTACGACTAACTCGCGCCCAATAATTGCAAAGAAACGCGGGTTTGCTGCATCGCGTGTACGCGTACGACGTAGCATTGTTAGCTGTTGCGGCGTAATTTGCTCAAGCGGCTCATCTTCTGTAGACGCGACCTGGACATATACAACTTCTAGCGCATCCGACGGCAATGTAGCGCGGCCTGACGTGATGGCGGCTGTATTGGACGCAACCATGTCAGCGCTACGCAATACGTCATTTAACGTGCTTTCTGCCAGGCTAATAAAGTCTGGAATTTTTTGATCAAGATCAGCACGGTTCAGCCAATCTCCGATTGCAGTTTGCAATTCTGCATAAGTTGTAATTGCCATGTTGATCTCCTTAAGATTGGCCTAGTTATACCACGTTGTCCTATATTAATCTACCGGTCTTGGTCCGCACGCGCTCATTCTCACTGTCGCTCAGCCACTTCATAAACGCCTTTGGATCATCAATGATGCCCTTGCGTTTCAAGTCATAGTAAACTGGCAGAGGAATCCTGGCTACATGGCGACCGTCGCCCCACCCATCTTTTTGATTGTTTTGGTCACGCTTGTTCATATCAACGAGTGACTGCACGTCTTGCTGTGTCTCAATAACAAACTCACCGTTATCGCGCATGTGCCAATAGCGAGTAATACCTGTCATAGGATCTTGGTCAAAAATACGACGCATAAAAACCTCATACGAGAGGGGCGACCGAAGCCGCCCCGCTGTTATTATGATACGTTCAAGTCTGCCACGATTGCGTGTGCACCCTCGTTAAGTACCTTTAAGCCCCCTTCCCAGAGCACCATGGCTTTAGAAGCATCGCCGGTCTTGGCAAGTTCTACAGTCTGGATTGGACGCAGGTTACATACTGACGCATATTCTGGGTCAAGTAGTAGGGCGTCACGCTCACGCTGGAACCTATTAGCAATGACGCTCAAAGTGCCGAAGTCGGACAAGTATACATCAGCAGCACCTATAATCGTAGTTGGGCTGTCTGATGGCGCTTGGTAACGCTGTGCCGCGATACCTGCAAAAGCTGACACGACAGTTTTGTTGTGCGGACCAACCATCAAGATGCTTGGCTGACCACCTGTTGTGAAGGCTTGCTGCATTGCGTCTTTGACCATAGCTTCAGTTAAGTCGCGTTGCGTGCCGTCTGTACGAGCTGTCGTACCGTTGCCAGTTGTCAAGCCGCCGCCTGTGCCGACGTTCTCGTTTGTCGCGATCCAAGCGCCAATGCCGCCTGTTTCACGAGCTGTAGAAGATGACCCGGCCACTTGAGCATTATTATCCAGGATCGTCTTTTCGATGTCCCGGCGAAGCTCTTTGCCGCGCTTAGCGATTTGGTATGCGTACTCATCATTGCGTCCCGCAAGATCCTGTGCGCCAAGGTTGTCGGCGATGATCATTGTGCGGCGTAGAATGTGCGTATAGTTACCAACGCGTGTGGTCGCTGATGTACTGTCGTATGACGCGACATCATCACCATCGATGCGCGCTGTAGTCGACGCAGCTGCCAAAGAATCTGTCTGCCACTCGAAGTAAGTGTTAGAAACGCTCTCTGAGCCAAGGTTAGATTGTGCTGGCACTTCTTCTGGTGAAATGCTTGAGATGATATCGGCGAGTGACTCGCGGATACCCACCGCGCTGTGCGATGTAAATGTATTTGCTACGATTGCCATAGTGGCCTCCTATTTGAGCAATTGTTTGATTGCAGCCTGTGCATCTTGCATTCGGCCTGTACGTTTTAGCTGTTGCATTTCAGCTTGTCCGCGAGGCTTAGTCATAGGTCGGCTATTGTTAGATCCAGCTCTGAGCGGCTTTTTTGTGCTACCTTTCGGCTTCACTTTTGCCTTTTTCAATTTTGCGTTCCCGCGCTCATAGAGCATGGATTGTCGCGCCATCTTGATCAGCATTGCATTTTTAAGACCCTGGATGTCCTGGTCAACAAATCCTGCATCTAGCAGGTAGTTGCGTAGTTCCAAGGCTTCGTTTGCCGCCACGTCCTGATTACGCCATTCCGGGATAATCTGTGGTATCAGCTCACGCTGCTCCGCTTCGTATTGCGCCTCGGCTTGCGCCAAGCGCTGCTGGTTCTGTTGTTGCAAGCGAGCTTGCTCTTGTCGTATCGCAGCTAGCTGTTGCTCACGCTCTTGCTTTTGCTGGTTGTACTTACGTTCTGCTCGTTGCGCCAGTGCGGGGTCTGTGTCGTACAGTTTGTCCCAATCTGGTTCTGGTTCCGCCATCGACTCAATTTTCTGCGCTAACGCTGGAAGTAATTGAGCGTACTGTGCCTCTTGTTGTTGGATTGCCTGCTCTCGCTGGTCGACCGCTTTGCGTTCTTCCGCCAGGGCTTGCGTTTTCCTGGTATAGTCGCTGTGTCTTAGATAGCCATTTTTGATTTCGTCTACGGTTTTCTCTTCGCCGTCTACCTCCACAAGCATGGAAAGTATGTCCTGAGAATCGTATTCTTCCTCGTACTCTGACTGCTCCTCGTACTCTTCGACCTCTTCCGCCGCTTCATAACCAGCCTCAAGCTCCTGCTCTTCAACTAGCTCCTCTGTGGCTTCAGATGCTGTTGCTTCAGCTACCTCGACAGTATCCGCAGGGGGTGTCATCATGGCGCTGATTGCGTTTTGTGCTTCTGACAAGCCAATCCCTTGTGGGTTGTTGGTTTCTGCCATTTCTATCTCCGCATTATGCTATCATTTCGATTTTAGCGCAATAGTCCCATTATCGACCATTGCCCTGAGATAGGTGCGCACTGCTTCAATTCCCGCTACTCTCGTATACGCCGCTTCTCTGGCGGCTGTGTCACTGTATGTCGAACTTTTAAACTGGGTCCAACATTCTGTTTCCATTTCCTCAAAAAATCGCTCCAGATCTGTGTCGCCAAGAAGACGCTCTGCCATCTTTCCATCGTCAATGATCTGCTGCTTAGATTTAGTCATCTAGCGATCCTTTGATGACATCGTTTTGCGCCTTCAACACCTCACGATTTATTTCCATTTCTGATCTGATCTGCGCAACGTCGACCTGCGTGCCATACTTCGCCTGCATCTCTGCCGCCTTCATAAACAGCTCCGCGTCTAGCTCATCACGCTTCCGGTCGTCTTCCATTCTGATGCGCTCTTGCTCAATTTGCAGTTCTGCAGCTTTCTTCTGCATGTTTGCCTGGATCTCCTGGATCTGCACTGCGACTAGCTGCTCTTCAATTTTAGGTTCTTTTGGCTGCGGTGGCGGTGGACGATATGTTTCCGGATCATTAAAGAACTGGTTAGCGTCTTTGTATCCAGCCAACACTGCAAACTCGCGCATAGTATTAGTAAGTTTTGACAAGTCAGTTACTGGGTTCATTGGACCCATTTGCATGATTGACTCTTTCTGCATGTTTCCGATCTGCATTAACATGTTCATGCGATCTACATCAGTGCCGCGACCCAGCGCAACGTTTACTGAAACATCCATGTTTGTGTCCCACACGCGCGGATCGATCTCAACAAAATCCTCATTAAAACGCACCATGCGCGGACGGTCCTGGTGCTTAACGATCAAGCGCAGGATCATGCGATACATGTCTTTCATGCCAGTTTCTGCAAAGATACGCGCGATTAGCTCTATGCGCTGCTGTGCTTGCGTCACAGTCGCGTTAACGGCTGCGGCAGTCGTTGACTGCAGAGCAGAGCTATCAAGCCCCTGCGAGGCCTTTGTGACGCCCGTGCGCGCTTCCTTGATCTCGTCAAGGTAGCTCAGAACTGGAAACGCTTGCTGCCCCACAAACGGCATCGTGATCGGCTGCACCTGGCCGGCGGCGCGCTGGCGGATTATAGCACCAACCTCGGTGTTCATGGCATCTTCGTACGAAACCATGCCCTCAACCACCGCCATGCGTGGGTGGATCGCCATCGCCAAGCTGTCTAATGTGTTTCTCATCACATTACTTTTGATCCGCTGGATGTCCATCACCGTATCAGCTACAGACATGCCAAAAAAGTCATGTGCTTCGGGGTCCGGGCAGAACGCGCAAAACGGCGCCATATCGACCGGTTCGTTCATAATTACTTCGTTTGAGTTACCAACGGTGCAGATCTTACGCAGCTCTGCAATCCCGTCCTGATCGTAGTCAACGCGTATATACGATTCCACATACATAATCTTGCGCATCGCGTCGTCATGGCGCTGGTTCATCTCGTGATGTAGCGCCGGGTTGCGCGTCGTGCGCTCAATGTTCATTTCCATGTCATCGTGCACGCTGCCGATTGTCTCGAACTGCTCAGCGTCATAGCCCATCTGCACTAACTCAGAGATAGTGACGATGCGACGGTGGGCAACAAAGTCAGCCTCTTCTATGCTTTTTGCTTCACGGCTGATTAGGAATTCTTCTGGCGGTAGCGCTTCGATCTTAACGCGGCCATCCGGACGCGTGTACGTCGCTTGAACAGCATGAACTTGTGGCGGCATGACCATCTGCCCCATTTCATCTATGGTAGGCTCCCCAATGGTTTCTGACTGCAGGACGTTTACTTCTACGCCTTCTTCTGCTTGCAGAATAGCCAATGCCTGGTCATCTAAGCCAGTAAAATCGTGCGTCTCAAACTGGGTTTTATCGTCCCAGTATGCCTTGATAATACCGACCTTACGAATCAATGCATCCTGAAACGCAGCGTGCGTCACCAGGAAGCCGTTGTTGTCGCGATTTACGATGTAGTTAACATAATCTGTCGCCTGCTTCGCCGCGGCAACATCTTCCGGCCCTTGCGGTACATACTGCACCGTCTTCTCGTTGCCGTGAAAGATCCGCATAAGTGATGGCATGATCGCCTGTACGGTATCCCGTACGTCCATGCTGACAACTTGGCTGCGGCCTTCCTCTTCATCGCCAAAAGGCTCGCCCCGGTAATACTTGGTAGCCAACGAGCGGATCGGACTAACCCAATTGTCGACGTAATCGACCGCGTCATCGATTTCTTTGCCGACGATCCCTTGGAGTTCTATTTCGTCCATCGTCTCGAAAAAGTCTTCAAAGGACATATCCTGGGCCATTTTATTTTCCTTTTCTCTCCGCGTCTCGACGCTTCAATCCTTCAATATACCTACGAGGTATATCACGAATTACATCATCTTGTGGATAATCTTCGTAAACGTCGTAAGATGTCGTCTTCGTAAAGGCGTCTCTCACGCTCAACAAACGGGTCCAAACGACCCCGCGCAACCATGTAATCATCTAGCATTTCTCCTTCGCCTCGCACATACGATGTAGTGTCTGGATCTTTCACCATAAACACCAGGTCCGGCTTGCCCTCATTGTAATCCCTTGCGGCATCCATGAACGCATCTGTCGCCTCATCCCCGATGCTATCCCGCATAACATCTTCATCAAAGGGAATCCTCGAAACAGCTCTATAGCCATTCTTTCCATATAAGTCCGTTAAGAACGTGTCAAACGCGTTGAGAAAAACGCCGCCATTTGGCGCCGCCTCTGCAAGTGATTTTGACGCAAAACCTTTCATAGAGCTGTCCGCGTTCTTAACAAGTGAAACGATCTCACCTTCAGGCGTGATTGCAAAGCCAGCGTCGGCATTTGGACTAGCCATAAGCGTCATGCCCTCGTACTCTTCCGGCTCATACACGTCCACCTGCTTGCCAATCGGCCCCTGGCTGTCCTGCGCACGCTTCAAGATGTCTTGAAAGTATGTGCGCGTCTGAGGGCTTTGTGTTAGCTCCACTAGCTCCGGAGCCTGACGCGCTGCTCGATAGGCATGGCGGAGGCCGAAATAGTCTAAAGGCGCCAGTGCCAGGTCAATCATACCTTCAGGCTCACCGCTGGCAACTTTGGCTGCGCCGATACCTGTGCTGGTGACAGGCATTACGTTAGCCAGACCAATATTGTTCATGATCTTGTCTAATGTGCTCGTTGGATACCCAGCACCGTCACCAAGCTGGTTGCCGCCTAGCAAGCGATTTACTGACGTTTTAGGCACGCCGCTGTCGACTAAATAATCCTTTGCACGCTCAATAAATGTCACGTCACGGCTTGTAGCTGCTTCAGGGTTTTCTGACATCAAAGAGCCGTCGAGGTTCTGATACATAGGAAAACCAAGATAGTCGACGCCTATATACCCTGGGCGCAGGTAAGGAGGCAAATTTGGATTGTGTATAGCCTGCAAATAATCCATTACCGTGGCCCCCGCTCTCTCATCGCGCCCGAGGCAACCGGGATCGCAAACGGCGCAGACAGCACCGCGCGGTTCTTAATAAAGTCCATCAGCATGTCTTGCGGCTCGATACCGCGCTCTGCAGCGCGCCTATTGATCGCTCCGCGTAGTAGCTGCATAAATGTGCCTTGGCTCTCGTCAGCAAGCCCTGTGACGTCTCCTGCGCCCATCCACAGCGACGCCTGGAACTGTGCTGGCGTCATATTGAAACGTTTTGCCATAATCCCGGCCAACCGCTCTAGCTCTGCATACTCAGTGCCGCTCGGCGTGTCAGCCCACGCAGTCGGGATGCCTTGAAACACTGACGGGTCTTTTAGCTTACCATCTTTAAAGGCTCTTTTGAGGTTTACCTCGCGAACAGGCTTACCGTTCACGATACGCGTCGCGACGTAGTTCTTGATGTTTCGCGGTCCAATGGCGCGCGCGGCAACGTCGAAATTTTCAGCCGACAATTGCGCCTGCGCCGACAGGAAGTCTCCACCGCCGTCACCCATAGCTAAAATACGCATAAAATGCTTGTCTGCGGCGATATTTTTATCGTCGCCGAGCAAGTCATTGCCAAACCCCTTCACTTTCGGGTTAGCCTTCAGATAATCGTTCAACTCCGTCCCGCTCAAACCCTCTGGGATCTCAGGGTTCCAGCCTCCGGATTCATACGAAACAACGTTGCTCGCCTGGTTGCGCTGCATTTTGTGGCCGTACTGGTAGTTGTCGGGCATGTTAGGCACCCGGATGCCGAGCTTCTCTGCAACCGCCGCAGGCGTTCCGCCACCCTGCGCAACCGCCGTGCCGACACGCACACGATCTTCCGGGCTTAGCGCCATGTAAAACGACGCGTTACGAATGTTGGGCGGAACCTTAGACCCGGTAGACGTCGTACCAACAAGGCGACCAAAGTCACGCCAGCGCTTGTCACCTTCTTCAGCGCCGTGCACGCCGATAAACCAATCACGCAGCTCTTCGGTATTATACCAATCTGGGCCGTCTAAAGTCTCACCCTTTTTAACGTACTCAGTGATTTTCGCAACCAACGGGCTTGCTTCGTCCTCTAGCTGCGCTTGCAAGCGCGACATTCTTTCCGGCGTCTTGCGTGGCTCATATCGCTCGTAGCTCATCGTCCGGTTAGGCGCCGCACCGCGATACCGCGGATCAGATCCTGCGGGGCGCAAGAAGCTCTCCAGCGGATCGATGATCTCGTCAGCTGCTCCGCGCAGCGCGTTAAGAACAAGTTTACCTGCGTTGCTCATTTTCCGCCTCATCTAGATATTGTTGAATAATATACGGCAATGCGCCTGCCCCGGCAACTCCGGAGGACAGGTGCCGCAAGTGACGCATCTCCGGGTCAAAGCGTCCAAAGATACTGCGCATGTCCTCTGGCAACCCAACACGCACCCGAGATGGTACGCTTGCCGCCTTTTGAGCTTCAATGTCAGGTATTAACCTGCCATCCTTCTTAGAAAACGTTCCAAGCTGCTGCGATCCACGATCAATGATGTTCTGGAATTCTACGCTATCATAGCCACGAGGGGGAGAATAATCTAACGCCATATCGCGCAGCTGATTTGTCGCGAATGTTCTTGACGCTGCGTCAGGCTGTCCGCTCGGCGGAACAAGGCCAGCCTCAGCGACAGAGCTGTGCGGGATCAATCCGTACAAGTTATCTTTTGCGTCAATAACCGCCGGGTTTCCAGGACGCGTTACAACAGGCGTTAAAACCGCGCCACCTTGGTACGCCACATTCGGCGGCTCTGGCCTGTACGCTGAATAAGTCGACCCGACGTAAGGGTTATCGCTGCTCCAAACATCACTAGGACGCTCTGCGCTCATCTCTCGCGGCGTTCCTCGGTAAAACACGTCCAGGTCATAACCGAGATCCATCGCGCGCTGCATGCGGCTGTCAAAGTCCATGGGCAGCGGGTAATTTTGCGACAGGTACGCCTGGTCAGCTTTCTCCATCATCTCGTTGGTCACTTCGTTCGCGCGACCCTGCCGGCGCAGCTCCAGGATTTTGTCAGCCATCTCAATGCCAGGCTTACGCGCTGACCTGATTACGGTTTTAACAATGGTGTCTAGTACGCTCATTTTTCGTAATCACTCAAAATTTGATTTATCAAGCTCCTGATCTCTTCCTCTTCAATCAGGCGATCAATTTCCTCTTCCATAGGTGTCTTAGGCTTTGCCGGACGCACATAAACACGCGCACGATCAGTGCTTAGATTTCCCAAGGGATACACCAAGCTGTCGACCATAGGGTACTCCATAACGCCCACTTCATCAACAACGCGTCGCGGATACGCAGATCTGGCAGCGTCATCAGCCTGCCCCCAGCGCAACGCAGGGCCGTCACCACCTTCTAACAGATTAAACCGAACCATCATGTCCTGTATGCCCTTTGCCGCCAGCATACGCGCTCTGTGGCGCCCCTCGTGCTGATCTACACGCAAAGTGCCGTCGCCCTGGTTGTAAGCGCCAAGATATGGCAGGCTTTCCCACTTTGTACCCTGCTCCGGGTCAGGCAGGTTGCGCATCTTCTCGTCGCTGTATCCAGGCTCCGCTAGATCCAAAAATTTGCGAGGCGACATCCTGACGACAGTTTCACGGCTACCAGGGTTGCGCGCAACCCGCACCGCATCATCAATTGCGCGGCGCTGAAAAAATGCACCGGCGCCGCGGATAATGTCGTCTAGTACGCTCATTTGACCGATTTTTTACCTCTGCAGCCCCACGCCTTACGACGCGCACGCAATTTCGGCGATTTCGTGCCGTCCTTGCTCTTTTGTCCGCTCGACCGGGCGCAATAAGCGTCGCCGCGCTTCGTCCCGGGATGGGCGACGCGCTTGTGCGTTTTGCCCTTGGAATCCTTATACGTCGTGCCGTTGGCGTATTTACGAGCAGCGGAAACCTTCTTTTTCGCCGCCATCAGTACACGCCTCCTGTATCCAGGTCACGATTAGCCTTTGCAGCCATTGTCGCAAGATCCCAATCGCTCAAGAAATTTGACTTCGGTATGCCAGCTAAACTCTCTGCGGTGTCATCCTCGTTGTACTTGTCAAACGCGGTCGATGTTAACGGGTCGTTGCCGCCGGTCGCAGAAGCAAACCCACCTAAAATTTTAGACACTAAGCTAAGAGGCGTCGGTATGGTTATAGGCTCCTGTAAATCAAGTGGGCCAATTGCTACTCGGCGAGGGCTGACAGGATTATCCTCACTCATAGGCGCGCTGAACAACAGGTTCTGCAAAAAGTTGTTATCATCTGACTGATCTGCGACCTGCGGCATATACGTCGTTCCACCGACCCCATATAAATAATTATCGTGCGCTGCCATCGCTGGCGCATAATTACCGTAATACGACGGGTGATCAGGGTTGCGCGCTTGCGCAAGGTACGTCGCGTCCATACTGTCGCCGCGATCCGCTGCAACTTTTCTCGCAGCAATTGTACGCGCAGTGCGCGCGTCGTAATCCTCGGTACGCTCCTTGAGGCCAAACCCCATAGCCAGGTCATCAAGCAAACCCATATCACATGCTCTTCGTTACGCGCTTAATGCAAACACCCGCATTCGCGCACGCCTTCGGCGCCGGGCAACCATTGCAGGGCAATTTTGTCGTTGTTGCTGCTGACATCACTTTTTACCTTTCTTCGCCTTCTTAGGCTTCTTTGCGGTTTTAGCTGCAGCCTTAAATGCCGCGGCGGTTGGCGCACCCTTAGAGCCAGGCTTGCGCATCTTCTCCCCGGAACCCGCCTTAATGCGCGCTCGCTTCTTCTGGATATTCTTGTATAGGCTCATAAAACTTTCCAATCATAGCCACATAATACAGATTTCACCGCGTTTTTCAATTTCATTAAAAAATTAAGGCTTTACAAATTGTTAACAATATGTTAACATGTATTTATTCGTCCACTTAACATAGGAGGTCCGCATGGATCTTTCATCACTACCAAACTCAACCCTTTACACTTACTTGCGCAACGCGCTTATCACCAACTGCCGAGCAATCGGCCACACCAAGTCGCACATGAATGGCGTTTACGCCAATCGCTACCGCGACGAACTCAACAAGCGCGGGGAAAACCTCCCCACGTTCGACCTCGACAAGCTGTTCCCCAGCGACAGCGACGCCGAGTGGCGCGATCAACAGCGCGACCTCGGCACATACAACGGTGCAGGCTCTTTCTAGAGCCTAAACCACCCCACGAATACCGCGGCGCAGCGGTTGATCCCATCCGCTCGCCGCACTCCCATAAGCCATCGTCGTGTGATCATTCGCCAACGCCAGGCACAACGCATCAGCCCGGTCAGGCGACGCCACCCCCCGCTTCTTCATCGCCTCCTTGCTCTCCACCTGGATCTTGCCGGAACTCGTAAAGAAATATTTCGGCGCCGCCAGCTCAGCCCACAGCGCGTCATCCCGGGGCAGCTTAACATCCATCCCCTCCAACCACTGCTTCGCCTTAAACCACAGCTCAGCGCGCAAATTTAAATAGATCTCCTTGTTCATCGCGCGCTCAGACACGTTCAACCCCCGCGCAGGCAACCCAACCTCGCGCAAACGGTCCAACACCCCAGCGCCAAACCCATTACTATCAACAATGATCTCCCTGGGCCTCTTCGACGGCGCCAACACGTCATACTCATGCTTAACAACGCCAGACAGCTGCATCAGGTCCATCCCGCGCCAAACCTTCAACGGGTGCACCACCGCGCCCTGCCTCTTGCACAGCACTGACGCGTCATTCCCCTGCCGCGCTACGTCTAAACCCCAAATCGCAACCGTATCCTCATGCACACGCACGTCGCTCGACATCGCATAATCAATCAACCCAACAGGAATAACCGTGTCCTCCTCCGCAGGAGGGAAATTTCCCAGAACACGAACGTGAAACGCCGGGCTGTCCTCACCATAACGGCGCTTCATATCCTCAACGAAATCATCCGCAACACGCTTGCTGTCAACGCAGCTCACATGCATCGTATACCAATCATCCTTCAGCCGGTTATGCGTATCAAAGAAAAAACCCGTGTTCCGCGTCGGGTTCCCCGTCAACACCGTCGTCGCATGCTCGCCCGACATCGATCCACTGGCCGCTTCGAAAACTTTTTCATGCACCCCGCTGGCTTCGTCGGCCAATAAAAGGACCGACGGGCTGTGTACACCGGCCAACGCCTCCGGCTGCTCGGCTCTGCTGGTCCTGCACGAAATAAACGTGCTCTCCGGCTTACTCTTCAACTCAATCCGGTCAGACTTGATCTCCAAAACCGTGTTAAACGGGGGCCGCAGCCGCTTCGCAACATTCTTCATCTCAGCGAAACACGCGTCAAATAACTGCGCACTCGTGGGGGCCGTTACAACCGTCTTCGACGGTATCCGCACACAGCAATGCCATACGGCAGCCATCGCTACCGCGGTCGACTTCCCAACACCGTGGCCAGATCGAACAGATATCCGGCGCTTCTTCGGGTCAGCGATGGCCATCAACAACTCAGCCTGCCACTCGTCCGGCTCAATCTGGCAAACCTCACGAGCAAACAAAACAGGGTCACTACGATAACGACGCAATAACGTCAAAAATGGATTTTCGGAACTCATGTTAACATTCTCCTGTGGGACCGGGGGGGCGTGGGGGTGTGTGTGGTGGACCTTGTATTTCTGCCCCGCCGCTCGCGTCGAAGGGGGGGGTCGAATCGCATTCGGTATGCGCGCGGCGCATAGGTCACTCCGATAATGTCGATTATGTTAAATTCCATTACTTGCATACGACATATAAATAAGGCGTTTGCGCGATGCTACGCTGCAATAAGCTATGCAAATAACGCAATGGCACAACATCTTGTGCCTCGCTCTTGCAATTGAACGCTTGTTCAGTTACGCGCACGCGCGCACACGCGTCCATTGCTTGATGCCCGAAACGCACGTTATCCATCGTCCTTTTCCTCCGGCGTCACGTCGATAATTTCCTGCTCCAACAGCTCTGCCGCTTGCGCGTGTAGATCCTGGATGCTGATGTTCACTGACACGTCCTGACGTCTTGCGTCGTATGCATCGTTGAGCTTGCCGGCATACCACTTGAACGTATCTACTTGCAGCCTGTCGACAGCGACCGTCTCATTTGCAGCGTTCTCCGCTGTCGTAACTGCTCGCTCTGCGTACACATGTCCTCCCATCTTGCGCGCATCATCGAAGCGCTGCTCGCGTCCAGGCGCTGACCTTAGCCAACGATAGAACAGCTTGTATCCCACGTTCAGCTTTGGCAGCACTGCCTCCAGCTTCTCGCCTTGCGCGAACCACTCCAGCACTTCGTCCTCGCCTATCTTATCAATCGCTGCGAGCTTCTCATCTCTCGTTGATTGTGTCATGCCTACCATGGTATCTCGTCACCTCCTAAATCCCAGTTTACATCTGACTTTCCATCGCGGATTACTGACGTCACCTTTGCGCCTGGAAATGTGTCGAGCGCCTTCTCCAGGAACGTCGCGCTGAAGTCTGCGCGCATGACCCGCGCTGCGTCGATGATATCGTACACGATCCAATCTGGATAGCGTGCTCGCAGCTCAGCGGCGCCAGACAATGCGAAGCAATAAATCAGTCCGTTCTCCAGCTCTACAGCCCATGCGTTTTCCAGCGGCTTGCCACCGTTTGCAATTGCCTCCGCTTCCAGCACGTCCCAGGCTTTCAGCAACTGCGCGGCGATGTTGTGCGTGCGCATGACGTCGTTTGTTTCCACGGCCACGTTCAGCGCATTGTACGCCGCCTCGAAGCGCCCGGCGAGATCCGGCGATACGAGCGACGTTAACTGATCGCCCCACTTCGCTGTCATCTCTCTTGCTTTCTTGTCGAGTGGCGACAGCTGCCCCCAAACATTGGGCGAGATGTAGAACTGTTCGTCTGATTGCAGCGCCTGGAAATTTCGGTTTCTGTCCTTCGCTGTTTGCTTGGACATTTTCTTTACACGCCTTGCCATTAGTTCAACGCCTCGTCACCGCTAATCTTCATGGTCGTGTTCAGGTTTAACCTTTTCAGTTCTACATCAACCGCCAGGTCTTCCAGTGCATCTCTGAGCAGTATGTACATCGATATGTCTAGCGGCGATATCGGCTGATACATTTTATCGTACTCAAGTTTGGTATTACCAGTGTCGTCATCGTAGATAACTTGGCCAATGATCCTTCGTGTCATCGTGCTTCCTTTCCGCAGTTCAAACAATACACGTTCCGCGCTCTGCCGCAGTTACCTATAATATAGGTAACTACTGCGGCGGCGCTGTCTCGGCAGTATTTTCCGCAATTACGGCAGTTGTCCGCGGTTAGACTGCGGAACTGCGGTGAGCTATTTATTGTCATCTAAATGCCTCCTGCTACGGTAGCCAGCTGCGAATGCTTTCTTGCGGATCTCTTGCAGCTTGCTTTCGTTGTTCTGCTCCTGCCTGCTGCGCTCAAACTGCAGGTAATTTTGATAGTGTGACGACAGCATGTAGGCCATGTCGTCAGCGTGCTCTAGCTGGCGGAACAGCGCCAGGAATTCGTCGTGCGGCGCACCGGGAACGCCTTCCACTGTTTTGCTATACATGGTCATCATGCGGTACTTGAGCGCTGACAGCTCCTGCCACAGCTCGGACATTTGCTCTTGGTAACTCATAGCGTGCTCCCTTTTTTCTGTTGTCGTATGCCCACAGCGGCTGCAGGTTTGTGTAATGGCAACATTGCTTCTGCTGCTTTGGATCTGCCATATTAAATGAAGCGCACGGCTTAATGTGATCTATCTGCCAATCACCGTAGTTATCCCACGACATGCCGTCCGAAAATTGTTTTTCTAAATGTTTGACAGCGTGTTCAATGGAGCACCCAAGTAACTGTACACTTTTGTGGCTTTTATGACCGCCCCTTCGCCTGATGGCGCCTAAGACAAGACTCCGTAACCTGTTAGTCATTTTGTAATGCAAGTCATGCTGCTCACGATTAGATCGATATTCATACATTTTTTTACGGCCATGCTCTGATCTCGCATAATTTAGTTTATGCTCTTTTACTCTCTCCAGATAAACTTCATTATCTTTATTGAGTTCACGTTGCATTGCAGATTTTCTAACTTGGTTTTTACGATATTGCGGATCAGCTTTGTAACGCGCTCGGCGCCTTTCGTTATGCTGTAACTTGCACGCTTCCCAATTGATCTTTTTATATTTTTTCCTGCCAGCTTGCACTCCGCATTTTCTTTTACAGTATTTTTTACGATTGCCAGAAACAGTAAAAAAATTACAGCATGTTGATAGCTCACACTTTTTAATCATAGCCCGGCCTCCTCTCTGCTGATCCATTCGCCAACGACAACGACCTGCACCTCGCGACCGTCGCGTTTGCTTGGCCAGGTTTCAGCGCGCAGGACGTTTGTGTCGAGCCACTTCTTCACGAGCGCCTTGCAGCGCGTCTTCTCGTGTTTCTTTTCTAAGTCCAGGTCCAGCACAACGGCGACCGCTTTGCCTACCCAGTTCGCTGCGCGCACGTCTTGGCGGAATGGCTCGTCACGCTCCGCCGCTGCGCCTACGAGACGCTGCAGCTCTCGTGCGTCTTTTGCGCTGATGCCATCGAACATGTCCGGCAGCTTGTACGGCGTAGCGACACCGACGTATTCACCGTTGGGCAGGCGGACGCCCTGCATGCGGCAGTACGTTGCCTTCTCTTTCGGCGGCGCCATGTTTGACTTGCCGTCGTCGATGCGGAAGATGCCCAGCGCTTCCTGCTCGTTGACACCTAGCTTCATGGCGTCTTCCTGGCTGACCTTGTTGATGATGCGCGCGGCACGGGCTGCGCCGATCAATGACGCAGCACCCCGGACACTGTCAATTGTAGCCTCTTCGCCGTTGAGCTTGCGCATGTGGTGCGTGATGACGACAGCGCAGCCGGTAGCGTCTGCAATTTCCCTGGCAACCGCCACGGCCTTGTCCATTGCGGAGTTGTCGTTCTCGCTGATGTCGTTAACGCTAACCCACGGGTCAATGATGATCGCGCCGATGTCTTTTTTTTCGACCTCGGTGATCAGGTAGTCGCGGAGATCCTCATTAATGACGACACCGTTCTGTGTCTGCATAGCGAAGCGGATCGCGACATCACGTCCCGCGTCGAGGAATAAGCGCCCCCGGATTTCCTCTGGCTTGATGTCGTAGTGGATCATCGCTGCCGCGATTCGGCGCTGCATCTCTTCCAGCGGATCTTCCAGGTTAATGAGCCACACGTTGCAGCGCTCTTTCACTTCGACGTCGAGCAGGTTGCGACCGCTTGTGATCGATAAGGCCTCTGCAACCTGCATCGACGTCTTGCCGACGCCCGGCGCTGCCGCCAGGACGCTGACATAACTGCGAACGTAGTGCGTTCCATAGATCCACTGGCGCTTGGGTATGCTGGCCGGGTCAATGTAACTCCATTCGCTCGGAAAATTGCGCTCCGACGCTACAATTTCTTGCTTGTCCACGTCGTATGGTTTAGCAAGAGAAAGCGCTTCACGCAGCTTGTCCGCGCCGGCCTCTCGGAGCAAATCATTTGCGTCCTTGACCCCGTCTCCACCAAGCTCGTTGAAGCGCACGACATACACCTTTGTCGAGCCATCCCCGGACAAGTTGTCGACCACCGGATCCACGTCCAGATCAGGGTCAGCGCAGACCGTAACATCTGACGCTCGTGGCACCTGGTGCGTCTTCATGCCTGCCTTGCCAAACGTGCAGATGATCGTGGCGTCCTCGCCGGCTGCTTCCCTGATGCTGAGCGCATCCTCTGGACCCTCGACCATAATGATCGGCGCCCCGCCAGGGATCGTCATGGAGCTGTCGCGGATGACGCCCCGGGAATATTTACAGATGTCATTGTGGAAACGTTTCTTGCCGTCCTCGGTGAGCAGTACAGCCTGAACGCCAGAGATCTCACCGTTCTGAGTGCGAGCGGGAAAAATCAGAGCGGGACCGTCGTAAACGTTCGGGCTGTACCGCGCGATCCCCACAGCGCTTCGAGCGTTAATCTGTCGTCCATTCAGATATAACAACGCCGGGCGGATCTGCTGTATATTATCACTGGTGATGTCTACAGATCTATCCCAAACCTGGCGCGCGCTCTGAATTTTTTCTTCGCGCGTTTTGTCGTCCTTCAGTAACATCTGCTCCGCCTGCAGCCGGTCCACTAGGCGGTCGAATTCGCTGGGCGTGTACGGCAGCTGCTCGGAGTTCTCCAACTGCTTTGGGTTTTCTCCGCCGCGTTGAAAGCCAGAGCCAATGGTGGTGCGGATCTCCTGATCACGCAGGCCGATTGATTTTGCAGCTGCGTGTAGGTCGATGATCGCGTTGTCTAAAAATTTGGGCGCAAGATGCGCGTGTCTACCTAATGTGTATGCCGCAACGTTGAGTGTGTCGTTGCGTGAGCCTGCAATCGCGTGCGTGACATCTTGCACGATGTTCTCTCTGACGCGTTGAAAATATGCTTCTGACATTCTGTTCCCTCTGTTGTTTGCGTGGGACACATTACGCGCGTAATGTGTCCCACATTGTTTTTAGTTGAAGCCGAAGTCATCTCCCGCCGGTGCAGCTGCAGGCGCTGGGGCCGCGGCAGGCGCCGGAGCGGGTGCAGGAGTAGGGGTCACTTCTGCACTTGTTTCTGCCGGACGTGCCACCCACTGCTTGATCACGAAAGACACGTCGTAGCTTGTGCCTTTGCCCTTAATCACTGGCGTGGAGCCTGTGACCTGAACCACCGGAACCATGTCCTGCTTAAACTCAGGGCATTGTTCTGCCTCGTTGTAGATCTTGGCAACCAGGTTGCACTTGCCCACGCCGTTGTCGCTAAACATGGCCTTAGTCATCTGACCATTGACCTTGGCGTAGCACGGCACTTCGAAACCTTGCTTGTGCTCCGGCGATGGCTGCGCAGTACGCTGGCCTAACGACGGCCACTCCTGCCAATCGCGTATGCCGGTGTCAATTTGCAACCAGCCCATTTTCAGGTTGTTAACGTCGCACGCAAAAACCTTGTCTTCCAGCGTTGTCTCGCCTTCCTCGGTTTTAATGTAGAAACGGTTTTGCGGCATGTGTACGCGAAAGTATACGCCGTCTGTTTCGGATTCGGATTGAAAAGCTATTGGCATGTGTGTCTCCTTTGACTGTGTGCCTACTCAGGTTGTGTGAACTTGTACGAGTATTGCGGGATCGATAGCATGTGTATCGTTTCCGCGTCGGCATAGCCCCACTCGTTGTTCTTGGTGCAATCAGAATAAGTCTGAAGTGCCTCTCTGACCGCGCTGGCACCTTCCTCCAAGGTCCAGTAGTCCAGCTCGTATAAGTACACCAGGTGCGGCGCTGCGCTACCCACGGCAATAAATACGAAACGGTCTATCTCGTGACCGGCTAGCGTCATGCACCGCCGGTAGAATTGATCTTGTATGTGGTAACCCCACTTTGCGACTTCGCGGCCAAAGCCTGTCGGGGTCGGGTCGACGGTGGTCTTCAGGTCGATCAGGACGCCGATGTCTTTGCGCCAGGCGTCAGGCCGGCAGCGTAGCGGCACGTCGTAGATCTTGTCGTGCGTAAACACGCTAGCCTCGCAAACAAGCGACCCCGACAGCAACGCTTCGACCTCACCGTTGGCGCGGACAGCGCGTGCCATGTCGTGCACCTCCTCGTACACGTTTGGCTTCAACAACAGGCACCCGGCCTCGTCGGCTTCCTCCTGCAGCTCCTTCCATTCCTTGGTGTTGCGGCGCGCCTCCGGCCCCTTCCAGATCATCTTTTCCATGTGCGGCTCGAATACGAGCGTGTGCACCGCAGTGCCTTTGACCTGCGCCTCTGTGGGGTCGTCGCCCTCTTTCAGCTTCGACATCTTAATGTAGTGCGCGTATTCTGCTGGCGTTTTTGTCGCCAGGATCTTAGCGCCGGACGAAGACAGGATGTCGTGGTGAGAATGATACTCCTCGTTGGACATTGTGTATTTGATGTCAGAACCACTCATAATTTCTCCCATACTTTGCAATGAGCAGCGCCTCGGC
>Ga0255770_10000525_pt1 | contig 35822 bp, 31 predicted proteins | sample 071ome_22_FD_179968 | JGI IMG/M metagenome (GOLD analysis project Ga0255770, IMG submission 179968) | Coastal salt marsh microbial communities from the Groves Creek Marsh, Skidaway Island, Georgia - 071404AT metaG (version 2) | ecosystem: Environmental > Aquatic > Marine > Intertidal zone >...
ATTCCCAAAGCAATCAGTCTAAACCCCCCATAACGGAGCGGTGGCCGAGTGGTCGAAGGCGCACGCCTGGAAAGTGTGTAGGCGGGAGACCGTCTCCAGGGTTCGAATCCCTGTCGCTCCGCCACCATTATTCAGTTATATGAAACTTATCAATAACTTAAGGTGAGGTGGCGTTTTCTGTCCCCAATTGTGTCCCCTAAAAATAATGCAAGCTGCCCCTCACGCGCGCGTAGCTCGGCACTTTGCCTCATCACTACACACACTTTTTCGCGTATTTTTGGAGAGAGATTCCGGGGTTCGACACTGTGTCCGCAACCTAGTGAAAGAACACACTGAATAAGGTGGTGGGTTCACATTGCAGCAAGAGTATGAATCAAACCTTCTTTGATATGTGTTTCTAAGTTTGCCACGGCGCGTTTTTTATCTCTTTCTAACGCAGCGTTAAAAATTTCATGGTGTTCATTTATAGCAGCCTCTCCACGGTACGTAAGCACCAACATTTGGTACCGCAAATATTTATCATATATTGTTGAGTGAAGAGATAAGAGATTTTGAGAAGAGCAAGCTTTAATTGACGCAAGGTGAAATTCCCAATCATATCTTTTCCAAAGTTCTTTTTGAGAATTTTCCCCATTTTGCATTCGCTTCTCGATAAGGTTTAACCGGTGGTAAGCGGCTACAAGGTCAGCTTCCCAATCGGTGTCTCCGGCTTCTATTGATTGCTCGAGGGCGTGACATTCCAGCAGTATTCTTAGATTGGCAATTTCCACTAAGTCTTCTGCGGAAACAGGTGTAACGAGAAACCCTCGTTGTTCAGGTGACTGGACAAACCCATCTGCGGACAAACGGTTCAGTGCCTCGCGCAGTGTTGGTACACTTGTTTCGTATTCAGACTTCAAGCGATCCAGTTTGAGTTTTGTTCCTGGTGCCAAAACACCAAAAATAATGTCCCGCTTTATTCGCTCGTATGTCGAAGTCCTTACAGTATTTGCTGCCTTATTCATGTCCATACAATATCAAGCTTTCTGCTTTATTCCAGTCATGGATTTTTCAAATAATATACGATAAAATAAAAAATATAAGATATTATTGCAAAAATAAAAAATATATATTAAGCAATTACCCCAGTGCTTTAACCCACTGATTGGGGCAACGACTCAGGGGAATTTTTGTGAAATCGCCGTCTACCATAAACACTGTTAAACTTGCTGTGTGTGGGTTGGGTCTTGTTGGTCGCCGACATCTAAAGGCAATTGAACAGGTCAAAGATGCGTCGTGTGTAGCTGTCATAGACCCGCTTTTGAAAGATAAAAAAACCGCACAAATTTCTGGAGCTGATACTTTTTCAAATCTTTCGGACATGATTGTAAAGGCAAGACCTGATGGTATCGTCCTGGCAACTCCAAACGTACTGCATATCAGTCAAGCGTTAGAGTGCATCGCAGCAGATATACCAGTTTTAATTGAGAAGCCTGTGTCGGATGATCTTATGTCAGCTCAAAAATTTGAGCGCGACATCAAAGGGCTGAGTGTCCCGGTTTTAGTGGGTCATCACCGCCGTCACAATCCACTGATACAAAGGGCAAAATCACTGATTGAAGAGGGTCGAATTGGTGACATTCGTGCAGTAAGTGGCACGTGTTGGTTCTACAAGCCCGATGATTATTTCAATGCGACTCCCTGGAGAAAGCAGAAGGGTGCTGGGCCTGTTTCAGTAAATTTGGTGCACGATATTGATCTCATGAGGTATCTGTGTGGAGAGGTGAATAGCGTACAAGCGCAAGCGTGCCTATCTAAACGGGGTTACGAAAATGAAGATGTCGCCTCTGCGGTGCTGCGCTTTGAAAATGATGTCATCGGCACGATAAGCGTTTCAGACAGTGTTGTTTCTCCCTGGAGTTGGGAAATGACCTCTAAGGAATATCCGATTTATCCCAGAACCTCCGAGAGTAGTTATATAATTGGCGGTAGTGAGGGGTCATTATCCGTTCCTGATTTAACACTTTGGACGCACATTGCGGAGCCAGACTGGTGGTCGCCTATATCCGCGACCTCGGTTCCATGTGAGCAATCAGATCCACTTGTAAACCAAATTCTGAATTTCTGTGCGGTTATTAGAGGTGACGAGAAGCCTCTGGTTTCCCTCGCAGAAGGAGTGCGAACTTTAGAAGTAGTTGACGCTATCCATAGAGCTTCGCGAACCGGTAAAACGGTTCACCTATCGTCCAACATGGGCAAAACGAGGGCTGCTGAACTGCACGCGGCTCAAATCTAATGATCAAGATGGGTGCGATTTTGCACCTTAATATTTCGGGAGGATACTTGATGATAAATAAACTTACACGAAGAGCAGCGCTGGGCGCAGTCGCTGCCGCTGGTATTCTAGGTGGTTTAGCGACAAGTGCGCATGCTGCAGATATGACATTCACTTTGGCAACATCGGGATCTGAAACAGATATGCGCTCTGTCGCCATGGCTAATGTTTTTGCCCCAATGGTGGCAGAATTTGCAGATTACCAACCTGGCTACAACGGAACAATGTTCGCACAAGGCACTGAGCTTGAAGCCATCAGTCGTGGCAACTTGACCATGTCGATTGCGTCTGCACAAGAACTTGCACAGTTTTTCCCAGAATTTTCAATATTTGCGACTGGCTACGTTCATCAGGACGCTGCGCATCAGGTGCGCGTTTTCAATGATCCGTTAATGGAGCCATTCAAAAAAACAGCGGAAGAAGAGCTTGGTGTCAAACTTCTTTCTGTGATGTATCTCGGAAAACGCCACGTGAACTTACGTTTCACTCGTGATGAAGTTGATGTGCAAACACCTGCAGATTTGGCTGGAGTTAATCTCCGTATGCCGGGAACTGACGCATGGCAGTTTCTTGGTGCAGCTTTAGGTGCATCACCAACACCGTTGGCTTTCTCTGAAGTTTATACTTCGTTGTCGACAGGAGCTGTAGATGGCCAGGATAACCCTTTGCCTACTGTTGTTGATCAAAAGTTTTATGAAGTAACAAAACAGATCGCGCTTACATCACACTTGGTTGACTTGAACTACATCGCATTTTCCAAGGAAGTTTGGGATAAACTTTCACCTGCGCAACAAGCAACAGTGCAACGTGCTGCGGATGCAGCTGCTGCATGGGGACGTCTGAAACAGCTTGATAAAGAGAACAATTTGGCGGACTTTATTCGCAGCCAAGGAGTAGAGATTTATACGCCGGACCTAGCTGCGTTTCGTGATCATGTTCAGGCACAGTACGTAGGTTCGGAAGCGGCGGCATCTTGGCCTGATGGCGTTCTAGAGCGCATTAATGCGTTAGGTAACTAACTGTTAAATTTCAGAGGGGTCTGTCAGTTGAAGACTTTAATGAACAGACTTACTCGTATTGCAGAAGCTATTGCCGCCACAGCGTTGGCGGCAATATTTATAATTTTTTTATTGCAAATTTTCACCAGATATTCCGGCAAACTAAGTCAATGGATGCCTATTCCAAATCTATCCCTTTGGATGAGCGAAATAGAGCCGCTTCGATGGACCGTTTATCTAATTTCATTGATTTGGGTATGGCTTATATTTTTCGGCTGTTCATTCGTGGTTAGGGAACGAGATCATGTGGCATTCGATATTTTCTATCAAGCTGTCCCAACTCGAATACGAAAAATCATGACGGTATTGGGCGCGATTATTTTGATTGTGGTCATGTTAGTTTCACTGCCTGCGACATGGGACGCAATTATGGCCAACCGTCTTATGGACTTGAAAAAGCTTCAAACTCTCAGAATGCCAATTACGGGTGACAAGATTGCGATAAAATGGCTGTTCTTTCCGTATCTGGTTCTGATGGCTGCAATTATCATCCGATCATGTTCTCGAATTTTTTTGGAACTTCGCACAAATAACCAAAACACAGAGGTGGACGAGACATGAGTGCGGAACTGATCTTTGGTCTGATTACTCTATTTGGGGTTGCCGCAATTGGAGTTCCTGTCGCCTATGCGATTATCACTGGTGTAGTGGTCTATCTTGGGGTTTCCGGGCAGGATCTTGCAATCGCTGGCGAAACGATGGTTCAGCGTTTATTCGACGGCTTCTTATTATTAGCTGTTCCACTTTTTATCGTGTCAGCAAATATCATGAATATTGGGAGCATAACTGATAGATTACTTCAGTTTTGTGTGGCCTTGGTAGGTCGATTTCGCGGCGGATTGGGACATGTAAATGTCGTCGCGAGTTTGATCTTTTCGGGTATGTCAGGATCTGCTGTCGCGGACGCTGCAGGGATTGGGAAAATCATCATCGAAATGATGGTGAAATCAGGTCATTACACACGTGGCTACGCTGCCGCAATCACCGCTGCAACAGCAACTATTGGACCTATTATTCCCCCCTCAATTCCAATGGTTTTGTACGCTTTGGTTTCTAATGTGTCGATTGGCGATCTATTCCTTGCGGGTATTTTTCCGGGACTCTTAATGGGTCTTGTATTGATGTTGGCAAATGCCTGGTTCTCGCATCGAAGAGATTTCGGGCAGGATGCGGTCGTACCCTTAAATGAACTTCCATTATTGACTGTAAAAGCAACGCCAGCGTTGTTGATGCCTGTCATACTGCTTGGGTGTATTTACAGCGGTGTAACGACCCCGACCGAAGCCGCTGCAATCGCCGCATTATATGCGTTGTTGATTTCTGTAGGCATCTATCGCGCGATCAAACTTAAAAGTTTATATCATGCATTCTTAGATGGTGCGCGATCTGCGGCCTCTGTGGGGTTGGTCATAGGTGCCTCGATGATCCTTACTTACGTTGTGGTTCGCGAGAATATCCCACAATCAATTTCTATGTTTTTGAATGATGCTGATATGCATCCTATGGTATTCATGATTTTGGTGAATGTGTTTGTGTTGCTATTGGGGTGCATTCTGGATGCAACGGTAATTATACTCGTCATCGTCCCACTGTTCATTCCAACTTGTGAGGCCTTGGGGATAGACCTTGTTCATTTTGGAGTACTTATCGTCGTTAATTCGATGATTGGTTTAATAACTCCACCCTACGGGATTTTATTATTTGTCATCAATGCAGTTACTGGAATTCCGCTAAAAGAAATTATTGCCGAAGTTTGGGGTTTTCTTGGTATTCTGTTACTGGCGCTTGTGATCATGCTGCTCGTACCCGATCTTACCTTGTGGCTTCCAAGAGCGTTTGGATACCAAGGATAACAGCATGAAAACCTCGATCGCCACAGTTTCAATTTCGGGAAACCTTAGGGAAAAACTCGAGGCAATTGCGGCAGCTGGGTATGATGGCATCGAAATTTTCGAACAAGATTTCATCGCTTATGATGGCTCGCCACGCGACGTGGGCAACATGGTCCGAGATCACGGCCTAGAAATTACGTTGTTTCAGCCATTTCGTGATTTCGAAGGTTTACCAGAGCCTATGCGCGCTAAAGCGTTTGATCGTGCTAAGCGTAAGTTTGATCTTATGCAGGAGCTTGGTACCGACCTTGTTTTAATCTGTTCGTCTTGTCATGCATCTTCCCTTGGGGGAATTGACCGCGCGGCCGCAGATTTTAATGCACTAGGGGAAATTGCGAAAGATCGCGGCATCCGAGTTGGCTATGAGGCGCTTGCTTGGGGGAAACACATCAATGACCATCGGGATGCGTGGGAAATTGTGCGCCGTGCCGATCACTCAAATATCGGGTTGATTTTGGACAGCTTTCACACGCTTTCCCGTAAGATTGACCCTGCAACTATTCGCTCCATCCCAGGCGATAAAATATTTTTCGTGCAGCTTGCTGATGCGCCTCTGATCGAAATGGATCTGCTTTATTGGTCACGCCATTTCCGAAACATGCCAGGGGAAGGTGATTTAAACGTTCAAGGTTTTATGCAGGCAGTTATGGCCACCGGTTACAGTGGTCCTGTAAGCCTTGAGATCTTTAATGACCAATTCAGAGGGGGCTCCTCAAAGTTGGTTGCCGTAGATGGATATCGGTCATTAATTTCCTTGATGGATGATGTTCGGCGTGCTGAGCCAGATATAAGTTTGGATTTACCTGACTTCCCGCGGCGTAGCGAAACTACTGGCTTGTCTTTTGTCGAATTTGCATCCCGTGGTGAAGAAGTGCAACGTTTAGGTGGCTACTTGGAAAGCATGGGCTTTTCCAAAATTGGTAAACATAAAAACAAGGCTGCTGACCTCTATCAGCAAGGCGACATTCGCATTGTCTTAAACCAAGAGACATCTGGCCATGCTGCCACACAGTGGAATGCACGTGGCACCACAGTATGCGATATTGGGATTGAGGTCGCCTCAGCTCGTGATACCTTGGAGCGCGCTGCACACCTTGGTAATTCATCATTTACCCAGCCGACAGAAGAGGATGAGTTGGATATTCCAGCTGTTCGTGGATTATCTGGATCTGTGATACATTTTGTCGGTAACGAAAATGGGATGGACCGTCTCTGGGAAACAGAGTTTTCCCAAACAGCTGATCACAAGGGGTTCGGCCTTCGTAAAATTGATCATCTTGCTCAAACCATGAGTTATGATGACATGCTCAGTTGGAGCCTTTTCTACACCTCGTTATTTGAAATGAAAAAATCACCGATGGTCGATGTTTTTGACCCAGATGGTTTGGTGCGCAGTCAAGTTGTTGAAACAGCCGATGGGTCGTTACGGGTGACTTTAAATGGTGCAGATACGCACCGCACGTTGGCCGGATCGTTCTTGGCAGAGTCTTTCGGAGCATCAGTACAGCATCTGGCGCTTGCCTGTGATGATATATTCACAACTCTAGAACAGATGATCGAACATGGGTTTGAAACCTTACCAATGCCGGCAAATTACTACGATGATCTGAGTGCAAGATTTGATCTGCCCGCTGACCTTTTGGACAAAATGAAACGGGCTAATGTGCTTTATGATCAGGACGATGATGGCACGTTTTTCCAGTGTTATTCGAAAGAGTTCACTGGAGGATTGTTCTTTGAAATTGTGCAACGTGACGGCAACTATCAAGGATACGGCGCACCCAACGCGCCGTTTCGAATTGCAGCGCAAAAGCGCATTAAGTCCATAAAAGGCATGCCGAAAGTCTGAGAAGTTGGAAAGATTCAGTAAATTGGAAAACACCTACTCCATTCGAAAGCATCAGGAACTGTTTCGCATTGGATTGATCGGAACAGGCAAGATTAGCGATATATATCTGCAAAACTGTGCCAAGTGGTCAGGGTTGTCGATTGACGTCTGTGGAAGTTTGAACCTGTCAGAAAGCGAAGAGAAAGCCGCAAAATATGGTGTACCACGCGTTGCCCATCCTGATGATATAATTGCCAATCCAAACCTTGATTGCATCCTGAACCTTACAATCCCTGCGGTGCATGCGGATGTCAGTATGCGGGCGCTGAAGGCAGGAAAACATGTGTATTGCGAAAAACCTTTCGCGACCAACCGTGAAGATGGCGCTGCAATACTTAGTCTGGCGCAAAAATCTGGTTTGTTAGTGGGCAATGCGCCTGACACTTTTTTGGGGGGACGCTGGCAAACCGTGCGTCGGTTGTTAGACGAGGGTTTGATTGGTGATGTGACGGGTTGCATGGCCTTTGCTGGGACACACGGGGTCGAGCGTCACCATCCCAACCCAGATTTCTACTATCAAGTCGGTGGTGGTCCATTGTTGGATCTGGGGCCGTATTATTTAACGGCTATGGTGTTCCTGATGGGGCCAATTCGTCGGGTAAGTGGTATGGCGCGTAAAACATTTGATCGGCGGCAAATCGAAAACGGTCCGCGCAACGGGGAATGGATGAATGTAGAGGTCGATACGCATTCATTGTCGATGCTTGAATTTGAAAGCGGTGCGATTGGGTCCATGACGATCAGCTTTGATATTTGGGACAGCGAAACGCCTCGGTTTGAAATCTATGGGACTGAGGGCACAATTTGCATTCCCGATCCTGATCCTGTTCATGGGGCAAATGATTTCCACGGCCCGGTTTGGTATCGCACACGCAAGGAGAGTCGATGGGAATTTCAACCCCGTCCCACAGATCGGCCAGCAGAGTGGTGCATAGCTGAAAATAGGCATGGATTTAACGAAAACAGTCGTGGTTTGGGATTATTAGACCTTTCATATGCTGCGAAAGAGGGCCGCGCCCCAAGGGCCAGTGGTGATTTGGCCCAACATGTTTTGGACGTTATGTTGGGTATAGTAGAATCCCCTGACAGAGGCGGCTATGTAGATATCCTAAGCCGCTGCGACCGACCCGCGCCTTTGCCCGAAAATTTTGCCGAGGACTTGTAATGAGCGTTACTACCCTAGAGATTTCTGAGCCCTTTTTCACAACCAAAGTGTTTCAAGACGAGGAGGGGTATCAGGTTCGCGGAAAAAGCATCTTGTTAAACCTTTCAGTGCGTCCCATTCATATACGGGATCAAAAACTGGGGCATCTACAGTCTGTGATTGTTTCAGATGTCGAACTCATCGGTCTGGAACATGGGGTGCTGATCGAACGATTTGCGGATTATCCTAATGAAAATGAATTGCTTGAACGCGTCCGTGCAACTTGGCCATCTGCTTATGAGGTGCGCGGCGAAGAACGCTTGCGCGGCATTGGCCACTATATGTCGCCCAAGGTCTGGTTAGGGCAATTTGGGTTTACGATGTATCATTCTGCAACCGTGCCCCTGAATGTTGGATTGCACCGTGAGCATGCATTTTGTCCTGTTCCAGGATTTCGCGAAGTACACACACAAATCATCGGGTTTGGAAAAATGCAGCAGTGTCGCGAACGCGATGTAAGCACGCTTTATTTAGAAGAGCCAATGGCCCCTGGAACGACACACCGCCCCATGTATGATGCAGATGGAAATTACCCATGGCATCAATTTGAAACCATTACACCTTCGATTTTCATGGCCGTAGAAATGTTGCCAGCAGGTGCCACACCCCCAACCCTTTAATACGATCCGAGACATCAATGATTTTACGTGACCCAATTGATATGAATGGCCCGTTCCCACGGCAATCTCGTCGTCTGCGAATGGGTGTTGTTGGCGGTGGACGCATTGCACAAACACAAGCGATGGCCGCGCGGCTCACAGACCGCTGGGATGTGGTCGCAGGGGCCTTATCCTCGGATCCCAAGCGCACATTAGATCGGGCAGCGGATTGGCACATTGATCCAGATCGGGCGTATTCTTCGTTTCAGCAGATGGCTGAGAAGGAAAAACAACGTGATGATGGCGTTGACGCCGTCATGATAACAACCCCAAATAACATGCACTATCCAGCTGCAAAAACATTCTTGAACGCTGGAATTGATGTGATTTGCGATAAACCACTGACGAATACGGTCGGAGAGGCATCGCTGCTTGGGGATGCGGTGGGCGAAAGCGGTCAGGTTTTCGCCGTATGCTATACAATGTCGTGCTATCCGATGATCCGACAGGCTCAGGAAATCGTCGCATCAGGCGTTTTGGGACGGATCAATCAAATTCACGTTGAATTTATGCAGGACTGGATGACGCCGCCAGATGCAGGGGACGCGCCACACGTCAAGTGGCGCTTGGATCCAGCAGTGTCTGGTCCTACATCTTGTGTTGGGGATATTGGCACACACGCAGCACATTTGGCACAGTTTGTCAGTGGTTTAACCTTGCGCAGCGTGCGTGCAGATTTTCATGTGTGCGGTTCACCAAAACCATTAGAAGACACCGTTTTCATGATGACTGAATATAAAAGCGGGGTACCGGGGACGTTACTGGCGACACGGCAGGCTCCTGGAAATCGTGGCGGTTTACGCTTGCGTATTTTTGGCAGCCTGGGTGGGTTAGAATGGGACATGGAAAATGCAGAACAGTTACACCTAAATGTATTTGGTGAACCTGATCAAATCCTAAGCCGAGGTCATGGACACGGCATTTCCACACAAACTGAGCGGTTTGTGCGCACGGGACGCGGTTTCCCAGAAGGACTGATCGAGGCCTGGGCTAATTTATACACCGAATTTGCCGTCGCTGTTGCAGCGCGGCGAGATCAAATCGAATTACCCGATGCATACTTACGCTATCCCAAGATTGATGACGGCATTGACGGTGTTCGATTCATCGATGCTTGCGTTCGATCAAATATATCTAAAAATTGGGTAAACCTATAATTCAAGGACCGCTTTGTGGACCAATTCCATATTTCCGGCTTCGTCTAACCGTCTATAATTAAATGATATTATGTAAAAGTATGTTTGCGCCCCCGGGCACCATTTTCCAAAACAATATCAATGACAAAAATGACAACTTTGCCATTATCAGACGTATGAGGAATTTGTCGCATACAGCGATAGTACGGTGGATAAGATAAACTTTGTCATTTTTGTCATCACACCCGTATTACTTGAACTTCAGGTTGATAAAACCACGCGCATTCGGCTGCCGTCCCTCTTCAAACCCGCGTTCTTTGAGTGCTTTTTTAAAGTTCCGGGTTGTCCATGGTTGGTGGCCGTTCTGTTCACACCAATGCTCAAACTGGAAGGTAAGGTCATGTATGGACAGGAAGTAACTTGAATGCGCAGGCAGACGTTCCAAACGGTCTTCGATGAATTGGCCAATGATATCTTCCTCTGCCAGATAAGCCTCAGATGCATTCAATACATCTGGTGGAATTTTCAAGCCGTCATTTAACCACTTCACCGCGCCCTCAATGGCCCATTGCAAGATTTGTGGCCATTCCTTGCGTAATTTGTCTCCCAACTGTTTATCAGGGTTGCCCTCAAAACTTGCTAGAAATGGAACCAAAACCATGCGACGACGTATAGCACTGTCGACGGAGGACAAACTTGGCTGCGTGTTGCCAAAGATAATTAGTGTAAGCTGTGGTTTGAAGTCAAAGAAGTCTTGCCGCATGAGGCGCGCTGATATTGTATCACCACCTGTTAAGTCTTTAATCACGGCCTCGTTCCATCGCTTCCCTGCGGGAATTTCCGAAGAGGTGACCAGCCGTGCACCCTTCAGTCCAGCCAACTCTGTTGGATGATCTGAGTGTGCTTTGTCTACAAATGTTGAAATCGCGGCTTTACGAGAATAATCGCCCATGATCCCTTGTAGCTGTTCTACAAACTTGCTTTTACCGTTTGCACCACTTCCATAGAAGAAAAACACCTTCTCTTCCTTGGTAGACCCCGTCAGCGCATAGCCTGCTAGTCGTTGTAGGAAGTCTGGACAAACTTTGATTTCATCGAGGAACTGCATGAAGCGAGTCGGGGTACCAGGTTCAGGTGCTACAGCCGTCTGCATGGTAATCATGTCTTCTCGTTGCGCTGGACGCATTTTGCCCGAACGCAAGTCAACTGTTCCACCCGGGGTTCCTAGTAGCATGGTATCGCTGTCGAAAGCTTCGGGTATCGCATAAGATAAGGGATTAGAACGTGCCAGGCGTTCAACAGCTGACACGGTAGGAGCTGACCTTAGATTTTCTGCATTCCTTTTTTTAGTGGGCGTTTTCTGTCTTAGGTATTCCCTCACACGAGTGAATGCCTCAAGCTTGGATTTGTCCCACAATATGCCCTTCCAAAAGAGCCAGGTACCCCATTCCGCGACAAACCGTGCGTTCTGATCAAAATCTAGTCTGCCTAGCTCTAGCGCAAGTGCATCGTCCGATAATCCATCGTTCTCCGCATTAGTACCTTGAAAACCCTTTGCGCGAGCACCATCGATCATCTTTTGGACTTCGATGCGAGTATCACGCTGCGTGTAGCCAGGAAGTGTGAAGGTATCGGTTATTGTGTGGATCTCAATATCGCTAAGCCCACGCTGAACGTATCTGCCTGTCAGCTTCAGGGTATTAATATGCCAATTCTTGCCGGCCTTTATTTCAGAGACAAGCACTTCGTCCGGGCGTTGATCCCCGCTGCGGTAACCTAGGTCTATCTCCACATTACCGGTAGATTGCTTTCGAATACTGTTATCCAGCCAGGATGGAAGTGCGGTGAGATCATCGTCGCATATCACCTGATAGGCCTTTCCTTCAAAAATAGAAGGGGCAAGCAGAATGTAGCCATTGTGTTTTATGTCGACACCAGGGCAGGGGCTACCCACGAAGGTATCCGAGGGATCAGCTGTAAAGATATAGTGAAGACCACCGCGGGGGCTTTTTTGGACAAAGCCAGCATCAACAATATTTGTGCCTCGATAGTGATCCCATGCGCAATCAGTTTTATATGCATCAACATCGACTGCGACTAATCCGCTATCCGCCAAATTCATTCCGATGTTTGCAGTTGGATGAGCCGTCCACCACTGTAAGATTTGATCGCTGTCAGTTGTGGCTTCTAGATGCCCGTTTGCCGTGATCGGTGTTTTCGTTTCGGGCCAGATCGGAAACACTTTTAATCCGCGATCTGCGTATTCCAAAGCGGCGTTTAACAGTTCTGACATTTGTCTATCCTGTGTTTGCCGATCCTGAATAAAGATGATACATTAAGGCTGTGTAGAAAGTGCCCATCGTATCCTTCAGGAGCGGTGGGTTTTCTATTTTTTGCGGTAATCTCGAGCGCGCTCGGGTAGCGTCGTCAGCACGGCCTCGGTATTTGGGTCAGAGAGCAATCCTAAGTGCGAACATACGCCGAAAAGGCCATGTTTGGTGGTACAGTAACTCTGACCGATCCAGATCCCCTTATTAGGGGGTTTTGTTGAGTACTTTTGCAATATGAACTGCAAACCAGAGCGGCAGATTATTACGCGCCACCGCTCACCTGATTTAACGATGACACCCTGATAATGTTCGTCTGGTTCGCGATCTGATGAGGGCAGAGGCTTGGGATTGTCAAAATCAACCATCATCCCTCTCCTTGCACATAGCAAGGAGCGCATTCCAGCTTGGCTTTTGCGTATTCCATTGCTTCCGTGACCTCGAATACTGCTGCGCGGTTTGGGCGGCGCACGGTCAGCGGCCATGTCTGGAGTGTTCTATGACTTATTGGGAAGCAGTAATGTGTGATGATCGCTGCGAGCGTTTTGCGATCAGCGTATTTGGGTAAAGGCTGTTCCGGTGCCCAGTTCGATGTTTTGAAAGACATTTCGTACCTCTTAGTGACGTTATGCTTTCATCTTTAAACGAACTGATTTCGCCTAGATCAAATGTGGAATTTAATCAAGTTTGTTATTTAGTTTCCCTTCGAATTTTTGTGTATTTGTCCCATAAATATTTGACTTGGTTTTCTGTCAGGGAATATTCTGAAGCCACCTGGCAGCGGATGATTTTTCTAGCCCGGTGTGGGGTTTTTACATTGAGATTGAATAGCCTGTTTGTTTCTGAACCTGTTTTCATACTGCGATTAAGTTCTGAAACCTCAAAGTTCACATCTTCAATGTATTGCTTTCCCTGATCGCCCTTGAGCCATTGCTGTCTCTCTGGTTGTTCGATCTGATGTGCTTTTTGCCAATGATCCCGCAGGTCGCTTAATTGGCCTGTCAGATCATCTTTTGCTTTTGCTTTGGCTTTATCACGTGCAGCCAATAATCGCGCCTGGCAGAGAGATCCAATTTCTACGATAAATGCAGCACTATATTTTTGCTTCGGTCCTGCGCCATCTCTTTTCCCGCCATGCCCGTTGCTATTTGTCATCGCCTTCCATCCGCATTATCAATTACTTCGTTTAGTAAAAAACTCTCCCAGGCATCCATCACGTTGCGCCGTTTTTCGATGTTCTTGGCATGCTGGTAGGACCGCATAACACCTGCTCTGGTGGCAGATCGCTTATGGTTGAGGACCGCGTCGATAATGCTTTCTTCAAAGTTTGAATGTTCAGACATCTGCGTTGCGAACGTTCGTCTAAGGTGATGCAAATTAAATTGATCTAAGCCTGATGCGCGTCGAACTGCTTTATTGAAGAATGACCAACTTCGCATGGGTGCACCGTCGATTCTGGAGAGTTGGAAACATCTTGCATCTTTCGTTGCAGGTACTTCATTAATCAAATCCACAGCAATTCTAGTCAGGGGCAGGGTGAACGCTTCATTATTCTTGGTTTCGTGATGTGATAGCCGAAGCTCCTGCTCATTAACGAATAAATTGCCTCCTCTGAGTTCTGCGGCCTCTGTCATGCGCAGTGGACAAATAATCAAGAAACGAAGAAACCTAAGATAATCTGGGCGCAGTGTATTGGGTGGGTTCCAAAGCAATCTCAGTTCATCAGTTGAATAGTATGTTTCCCGCGGTGGAGGTGTCTTAGGTTTATGTCGGCGCGATATATCTTTTGCTGGATTGCGTTCGATCACGTCTTCATCAACTAGATAATCCAAAAAACGGGAAAGTGCGCCAAACCTGTGGCGCCCAGTTGAGGGTCGGTCACTGTGTATCACAGCCAACTCACGCAGCACCCGAGCATTCAGTTCGACAGGGGGGGTGTTCGCGATATTAAGTTCTACAAGAGCGGATTTTGCATGTGCGTATTCATCGCGTTTATGGCGGCTGGTCTCACCTAAGACACGGATACGATAATCCTCGAGCCAAACATTAAGAGGTCTGAGTTGATATTCCCGTTGACGTTCCTCTTGTGCATTACGCTGCATAGACGATGCAGGGTCTCCGCCATCTCTAACTTCCGCTTTGATTTCTTCAACGCGCAAGCGTGCCTGCTGGGGCGACATGGTAATCGGATCTCCAATACGTAGTGTGCGCTGCGGATGTCGCTTGCCTTGATAATCAACGCCGCGTTTGCGGTAGTTATAATTCCAGCTGCTGCTTCGTGCGTTAATCGCGAGGCGTAGACCAGAAGGATCCACCAGGATGACTTTCTGGCCAAGCTCACGTTGGTGCTTGGTCCATCTATTAATGGCATTTCTATCGATGGTGCATTTAATGATGGGCATGAGCCAGACAATCAGCCAGACAAAATAAAGAAACTTTACGTAGAATAACGTAAGATAATGATTGTGCAAAGTGTAAAATCATCCAATATACATTGAATTTAGGTTATAATTACCAAAGATAGCTAAATGTCGAGCAACTGATTTGTAATCAGTGGGTCGGGAGTTCGAGTCTCTCTGGGGGCACCATTGTTTTCAAAGGCTTAACTGAAAAACGCTGGGCCTTTTGTTTTTTCCAGCGAGACGTTCAGCGAGACGTAAGACTGCCGATTAAGGGATTTTGACCCTTTGAAAACCCCTAGTTAGTAACTCATCTCACCCACAAAAGTCCCATCCGCCCAGTAAATTCGAACAAACTGTTTAACAGGCGGTTTTTTTGCCTCTAGCTTCTGTAGCCTTGATCTGAAGTTACGCATGCTGAACTCTTTCCTTGATCTAATGAATACTCTTGGCTTTCATACTAACAACTGGAAAGGAAATAATAATGAAAAGATCAGTTGTTTATGCTGCCTTTGTTTTTTTGATTACATCAACCTTTGCTTCTGCAGATTTAATGCAGGAGCCGTCTGGTGCTTTGAAGGGTAAGAGGCATCAACAATATACCAGTATGCACGAGAAAATTTCAGACTGTGAGCAACGTAGTGATGATCGTTGGAGTTTACGCAAATACCCTATCAAACTTAGCAGGTATAAATTTCAGTCAGAATTTTATTCGCCTTTTACAAATCGCGGTGGTTCAAGTTGTCGTGCAGGCTTTAGTCAGAATTTTTATGGTGAAATAAATATTAATACAAAAGTGCCAACTATTGTGGATGCTCAGATAGGTGGTGATTACGGAAAGCGAAGCCGGGACAACGATATTGCGGAAATATGGTGGACTGTAGCAACTTCTCATGCCGTGCATGACCCCTATTCAAAACAGTCAACGAAGATCAGAAAAACGCTAATGACTTGGGCAAATGAAAATGCCTTATCAAAAAATATAAATGTGCCGTGGGGACGAAAGCCAGTCGGATATGAAGTGATTGTGATGGTGTCACATATTGTAGAGACTGTTGCTGCTCTCGGCCCAGCGATAACAGCTGATGAGCGAAAGATAATTGGGCCATGGCTCGATGGTATCGTGAGAAAAATCCAAAAATCTAATTGGTTAAGCAGACAAGATAATAAGCAATATCTTGTGGATTATACAGTGGCTTTATGGGCGGTAGTGAACGGTGACAAATCTGCCATTGAGGCACTTGCAAGGAATTACAAGCATGCAATACATGATATGCGCAACGATGGGTCAATCGTTCAAGAAAGTGTGAGAGGCGGGACAACGCTTCATTATCAGGGTATCGCTGTTCAGTTATTGGTTAAACAAGCGGCACTGGTTAAGAACGTCACTGGTGAAAACATTACAACATATAGGGCTGAGGCTAAACGCGGCTTAACGGATGCAATTGAAAATTTGATAGATGCTTACAAAAATCCCAAAGCTAGTGCAAAACGCTATGCTATGATTTGCCCATCTGCTTCATTTGGTACGATAGAAAATCCAGAAATGCATTGGAGAAAATTCGCGCTTAAGCCTATTTTGGAATATGTGAATTATGAACACAAAGACCTTGGGATTAACTACCCAGCGGCTCGTGTGAAAGGGCGGTCAGAATATGCGACGGCTGGAAACATTAAGTGTATGTTCACTGAATGATTGGTTGATTTAGCTAACTTCCAAAGCCCGCAATCGCTCTTCAATCTCTGTCAGCTCCAATGTGCGCCTGTAACTATCTATCAGCGCCATTACACGCGTTGCTTCAATTGGGGTTAGTTCACCCTCACTGACTGCAGTTAACACGCTTCCTGCGGCTTCTGATGCGTCCAGAGCGTTGTGCATCTTGGGTAAGCTGAACGAAACAGGCTGATCCTTTGGGGCAGGGGCTATACGCTCAATACAAAGCCTCAGAGCAACGCTATCGCCCTCCAATGCCTTCTGGACTGCTGTTTGGGTCAATGCCTCTGCTTGGCCTTGCAAAAGGCTTTCTATTGCAAGCGTTGCTCTATTCCGCGACCCCTTGGGTCTGCCAGAGTTTCCTGTTGAGAATTGACCAGCCGTATTTCTACCGTTTTTCATATGTTATAATATAACACAATCTATATCAATATGAAAAGCCACAAACAAGATTTGATAAAAATGCTTTTTGATTTTCAGTGGTTAGTAGCTGGATTTGTTTACCTGGCGTGGCATTAGCGGGTACTAAACCAAGAATGGTAGCCATAATCCTAAACCAAATGCCGTGTGGGCGATTAAGCCAGTTAATCGTCCAAATTGTGGGTTCTCAGTTTTATTAAGGGCTACACCTAAACCTAAACAAGGATGCAGAAAAAACCAACCTGCTGATATTGTAACCCATCCGAATAATAAGGCATTAACGAGTAGCGGAAGATCAATCCAGTTCCCAGAAATCAAATATAAGAAAAATATCCCATAAATGGCGCCAACTAAATAATGAAATGACCAACCGATTTGATTTTCATATGCGTAGCTTCTCACAAGTGAAATATCTTCATGTACTACGCGGCCCTGCAAGCACTCAACAACCCACCTTCCAACTGGATGCCAGTTTGGCTTATCAAAGCCGAAGAGTTTGTTTGCTAAAACAAGCCATAGATCCATCACGAAAGTAGCGCAGACACCTATGAAAATGCCGGTGTTAACATCAAAATGCTCCAATTGCTGCTCCTATGTTTTCAATAGAAATAACCAGTTTATCAATCATTACATATCTGTGAGTTTACCTAACGCTCGTTCAGCGGCAAGAGCTATCGTTTCTGATAGGGTTGGATGTGCATGTATTGATAACGCAATGTCATCCAACGTTGCGCCCATTTCGATAGCTAATGTGCATTCGGCTAACAATTCGCCTACGTTCTTTCCGACCAGTACGGCCCCCAACATACGGTGACTATCAGGACAGTAAATCAACTTGGTAATACCATCACCACCCCCAGATGCCAAATTGCGCCCACTGGCTGCCCATGGAAAGGATGTGACTTTGTGCGCGACGCCTTGTGTTTTGGCCTGATCGGCAGTCAGACCCACCCATGCCAATTCGGGCGATGTATAGGCCACCGATGGGATTAGGTTTGTATCCAACCCTGCGCGATGCCCGGCGATAACCTCGGCTGTGATATGGCCCTGATGCGTGGCGCGGTGGGCGAGCATTGGGTTTCCCGTGATGTCGCCAATTGCATAGATGTGGTCTACGTTTGTCTTGCCCTGTGCATCAACGTGAATGAAACTGCGATCGTCTGTTTCGATACCCGCAGCATCGGGTTCAATCATAGGGGCATTTGAATGACGCCCGACGGCCTGAATCACGGCGTTTGCGTCAAGTTTACCTGTGAAATTGCCTTGGCAGGTGAGGGTCAGTTTGGATTTTGTGGCACTTACTTCGGTCACTTTGGTGCCTGTGTGAATTATCACGCCTTGTTTGGTCAATGCGTTGGCTAAAATATGCGCCGCGTCTGCATCGGCTCCATTTGCGATTTGACCCATAAATTCGACGATTGTGACTTGTGATCCCAATGCGGAATAGACAGTCGCCATTTCCAGCCCAATTATCCCGCCGCCAACGATGGTTAACGCCTTGGGGATGCTGCGTAATTCTAGTGCGGCCGTGCTGTCCCAAATGCGGTTATCCTCGGGCCAGCCGGGCAATACGGCAGGGCGCGATCCTACGGCAATGACCACTTTATCAAAGGTCCAAGTGGTTCCATCTACATCAACCGAGTTTGACGACAAAAACTTGGCCCTACCCTGCACATGCGTGACTTTGCGGCGTTTGGCGATACCCTTTAGCCCCGTAGTTAGGTTGAAAATAATTTCGTCTTTGTGCGCACGCAATTTGTCCAAATCGATTTTCGGCTTGCCAAAAGTGATCCCAAGATCGGCGGCATGTTCCGCCTCGCGGATAACTTCGGCGGCGTGTAATAATGCCTTGGATGGAATGCACCCTTCGTTCAAACATACACCGCCCAACGTGGCGCGCGGGTCAACCACGACAACAGATTGGCCCAGATCGGCCGCCCGAAAGGCGCAGGCATATCCCCCGGGACCTGCGCCCAGAACCATTAATTCAGCATGTGTGTCAGACATTGGAGTTCCCTAGATTTGAACCAAATGACGCGGATCGGTGAGTAATTTGCACAGATGCGCCATGAAACGCGCAGCATCCGCTCCATTGATCACGCGATGATCATAGCTAAGATCTAAGGGTGCCATTGGTTTCGGAGTGAATTTTTCACCATCCCAAACGGGTTCTATTTTGGTTTTTGTAATGCCCAAAATGGCCACCTCGGGCGGGTTCACAATTGGGGTAAAAGCTGTGCCGCCGATACCGCCAAGGTTGGATATCGACATAGAAGCGCCGCCCATTTCATCTGGTCCCAGTTTCCGGTCTTGCGCGCGTTTGGCTAGGTCTGCAATGTCACGGGATAGCTCAAAAATACCCTTACGATCTGCGTTGCGAATAACGGGCACCATCAAGCCGTGTGGCGTATCAACCGCGATTCCTATGTGGGTGTATTCTTTATACATGAGCGTTTGACCATCTGCCGACAAAGATGTGTTGAACAGTGGAAAGGCCCGTAACGTTTGCGCTAGTGCCATTACCTGAAACGCCAAACCTGTGACTTTGACACCACGTTCTGAGGCCTCAGATTTTAGCGATTTACGAAACACCTCGATCTGGGAAACGTCAGCTTGGTCATGATGGGTCACCTGGGGGATCATCGCGTTGGCCGCGCCTAAATTGGCGGCAGCCACTTGGGCAAATCTACTGGTGGGTTGGGTGGTCACGGGGCCATATTGGAGGTGATCGACATCCCAATATTTCCCATGGTCTGTTTGCGTCCCAGCGGGGACCGTGTCAGACAAATCATCCAGTGTGAGATGCGACCGGCCCAATTGCTTGGCCCGCTGTTCCAAATTGATGCCACGTTCGCGGGCCTTGGCCCGAACGGACGGGGATGCAATGATCTCTGACATACTCTGTCCTTACCAGCTTGCGGAAATGTACTGCGTTTCCATGAATTCCAACATGCCCTCATTTCCACCCTCACGGCCCAAACCAGATTGTTTGGTTCCGCCGAATGGTGCGGCAGGATCGGATACCAACCCACGGTTCAGGCCGACCATGCCGTAATCCAGGCGTTCGCAAACCTGTAGGGCACGTTTCATATCCTCGGAAAAGACATAGGCAACCAAACCGTATTCGGTATCATTGGCGCGGCGAATGACGTCCTCTTGGTCGGTAAAGGTTTGGATGGCAGCTACCGGGCCAAAGATTTCGTCATGCACACAGTTTGCGGTTTCTGGGACATTCGAAAGAACGGTTGGGGGATAATAAAATCCAATCCCATCTGGCGTTTCGCCACCTACCTCAATCTTGGCGCCTTTGGCAACGGCATCCGCTACAAATTCGGCGACCTTTTCACGGGTTTCTGCATTAACCAATGGACCTACGTCTACTGATGGATCGGTCCCATCGCCCATTTTTAAGGCGCCCATTGCGGCGGCGAATTTTGATGTAAATGCATCTGCTAGGGCTTCGTGCACATAAATCCGGTTGGCCGCTGTGCAGGCCTCGCCCAAGTTGCGCATTTTCGCCAGCATTGCGCCTTCGACCGCAACATCGATGTCTGCGTCCTCAAACACGATCAGTGGTGCGTTTCCACCCAATTCCATCGCAGGTTTCAACACCTGATCGGCTGCTGAGTGAAGCAACTTGCGACCCACCCCGGTTGAGCCGGTAAAGCTTATCACACGGACACGCGGATCATGCAGCATGTGATCGACCAAAGCCCCTGTGCGGCGAGATGGTAGCACATTGACCAACCCCTTTGGCACACCTGCTTCCTCTAATAGTGGCATTAGTGCCAACATTGTAAGCGGTGTTTCAGAGGCGGGTTTAATGATTACGGCGCATCCTGCAGCCAACGCCGGCGCAATTTTACGTGTTCCCATCGCAGCTGGATAGTTCCATGGGGTGACCAAAACTGCCAAACCCGCAGGTTTGTGTTGCACCATGATGCGAGCACCACTGGCGGGGGCGTGGGTGATCATGCCATCGGCACGCACGGCCTCTTCTGCGAACCAACGGAAAAATTCGGCAGCATAAGTTGCCTCGCCCATCGCATCAGCGCGGGCTTTGCCATTTTCCAAGGTGATTAGGTGCGCGAATTCTTCTAACCGAGCTGTCATCAACTCCCACGCTTTACGCAGGATTTCAGATCGTGCGCGGGGCGTACGAGCAGCCCATTCCTTCATTGCGGCCTCGGCCGCGTCTAGGGCTGCATCTGCATCCGCGATATCGGCTGAAGCAACAGAGGCAATGACTTGTTCCGTTGCTGGATTTAACACGTCAAATCGTTCATTTGATGCGCCTTTTTCCCAATTTCCGTTGATGTATAGGTCAGTATGTTCCATGTCTGTCTTCCTTGGCTTACAACAATCGGCGCAGAGGTTGTTCGAGTGTTTGGCTAAATTCGGTGATAACGGCGATGGCCTGTTGCGACGTGAGTTGATCGATCCTGTATTCCAAATTGATCACAAGCTTTTTCGCGGACTTCTGGATCAAGGTCATCGTTGGGACGTCCTTCGATCCCACTTGTGCAGTCTGAACGGGTGTATTCCGTAGGTCAAAGATCAAAAGATCAATTGCGTCAGGAGCCTCAGTCACGGTAATGGTCCCAGATGTATCAACATTAAAATGCTGCTCTGAAACTGGGGTTGCAATGGTGATGTTTGCACTATCTTGGGCTAATGCGGCACCTGCAAAGCCTGCGATCAATGTGGCGTCCTCGAATGTGCCCGACCATTGCGTAAACTCGAACAAGGCGGCGGGATTGACCTTTGCCTTTAGCTGAGCAGATACTGCGGACATACTTTGCGCAGCACGTGATTTGGGCAGTTTTCGCAGAAATTCGATGTCTGCCGCGTGATAGGGTTGAGGATGGCCAGCCGCGACCAAGTCATTCAAATCCAACCCCAACTGCAGCGCCATGCGCCGTGCCTTAGGCGAGGCTAGTACTTTGCCGTTTTGTGACGTAATGCCCGTTTTGATCGGTGCTGCGGGTTTTTCTAGGGAGGGTGTGTCCTGTTGGGTTGGTGTTGTTTCCACACTAAACTTGGGGGCTGTGGAACCGCTTCGATCCATTGAAAAGGTTGTTTCTGGCTTCTCAACAGTGATAATCGCGATTCCGACGCCCACCGGGGCTTCGGCTCCCGCAGGATAAAGCAAAGCGGCAAGGTATCCGTCTTGGCCTGCTTCGACCTCCATCGTGGACTTGTCGGTTTCAACTTCAAATAATATGTCTTGGGCGGCCACAGCATCGCCCAAGGATTTGTGCCAAGCCACTATCAGGCCCTTATCTTGGGCCATGCCCAAGGCGGGCATGATAATGTTATGACCTTTCGGCAATTCTGATGGTTCGGAGGAGGCTACGGGTGCATCCTTCGCGTGATCTATTGCGTTTTCTGGGGCATCGGTGATCTGTGCAATCACTTGACCCACAGGAACGTTTGAACCTGCGCCATGTTTTACGTTTGACAAAAACCCATTTGCTTGGGCCTCGACCTCCATTGTGGATTTATCGGTTTCCACCTCAAACAGAACATCGCCACTGTCCACTGGGTCGCCTGGATTTTTATGCCAAGCGACCAAAAGCCCCGTGTCTTGCGCCATGCCCAATGCGGGCATGATGACATCATGCGGCATGGATCATCTCCCCTGACATCAATTTGCGTGCATTTTCAACGACCGCTTGGGGTGTTGGGACCGTGATGTCTTCAAGTGCGGGCGAGAAGGGAACTGGCACATCCATTGCACCGATACGCAACACAGGGGCATCCAGATGATAGAACGCCTTTTCGTTGATGCGCCCCGCTATTTCGCCTGTGATGCCAAAGCTTTGATGGCCTTCGTCCACGACGATCACGCGGCTGGTTTTTTTGGCCGATGCGATTAGCGTCTTTTCATCCAGTGGCACAATCGTACGTGGATCAATCACTTCGGCGCTTATGCCCTCGGCTGCCAAAATCTCGGCAGCCTCTTCACAAACTTGCACCATTGACGACGTGGCGATCAATGTAATGTCTGTGCCATCGCGTTTGATGTTCGCCTCGCCAAAGGGTATTAGGTATTCCTCTTCTGGGACGAGCGCTTTGTCGTTATACATCAATTTGTCCTCGAAGATCACGACTGGGTTATTGTCCCGAATGGCAGTTTTCATCAGGCCCTTCGCCTCATAAGCGGAGGAAGGCATGGCAACCTTTAGGCCTGGAATATGAGCGACCAAAGCATGCAGTGATTGGCTGTGCTGCGCTGCTGACCGGCGCGTCGCACCAAGGTTGGTCCGCAACACCAACGGCACGTTCAGTTTGCCGCCTGACATGTAATGGGTTTTTGCCGCTTGGTTACACAACTGATCCATGATTAGATAAATGAAATCCCCAAACATCAAATCGACAACAGGGCGTGTGCCTGTCATCGCGGCGCCAACAGCCAAACCCATGAAACCTGGTTCGGCGATTGGTGTATCCACAACACGGCTGGTGCCGAATTCTTCGACCAAGCCACTTAGGACCTTGAATGGTGTGCCCGCTTCGGCCACGTCTTCGCCGATGATGAACACTGTTTCATCGCGGCGCATTTCTTCGGCCAGCGCCTCATTCACAGCTTGGGATAGTGTAATCTCTCTCATGGTATTATCCTTGCGCCAATGCGTGCGTCACGTCGGTAAAAACATGCATGTCCACTTCGGACACATCGGGGTATTTTGCGTTCAATGCGTATTCAACGGCAGCGGCGGCATCGTCCGTGATTTCGGCGTTCATCGCGTCGATTTCAGCCTCGGACGCGATGCACTCGGACACCAACCAACTGCGGAACCGAATGATTGGATCGCGGTTTTCTTTCCAATCTTGCTCCTCTTCTTTTGAACGGTAATATTCGCGGTTAATGTCGCCCACATGGTGCCCGTGATAGCGATATGTCATCAATTCGATGAAAAACGGGCCTTCGCCTTTGCGGCATCGGTCCACCAACTTTTGGGTAAGAGTATTGACCGCCAAAACATCTTGGCCGTCGACTTGGAACGCTTCTATCCCGAATGCTTCTGCACGGCCTGTGATCGACCCTGCAGCGATTTCATCAGTGCGTGTATATTCTGAATACCCGTTGTTTTCACAAGCATAGATTACTGGTAAATTCCAGAGTGCAGCCATGTTCATTGTTTCATACATTAAACCCTGTGCTGTCGCGCCATCCCCGAAGAAGCAAACTGTTACATCGTCATTACCAAGAAGTTTTGCGGAAAACGCAGATCCCGTCGCTATTCCCATTGATCCGCCGACAATAGCATTTGCACCTAGATTACCGTTCGATTGGTCCGCGATGTGCATTGACCCGCCCTTGCCCCGGCAGTAGCCCTCTTCTTTGCCTAAAAGTTCGCAAAACATTTCTTTAAAGTCCGCGCCTTTAGCAACGCAGTGGCCATGGCCTCTGTGTGTTGAAGTAATTTTATCTGTTTTACGCAATGCTTCACAGATGCCTACAGCGACCGCTTCTTCGCCTGAATACATATGGGTCAGTCCTGGCATTTTAGCAGATAAATACAGTTGATTTGCATTATCTTCAAATGTCCGAATGCGCACCATTTGGCGATACATCCGTAGGTAGTCACTTGCGTTGTGATCTGATTTTATGGGCTTCATATGGGGTCTCTTCAAAAAAAATCTGGTCCACGTTATGTGGACCAGAAAAGTTGGGAGGAATTAGTATCTATTTGCTATTGGAAGCTCCTCAGCGGGGAACAGAGAAATGACTTCACATCCGGTTTCAGTCACAACCACTTCTTCCTCGATCCGCGCCGCTGAGTAGCCATCGGTCGCTGGGCAATAAGTTTCTAACGCGAATACCATGCCTGTTTGAATTTCCATTGGGTGATCGAGGCTGATTGCGCGCGAAATGATTGGGCGTTCATGTAATGCAAGGCCCAAACCATGACCAAATTGAAGGCCAAAAGCAGCATCTTCATTGGGAAAGCCAAGACTTTCTGCTGTAGGCCATACCTCAGCAACTTTGTCCGTAGTGACACCTGGCTTGATCATAGAAATTGATGCATCGATCCATTCACGCGCCTTAACATAGGCATCATTTTGTGCAGGTGTTGCTCTCCCAACATTAAATGTTCGGTAATAGCATGTTCGATAGCCTTGATAAGATTGAAGGATATCAAAGAATGCTTGATCGCCTGGCCGGATTAAACGGTCAGTGAAATTATGTGGGTGTGGATTGCAACGTTCACCAGAAATAGCGTTAATCGCTTCGACATCGTCTGACCCCATTTCATAAAGCAGCTTGTTCGACATGGCTACAATATCATTCTCACGAACGCCTGGTTTAAGTTCTTCGTAGATCATATGGTAGACTCCATCCACCATCGCTGCTGCTTGCGTTAGGAGCTGAATTTCATCAGTGTTCTTAATTTCGCGCGCAGCAAGCATGATTTGCTGTCCATCTACGACGTTTAGGCCTTCTTCGCGTAATGCATGGAACATTGCAGTCTCGGCATAGTCTACTCCTACAGGCATGTTTGCCATACCGGCATCGCGAATTAGACCAGCAATTTGCTTCGCATACTTTTTCATTAGACCAAATTCAGGTGGGATTGTTCCGCGCATGCCCACGACACCTGCCAAACAGTGATCTGGCTCAAGCCAGTCTGAATGAATTTTATGATGTTGCGCGGCAGACCCAAAATCCCAAACATAGGGACTGTCATCACCGGTCAAAAGGCAGAAACGGCACATTTTATCGCGTTCCCATTCGCCAATTTTTGTTGCTGATACATAACGGATGTTATTAACATCAAACAAAAGAAGCGTACCCGCTTCCGAATTCTGGAGGGCTTGACGCGTCCGTGCTAAACGATAACGTCGCAATCTGTCGTGATCGACCCGCCGCTCAAAATCGACTGACATGTGGCCATGCGCTGCAAGCTTCTCTCTCCATTGCCAATTAGGGTTTAAGTCTTGCGGTGTGAGTAGGTTTGGCATTAATGCATTGCCTGGGCGTTCTGACATTGAAATCTCCTCGGGGCAGGGCCCCTTTTTCTATTTATTTGTGAGAATGACGAGAGTGCTTACGGATATACCAACCAACTGAAATTGCGCTCATTATTACCACTCTCAAGCTGTCTACTAAAATTTGACACAGAGAAGACCATCATTCAGGCCTGGTATGATATGGCAGCAATTGTTTAGCTGATAATATCCGAATTACTTCACATCATTGCATAACAATACCGCCATCAATCATGAATAATTGACCGGTCATGTAGTCGCTTTCGTCAGAGCACAAAAACGCGGCTGTACCCATAACGTCTTCAGGCATAGATAATTTTTCCATAAGGATCATATTTTTGCGTAATGTCTCCAAAGACTCCCTTTCATTCTCAAACATGCCGATGTCCACAAGGTCTTTGTCTAATTGCTTCCAAAGCTCGGTGTGAACGACACCAGGTCCGTAGCTGTTGACTGTTATTTTGTGCTCCCAAAGCGCTTTTGCGCCGCCCGTCACCATGGCCAAAACGGCGTGTTTCGAGCAAGAGTATGGAACAACATCTTTGAAGGCAGCTCTCGAAAGAATCGAACCAACAGGGATTAACTTGTATGGATGGTCGTCCATCGGCCCTTGCGCGATCATCTGACGGGCGGCTTCTTGCATGCCAAGTAGCACGCCTTTTGCGTTCACATTCATGATAAAGTCCCAATTGTCTTCATCGATGTCCATAAACATTTTAGGTTTATTTACTCCTGCATTCAGAATAGCAACGTTGATAGAGCCAAACTCTTCTACAAGTGTGGCGACAGCAGCTGCATTGTCTTCACGCTTTGTAACGTCCATCTGGACTGCTACAGCTTTGCCATTCCCAGCATCATTGATTTCTTTCGCGACAGCTGAAACTCCTTCAAGGTTCAAGTCACCTATACAAACATTAGCGCCTTGTGCCGCGAGATACTTCGCATTTGCTGCACCCATGCCTTGCGCTGCGCCTGTGATCAAAATATTTTTACCTGACAACCTATTAGGGTCCATATCAATCTCCTGTTCTTCATGCTTATTTATCAAAGTAACGATCGTGAAATGTTGAAGAATGAAAGATATATCCAAAACGGAAACAAAAAATCCAAAATGGATATATTTTGTAAATCATTTTGTTTTATTGCTTGAAAAGATTGCTGGAGGTGTTGATCGCCATAATTTAATACAATCTCAGGGAGTGTAGAGATGAATGTACTAAAGAAGACAATTAAGTCCGCGTTGATGGGTGCAGTTGCTGCTGGCGCGATCGCGGCATCAGCTTTTGCCGCAGACAGCGGTTCCATCGTGTCATTTAACGGTCCAGCTGGTGAAGCTTATATTGGGCGCTTCATAAAAGGTATCAAGGATACAGCAGAGCTGAAAGGCTTTGATATTAAAGTTTTTGAAAATCAGTTCAATCAAGCTGAGCAGGATCAGCAAGTTCAGCAGGTTTTGGCGGCTGGCGTGCTTCCCGATGTCTTTATTTGGTGGCCGTCTGACGCTGTTGCTGGGCTGGGCTCGCTGCGTGCATTAGCAAAGACAGGGGTCCCTGTTCTTAAAATCAACCAGTTGCCCAACGAACAAGACAAGCAGTACATTTTTGGCTACGCTGGACCTGATGACCGCTTACGCGCGAGAAATGCTGGCTACATGATGCGCGAAGCAGCCGCTGCTAAAAAAGCTGCAGGTGGTGAAGGATTTAACGTATTAGTGCTTTCATATCCACATAGTTACGGTGGGTATGGTCTATCGATTAATGCCTTCAAAGAGGCGATCGCAGGATCTGACTTGAAAATCATTGGCGATGTCGACGAAGGATTTGGTCAAGCAAATGGCTATAAGGGTGCTGCTAAGGCGATCGCCGCATTGCGTGATGAAGGCATCGATTTCGTATATGGCATGGACGATGCGATCTTGACAGGCGGTATCAAGGCTCTCGAAGAAGCGGGCTTTAAGATGGGTGAAGATGTAATCGCAGTGGGTACCGTGTGTAACGGTGATAAGCAATTGATCGAAGAAGGTAAACAGTTTGGTACGACATTGCAGTCACCATTACATGAAGGTCAACTTGCGATCAAAATGGTGGAAGAATATCTCGATACAGGAAAGTTAGAGAATTATATCAACTTTACACCTAACCCAGCTGTTACTGCGACTAATATAGAAACAGTAGCGCTTCGTGGGTTTGATGGAAAACTCTACGGTATTGATGAACTTTGCTCTGGCGCCTGGGGCGAATAAGTAGGCTCATTATATAAAGTCAAGGGCGTCGTCATGGGGCGCCCTTGATATATGTTGCGAAGATATATGTTGCGAAAATTTGCCGAGAAAACTCATAACAGCGAGTAGAAAAATGCATGAAAAACTCCTCGAACTTAACGATATAAAGCGTGAGTATGGTGCTATTAAAGCTCTACGCGGCGTGAATTTTGAGATAGCTCGTGGCGAAGTTATGGGGCTCGTTGGCGAAAATGGAGCGGGCAAGTCCACTTTGGTTAAAATTATCAGCGGTTTTGATTCCGGGTTCACTGGTAGTTACTGGTTTGATGGTGAAACCCGAAATTTCAAATCTCCATTGCAGGCTGAGCACTCGGGAATAGCCATTGCACAACAAGAACTGAGCTTAATTCCTACAATGAGTGTTGCAGAAAACATTTTCCTTGTAGGAGACGGAATTCCAACATTCTCGTCAAAATCGAAGTTGATAAGAATGTCTTTAGATTATCTGGATGAAGTTGGTTTATCACATGTTGATCCATCAATTCCGGTAAGTCGATTGTCTGTGGGTGAGCAGCACCTTGTTGAAGTCGCGCGCCTTATTGCTCATGATCCACAATTGTTGATTTTAGATGAACCCACAGCGGCGCTGGGTGAAAGTGACTCAATCAGAATACTTAATATGGTTGAGCGTCTGAAGAATGCTGGAAAATCAATTATCTATGTTAGTCATCGACTCGATGAAATTTTTAAGATTTGTGATAGAATTACCGTACTAAGAGATGGCGAAAACCAAGCTCCGCGCGCCGCTCGCGATATGAATGTGGACAGCTTAGTTGAGACTATGCTGGGGTTTGAACTTGGCGATATGTATCCTCCAAAAACTAACGTGTCGAAATCAAAACCCATTTTGAAGATAGATAACCTTTGGCCGGATGGGGTGCTAGAGCCAGTATCTTTTGATGTCTATGAAGGCGAAATACTAGGCCTTGCGGGTCAGTTGGGATCTGGAACCTCAGAAATTTTAAGTGCTATTTCTGGCAGTACGAAAATTCGCGCAGGAAAACTTCATTTCGATGGAGAAGTATTTCGCCCCGGAACACCAAAGGATACGATCAAAAGGAGGATAGCTTATTGCTCCGAGGATCGAAAACACGACGGTCTATTTCTTGGTAGGCCAATTATGGAAAATTTTTCCGCACCATCGTTGGAGACTATCTCGCGCTCAGGTATAATTGATGCGTCTAGAGAGCTGTCGACAACAAAAGAAAATGCGATAAAGTTTACTGTTGATCCTGCTAGGTTACCACAGGAGGCAGGTGTTTTGTCGGGTGGCAATCAACAGAAAGTGGCCTTAGGTAAGTGGTTGTCAATTAACCCGAAAGTAATCTTAGTAAATGAACCCACTCGTGGCGTTGATGTAGGTGCACGAGCAGAAATCTATGAAATTCTAAGTGCGCTTGCCAATAGCGGAGTAGCGGTTGTGGTTGCTTCCACTGACATACAAGAAATTACAAACCTGCCAGATAGAATAATAACATTTTATCGCGGCGTACAGATCGGTGAGCTGTCGGGTGATGACTGTAATTCAAAAAATATCTTGGAGCATATTACGGACCCATTCCACGAAGCTGGAATTGCAATTTCTGAGGTAGAGGCATGAGCGATTTAAATATAAACCCTCGAAACTACGACTTGTTCAAAAACATCAAGAGGGATTACTCGCCTCTAGTGATTGTTATGGTCGCTATCTTTATAACAACCTTTATACTTGGCGCGATATTTACAGATGATTTTCTTACTTGGTTTAATGTTAAAACCATCATCCGCGATGCTGCCCTCGTGGGGATTATGGCGATTGGTCTAACCTTCGTCACGTTGAGTGGTAACTTTTTTCTTCTTTCAATGAAAGAAATAGCTGCTTTATCAATTATTTGCTTCGCCACGTTGATGAGTGCTGATTGGAATGTATGGCATGACACAGTAGAGCCGACTACTGGATCGCTTGCGATGACTTTCATTGTTGCAGCAGTAATTACTCTTTTATTGGCTACAGTTGCAGGAGGCCTTCAAGGAGCTTTAATTGGCCTAGGGGGCAATCCGATAGTAGTGACTTTGGGCGCCGCAGGATTGTTTTTTGGGCTTGGCTCATGGTGGTCAGATAATTTGGTGCTAAGTTTTCGGAGGCCACATGGGGCAGAATGGCTTGGTACTGGGTCATTGATTGGCGACATACCCAACATAACAATCGCTTTTTTGATAATTGCAGTGATTGCCGAGCTCACTTTGAGGTATACTACATTCGGTCGTCAAGTTTACTTGGTTGGGGCCAATAGGGCTGCTGGACGAGCCACTGGACACGAAAATTTTGGGATGGCCATAAAGTGTTGCATAATAGCAAGCGTATGCGCTGCTTTTGTTGCGATTGCCTTTTCTGCACAAGTTTCTTCGGCGCATGTTAACTACTTTTCTTCGGAATTTGGCTCTTCGGGTGACATGACCATAATGGTGATCGCAATTGTTATGGTTGGAGGTAATTCAATCATGGGTGGGTATGGCTCAACTTTACGAACCTCACTCGGTGCAATTTTTATATCCAGCATTGACAATATGATGGTCTTGAATGGGTTTAACTCTGGAGCACGTGTATTGGCGGTAGGGTTAATGATTGTGTTTTCAATAATAGTTTTTGCGTTAGTTCGGCGCGGATCAAGAGCTGTAGAGTAGGGTTTGAAATGAATAAGGTTAAAATATGGGCAACTAACAATCCTGATCTCACCTTTGCGATATTACTTGCTATCGGTGTATACAGTTTCTTTGCAATTACTGAGCCACTATTCTTTACACACAGGACAGGTTTCGCGATCATGGAACGTTTTGCTGTTCTTGGACTGGTGGGGCTGGCCTTAACGCTATGCATAATCGCGGGCGAGATTGACCTTTCAATAGGTTCCAATGCTGCACTTGCTGCGGTAATAACTGTGCGATTTACTGATGACTGGGGAGCTGTGAATGCACTTTTATTTGCACTCCTAATATCTACTACGATAGGCCTCATTCAAGGTTATTTTATCGCATATTTGCGAGTGCGAGCGATCGTTTTGACTGTAGGAACATTGATGTTACTTCGTGGTGTTGCATTATTTGCGGCAGAGGAAAAGACTGTGATGCTAACTGACTTCAGGATACCTGACTTTATCAGTACAAAAGTGCTCACATATTTTTCACCAGCCTCAATACTTGTCATAGTAATGTTTATTCTTGTGGGTATCTTTATGTCCTTTACACGATATGGACGCGAGATCTACGCAATCGGTGGTGCTCGAAAAGAAGCGTTAGCATCTGGGATTGAACTCCAGCGACCAATGATGATTGTTTTTGCAATTTCTGGGTTTTGTGCGGGATTGGGCGGAGTAATAATAGGCTTGCGTTCAGGAACTGCACAAGCATTGGGTTTGCAATATTTGCTACTCGCTGGAACTGTCGCGGCGTTTATTGGTGGTGTATCCATATTAGGTGGACGAGGAGGTGTGATAGGCGCCGCTATCGGGACATTAACTGTTAATTTCCTCAACACTGGGCTTGTATTTAACGTGACACCAGCCTTTATGGTTCAGCTGTATCTTGGGATACTTTTGTTAGTAGTAATTATTTTTCAGACGGGTAGCCGTCTATTTGAGGATCATCAAAAAAGGAGCCAATTACTCCGTGACGTGGATGAACGAAGAGAGATTCTACGTGATAAGATTGCCGCTTTACGAAGTTCGAAATCTGCTCCTTGATGAGGTAGAATATCGTAAAATTGCCTTTGCTCCTCTAACATCATATGTTTTTTGCAAAACTAGAATGAGTAAGAAATGTGTGCCCTAAAAATTGCAGAGACTGACTTTTTAGTCGAAAATTCTCAATTTAATAAGTCGAAAAAGCTTTCGACTTATTACCAAGAGTTTGAGAAGTTTCTCGATTTTATTGATACGTTGGATGATGAAGCATCACGCATATTAACCCTTCAGGATCATAAAGGCGAAACTAGAATGGTTACCTTTTTGTTGAGGAACCATTTGCAGGGAAAGTTGACGACATCTACTTCACTAGTTGGAGTTAGCGGCATGGCCTACGGAACTGCTGTAAGAGCGGTTAATTCTCTTATCGATCGAGGATTGATTGTTAAGCGCGCTAAAACAGCATCGGGTAAAAGCTTTTCGTTGCATCCAAGTGAACAATTGCTAATTGAATGGCACGAGTTCGCGCGTCGAATTCAAGTTATCATAAGCACCACTCTTGGTACTTCTATTGTCAATGATGGCTCTTTAAGCGAGTATTTTTATGGAGCCAGTTACTCAAAATCAACAAATATACCTGCGCCAAAGCCTCTCAGTGAAAAATTGGGATTGAGAAATGAGCTGAAATTGCTGGCTCATGCCGATCCTACTTTCATGGCTATGAGTGTTCTCAAAAAACAGTTTGAGGAGTTGTTTGGGAATAAAATTAGCAGCAAGGCTCTTTCGATCGACAGGTTACGGCTTGAAATCTTGTCAAACGCACGGCGAACGAAATCAAGACATGATATAATTGCCTGCGATTTACCTTGGTTCGGAGAAATGGCATTGAATAAAGCTCTCTTGCCATTGGATGATTTGATCAAAGGGGACGATTTAGATTTATCTGATTTTCATCAAGTCGCTGTGGATTCATGCAAGTTTGAGGGTCAAATCTATGGTGTTCCGGTGCAAACAACTCCTGAATTGTTGGTGGTCCGAAAAGACCTGTTTGAAGAATATGGCTTAGCTGTCCCGTTTACTGCAGAAAATACCTTGAAAGCTGCAAAAGCATTACACAATAAAAAGCGGGGGCTATCAGGAATTGCATGGAATGCTGCAAGGGGAACCCCCTTAGGACATACATTTATGTTTGTGATGGCTGCCATGGGACGTTGTGCAATTGATTTGCCACGTCTGGGTGAGGTATTTGATGCTTCGAACCCATCCGGTGAAAACCTGAGACCGATGTTGTTAACGGATCAAAGCTACGAAGCTGCAGAATATTTGTTGGAGCTTTTGGATTTTTCTCCAACTTCTATACTGTCGATGTCTTGGTATGAAAGAGCTAAAGCTTACGCAGATGGAAACGTTGCTATGGCCTATTCAGCAACATTGTTGGCTCCGATGTTCGAGTCAAATCCTAGCTCTCCGGCCTATGGAGTAACAGAATACTTGCCACATCCGCACGGTCGATCTGGAACTCCGATAGCTCCAGTTGGTGGTTATGCTCTTGCAATTCCTGCGAATATAGAGCCGGAGAGAGTTAAGCCTACTTGGAGAGCCATAAAAGCACTGACTTCACCTGAATATATAAAGATGTATATTGAACATGGTAGTTTGGTATCTCCGCGATATAGCGTTAGCTTAGACGACAGTGTCAGACAGCGTTCGGCTTTAATTGGGAAGGTCGACGGTATGGCAAGAAGCGGAGTTTTACAATACTGGCCGCGACCTCCAGTGCCCGAGGCTAGTGATTTGATAGCTATAATTGGATCGGAAATACATGACATGCTACAGGGTGCTAAATCGGTCACTAGAGCTCTATCTGATGCTCAAAACAAGGTAGATGCACTGATGCGGAAGAGGGATCGTTACTGATACGGCAAAAATGCTTTTACACTGGAATTTGAAGGGTCAAACACAGTGACTACAAGCGTGCTAATTATTGGAGCCGGTGTAGTCGGTTTAGCATGTGCTCGGGCCTTGGCTAAGCTAGGCTTAGAAGTTGTTATTGCAGAAAAAGCGAAGGAAATTGCTACTGAAACTAGTTCACGAAACTCTGGTGTAATTCACGCAGGTATCTATTACAAACCCAAAAGTAATAAGCAAATTCAATGTCTTTCAGGTCGGAAACTACTTTATGAATATTGTAGGGATTTTGGCATCTCATTTAAAAAGACGGGAAAATTGATAGTTGCTTCTGATCGAGCACAATTATCTCGCCTCCTTACGATCAAAAGAAATGCGGAGTTATGTTCAGTAAATTTGAGCCTCATTTCTTCTTCTGAAGTGAAAGCACTCGAGCCAGAATTAGAAGTCGCTGGAGCACTTTTATCGAGTGAAACGGGGATCGTGAATGTAAAAGAATTATGCGATTCACTTTTATATGAGGCAGAAGCTTATGGGGCTTTGCTTGCACTGAACACAGAAGTTACGTGCTTACAAAATGTTGGGCGCAAAGTGATTGTGCAAAGCGAAACGATGACTGACAAGGATGAATTAGAGTTTGATTATGTCGTTAACGCTGCGGGACTTGGAGCACATCAGCTTATTGATATAGGAGTTGATGAAATGCTGCGTCCAACAAAGCTTTTTGCCAAGGGTAATTATTTTTCACTTTCTGGTTCGGCGCCTTTTGCTCATTTAGTATATCCTATTCCTGAAAAAGACGGTTTGGGGATTCATTATACGTTGGATACTATCGGAAATGCTTATTTTGGACCTGATGTTGAATGGGTAGAAGCCCCTGGATATCAAGTTAAACCGGAATTAGAAGTTAAGTTTAGATCCCATATTAGAAGATATTGGCCGGGAGTTGATGACAGAGTTTTAACTGCTGCATACGCTGGTATCCGCCCGAAAATAAATGGAAATGACTTCATGTTCCATGTGGATAAAAATATCGTCTCTTTACTTGGTGTTGAGTCACCAGGGCTAACATCTTCACTATCGATTGCAAATTCTATCGGGGAACTGTTACTGGAATGGTCAAAGTAACTTGCTTTGCAATACGTAAGTACTCGGCATCGCAATCTAGCCTTATCAAATTGGATATATAGTCATTCTCAGATATTGAACTAAATTTGTAACTTGCAACGAAGAAGTGTTTTAGCGTTTTCTATGAAGATACATGTTAACCCTATAAACTGTGTTAACTCACCAAAGAAGTTAACAGAGTTTAGTAGGTTAATAGGGGGTATTTATGAACAGTCTATCATTTTCTCTGCAAAGAAATCCTTCGCTGCATAGCTTGCTAATTATCTGAGAAACTTGTGATTTGCTTTTCCCAAGCTTAGATACAATGTCGGACTGAGTGCAGCTTTCATTTTGTTCAACGAACTCTAAAACCTGTTTCTGAGCATCTCCTAAATTATCCGCTGGTGATGTGAGTTCCCAGGAAAATTCAACGCCGCTTTTACTGAGTTGAAAGGTATTTTCTTTCACATCTTTCCCTTCAATATGAAGTGCTACCCCACCATCTTTATCCCGAGCCATGATCAGGTTTGTATCAAATGTAGCGGGTATTCCAACTGAGCCTAAAATGGCGTTCTGGGGATGATAATCGGGTGTACCATCGTTCTTGCGGGTGTGATGTACCATCAAAATGCAGGTGTTTGATTGAAGTGCTAGCTTCGCCCATTTATCCAACACTTTGACATAGTAATGATAGTCTCTCTTCTGTTTGGTGGAGGGCAGTATCCGCTCCATAGTATCCAGAATGACTAATGCCACTTGGTCATCGTAAGCGATACTTTGCAGTCGGTTGAACTCTTCGTCTGAAGTGGAGCCAAGAACGGTCTCTCTGCCGCAATGAATCAGTAGTTCATCGCATAAG
>Ga0255770_10000531_pt1 | contig 35697 bp, 29 predicted proteins | sample 071ome_22_FD_179968 | JGI IMG/M metagenome (GOLD analysis project Ga0255770, IMG submission 179968) | Coastal salt marsh microbial communities from the Groves Creek Marsh, Skidaway Island, Georgia - 071404AT metaG (version 2) | ecosystem: Environmental > Aquatic > Marine > Intertidal zone >...
GAAATGGATGCTGGCGCCTACGTTATCTTTGAACTGCCAGGCTTTAGCGCCGCAGCCGGTGGTATGGAGGCCAGCAGCCTGGATGCCCTGCGCAGCGCCAATGGCACCGCATACTTCAAGGACGATGAGTCACTGTGGGTCAAGATGGTCGTGGCCGGTGGTGAAAATCTCGGGCTCGAGGTCACCCGTTGAATTAACACGGCCGGGCAAAGGCCGTCAGATCCCGGAGTCGATCGCGATTTCGGGGAGAGCAGGGTCTGAGCCGATATCCGGATAGTCGCCTCGACCTTCCGGCCGGCCAGGTCAGGGGAGTATGCCGCCTACTGCTCCAGGAAACTCTCCGGCAGTTGGAGATAGCGCTGGGCGCTCTCCGGGTCGCAGGCCATCTGGATCATCTCGAAGTCAGGTGAATAGACCCACGCCATGTCATAACTGATCGGCCCGTTGATATACGTCGGGTCGGTCATCTCGAAACTGTAGTGGATGCGCTTGCCATCAGGACTCAGCTGGAAACGCTCCATAAGGTGCTTGTCCGGTCCTGATGGCAGCTTCTGCGCATTGCCCATGCCGTGCTCGGCAAACCGCGCGGTGTCGACCACCAGGACATCGCCCTCCCAACGCCCGATTGAATGCCCCAGCACGGAAGGGGCAATGCCTTCATGTGAGGTCGCGTTCATGTGAATGATGCGGTCGGCGCTTTCCAGCTCGGTGTGGATGATGATCTCGTCATCTCCCAGCGTAATCGTTTTGGCATCCCCGATAATCATGAGGAAGGGCGGGGCGTAGGGCACGCAGTTCTTGCCCGGATTGTCATTGTTCTCGAACGTGGCATGCGCGCGCAGGCCCGCATCTGTCAGTGGCCAGTCGGTGGGTTCAAAGAAGAAAAAATGCCTGCTCACAACCGGATTGCTCACCGTGCGCCATTGGCCGGCCAGGCTGGTGCTCCCTCGCTCAGGCGCGACAATGGCGGGGGCGGTCTTGTTGGCCTGGCGCATTTCCCACAGGACTCCGTCGGCGCCCTGTAGCCGGGCGCCCAGCGCCTTGGTCTGGCTCGGGTTGCTCGAGGGATTGGCGTAAAGCCGGACCCGGTCACCCACCGCCACCATGTCGGCAGACCAGCCGCGATTGCGCATGACGACCGCCGAGGATGCTTCAATTTCCCAGACCTGTTGGCTGCCATCGGCGCCGGTGGTCTGCAGCTGAATGTAGGTGTGGGGGTTGGCCCATTTGTACTCCAGGACTACGCCTTCCAGCATCACCTCATTGTCGAGATCGTAAGGCGCCCAGCTGTGATGGCTCAGCACGGGTGAAGCAGGTAACAGCAACAGTGACGCGACAAGCGTCGTACTCGGTATCCAGTTGGCCATGAGTTCCCCCTAGATGTCTGGCTGCCAGTCGGCATGAGACAGATCGTGTGTTAAGTGATTATTCGAAAGTGAAAATGTCTTCCTCTTGTGGCCTGTCCATGCCGTCTTCCCAGTATTTTTCCCACGTGTGCGCCCAGGGTCGGCCGTACATATCCGGAATCTCGTATTCGATCACGTCACCGGGATTGACCGGAGTGCCTAGGCCATCGATCGGGTAGATCGTCGGCACACATTCGATGAAGGGTTGCGGCTCGCCGGTCTCGAAACCGCTCAGCTTGGTGATGTTGCGGATGATGCGCACGGGTTCCACCAGCGCCTCATCATCGTACAGAATGGCCTCGTGATTGAGGCCTACGAACTCGCCGTTCTCATCACGGTTCGGAGTGTAGATCTCGATGGTCTGCATACGGTTCGAGAACTCAAAAGCGGCATGGCTGGACCAGCCCTGGATGTTCGAGGTCCAGGTGATCAACGTATCGCCGTCCCAGAAACCGATGGTGTCGCCATACCAGCGCGGCACATCGGCCCCCAGGCGTGGCACATCCCCGGACATATTGAGCTCGCGGCCGATATGGATATTGGTGATGAAGTTGCGCGCCACCCCACCCAGGAACTGCACGAGGTTCGGGGTCACCATGACAGATTGCTCCCACAGGGCGGACTCGTGCCAGCGTCGCAGGAAGCCTTCCGGCCAGCAGTACTGTGATGGCCACTGCGGGGCATTGGTGTTGCCGTGGTGATAGGCCTCCTGGACGAAGCGCTGCTGGTATTCCGGGGTCAGCAACGACAGGATGGTGGGAATCTGCACATGGCGCATGCGAATCCAGTATTGATTGTCGGCACGTGCTGGATGCTGGTAACGCCCGGTCCACTCACCGGGCACGGTGGCGTAGGTGTGCTGTGTGGGGCCGCCGCGTTGCCGGGTTTCCGCCAGCAATGCCTCGTAATGAGCCTGTGCTGTCCCGAAAGGGTAGGGGCTAACAATGGACTCGCGCGGGTAGTCGCGATCGCAATACCCCCAGGGCGCTGATGCCGGTGGGTTCGGGCCGATCAGGCCATCGCCGCGAAAATCCTCGAGGGCGGCAGAGCTGTTACAACGAAAGTAGCGCGGATCCTGCCAGAGTTCACGGTCCTGGTAAAAGTCGGTGGTCGTGAAGAGGTCGACCGCCAGCGGTTCAATCCCGTCCGGCGAATCGCCATTGCGGGCCGAGCCGACAAAGCCGGTGTCCGGATCGCGGCGCGGATCAAAGGGAATCTGGGTGCGGTACGCTGGGTTGCCGAGGCCTGTGCGTAACGTGGCGCCGGTCATGTGATATGCGTTCAGGTCTTCTGCCAGCGGCCAGGCGCGCCCGACACTGACGAAATCGATATCGGCGACAGTCTGGGCCTGGGGGGCGGTCATGGCAGAGGCCAGCAGGGCGAAGGCGGTCAGTCGGAGGGCTTTATGGTTCATGTTGCTATTCCCTTATTATTTTTTCCTAGTCTAGCCGTGCCGGTACGGTTGAAGCAAAGGGGTATGCAACATGAATGTGGCCGATGTTCCTCATTTTGTCGCCAGCGCCGCGATCCGCGCTAGAATGGGTTTAGTCATCCACCTGCAGGACAACAGCCCCGATTTTGATGGACCCCGCCCGAGAAACCCTCCAGAAAGTCTTTGGTTACGACACCTTCCGTCCGCCCCAGGCCGAGATCATCGCCTCCCTGATCAATGGCCAGGATGCCCTAGTCCTGATGCCTACCGGTGGCGGCAAGTCCCTGTGCTACCAGATTCCGGCGCTGGTGCGTCCCGGTTGCGCCGTGGTGATTTCGCCCCTGATCGCGTTGATGAAGGACCAGGTCTCGGCACTCCACGAACTCGGCGTGCGGGCGGCGTTTCTGAATTCCACGCTGGACCTCGACCAGGTCCAGGCCATTGAGGCGCAGTGGCAGCAGGGCGAACTCGACCTGCTGTACATGGCGCCCGAAAGGCTGAAGCAGCCACGGACGCTGGCGCTGCTGGACGCGGCCGAGATTGCCCTGTTTGCCATTGATGAGGCGCATTGTGTGTCGCAGTGGGGGCATGATTTCCGCGCCGACTACCTGGAACTGGGCATGCTGCATGAACGTTTTCCCGATGTCCCGCGCATTGCGCTCACGGCCACGGCAGACACCCGTACCCGCGAGGAAATCATTGCACGCCTGCAACTGGGAGAGGCCGGGCATTTCATCGCCGGTTTTGACCGGCCCAATATCCAGTACCGCATTACCCTGAAACAGGACCCGCGCCAGCAACTGCTGCGATTCCTGCAGGAAGAGCACCCCGGGGATGCCGGTATTATCTACTGCCTGTCGCGCAAGAAAACCGAGGAAACGGCAGACTGGCTCTGTGACAGGGGCTTCAAGGCCTTGGCGTACCACGCCGGGCTCAGCAGTGCCGAGCGGGAGCAGAACCAGTCGCGGTTCTTGCGCGAGGAGGGCATCGTCATGGTGGCCACGATTGCCTTCGGCATGGGCATCGACAAACCTGATGTGCGTTTCATTGCCCACATGGATATGCCCAAAACCGTCGAAGGCTATTACCAGGAAACCGGGCGGGCGGGACGCGACGGCTTGCCGGCGACTGCCTTGCTGCTGTACGGCCTGCAGGATGTGCTGAAACTGCGCCTGATGCTGGCCCAGTCAGCCGGTAGTGAGGAGCACAAACGCATCGAGCAGCACCGGCTCAACGCCATGCTGGGGTTGTGTGAATTGACCTCCTGTCGGCGCCAGGCCCTGTTGCGCTACTTTGGCGAAACCCTTGAGCAGCCCTGTGGCAATTGCGACACCTGCCTGAGACCGGTGGACACCTGGGATGCCACCGAGGCGGCACGCATGGCGCTGAGTGTGGTGTATCGCACCGGGCAGCGCTTTGGCGTCAATCACCTGATTGATGTGCTGCGCGGCAGTCATGCCGACAAGATATTCCAGTTTGATCACCAGCACCTGGCTGTGTACGGCATGGGTAAAGACCTCAGTGCCAACGACTGGCGTTCGGTGTTTCGCCAGCTGGTGGCACGCAACTTTCTCAGTGTCGATGTCGGCGGTTATGGCGGGTTGCGGCTGGAAGACCAGTGTCGACCATTGTTGCGCGGTGAGGCCACGCTGGAACTGCGTCGGGATACGCGGGCAAAAGCCGTGAAGAAGGCCGGGTCAACGGGGCGCAATGGCAGCGCCGTGCCGGACAACATCAACCCGCAACTGTGGGAAGCCCTGCGGGGATTGCGTCAGCGCCTGGCCGAGGAACACGAAGTGCCGGCCTACATGATTTTCCACAACAGCACCCTGGAAGCGCTCTGCCGGGAGAAGCCGGTTACCCTGACACAGTTTGGGGAGATCAGCGGCATCGGGGAAACCAAGCAGGAACGCTATGGGCCCACGTTCATCGAGGTGCTGCAGCAATACGCCTGATCGCCCTGATGTCAGCCCCCGCTGAGCAGGCGCTCAATGGACTGCGTCAGCTGGGGGGAGTCAGGCTCCACCGTGCTGCGGAAATGCCTCACGATGCGGCCGTCCTGATCTACCAGGTACTTGTTGAAGTTCCAGTCCGGCTCATCCGCGCGTCGTCCCAGATGGCGAAAGACCGGATGAATACCCGGCGGTGTCACGCCAACCACTTCCGTCATCGGAAAAGTCACCCCGTGATTGATGTAGCAGATTTTGGCGGTCCGGGCGGCATCATCATCTTCCTGGTTGAAGTCATCCGAAGGAAAGCCAATGATTACCAGACCCTGGTCCCTGTAGCGCTGGTACAACTGTTCCAGCCCGGTGAACTGGTAGGTGTAGCCGCAGTAGGATGCCGTGTTGACCAGCAGCACCACCTTGCCTGCCGTTTCCCGGCACAGGTCGATGGTGTCATTGGAATGCAGTTTGCCGATGGTGTGATCAAGCCAGGAAGCGCATTGTGGCTGTGATGGCACGTTTTCCTGGGCCTGTGCCGGTGCCTGCCAAAACACCAGCAGCAGGAGTAAAGGTGTGAGCCGATAGGTGTGATGTTTCATGCGTTCCCCCTGTTGTGCAGCAGTCGGGCAGTGGAATGAATAAATGTCCTGCGTACTGCTGCAGATCCCGGTGTTTCGGATAGCTTACAGCAATGCGGTAGTGACCGGCGACCCGGCTTTGCCGACTTGCAGTTCCTGCCGCTTTCCCGACTTATTCCTCGGCCAGGTTGCGCGGTGGCATGTCCGCAGGATTGTCGGTCCATTCGACTTCTGACCACACATGCACGCGTGATTTGAAACGCCAGCCCGCAGCTGTTTTCTCGAATGTATCGGCGTAACCCCCTTCCCAGTGAATGACATCACCGCGGCTGTCCGTGTCGTTGATGATGGTCATCAGAGTTGACCGTGCTGCCGCGCCCGATGCCGTGGCCCGGATGGCAGGATTGATATTCAGGTGATAGCCGAAGTTGGGCCGGTCCACGCAGGCGTTTTCTCCGCCACCGCCGGCCCGGCGAATCTGTTCGCGGCCGCGAAACCAGATCTTGACCGGGCCATCCCATTCGGACGCCACGCCAAAGGTGGCATCCTCGGTGAACAGGTCCGCGTAGTCGTTGCCATTGTTGATGCAGTTGTCGAGCAGGTGCGGGTAGTCATCGATCAGCTGGCGAATGGCCAGCTGGTCCTCGGCGCTGAGTTGGCCGGTTTGGGCCTGGGTTGTAACCGGCAGGCATGTGATGAGCGAAAGCAGCAGGGCTGACAGGATCTTGTTGTTTTTCACGATGTCCTCCGTGGTGTGGCGTACATCATAGCGCGATTCGAAACGGCGCAAAGGTATTTGCCAGCCCGATTGGTTTATCATCAGGGGCAGGGACTTCCACACAGACCATACAAGAAGGTGAACCATGATACCCACCCAACGTTTTTCGAGAATTGCCATCCAGGCCTGGCTTGCCCTAGTCATGTCGGCACCCGCAGCGGCGCAGGACATTGCTGATCCCGGCTTTAACAGTGTCGGTCGTGGCGCGCCGGTTGCCGGCGCACTGCCGGAACTGACAGTGACCTTCGGGCCCCAGGGGGATGCCGAGCAGCAGCGTCGTACGCAAGAGCAGTTCGCCAATTTTCCGTTTGTCGGGCCCCTGGCGGCCGGCTTTGGCGGACGCCCTCAGGTCGGCACGGCCTTCAATGGCGATATCCCGGATGCGGTAACCCAGCTGCCGCGCGACATTTTCACCAGTGATGATTTCTACGCAGACGTGGATTTGTGGACGGACAAGCGCTACTTCCGCTGCAACAGCCCGTTTGGCCTGGAATCCCAGCGCGGCGCCAATGGGGGATCGATGATGGGCGATGATCCACCGCGCACGGCGGCCTGGGGCGATTGTGACAAGGACATTCCGCGTGAAGGCATTGTCAGCCCGTACGGCTTTGACACGGCGCAGGCACACTACGAAGCCCTGATGGCAGAAACCGAAGCCCGCGGCGGGCCCACTCAGCATACCTGGGAATCGCTCCCCCACGGCATGAACGGACGTTTTGCGCCTGGCGGATTTTTCGACAGCTGGTATTCGCTGATGGTTGCCGTGCAGTTTCCGACTGTCCTGTCAGTGCTGACACCGGAATACCAGCAGCGGTTCGTCCAGGATCTGTATCACCAGGCCAATACCAACGCACCACAGTGGCCTTCGCAGTACTGTTGGCCGGAAGGTTTCATGCGCCGCTGGTATTCCGCGGCCGTTCAGGCGCCCTGGTCGGTACTGGTCACCCCGAAGCTGGTGCAGTTCATGGGCGGCATTGCCGACAACTTTGTCACCAACATCCATGTCGGACGTGACTTTGTCTATAACGGCGAAGTACCGCGCCTCGGGGCCGATGTGCCGCGCTGGTATGGCGACACCATCGGTTTCTGGGACGGCGATGCCCTGATCACCTGGACATCCAACATTCAGGGCTGGGCCGGCCATGGCGTGTTTGAATTTTCCAGCAAGATGCAGACGATCGAGATCTATACGGCTGTGCGTGATGACGCGGGCGAAGTCACGGCCATCAACCACGAAGCGGTGCTGTATGATCCGGAAGCCTTCGTGGAGCCGATCCGCATCGTGCGCAACTACGCCCGGGTCAGCGATTTCGATGAAGGCGATCCCGCGCTGTATGTGGAATGCCTGCAGACCATCTTCCCGATTGAAGGCTATGCCACGCCGGTGTCACCGGGCGATGTCATCGACTATGAAGTACCGGACATGTACGGCCGGCCCTGGGCACAGATCTGGGAGAAGTATTTCGAGGAAGGTATGACGCCGCCGGATGATGGAGCTGACATTTTTGATTTCAGCAACTGAATGGAAAACGGCCAGGGCGGCGTGATAATTACTCTGCCCTGGCCGTACTGTCAGCCAGCTATCCTGTTGCCCGCTGCATAGCTCCGAATCTGAAGTCCTGCATCAGAACGACATGTTGGCGGTGATGCCATACTCTCGGGAACGACCAATAACCGAGAAGTCATAGCCCCATACATTGCGGGTATCAAAGCCGCCGTTTATATACTGCTCATCGGTCAGGTTGTTGCCCCAGACACTGACATCCCAGTTACCCGCCTGAGGTGTGTAAGTGATACGGCCATTCAGAATGCCGTAGGAGGGTTCCATGATGATATTTCCGTTGGCATCCACGCGGGTGCGCTGGTATGCCGAATCTCTGGCGTATTTCCCCATCCAGCCATATTTGCCTGACAAGGACAGAGTTCCGCCGTTGCTCATCCGCAGATCATAAACTGCTCCTAAGGAAAAGCTTTCATCAGGCGCATAAGCAAACGGCGAATTGGGAGAAATGCCGTTGATGCCATCGAAGACGCCGCGTTCGATGTAGGCGGTATCTATCAATCCCACGTTCAGTGTCAGAATCAGGTCATCGATGGGCATGTATGTGACATCAAATTCGAAGCCCGAAGCTTCCCCCTTGCCGGAACTGGTCGGGTAAGGAAAGGGCAGGGAAGATCCGGGATTGTCTGGATCGGGTGGCAGCTGCTGTACGCGCATGCCTTCCCAGTCAGAGTCGAAATAGGTCGCATTGAAGCGCAAGGTACCGTTCAGCCAATCAGAGCGCAGGCCCAGTTCCCAGGTGGTGACGATTTCCGGGTCCAGCCTGACCTGGCCCACATTATTGACGTTGGTAATACCGCCGGATGTGAAACCCTCACCCCAGTTGGCATAGACCATCAGGTCATCTGTGTGTTGGTAGGTCAGGGCAAACTTGTTGGTGGTGATACTGCCCAGGTCCGGGTCTTCCGACACAGAAACCACGGTACCCGCAAAGGAATTACCCGTTGGCGCAATTTTCGGATCACTAGTCCTGAAGGCGCCGGTGGGTGTGTAGGTGATGGCACGGCCATCGTCACTGGTGATGCGTATACCTACGGTGGCATCGAGTTTTTCGGTGATCGAATAGGTGAATTCACCGAACCACGCGGAATCCTCATCCTCGTTGCCCACCAGATCATCGGCGGTAATCAGCACAATAGGAAAATAACCTGCCAGTTCCGGGTCGCCAATGGTGGTACCGTAATTACGGACATAACCCAGGGCAGCGCCATTCAGGGGCGGGTCAAGCGGGCCGGTGTTTGGCTGGGCAAAGTCCCACAGGCCCCAGCGGTAAAACCGGTTCCTGTTTTCCTGCTCCAGCGAGTAATAGCCCAACAGGTAATTTGCCCTGTCGTTGAACAGGGAACCGCTGAATTGGAACTCCATCGTGGTGTTTTCATCCTTGTCACGAATATCGTCGGTCGTGATGATGAACTCCGACCCATCGAAATCCACTACCTGGCGCCTGTCCAGCTCCCAGCTCGACAGGATGGCCTTGACGTTGAAAGCCTCGCTCAGGTTCCAGTTCATCGTCAGCGTGTAGTAGCTCAGATCGGTTTTGATGCCGTCCTCGGGGCCATCGGATTTGGATTGCCATTCACCCACCTCACCTCCGGGATAGCCGGGTTCATGGGTAAGCGGGCCAAACCGATTGCTCACTGTCTGTACCGGGGGATTCGGGAAGGCTGGATCGATTGCGCGTACCGCGCTCAGGTAATCCGGGTTTCCAGCAATCACGTTCTGGGCCTTGAACCTGACGTGATCAGTATTGGTAAAGCGCACGATACGTGCATCGGAACTGGATTTGTCTTCGTCGTTGGCGGTGAATCGCAAAGAGAAAGAATCCGTGGGTTCCCACAACACGTCGGCACGTAAAATGAGGTCATCCTGACCACCAAAATCATGGCCTAGTGATAACCCTTCGAGAAAACCATCGTTCTGGAAACTGGAAACCATCCACTTGGTTTTCAGGGAGTCACTTATCGGCACATCCAGGGAGGCGGTAAAATCTCGGCGATTGAACTGACCAAAGCCGGCACTGATTTTACCGCCAAATTCATTGGCCGGTCTTTGAGTGGTCATGTTGATGGCGCCACCATTGGTGTTGCGACCGAACAGGGTGCCCTGGGGACCACGCAGGATTTCAACACGTTCCATCTGGGTGAAATTGGTTTGCTGGAAACCAAACGGTCCCTGCCAGACGCCATCAATATAAATGCCGACTCCTGGCAAACCCCGGATAAAGAAAGAGGACTGTCCCTGTCCAAGCCCGGGGTTCAATACCACGTTAGGCACCATGATGCCCAGCTCACTGCCGGTCTGGATGTTAGCATTGGTTAATTCCTCCATGGAAAAAGCCTGAACTGACATTGGCGTTTCCTGGAGATTGGTTTCGCGGCGCTGGGAAGTAACGACAATTTCTTCCAGGGCGACTTGCTGAGACAAGGCAGGTAGTGACGTGGAGAGCAATAATGGTATGGACAACAGGAATGCTTTCTTTTTTTTGAACGGTAAAGACTGACTCATGATCCTTCCCCTTGTTTATAGTTTGTTTATGCCGGTCAGATTGCACCCTTCCTAGAACAGGCGGCCCTTGAAGTTTCTCATCCTAACGTGACATATGTAAACGAAATGTCAAAAATGCCCGGAATTTTCTCCAATACATAGGCAGGTCCGCCAAAACCCATGGCAGATAGGAAAGATCAAAAGGGATGATTGGTCAGAGGGGGAGGCAGTGTCCCTGGCGACCAGAATCAGGAATAACGCAATACTAGGCTGCGCGGCGCAAGCGCCGTTTGCCACGATGATTGCTGGTTGGGCGCTCCGGTAAGTCCTGCGCTTTCAGGTACTGGATGATGGTGTTGCGCAGGCGCAAATCCCCATCGAAGATCCCGGCATTGCCAAACAGTCGGTTAAATTCGATCAGGTAGGGGTGGCCATCCACCATGGCCACATCAAACCCCGCGTGATCGATCCCCAGCGCCTCACTGACCTGTTCCACCAGTGCGATAGCCGCTTCGGGTACCAGGCTGTACTCGATATCGCCACCGCGACTGATGTTGTTGTGAAAGGTATAGGGTGACTGCAGTCGCCAGTAGGCGGCAAGAATTTCCTTGCCGACGCGCACAATACGCAGGTCGCGATCAATGGGCAGATGTTCCTGCACATAGAGCATATCGGCCACGGCCAGGTAGTTTTTCCAGTCCGTGCTGGATTCAATCAGCCAGACGCCCTGACCCTGTGAGCTGCGCGGAATCTTGGCGACAAACGGCAGCAGCATGTGATCCCACAATTCAGACGCCTTTTCTGGCGTGTTGGCCGCGATATAGGTTTCGGGCACGTGGCGGGGTGCCACGGCAGTGAAGGCGCGCGTCATTTCGATCTTGTCATGGCCCAGCAGGTAGCTGGCGTGGCTCGGAAAAATGCGCCGTTTATAGCCATAGACCAGCGCGTTTACCTGCCAGTATTCCGGAAACAGAATCCAGTCTGCCTGGCTCAGTAATTCGCGGTCAGAAAAGCGCGGGTCCGGTTTCAGGTACCGGGTATCGGGAAAGCCAAGGGTGCGCAGCGGATCGAAGGAAATCCAGCCCATACAGGAATCTGCAGAAAAAAGGTGGCGGATTATAGCGCCGGCCAGACGCGTTCTGCACCAGGAATTTACAGGGTCCGGGGAGCTCCGGGCGTGCAAGCCAGGCCGGTTCAGGAGGGGTGATGTCCCGGTGCTATCCGCCCTGGCGACACCTGATCTGTGCTGGCTATACCGGCAACGCACAGGCCTTGGGCCGCCCGCACAGGAGATATTGAAACGATTCAAAATATAAAAATATTCCACTATTTATCAGTGAGATACTGGAATTTTTTGACAAAACAGGTAAAGTTTGGCAAATCAGGCCATCAGAACAGGCCGCAGACCCGATTGCAGGGCGGATTTGCCAGTAAATTGGCATCCTGTGTGGCGTGATTTCTGCTGGCCCGGCTTCCTTTTTCCAGGGGCTGGCAGCGTGTTTTAAAAGGTAGGCAGGGTAGGAAGGCTAACAAGAGTTGAAAGGATCACAGGCATAAAGGGCTGAACCAGTTGAAACGCTTATTGCCAATCACATTGCTGCTCGCCTGTCTGCCCGTTGCCTTGGTGCAGGCGCAGAGCCTGAAAGGGTCGCCAACCGTCATGAAGCGGCAGAACCAGATGGCGGTCAGCTATGGCTATTCCTTCCTGAAAACACCGCAGGAAGTGCGCACGTTTGTCGATAACGGCTACCTGGTCAAGGTCACGGACAACAGAGCCATGACCATCCACAATGTTTCCTACCCGTATGCCCGCCCGGAAGTGAAACTGTTCCTGGAGCGTCTGAGCCGCCAGTACATCAATGCGTGTGGCGAGAAGATGGTTGTCACCAGCCTGACCCGCCCCCTGAACAAACAACCCGGTAACGCGTCCGAGGCATCCGTACATCCCACCGGCATGGCGCTCGACCTGCGTATTCCGCGCAAGAGCAGCTGCCGCTCTTGGTTGCAAAAAACCCTGCTGTCACTGGAAAAATCCGATGTGCTGGATGTGACCCGTGAGCGCTATCCGCCGCATTTTCATGTTGCTCTTTTCACCAAGTCCTACGAACAGTATGTTGCCTCGCTGGAAAGCAAACAGCGCGAAGCGGTGCAGGAAACGCCCAAAGGCCCCTTTGATTACAAGGTGCGTCGCGGTGATTCCCTGTACGTGATTGCCCAGCGCAATGACACCACGGTCGAAGCGCTGCGCAGTGCGAACAACCTGCGCAGCAACACCCTGCAAATCGGCCAGGTGCTGACGATACCGGGTAGCGGATCTGCGCCGCTCCAGGTGGCACAGCCGCTTCAGGTTGCCACCGCACCGCCCCGGCCCGAGGTCGCCCCTGCCGCGCAGCCGGTAACGGCCAAGCCTGCAGCCCCGCGTCTGTCGCAGGATTACACCGTGCGTCCCGGCGACTCGCTGTACCTGATTGCCGAGCGTCATGACACCGCGGTCGACGCCCTGCGCACCGCCAATAACCTGCGCGGTGACACCCTGCAGATTGGCCAGCAGCTCAGCATTCCCGGCAACGGCGTTATTCCGGCCCCGGTCTTTGTTGGCCCGACCATGGCCCAGGTGGCCGCCTCTGAACCGAATGCCGCGCCAGCGCTGGCAGTTGCACTGGCTACCCGGGATAACCCGCTCACGGATGCCCTCGGGGCGCTTGAGCGCCACATGAATAATGTGGCCGAGAATTACACTGATGACGCTTCGAGTCAGGCGGCCAAAGACTACACCGTGCGTTCGGGTGATTCGCTCTACCTGATCGCCGAGCGCCACGACATCACCATTGAAGCCCTGCGCGTGGCCAACAATCTGCGCAGCAGCATGCTCAAGCCCGGTCAGGTACTGAGTATTCCGTCAGTGACCGACAAGGTGGCCAAGAAGGCCGCCCAGACTCTGGCCAGCCTATCGACGCCAGTCTTTGTTGGTCCCACCCTGGAACAGGTGACTGCCGCCGTGGCGCAGGCTGTCCAGGAAGAGCCGCTGCCCGATCTGCTGGATGAAGCAACCCGCTCGTCTGACCAGCAGGGCAAAGAACCACCGGCCCAGCAACCCGTCGAGACCTATACCGTGCGCACGGGTGACTCCCTGTACCTGATCGCCGAGCGCAACAACACCACTATCGAAGCCCTGCGTGCCGCCAACAACCTGCGCAGCATCATGCTGCAGCCGGGGCAGGAGCTCATCATTCCGGCCGACGCCGACACCCTGCTGGCCATGACCAGCGCTCCGGAGCTGACTCATCGTGTACGTCGCGGTGACACGCTTTGGGACATTGCCACCTTGTACCGCACCAGCATCAGCAAGCTCAGGGCCATGAACGGCCTGACCAGCGACAGCCTGCAGGTCGGACAGGTGCTGAAAGTCAGCGGGAACTGAACTTCAAAGGGGGGAATTAAAGGGGCCAGGGTAACGGCATAGATTTGTGCCCTGGTCCCTTTAATTTTTTTTCACGTTTTCCTGCGGAAAGCATCCGCTCAAAGGGGGCGACCATGCGCCTGGCACCCATCCTGTCCGGCCTGCTGTTACTGTCACTGGCAGCCTGCCAAAGTCAACCAGCGTTCATTCACCGAAGCTACACCCCGGTCCCGGATTGGCCCCATGTGCCTGCACAATGGCGCATAGGCGACGTCACCGGCGTGGCGGTGGACAGCCAGGACCAGGTCTGGGTATTACAACGTCCCGGAACGGTACCGGCTGAATTCATGGACATGGCAGCCCCGCCCGTGATGGTGTTCGATGCTGATGGCGATTTCATCAAGGCCTGGGGTGGCCCGGGGGCAGGTTATGAATGGCCGACCAATGAACACGGCCTGTTTGTCGATGATGACGGCTACGTCTGGGTAACCGGCAATGCTTGCCCTGATCTCAGTGAAGCCTTTGCCGGTCGGCCCAGCGATGACCAGATATTGAAGTTTACCGGCACTGGTGACTTCGTCCTGCAGATCGGCCAGGCCGGACAGAATACCGGCAGTGCGGACATGCTTAACGTGCATCGCTCCGCCGATGCGAGCGTAAACCCGGCGGCCAACGAGGTCTATGTCGCTGATGGCTACGGCAACCGCCGCGTGATTGTGTTTGATGCCACGACGGGCGCGTTCAAGCGTCAGTGGGGTTACAACGGGGGGGCACCGGGTGACCGCAATCCCTGTATTTCCACCTTCGATACCGAGTTTCGTGATGACCAGTTCAGTATCGTGCACAGCCTGCGCGTGGCCGATGACGGCAGCGTTTACGTGGCCGACCGGGAAAACAGCCGTATCCAGGCATTTACCCAGGCTGGCGATCTGACCGGTGCGTTCCATGGCAATGGCGGCATGATCGCCGGGCTGGCGTTATCGGCGGATGCGAATCAGCGCATCCTGATCGCCAGTGAAGAGGAGCGGGGCATCCTGTTCCTGGATCGCCGGACTCTGACATTGCTGGATGAATTCAGCACGCTGGACCTGCCAGGTCCGAATCATCTCATTGCTGTCGACAACGCCGGCAATATCTATCGTGCCAGCCTGTTTGGCGGCATTATCAAGCTGGCGCAGGAGTGACCCTTCCGCCAATCCTCACCACATCAGTCCCGGGGGCGCGGACCGTATAGCGGCATGGGCTGGCCATATTCGTAGGCCCCCAGGTCCGGGGCACTGCCGCGATAGTTGTCGTTGATGTTCGGCAGTGGCACGCCGGCATCCACGGCACCGGATTCGCGCTTGAGACGCAGATCCACTTCAGCGGGATCATACAGCCGGGTGGGGTCGTCCAGGGCCGGCATCTGTGCATTCACAAAGATCGAATAATCCAGCTGCTTGCTGTGCATGTCCTGGCCGGTGCCCTGCTGATATTCGGCCAGCGAAGCAAACTCCCGCATCACAAGCGGACTCTCATAATCCGCGACCACTTCGCGCGGCGGGGAGGCCCAGCTGAAGGCAACGTCCGTGTCAGGATTGACGTAAAAGCCGTTGTAGTCGCTGTCTGAATAATTGGTGTAGGTGCGAACAGCCAGGGTTGCCGGCTGCCGCTGCTGGCCAAAAATCAGGTTGTTGCGAAAATGCATGTTCGAGGCCGGGGTGATCTGGCGGACTTCGCCGATATACGTGTTGTGGTAGTAAATGACGCCCGCCGGATCAGCATGGATCTTCACGGGGCCGTACGGTGAGTGATAAACCACATTGCGGATGAAGTAGACGGGGCCGCCAAACACCGGTTGCGGACTCATGCCGCCAACGGCGACGTTGAAGCAGCGGTTGTCGAATATCCGCATGTTGTGCATGGAGCCATCTGCCTCGAAACAGTTGTCGTCCAGGTTGGAAACATCGTTGCCATAGATATCGATCGACACCGGCATGCGGTCACGCGGAATATTGGGGTAGCCATCCGGCATGCCGTAGGTGGCATGATCCAGGGCATCGTGGAAGCCCACCACCCGGTTGTGGGCAATCACATGGCCGGCACCGTAGATGGACACCGCGTAATAAGAATCGAGGAGGCGCTTTTCCTGGAAACCGGGTTGCTCGTTCCAGGGCGGGATATTGAACCAGCCCATCAGTGCCGGCGGGCGACGACCGATCATCTCGTTGTCGGCAATGTAAAACTGGCGTGAGCCGGACCAGTCCGAATGAATCGCCGTCGCTACATCTTCGAAGCGGCTGTATTTCACCATGATGCCTTCGGCACCGGTGATGTTTTTCATGCCGGCCTCTATGGCAATGCCGGTGTTGCGGAAGGTGATGTCCTCAAACAGGTGCCAGTTGCCCCCCATCATGTTGAACAGCACATTATTGCCACCGCCATCAAACACCACCTCACCGTCACCGGCCGCCTTGATGGTGATGGGCATGTCCGGCGTGCCATCAGCGGTCAGGTAGTAGGTACCGTCCCAGGTGGTGCCACAGCAGGTGGTGTAACCGGAATCGATTTCGTGGGTATAGCTGCGCCGGTTGAATTCCTTGTAGACCCCGGCATGCACGAGAATGGTGTCACCCGGTTTTACGCGCGCATCGGAAGCACGGCTCCAGTCACCGCCCAGGCCGGCCATGTAATAGGCCGCCAGCAGGCCGTGGTAGGACGGTTGCTCTTCCGGGCCGGTGTGATCCAGCGGATACACATGCAATACCCGGCCACCGGTGAATGCTTCCGGCTCGGCCCGGGTTTTGACCGTGACCAGGCGCTCCTGGCGTCCCACCACCCCATCGGGGTCAGACAGCGTCAGGCGCGCTTCGTAGTCGGTTTCCGGCTCCAGGTAGAAAATACTGCCAGCGAACATGTTGGGGGCGGTGTAGTCCAGGGTCTGGTCGAAAACGGAACGTTCATGGTGAACCCGCAGCAAGGGCAGGCCCTCCTGCCAGGCGCGTTCTCCTACCTTGCGGTAGGCCAGGGCAACACTGGCATCGCGGTTATCATCGCCTTCGATATACCACTCGAAGCCCAGTGAAATCAGGGTGGGTGGCTCAACGACCAGTTCGCCAGCGGTTGTGTCATTGGCTGCCAGTGCGTTTATGGCCGGCAGTGACAGCAGGGCAGTGAAAAAAAGTGCAGAGATTGACACAGGCAGGTGCCCGGAGCGATTGATCATGATACTTCCCCCTTGAAGCCTCGATGACGCTGTATCGTCATTCTGCAATAGCAGGAAGGCAAAGCAAAGCGCCGGCAGCACTGGCTGCAGAAACACGAGGCGTGTGCGCCCGGGACCGTTATCCCTTTGATTCACCAATTCCAGTCCGGTAATATCCGCATCTTTCTTTAAGCGGGGGATCCCCATGGGTCGCGCCTATCAAAACCGCAAAGTGGCCATGGCCAAGACGTCGGCCAACAAGTCACGTGTCTATGGTCGCTATGGCCGTGAAATCTATGTTGTCGCCAAGCAGGGTGGTGTTGATCCAGATGGCAACCTGGCCCTGCGCTCCATCATAGAGCGTGCCAAGCGTGACCAGGTACCGGCCCATGTCATCGACAAAGCCATTGAAAAAGCCAAGGGCGGCGGTGGTGAGGATTACTCCCTGGCGCGGTATGAAGGCTTTGGGCCTGGTAACTGCACGGTGATCGTGGAGTGCCTGACCGATAACCCCAATCGTACCTTCGGTGACGTGCGCGCTTGCTTTACCAAGACTAAGAGCAAGATCGGAACACCCGGTACCGTTAGCCACATGTTTGATCACAGCATCATCCTGTCATTTCCTGGCGATGAGGAAGCCGTGATGGAAGCCCTGCTGAATGCCGATGTCGATGTCTCCGACATCGAAGACGAACACGGCAAGGTCACGGTCTTCGCTCCCCCCGTGGAATACGCCAAGGCCAAAACGGCGCTGGCAGATGCCTTTGGCGACATCGAGTTCGACGTCGATGAAATCCAGTTCATTCCCCAGGCCTATACCAGTCTCGGGGAAGAAGACCTGGGCACGTTCGAGAAGTTCATGGACATGCTCAATGACCTGGACGACGTGCAGAACATCTACCACAACGTCGAAGGCCAGTAACCAGGCACAAGCCCACCCAGGTGTCACCTTTCCGCCCGGCAGCCTTTGTCAGGGTCAGGCGCTTTCAGGCCTGACCCTCCCGGCGATGGCCTGCATGACCTGAGAGTCCAGGCAGGCCGGTTGCAAAATTCCCGCTCAACTTACCTTTGGCAAGGTAATCACGATGGTGTTGTTTTCCGTTTTCGTGGTCATGCCGAGGCTGTCGACTGCGCTGGACAGCGGAAAGGCGCGGGTGAACTGGCTGCTGCTGACGATGTTGGCGCCACCGGCAGCCATCTCGCTGCTGACCTTGCCGATCACGGTCAACTGGTGTTCCCCCACCTCGGTATTCAGTTCGATATTGCTGCCCTCAGGAATGGTGATATGGACCACGTAGGCTTCCTGGGATTCCTCCAGGGCAATATCCGGCTGGCCGGATGACAGCGAGAAGGTCTGAACACCGCCCTGTTGCATCATTTGCTGCATTTGCGCCTGCATGCGTTGCATGTCGGCAAACGGATCCCAGTCGTCGGCAAAGAAGCTGGCAAAGGGATCAGCCGGCGACGGAGTTGAACCGCCCGTGGCAGGTGCGGGGGCGGCGGGTGCCGGCGTGGCGGCAGGACCGGGCGCTGCCGGGGTGGAAGCTGCCGTGGCTGACGTCGTCCTGAGGCTGGCGATTTCCTGCTGCAGTTGCCAGTTGCTGTAGCCCAGGGCTCCCAGGCCGGCTACACACAACACCAGCAAAACCAGCACAGCAGTGACTGCGGATTTACTCATCATGTCTCTCCTCGTCCTTTTCTCCAAAGCATGTCTGCAATGCGTGTCTGCAAAGGCAGGCCGGAACACACTCACCATGATCTTCCGGCCTGTACCGGGGATAACGTAGGGACAGATAAGGAAATTTCAAGAAAGCAAAGCTGCAGGACCGCAGGGTGTCACGTTGGTGTTGTCCTGATGCCCGGAGATGTCACGTACTACTGGTGCTGTCTGCCGCCAGAGAGGTCATTGCCCGCGTTTGCCAACTGACCCAGCGCAGCAAGCAGGGGTTGCTCCACATCGGGGCGCACAATCCGGCTTATTTCCTGCCCATCGCGCAGGAAAATCAGCGTCGGCCAGAGTTTGATGCCGAGCTGTCGGCCAAGGCGCCGGCCTTTGCCGTCCTGCACCCGAATGTGGGGAATGGGGCTGTTTGCCATTGCTGCGGCAATCAGTGGCGTGGCCGCCTCGCAGATGCCGCAGGTGTTGCTGCCAAACTCCAGTACCAGTGGCCCGGGGGTGCTGGCCAGTGTCTCGTGGTCAGGGGCATCTTCGGAATAGGGGGGCAGCATGACGGCCTCGTGATGGATTGATCAGGGGATATCTTAACGCGCGGACTACACCCGAGCGCAAGCTTGCGGTAACGTAGGGCAATAACAACAAGACCAACAACCCCATACCTCAAGGACATCCCATGCTGACGCTCTTTCATGCCCCCGGCTCCTGTGCCATGGCTACCCATCTCGCCCTCGAACATTCCGGCTTGCCTTACACGGCCAGAAAAGTGGACTTCAAGAACCAGGAACAACGCTCACCCGATTTTCTCAAGATCAATCCCAAGGGCAGGGTACCGGCCCTGGTGACCGATCATGGCGTGCTGACGGAAACCCCGGCCTTGCTGGTGTATGTCGCACAGCTGGCGCCCGAGGCCAAACTGGCGCCGCTGGATGATCCGTTCGCCTTTGCCCAGATGCAGTCGTTCAACAGCTACATGTGTTCCACCGTGCATGTGGCCCATGCCCATCGCTATCGCGGTTACCGCTGGTCCGATGACGAGGCGGCCATTGCCACCATGGTGACCAAGGTGCCGCAAAACATGCGTGACTGCTTCAGCCTGATCGAGAACGATTACCTGCGCGGCCCCTGGGTACTCGGTAAGCAGATTTCCGTATGCGACATGTATCTGTTCACGGTCTGTCGCTGGCTCGAAGGGGATGATGTCGACATCCATGAATTCCCGCGTGTGGCCGACCACTTTAACCGTATGCTGGAGAACCCGGCCGTGCAGCGCGTGCTCGCTGAACTCTGATCAATACAACACGGACAAAGATCTGAAGGAAGTCATCATGCTCAAGTTTCGACACGCCGTTTTCATGCTGCTCACCCTGCTGCTTCTGCCGCCAGGCGGCATGGCCCAGCAAACCCTGCCGGGGCCACTCCAGGGCGGTGAACCCTCCGCTGTGCCGATTGGCGTGCAGATTCTGCGCTGGCGCATGAATGATGCCGATATCAATGCCATGACCTTTCGCGCCATGGACAGCCTGTTCACCACGCGGACCGTCGCGCCAAGTGGTCCTGTGTGGCAGCTGCCCCGGCATGACGTTGCCCTGGATTTCACCTATGCGTGGAACGGGCAGCGCTGGAATACAGAGGATTTTCTCGCCCACACCTATGCCAATGCCCTGCTGATCATGAAAGACGGGGTGATTGTGCATGAGCAGTACCTGAACAACAGCGATGCCAGCACACAGTTCATTGCCTGGTCTATGACCAAGTCCATCACCTCGGTGCTCGTAGGCTGCGCCCTGGCAGCCGGCTATATCGATTCGCTGGACACACCAATTGACCGATACCTGCCGGAACTACGCGGGGGTGGTTACGAAGGTGTGACCATTCGCCAGGTCATGCAAATGCGTTCAGGGGTCGATTACGAGGAACGCTACGATTTCGCCAATCCGGGGCGGGCCGCCAGCAACCACATCAACGCCCTGGTGAAAAACACCGCGCGTTTTGCCGATGCTGCCCGCACGCTGCCGCGCCTGTATGAACCCGGAACGCGCTTTCAGTACAAGACCATCGACACGGCTGTGCTGGGCTGGCTCATCGAACGGGCCACGGACCGGTCGGTGGCGGCGTATACCGAAAGTTGCCTGTGGGAACCGCTGGGCGCGGAGTCTGATGGCTTTTACATCATGGATGGCCCACCGGGTGTCGGGCGAGAATTCAGCGGTGCCGGCTTCAATGCCACGCTGCGTGACTATGCCCGTTTCGGCCAGATGGTGCTCAATGGCGGCATGGCCGATGGGCGTCGTATTGTGTCCGAAGACTGGATCAGGCAGTCCACACAACCTTCGCACGAGGAAGACCCGCAGGCAGGGGGGTATGGCCTGCAGTGGTGGACGACCGGCAACAGTGAGGCCTTTTCGGCGATAGGCTTGCAGGGGCAGACCATCTATATCGATCCCGCCACCCGCACGGTGGTTGTCAAGCTGAGCTACTATCCGCCCGGCCCGGCCACCGCTCTGCAACAGGAAACCGCGGCCTTCCTGGCGGCCGTGTCAGCCTGGCAGCCCTGATACCGTGCTCGGGTAATCGCTGCGGCTAGGGTGTCTTCGGGCTGTCGATCCGGTACACACATGGGCCATCCTGGCAGCGGAACTGGACCGCCCCCCTGCGGGTGGTGCGGTTATAGTCATTGATGAAATCAGTCATGGTGTTGAACGCCGCTACGTCGGGATTCGGGTTGCCGTTCAGGAAGGCCAGGTAACTGTTGTTCAGCGCCAGGCGGGTGCTGGCCTTTAGTGCTGACCGGTTGGCGGGGTCTTCCAGCAGCGCCGCCAGGGTCTGGTTCTCCCTTTCCAGCCGGCTGCTGATCTGCGCCGATTCCACATCACGCGTGATGACGGCGAATAACTCATCCATCAGCGCCTGTTCCTGCTGATAGGTGGTGGCCGTGAATGCGGGATCCTCCGGGCAATCGGCTTCGGCGCCATTGCGGTTGCGATGACGGATGCAGTTGGCGACATACTCACTGTTGAGATCACTGCGAATGGCCAGCACGTAACGGGCCAGAGCCTCGCCCACGGAAAAGGGCGCTTCCGGCGGCGTCAGCACATCGTCTTCCGGGGCCACATCCACTTCGGGCGCAATGTCAGCCACGTCCTCTGGCAAGGGGGCCAGCAACAGGGGTTCCGGGTCAATGGCCAGGCTGATGTTGGGGGCGGCCTGCAAATCCTCAAGCGCCTGGGGTGACAGGCCCGGGGCGGGGGGCGGGGAGGCAGCCTGGGCGGTGTCCGCTGTCCGGGTAGCGATGGCAGGAAAAGGCTCGGACTCCTCGCCAGTCAACAGCAGTCCCACTAGCAGGACGGCGGTAATGACAAATCTCGCCAACAGGGTGCCGGATACGATCCTGAACAGGCCGGAAGCCGGTTGCCTGTTGTATTTCAGCGCTGGATCCCTGTTCGTGTTGCTGGTCATAGCGCCTGTTCTCCTCGCTGGCCGGACTGGCAGGGTTTGCCATGGCTTACAGGAACAGGATCGAATTTTAGCGCTGGTGCTTTGTTGGCCTTGATCAAGGCTGAACCTGTCTGGGCAGCAGCAGGCAGCGCTAAACCGAATATGTGGTTGCGAGGGTTTTTCGTTAGAATAGCCGCCCCTACATTCATGATTTCACCAGGCCCTTGGTACTGCCATGACCCCACCCAGACTCGCCCTTTACGTTACGCCATACTGCGGCTATTGCCGCTATGTCATGTCCGCAATCCAGCAACTGGGTCTGGCGGTGGAGTTGCGTAACGTGGCTGCCGACCAGCAGGATCTCGAAGACCTGTTCAAGGCCCGCGGTCGCACCACGGTGCCGGTGCTGCGCATCAGCACGGCAGACGGGGAGCAGTGGATGCCGGAGTCGCAGGATATCGTTGAATACCTGCAGGCGTTGAGAGACCAGCTGGATACCATGGCCTGAGGTTGGTCCGCGATGTGCGGGTGTAGCTCAATGGTAGAGCAGAAGCTTCCCAAGCTTACGACGAGGGTTCGATTCCCTTCACCCGCTCCAGTCTTCCCGTGTCGCCATAACCGGCGATTTCCGTCTTTTTTGCTTTCTGCTTTGCTTATTTCCCCCATTTAGCGTTAATTTGTCATTTCTACTGTTTGGGGATCTCGGGGGAGTTCATGAAAACAACAAAAACTGCTTCACTGTTCCAGTGCAATCGTCGCCGCTTCATGCAGGCCGGTGCCCTGACCACGGCTGGCCTGGCGCTGCCGGGACTGGCGCAGGACATGCGCCTGGCCACTATCGGGGCCACGACCAGCACGCAATACGGCAAGGTGCGCGGTCTGCTCAAGGATGGCGTGCACCAGTTCTGGGGCGTGCCGTATGCGGACACCACCGCCGGTGCCAACCGCTTCATGCCGCCACAACCAGCCAGGTCCTGGTCGGGTGTGAAGGATCATTTACAGATTGCCCACAATGCCCCTATACAGCCCGGCGCTGAAGAGCCGGCGCCGGTGGTGACGGCCGTGAATCGTCTCAGCCCGGAAGGGGAAGACTGCCTCAACGTGAATATCTTTACACCGGGTGTCGACAACGCGGCGCGTCCGGTCATGGTGTGGCTGCACGGCGGCGGATTTTCGGCAGGCGCCGGCAACTACCTGCTCTATGACGGCACCAACCTGGCCAAGAAAGAAGATGTCGTGGTGGTGTCGGTCAACCATCGCCTCAACATTTTCGGTTTCCTGCACCTGGCCGATATCGGCGGGGACAAGTGGGCACAGTCCACCAATGTCGGTATGCAGGATATTGTCGCCACGCTGCAGTGGATCAAGGACAACATAGAAAATTTTGGCGGTGATCCGGACCGGGTCACTGTGTTCGGGCAGTCCGGCGGTGGCCGCAAGACCACCACGCTCATGGCGATGCCATCAGCTGAAGGGCTGTTTCATCGCTGTATTTCTCAAAGTGGTGTGGCACTGCGCGGCATCAGCGCCGATGCAGCCAGTGAGGGGGCTGAACGCTTCCTAGGCAAACTCGGACTCAATGCCCGCCAGCTGGATCGGCTGCAGGGCCTGACCGTGAAACAGATCCAGGATGCCTACTACGGTGATCCGGCCATTCCCGGCCTGGGCAGTGGACCGGTGGTTGATGGCCATATTCTGCCGCGCGACCAGTGGGACCCGACAGCACCGTCCTGGTCGGCCAATGTGCCATTGCTGGTCGGTTCCACGGAAACGGAAAACGGCTGGCTCGGGCCACCCCCCTACGAACTCTCCGATGCAGACATGGAGGCACGCTTTGTCCGGCTGGCCAACAACGATGCCGCTAGGGGCCGTGAACTGGTTGACCTGTACAGAGGCCTGCATCCGGATATGCGCAACCAGATGTTGTGGCTGACGGCGGAATCCGATGATACCCGCCGCTGGGATGCCCAGCTGGCCAGCCGGCTCAAGTTCGAGCAGGGCGCAGCACCGGCCTACCTGTATTTCTTCGACTGGTATTCCCCGGTGCATAACAACCGCATGGGCTCGTACCACACGCTGGATATCCCATTCGTGTTCTACAACATGGATCTGGGCGCTTCCATGACCGGCTCGGCGCAAGCGCGTTATGAACTGGGTCATGTCATGAGTGCAGCATGGGCCGCCTTTGCCCGGACCGGCAACCCGGACCATGCCGACATGCCGCACTGGCCGGCATTCCATCCGGATCAGTATCCGACCATGATGTTTGGCGATACCGTGCGTGTGGGTAACGATCCCAATCGGGACGCTCGCCTGGCCTTGGCCGCCTTGCGCGCATGAGCCGCTAATGCCTGACCACAGGCTGCCGGCATACAGCGCCGGCAGCTTGTGGCAAAATGCACACCGTCCAACCAGGCTGGGCATCATCAGCCCGGCCTGCCCACCGTCTTCACCACGATAAGCATTGCATGTCCGACGTTAATCACGACCCGTCATCCCAGGAGCACTTTGGCAAAGGCGTGCTTTTCATGCTGCTGGGCTCAGCCCTGTTTGCCGTGGCGGATGCGCTGGGTAAATTCACGACCCAGGGTTTTCCGCTGTTCCAGGTGGTCTGGCTGCGCAGTGTGTTCGGCCTCATGCTGGTGGCGCTTGTCATTGCCAGCAGGCGGCGCTGGGAGGATTTTCGCACCAACAACATCCGTGCCCACATCAAACGCTCCATTGCCGGTATCTTCATGAGCGGCTTCATGCTAACGGGCCTGAAATACATTCCACTGGCGGAAGTGACCGCCGTCGCCTTTGCCACGCCCATGATCGTCGCGGTGTACAGTGCCATCGCCCTCAAGGAGCACGTGGGCAGGGATATCTTTGCCGCGATCCTACTGGGGTTGTGTGGAGTCATCCTGGTGGTCCGGCCGACACCGGACCATTTCCATTTCGGCCATCTGGCCATGCTCGGCTTTGCCCTGTCTTCGGCCTACCTGAGTATCACCGCCCGCGCCCTGGCGAAAACCGAATCGGCACTGACACTCAACCTGTCGATTTATCCGGCGGGCGTTATCGTGTTTGCGGGCCTGGCCATAAAAGACTGGGTCATGCCTGATCCGGTGTCGTTGGCTGCCCTGTTTGGCGTGGCCCTGTTTGCCACCCTGGCACTGCTGTCGATTACCCGGGCTGTGCACCTGACGACACCTGCAAAGGTCACGCCGTTTGATTACTCGCGCATTCTCTGGAGTGTGAGCCTTGGGTTTGTGTTCTGGGATGAGTTACCGGATGCCATTACCTGGACCGGCATCGGCATCATTATCTGCTGCGGGCTTTACATCATGCGCCATGGCCGGCGCCAGACCGCCCGAGCTGGGCAGAAAGCGGGCTGACGGCAAAGGGGCCGCCGGCGACAGTCTTTATTCGCTGCTGGTGTTCAGGGGCACAGTGTCAGGGGTCATTCAGCACACGAACCTCGCGCTGCGGGAACGGAATGGTGAAACCATTGTCACGCATGGTTTCATAGATAATGAGCAGTAAATCACCGCCGACCCGGTTCTTGCCGTCATCAATGTCCTTGATCCAGAACTCGACAAACATGTTGACGCCGGAATCGCCGAAACTCTCGATTTCGCAGTCCGGGCGTTCCTCGATCGGATAATCCTCGCCACTGAGCACCTGCGGATGGGTCGCCACCGCGGCCTTGATGATCTCGACTAGTTCTCGGATGTCAGAGCCGTAGGCCACGGAAAAGTCCACGCGGTAGCGCTGTTTCTTGTTCTTGCGGGTCCAGTTGGTGAAGGTGGAGCCCACGAAGGACTCGTTGGGCACAATGATGTCCTTGCCATCAAAGGTTTCCAGGGTGGTGGACCGCATGTTCATGGCGGTGACAAAGCCCGCGGAGCCATCATCCAGTTCGACGTAGTCACCGATCGACAGGGAGCGGTCAAGCAGGATGATCAGGCCGGAAATGAAGTTGGAGGTGATGGTCTGCAGGCCAAAACCCAGGCCGACACCCACGGCACCACCAAATACTGCCAGGGCCGTCAGGTTGATGCCCATGACCTGCAAGAGCAGCAGGAATACCACCACGAAAATGGCAATCTCCAGGATCTTGGCGGCCACTTCGCGCGTGCGGAAGTCGAGTTTTTCCTGGCTACGGATCAGCTCCTGGCCGGTGTTGCTGGATATGCGGCCCAGCCAGAAAATAAATGACCCGAAAATCACGGCCCGAGAGATGCCAAGCATCGACAGTCGGATATTGCCGATCTGTATCGCCATCGCATCCAGCACCATGACCAGGTCGTCGAGTAGGCCCACGGCACGCAACAGCAGCAGCGGCACACCCACCATGAGCATGATGCGGGCAATCAGCGAGTTGCTGATGAAGTCATCCACGAAGAACAGGAATACAAAGATCAGGGCAATGCTGATGGCGGCATCAATCAGCCAGTGGGTCTCCCCGTTGAGCGGAAACAGGCCGGCGCCGATCTGCAGCAGCATGATGGCCAGTACCGGAGAAATCATGTGGCCCATGCGATAGAGCACAAGCATCCCCGGGCGGGAATCAGCGGCCGGTTCCTCGCGGAACCAGCGTGTCTTGCCAATGATGCTGGCGGCAATGATTTTGGCGACCAGGTAGGCGGCGACAATAAGCCCCAACTGAAGATAGGTATCCCAGTCGGTGACGGTTTCCCGCAGCAGGGAGATCAGGTTTTCCATGGTTGTCTTTAACGGTCTGACTGAAACGCTGGGTTCATACTATGACGACTGGCCGTTGAGGTCGATAGCCATGGCTGTCCCGGTGTTCTACCCCGGTGTTGGGAACAGTGGCATGCCAAGGGTGCTTTCCCTGTCCGACGAGGCAAACAAAAAAGGCCGGACCACGAGAGTGGTCCGGCCTTTGTGTTGGGTGCAGCAGGTGCAGGGCTGCCTGCAATATGCTGGCGGGAATTACTCTCCCGCTACACGCCCTGATCAGGTCACGTTCTTGCTGCCAAACAGGCGTTTGATGCGCGCGCCCAGTGAGCTGCCTTCCGGGCTGCTGTCCTGGCGGTTGCCGTTGCGGTTGCCAATGTCCTGGCGTGCGCTGGCACCCTGGCCGGTGCGGTTGCGGCTGCGCGAACGACGGCGACGCTTGGGCTTGCTGTCCTGGCTTTCATCAGCGCTGGCGGCGCTCTGCTGGCGATTGCTATTGCCCTGTCGGGCGCCATTGCCATTGTTTTCACCTTGGGCAGCGGGTTTTCTGCTTTGGCGGCGACGCTGTTTTTTCGGGGCTTCCCCGGCAGTCTGGTCGCGTTTCTGGCGTTGCTCCTGGCGTGGTTCTTCCAGCCCGGCTGAGTGCTGGGGGCGGGAGAATGCCGGCAGTTCCGCGACATCCACCTTGCGCTTGATGAAACGTTCTATATCGCGCAGCAGGGATTTGTCTTCGGCACTGACCAGGGACATGGCCTGGCCGCTGGCGCCGGCACGGCCGGTGCGGCCGATTCGGTGCACGTAATCTTCAGACACATTTGGGAGATCGAAGTTGATAACACGGGGCAGGTCATCGATATCGATGCCGCGGGCGGCGATATCGGTGGCGACCAGTACCTGGACTTTATTGGATTTGAAATCGGCCAGTGCTTTGGTGCGGGCACCCTGGCTCTTGTTGCCGTGAATGGCGGCGGCGGTCAGGCCGTCCTTGAGCAGGCATTTCACCAGTTTGTTGGCGCCATGTTTGGTGCGGCTGAACACCAGGCACTGGTCCGGACTCGAACGCAACAGTGTGCTGAGCAGGGCGACCTTGTCACCCTTGTCGACGAGGTAGACGCTCTGGTTGATGCTCTCCACGGTGGAGTTGCGCGGTGCGACATCAATTTCCACCGGGTTGTGGCAGATGGTCTTGGCCAGTTTGCGAATGTCATCGGAAAAGGTGGCGGAAAACATCAGGTTCTGGCGCTGCTGTGGTAACAGTTTCAGGACGCGGCGAATGTCGTGAATGAAGCCCATGTCGAGCATGCGGTCGGCTTCGTCCAGGACGAGTACTTCCAGTTCATCAAAACGTACGGCGTTCTGCTGGTACAGGTCGAGCAGGCGACCGGGAGTCGCCACCAGGATGTCGGCACCCTTGCGCAGGGCCATCATCTGGGGGTTGATGCCAACACCGCCAAACACCACGACGGAACGCAGGTTTTCATGGGCGCCGTAGTCGCGCACGCTCTGCAGCACCTGGGCTGCCAGTTCGCGAGTGGGGGTTAGTACCAGTGCGCGGACTTGGTTGGTCGAGGCGCGTTTGCCCTTGCCGAGATTCTGCAGCAGGGGGAGGGTAAAGCCGGCGGTTTTGCCGGTGCCAGTCTGGGCGGCGGCCATGACATCGCGACCTTCAAGAATCGCGGGAATGGCTTGCGCCTGGATCGGGGTGGCCTGTGTATAGCCTTCATGGGTAACGGCACGCAACAGGGATTCCTGCAGGCCGAGGGAGGTAAAACTCATGTGATTTCTCTGTATTAACCGCGTGTGCGGCATGTAAATTTCGATTCCTGTCCTGCACAAAAAAGGCCGGCCGGGAAGTCATCAAGTGTGATGATCACGCGATACCGCTGGTGGCTTGAGGCATGCCTCGAAGAACCCGGGTGACGTGATTGCACGGGTGTGCAGGTGTTCGATAGGACTGCTGAAGAAGAGCGGTGGCGGGTAAGGCTAAAGCACGTCTAACAAGCGTCGGCGGAGATCAATCTCGCCGTTAAAACTATGAAGTCTGCACCAGTTGCCGGACTGTTCACAGCAACTGTGGCGCGCACTGTAACAGATGGTATGGGCTATTGACAGGCATTATTACGGGGGGTGGTATGCTCTCAAAGTCCCATGATCACGCCAGGGAGACGGGCCAAAGATACATCCGTCTTATTTAAACTATTTCTGGTAAGACAGCGTCTATGCTAGAGAGTCTGCAAGGAGACCCTGCATTGGCGCGCCACCACCCGACCGGAAGCTTCCCGTAGTATGACTGCAACCCCTTACTCCGCGCGCCATGCGTGTCCATCTGCCTGCGTGGCGCTCTTGGTGCTGCTGTTCGGCCAGGCAGGCCTGGCGCAGGAAGATGATTTCCCTGCCAGATCGGTACTGCATGCTGACAGGGTCGGCAAACGCTCCGCTATGCCGACCTACGAAATAACAGCTGAACCTGCGACAATACGCCTTTTCCAAATGCCGGAGTTTTCCCGTGACCATAACCAAAGACCTGGTAGTGCGATTCCACTACACCCTCAAAGACGATGCGGGCGATGTGCTTGATGCATCGGACGATGAGCCTATGACCTATCTGCACGGTCACGGCAGTCTGCTGCCGGGCCTGGAGGAGGCACTGGAAGGCAAGGGTGTCGGTGACAAGCTCGATATCAGCCTGCCGCCGGCAAAGGCCTTTGGTGAACGCGTGGAAGATGCCGAGCAGCGTGTGCCGGTAAAACACCTCAGTGGCGCGAAAAACTGGAAGCCCGGCATGACCGCGACGGTGCACACTCCGCACGGACATCGCCAGGTGACGGTCAAGAAAGTTGGCCATACCATGGCGACGGTGGATACCAATCATCCGCTGGCGGGCAAAACCGTGCACTTCAATGTTGATATCCAGGAAGTGCGACCGGCCACCGCCGAGGAAATCAGTCATGGTCACGCCCACGGTCCCGGCGGCCATCAACACTGACTGTCAATGATGAGGGTGCCATGGGCCATTTGCCGACACCCGTGTGATCACTCCAGCGGCCGGTACCAGAATTCGGCGTGACAGCCATTGCAGGCGTTGTTGATGGTGGCGCCGGATTCCATCAGGCCGATGATGTCACGGCGCACAATGGCTTCCAGTGTCGCGTTGGTGGCGAACTGCATCTGTTCCACGTAATAGCGCCAGCCATCCGGATTGGCGTCCAGTAAAGCCTGGATCTCGGGGCCGGTAAATTTGTAATCCCCATCCGGTGCTGCCGCATCCGCCAGTAACCCGTCTTTAAGTAATACCTCACCAGCGGCGATCAGGGCAAACGCACTGTCCGCGAGCGTCTGCCAGTCCGCTGGGGTTTCCGGCGCGACATCTTCCACCACGCCGTCAGCGGTGGCCACATAGCGCACTGCCTGCCAGAGCGTCATGGCATGGGGCGCGACATCGGTGTTCATCAGCAGGCGAATACTGGGCCCGGAAACCGGCGGCGGCAGCGGTATGCTGTCGCCTGCGACGACTGTGCCTGCTTGGGCCGCTGGCGCTGGTGTTTGTTCTGCCGGGTCCGAGCAGCCGGCAAGCAGACAGCCCAGGACGATGCTGGTTAACAGGCTGGGAAGTCGGCATGGCATGTGAGCAATATCCTGTGATGGTATGGGGTCGGTCTCAGGCGGCTGGCGCCCCTGGCAGGGCGCGGGCCAGGACCTGGGCGACATGAACAGCATCATACCGGGTCAGGTCGCGTATCTGGCTGCGACAGCTGGTACCGTCCGCCACCAGCAAGGTGTCGGCATCGGCTGACTGCAGCGCCGGCAGCAGACTGTCAGCGGCCACCGCCCTGGACACGGCAAAGTTTTCTGCGGCGTAGCCAAACGCGCCTGCCATGCCGCAGCAGCCGGTATCCAGGGTCTCTACCGCCAGTTCCGGAATCAGTCCCAGCACGGTTTGCACATCGCCCATGACATGGAAGGCTTTCTGGTGGCAATGCCCGTGCAAGAGCGCTTTTTGCTGCGGCAGTTTCTGCAGGTCGAGTTTCAGCGTACCAGCCCGGTGTTCGCGGGCGAGGAATGTCTCAAACAGCATGGCGTGGTTGGCCAGTTTTCTGGCCTCTTTGCCTGGCAGCAGAGAGAGCAGTTCATCCCGCAAGGTGAGCAGGCAGGATGGCTCCAGTCCGATCACCGGCATGCCCTGGTCCAGATAGGGTTTCAGGGTATCCAGTGTACGGGTGAGTTCCTGTTTTGCCTGCTCGGTCTGGCCGGCATGCAGGAACGTGCGGCCACAGCACAACGGGCGGGACTTGTCTGCCGGTGCGGGAATATGGACCCGGTAACCAGCCGCCTCAAGCACGCAGAGTGCGGCCCGGGCGGTGTCCGGTTCAAACCAGGTGTTGAATGTATCCACGAGCAGGATTACCGCCTTGCGGGTGTTTGGTGGTGCTGATGGGACCCCCTCGGCTTCGGCCAGTTTCTGCGTGATCGTGCGTGTGGCCAGTTCATCGTGATGCCTGAAAGTATCGCGGCGCCAGCGCGGCAAGGGTCGGTGCCGGCTGAAGCCCAGCAGTGTTTCACTCAGTGCCGGCAGGCCGGGAATGCGGTCACGTAGGTTGAGCAGCCAGCTCAGCTTATTTGCCAGGGGCGCATAGCGGGGCAGCCAGGCAATCAGCTTTTCCCTCAGGGGCAGGCCGTGCTGGCCGTAGTACTGGTGCAGGAATTCGATTTTCATCTTGGCCATGTCGACACCGGTCGGGCATTCGCGTTTGCAGCCCTTGCAGGACAGGCACAGGGCCATGGTGTCGAACATGGCCTTTGATGTCAGTGCGTTCTCGCCCAGCTGGCCACTTAACGCCAGGCGCAGACTGTTGGCACGCCCTCGGGTCAGGTGCTGTTCGTCGTGCGTGGCGCGGTAGGACGGGCACATGGCGCCACTGGCATCCTTGCGGCAGGCGCCGTTGTTGTTGCACATCTCGGTGGCACGCTGCAGACCGCCATATTGCGACCAGTCCATGGCCGTCGGAATGAGGTTGGTCTGGTAGTCAGGCGGATAACGAAACAGGGAGCGGTCATCAAACCTGGGTGCGTGTACGATTCGCCCCGGGTTGAACAGGTGCCGGGGGTCAAAGGCGTCTTTGACCTCCTCGAAATTCTTCACCATGCGCTCGCCGAACATGGCGGTATGAAATTCCGAACGCGACAGGCCATCACCATGCTCGCCGGAATGGGAACCCTTGTATTCACGCACTATCTCGAAACATTCCTCGGCAATGGCGCGCATCTGCCTGGCGCCTTCCGCAGTTTTCATGTTGAGAATCGGGCGCACGTGCAGGGTACCAACCGAAGCGTGGGCGTAGAAAGTGCCCTCGGTGTTGTACTTGTGAAAGATATCGGTGAGACGACGGGTGTACTCCGCCAGGTCCTTGAGCTCGACCGCACAGTCCTCGATGAACGAAACCGGTTTGCCGTCGCCTTTCATGGACATCATGATGTTCAGGCCCTGTTTGCGCACTTCCCACACGGCCGACTGGAAGGCGGGGTCGGTGGCTTCGACCACGGCGCCCGGAAATCCCAGATCCCCCATCAGCGTGACCAGATCATGCAGGCTGTTTAACGGCGCTTCCTCATCATCACCGGAAAACTCCACCAGCAACAGGGCATCGGGTTCGCCCTGGACAAAAGCATCCACGGTGGTTCTGAACATTGGTATGTCCCGCGCCAGGTTGATCATGGTGCGGTCCACCAGTTCCACGGCCGAGGGCTTGAGGGTGACGATGTGCTGCGTGGCTGCCATGGCTTGGTAGAAGGTGGGAAAGTGACATATCCCCAGGCTGCGATGGGCCGGAATGGGTGACAGGTCGAGATGAATGCGCTTGAACCATGCCAGCGTGCCCTCGGAGCCCACCAGCAGGTGTGCCAGGTTGGGCGCCTGGGTGGTCAGGGCATCGATGTTGTAACCACCGACACGGCGCAGCAGTTTCGGAAAGCGGGCATCAATTTCATCGGCTTCGCGCCGGCCCAGGGCCAGCATCCTGTCCACCAGCGGCCTGGCCTTGCCCAGCATCAGATCGCCGTGAACCGGCAGCGGGCCAAAAGTCGCCGGCGTGCCATCAGGCAGCAGGGCTTCGATGGCGTGCACGTTGTGCACCATGTTGCCGTAGCGAATGGAACGCGAGCCGCAGGAGTTGTTGCCGGTCATGCCGCCCAGGGTGGCTCGGTTGGCCGTGGACACATCGACGGGATACCACAGGCCATGGGGCTTGAGCTGCCGGTTGAGTTGATCCAGTACCAGGCCAGGCTGAACGATGGCCGTACCCGCGTCGGGATCAACCTGGACGAGTTGGTTCAGGTACTTGCTGGTGTCGAGCACCAGCGCTTCATTGACGGTTTGACCGTTTTGCGAGGTACCGCCACCGCGGGGCAGAACGGGAATGCCTTCGTCGCGCGCTATCTGCAGGGCCACCTGGACGTCATCTTCATGCTTTGGTACCACCACGCCCAGCGGCATGACCTGGTAGATGGAGGCATCGGTGGCGTAACGACCGCGGCTGAAATCATCAAACAGTACGTCGCCCTGCAGGGCTTTTTTCAGGCGGCCAGCCAACGGGTTTGAATCAGGTTTGCTCACATCCGCAGGTTACTGTGAAGCAGGGACAGGGAGCAAGGGACAGGAAAGATCAATATCCCGGTTCGTAGCGGATTTCGGTCGGCATTAGCGCGGCACGAATGACGCTGCCCCAGATCAGGTTGCCCATGGCGTTGAAGTGCAGGTCGTCGCTGACAAAGATATCGTTCATGACCTCGCCACTGACCTGCAGGAAGGGGGTCGCGGAATCGATGTAATGCACCAGGGGATCGCGGGCAGCGACAGCCTGGTAACGGGCATTGACGGCTTGCGCCTTGTTCCAGATTTGCCAGCGCAGCACGCTGGGTTTGATGGCCATGAGGTAAATCCGCGTCTCGGGGAGTTGCGCGTGGACGCGGGCAATGATCTGTTCCAGCTGAGCGATGATGGTGGTTTCCGGCACATCGTAGGCGGTGTCGTTGTCACCTTCGTAGATCAGGATGGCGCGGGGTTTGTAGCGCAGGGCAACGCGGTCCAGGTGATGCAGCACATCCCCCATGACACTGCCGCCAAACCCGCGGGGAATCACCGTCAGGGGCGCCAGCGCGTCTGCGGCCTGGTCATGCCAGCGGGCAATGCTGGACGAACCGGTCAGCAGTATGGCGCCTTCCGGTGGCGGGCTCATGCGATCTTCGGCGGCAAACGCCGCCATGGTGTCATCCCACCGGGCAGGATCGAGGTCTTGGGCGCCGGCCACGGCAGTCCCGGCCAGCAGGGCCAGGACTGCGCACCGGCGTATCAGGTTGCGCATGACGTTAAGGCTAGGATCAGTTGCCACTCTGGGCATTGGACATGATCACGGCGGTTTCCGTGCTTTCACAGCGCAGCGGCAGCAACTGGTCAAAGGGCGCTTTCACCACGGTCTTGGTCGGCACGACCCACGGCTGGGTCAGCACGACCGGATCGTACACGGTGGCATCAATGGTCATGGTGTTGCTGTCGATCATGTTGTAGCGCTCCACGACCCGCATCTGGTCGGAATGGAAGGACACGCCGCCCTCAGCGAACATCCAGGTGTCGTCGGTGAAGTTCCGGGTTTCCACGACAAAGGTGTCGCCTTCCCAGTGGCCCACGGCATCACCGCGGTAGGACGGTGGCAGGTAGTCGCGGTGATCACGGCCATCGGTCGGGATCAGCTGGTAACCGTGGAAGGTTTCCTGCAGGAACACCATCATATCCGGCGTGGCAATGATCTGGCCAAGCGTGCCAACATCGAACAGGCGCACACTCAGGGTGCCGAAACCGGTCGGTTTGCACAGCAGGGTGGGATCGTCCTTGTCGCTCAGGGTGGCCATACGCGCCTTGGCGTCGGCGTTGTACAGGTCGGTATACAGGTTGTACTGCAGGCCCTGGCTGCGATCGGTCGTGGAACCATAGCCTTCGCTGCCCAGGTCGCCGCCGGTCCACCAGACGCCAGTCAGGTCAGGCTTGCCGTCCGCCATGCGCGGCACGGGGCCGGCTTCCTCGGCGGCAAGGGTAGCGGTGGTCAGGGTAGCTGACAGGGCCAGCGCGGAAATTGTCAGTAATGCTTTCATGATGTTCCCTTCTCCTTAACGCTCGCGCGGTCCGAACATGCCGTACTCGGTGCCGTTCTCATGGATCAGCAGGGTGAGCATGCCATTGGTGGAGCCGTCGCGGGCGCGAAAGCCGTTGATGGTGACAGTGTCACCGGTCTTGATGACCTTGTCGGAATAGCCGCCACGGATCATGCCGCTGGGAGTGCCGGCTTCAAAGGACCAGCGCTCGATTTCGCCCTTGTCGTTTTCCACGTCCAGGAAGAAATAGGAATGCGGATTGGTCAGGCGCACATTGACGATTTTGCCGGTAATGGAGATCGGTTCGTCCATTTTGTAGGCGGCGGCAAAAGAGTGGTGGGCATGGGCCGGCGCCATGGCGATCATGGCCAGAGTAGCGGTAGCGGCAAGTGCCCGTAATAAAACGGATTTCATGTGATATTTCCTCCCCAGGATGAATTTTGGTAATGGCTTTTCCCTTGATAAACAGAGAATAACCCTGACCGGGTTTTGTCACAAGGCAGACAGCGGCGGCGTCACGGTGTAATCGGTGAATTCGATATCAACACTGATGCGTTACACGACCTTGAGCCAGTTGCCGGACGAATTCTGGGCCGGCAGCAGGCAGAACTCGGCGCCGGTGGCGGGGGTGATACTGCAGACGGTGCCGTGCCAGACCTGGTCGGGATAGGTATCCACGGTGATCTCGACCGGCTGTCCGGTTTCACATAGGTCAGCTCGATTTCCTTGTAGTTGGCTTCAATCCACAGGTGTGAATCATCAATCACGTTGAGCAGTGTGGTGCCCACGATGACACTCTTCCCGTAAAGCGCGGATGCATTCACCGCAATGCCGTGTCGGGTGGCGGCACAAGCGACTTATACCGACCGACAAGAAACTTTCCGAATTCGGATATTGTTCAATTCCAAATATGGACCGGCTATCGCGAGAGCACATCATGTTCTTGCCTCTTGCCTCTTGCCTCTGTCACTGCTGCCCTTGCTCGATCTC
>Ga0255770_10000536_pt1 | contig 35536 bp, 25 predicted proteins | sample 071ome_22_FD_179968 | JGI IMG/M metagenome (GOLD analysis project Ga0255770, IMG submission 179968) | Coastal salt marsh microbial communities from the Groves Creek Marsh, Skidaway Island, Georgia - 071404AT metaG (version 2) | ecosystem: Environmental > Aquatic > Marine > Intertidal zone >...
ATATTTACTGAGCTACTTTATTGCATCAGGTAATTATTTGTTTTCCTTGGCAATCTCCCAATAGCTTGAGGGCTTTTGATCAGCAAGAGCACGACGCACCTGATCGGCAGTCAAAGCTCTTCCAACTTCCCCTTCATCTCTGAGAGCCATTCCCCTGGAAGTTTGCTCCATGTTGGAAACTGTATCGTCGAGAACCTTCGCATACTTCTTGATCCAGCCTATCGGATTGATCAAACTGCGACGAGCCCACTTTTGCATATGAAAGGATTCAATCTTGCTATCCTTGAGCACCAACACCGCCTTACCCTTTCGAGTAACTACCGGTGTTTCGTCATCAAGCTTGGAGCTTTGGCGAATAGTGACCACTCTTCGATCCTTGATCGTCTTGGCAAAGGCCTGATAGTCGTAAACAATCGTACCTTCCCACTCCAAACGCACTTCCTCTTCACTTTCAAACAAAGATTGATAGGTTGGCAAACTCATATCAATGCTCATCATGAAAAGATCTGCGTGAGGTACACCCTTGCCTTCGGACTCCTTCTTTCTGTCCATGTACAGATGGACCTGAAAACGCTGGGGACGAGTATAGGTATAAGTCTGTACGTCCACATTTCCTGTAACTGTATTTGCACTTTCGCGAAAACCCTCGTAGCGCCCCATTGTGCTGACTTTCTCTTTGAGCGCATCAGACTGCTCAATTCCATAAATCTTGGAGAAATTCTCGACTTTATCCTGAGAGAAAACAGGGTTTACCAAGACCAGTCCAGCTGCTAACAGAACTGCTTTATTTAGCATTTTCGTACCTCACCTTTTGTTCAGAAGAAATTATTGTGCCACAAGTCACAGAGAAAATTCAAAAAACTCCGCCACCAATGCATGTTTGATACCACAAAACCACGATTAAACTTCTTTTACAGGTACCAGCACAGCCTAAGCACTGATCTTCCTGGGAAGGATCAAAAACAAATGTGTGAGCTAGTCCAGGTACTTGAGGTCTTGATGCCTGAAATACTCGTAAAATTCGCCCTTTTTAGCAACCAACTCTTCAAAGGTACCATCCTCCACAAGTACTCCATCCTTGAGGACCAGAATACGATCTGCATTTCGTACGGTGGAAAGCCGATGGGCAATAATCAAGGCTGTCTTACCTTCCATAAACTCATCCAGGTGATTTTGCAGGTAGTGTTCTGTCTGGGTATCTACGTTGGAAGTGGCTTCATCAAGAAGAAAGATCTCTGCATCCTTGATGAATACGCGCCCAAAAGCCATCAACTGTTTTTCACCCAGTGAAAAATTCGCTCCGTTAGCGACCACTTCTTTGCCTTCCATATCAAAGAATCCGTCTTGCTCCAGTTTCACACGATGCTTCTGCGAGCGTTCCATTCGCTCCTCATTGAACAAGGCCAGATTCTCTTCAAGACTGCCTGTAAACAAATAAACATCCTGCAAAATGAATCCGATATGTTCGCGAAGGTGATTCCTGGGCAGGTTCTTTACATCTTGCCCTCCAAGTTTGACCTGGCCTTCCTGGCAAGTATAGAAGCGATTGATCAACTTGATCATCGTAGATTTTCCAGCTCCTGTTCTACCAACAAGTGCAACTTTCTCCCCTTCCCGAATCTTGAAAGAGAGACCTTTGAGCACCTTCTCCTCACCATAGCTGAAGTGAACATTTTCAAACTCGATACTGTAGTCACTCATTTGAGCTGGAGGCATTTCGATCAGTTCGGGCTCTTTGGCTTCGTTGAAAATATCAAATATTCTTACCATGGAGGTGTGCGCATTCACAAGATTATGCATCATGCCAGTCAGATGACGAATAGGGTGCATAATGCTTTGTACATACGCTATATAAGCCACCAGCTCTGCAAAACTCAAAGTGTTTCCATGGATCTGGAGTGTCCCGTCATAAATAATACAGGCCAGGAGAAACGAACCTGAGAATTCGACAAAGCCATAATAGCTGGGCTCCACAAGATTGAGTTGATGATACTTGTCTGTGAACTCCCTAGATACACCGGAAAACCTCGCTTGATAAGGCTCTTCCTTACCAAAGCCTCTTAGCACCTCACCACCAAATATCATTTCGGAAATGGCGGTTGTCATTTTTGAAAGCAAGGCTTTGGCACTACTCATTCCCTTTCGGATGTATCCGCCTATGACAGAGGTCACTTTCAACAAAATGGGAATTGCGACAATGACATACAAGGACAATTGCCAGTTCATGGCAATCAGTATCACCAGAATCCCGACTATGGCCAGAATATCGGAAACGACGCGAATCAAGCCGCCGCTCAGTGCCGCTTTCACATTCTCCACATCATTGGTGAGGCGCACAATAATTTGTCCGGATCGGGAATCCTGAAATACAGGAAATGGCAGTTGGAGGAGATGCTCATACAAGGCATTTCGAATCTCGAATACAATCTTCAGACCAGCATAGGAAGAGAGCAGAACCTGTGCATATTGCAAGAGGTGGTTCACTCCAATAAAAACGATGAACAGCAGAGTGTAATCAGCTGCCATTGCCAGATCACCCTTTTCACCCGCTTCAAGAACCCACTTGAGAATCGTGGGCCTTGCCAGGCGAAAAAACTGAACCAGGGGAATCAGAAGACCTGCAGCCAACAGATAATATCTGTATTTGTAACTGAAGGAGAGGAACCAACGAATCATGCTCCCTCCCCAAATTGTCGTTGCACCTTGTCCACGTGCTGGTAATATCCTTCTTGATTCAGAAGCTCTTCATGACTGCCTCTGGAACTGATCTGGCCCCCTTCCAGGACTATAATCTGATCGCAGTGCTTCAAAGTTGAGATTCGATGGCTCGTAAGAAAGATCGTGTGTTCCCCCTTGAGCTTGAGAAGGTTTTGGAGGATTTTCTCTTCAGTGACTGTATCCAGAGCACTAAAGCAATCATCAAATATCATAAACTCCTGGGGGTGGGCCAAAGCACGTGCGATACTGAGTCGCTGCTTCTGACCCAGACTTAGTTTCACCCCTTTCTCACCCACCACCGTATCCAGCCTTCTGGGAAAACCTTCTACGTCAGAACGAAAATCAGCCATCTCAATAGCTCTCCAGGCTTCTTCTTCGCTCATTTCACCCAATAGAGACAAGTTCTCATGTATGGTGTGAGAAAAGAGAAAAACCTCCTGACTCACCACGCTGAAGCGATTTCTCAACTCCAAAGGAGTGTAGTTTCCCTTCTTCCCCTTGAAGAGGATTTCTCCATCATAGTTTTGATCCAGGCCTTGCAATACCCGATAGAGCGTACTCTTGCCACATCCAATAGGACCGCAAACACCAATCATTTGGCCGACTTCCAGCTCAAGATCATCTACCATGAGGGCCGCTGCGCCCTTGCTACCTTCATGGGAGTAAACCAGGCCCTTGAACTCAAGTGATTCCAGTTTTTCATCTGAGTCCAGGTTCAATGCTGGAGGATGCTCCTGAATTGAAAATACCTTCTCAAGACGCTTGAAACTCGTAAAGCCTCGATTAAAAGTACTCATTCCAAAACCTACTGAAATACTGGCAAAGAGGATATAGGAAATGTAGCCATGGATTGCCAGAAAGTCTCCTTTGGAAATCTGGTCATTGACCATCATGGGGACCCCAATCTTAAGCAGAAAATACTCCCCCATGCTGGCAATCAATATCAAGCCAGGCAATAGCAGAGAGTCGATCTTGGCCGTAGTCCAGGAAATATCGAAGTGTCTTTGGACAAGGCTCTGAAACCTTTGAGCCATACCCTTGTAGGCCTGAAAAGATTTCACAACATGGACTCCGTGAATTGTCTGGGCACTAAACTCGGTAAGATCCGCCAGTTTCTCCTTGGTCTCCAGATTTTTGTAGTAGAGTTTTTGATTTAAGTAGGCAATGAACACCAGAAGAAAAGGGTAAGGAAGGACTGCATACCAGGTCAGAGTTGTCGAGATGGACAGCATAAAGGGAATACAAATCGAATAAACCAGCAAGATATTTGCTAACTGGACAAATCCAAAGCCTACAAAAATCCGTACCTGAGTGGTGTCCTCATTCAGGTTGGTCACCAAATCGCCACCGGATCTCTTCTCTAACTCTCGCAAGGGAATTCTTAAAACGGACTCACTCAATCTGAGTCTCATGTCATTTTCCTGCTCCCGGCAGGCTCGGTAGACAAAAATACGACTCAAACTTCGAAACACAAACTGCAAAAAGGCGAAGACAACGATATACAATGGATAGCGAAAAGCCTCAAAACTTGAGGACTGGATCTGATCATAATCCACTGCTATCTTGAGACAATAAGGTATGGCGGAAGCCAGCAAATTTGTAATGATCAGACAGACAAAAGCCCAACCATAAAGCTTCTTGTACTGCCAACAAGATTTAAAAATCGTGACTACAAAGGACATTCAGACTACTTCACAACTTCAAGTTGAGTAGGCTGACTTAATGTCTTGTAGAACTCCTGGATCATCTTCTGAAATTGGGGAGGCCGCACATAAAGCCGGTTAATCTCACCCTGAACCTGCATCATAAAATCAATATCATCTTTGCCAAGAACAGTTTTGATCTGATGAGCCAGATCAGCCACTTGCTCGGGATATTCACCCCAGATTTCCTGCCAGGTAATGGAAAACTTTACCTTGTCACGCATAGCAGCGTAAATGACAGACTCGAGATACAATCCCTCAAAATTCTTCAAACGAAAACGTGTATGAGCCTTGAGTCTACGAAGGGCATCATCCAGCCGCCTCACAACTACCAGGCTCAAGATATAATCGGGGTTGTCTTCTCTACAAGTGGGTACCAAATCGGAAATCTTCTGGTAAAACTCACTTGCCTTCTTGTAGGAACGACTGGCAATAGCGACTTGTGCCGACATGGCGTACATGGTCAGGTTGCCATGAAAGGTTTTTCGAGCTTTGTTCATCAAGCTTCGTGCCTCTTTGATATCATTTGTTTCAAGATAACTCTTGGCCAGATTCAATACCAGGTCGATACTGTCAGGGAAAATTTTGCAGGCTCGCTTTAATATCTCGATTCCCTTTTTGAAATCTCCCTTGCCCATATAGCACTGAGAACTCCCCAAAAGAACTCCACAACTGTCAAAACCATTCTCCTTACAATAATCAAAGTACTCCAAACCCTTTTCATAGTCATGAAAATGAACATGAAGCAACCCACCCAGTTCGCGAACTTCCATGGTTTCCGGATGATGCTGCAAGGCCATTTCCAGGTACTCATTTCCCATCTCCAAATCTTCCAGATCTATGGAAATACGAATGAGCTGTAACATGGCTTCCAGGTTCCCGCTATCAAGGCGCAGAATCTTTTCATAGTAGCTGGAACTGCGCTTGCTTTCCCCAATCACTTGATAGATATAGGCAATCTCCTGCAGCAAGATTACTGAATCAGGATAGCGTCTTGAAAGCTGCGAAAACTCCTGCAAAGCACCTTTCCAGTTATTCCTGACTGAATACTTTTCAGTAATCGCCAGGATTGAACTTTGAAAAGTTACCCGGTCTATATCAGTGCTGAGTCTCTTGCGCTCGGAGACTTCGTGCATTTTTATCTCCTGGCTTTCCAGACCGTAAGCTCGAATATAACAGCGCTTGGCTTCTTTGAAGTTATTCAAGGTGCCGTAGTACATGGCCAGTTTGCGGTAGATCGAAGGATCGTCATCTCTCATCTGAAGTAAACGATTCAGGGTTGCTACAGCTTTTTCAAGGCGATCCGAATGTGCATAACACTCAGAAAGCAATTCATAAGCTCTCAGTTGAGTGGCGTCCAGATCAATCACTCTCTTCAAACCAAACATTGCCAGCTCAAACTGTCCCAAATGTACTAGTGACTCACTAAAATTCATGAGACTTTCCACATCATCATGATTATGATCCAGATAGCTGCGATAGCACTGATAACTGTCTTCATAAAAGCCAAGTTGAAAGAAACTTTTTCCAAGGCTCTTGAGAATCATCAGGTCTGTACCATCAAGCTCCGAAGCACGTTTGAGAAACTCCAGGCTTTTTGACCATTCTTTGCGCGCCTGCAAAGTTCTACCGGCATTGTAATTGGCCATCACGTCCTTTTCATCTATTTCCAGAACCTTGAGGAAGTAATCGAGAGCGAGATCATAACTGGATTTTACATAGTAAATCGCACCCATATTCAAAAGACTTGGTTTGTGTGATGGCAGCTCACTAAGCAATCTCTGGTACTCATGGATTGCTTCTTCATAAGAGCCCTGGTGCTGGAGGCTGAGGGCCTTATCAAACAGTGCTGCTAGATCGACTTTGGAATTAGAAGATTGGCTCATACTTCCTCTCAGGTGCTTTGTAAACTTTGCGTTTTAAATCGTTGTTCTTTGCTTTTGGATCCACGTAATAATCGAGATTGCCCAACATCTCGTTAAAGTGCTCGTTGTCAGAATAACTACACTCAAGGAAGCGGGTTGCCGAGCTCTGATAACGATAATAAATTCGACCCAGAAAGTTCGAATTCTTGTTTTTGAGCACATTACATTCCACGATTGGAATCATAGTATCTTCACTACCCCACTCCCATTCAATAAAGGGAGTGTCGAACTCATTGAGCGAGTCGTTGTACAACAAGGCGATCATATCTGAACCATAAATAATTCCAGGGCTGCTCTCCAAGTCCTTCAGACTCGGTCGTTTTTCTCTCGCAGCCCCATCAATATGAGTAGAAAGAAAGACAGCCGATTTTGTCAGACGGGCAAGAGCTCTGAGACGGTTCATCACATGCTCGCTCCTCTCCTCGGGAGCTTCCTTGGGAATTTTTGCCCGTAAACTCATCACTGGGTCAATACCAACCACAAGCGGGACGTCGGGAAAATCACTGCGAAGCTCTTTGACGGCATTCTCGAGATCATCAATAGATTCCAAACCATGACTTTGATCCACTATCACAAGTCTGTTCTGTAAATCTTCCAAGGATTTCAGACCGAACTCACGGCGCTGATGATCTTCTTCATCCTCAATCAAAGACGGGTCACGAATCTGCTCTACAGACAGACCGGAACTCAGAGCGAAAAAGCGGGCCACCAGATCAAGATAAGACTGGTCCAGGCTCACAAACAGCCCCACCATCTCTTCGTTGGTCTTGAGCAAATGATAGACAATATTGCCTAGAAAAGAAGTCTTACCGGTTCCGGCTCCACCACCAATGGTGTAGATTCGGTCCCGAATTCCTCCGCTGACATCATCAAAAACAGTCCATCCGCAGGATACACTGTGAAATGGCCAACCCTTTTCACCTTCCACAAGCTCCGTCATTTCAAACATGTGGTCGCGAAGCAATTGACTCGTTAACTTTTTCTTTTTTGCAGCCATATGATCCCTAACTGTAGCTTTGGAAGAACTCTTCTTCGCTCAAAGTTTCCACACCCAGTTTTTGGGCCTTGCTCAACTTTGATCCAGCCTTTTCTCCGTAGACCAGAATCTGGGTACTCTTGCCAACACTTGTTTGTACTGTAGCACCAAGAGCTCTTGCGAATTCCTGTGCTTTAGAGCGCGACATTTGAGAAAGTGTTCCCGTAAAACAAATTGTCTTTCCGCTCAACGCACCACCCTCATTACTACTTTGCTCCTCTTCGATCCTGGCAAATTCCAGCCCGAGCTCTTTGCGACGCCTTTCCATTTCCCGGAAATAATCGCTTTCGAAAAAATGCTGCAGAGAATGAGCCATCACGGTACCAATGCCGTCAATACTCTCGAACTCTTCCTGCTGGGCCGAGATTAATTTTTCCCAGACAGGAAAATGCTCCAAGAGAAGATAGGCAGTTTGCAGACCCACATGGGGGATCCCTAAAGCAAAAAGAAAGCGTGGCATCTGAAGTGGAAGACTGCTTTGAATTCCTGAATAAATTTTTGCAGCCATTTTCTCACGCGCATTCTCAAGACGCAGACAATCATCCTCCTTGAGAGCGAACAGATCAATTGGCATTTCGATCAACTTCAAGTCCAGAAACTGGGACAAAACACTGGGCCCAACTCCAGCTATATTGAGAGCATCTCTGGATACGAAATGCTTCAAGCTCTCCTGGATTCGACTCGGGCATTGAGAGTTCGGACATCGAATGGCTACTTCTTCTTTAGTTTTGACGGTTTCGCTGTCGCAAATGGGACAAGTCTCAGGAACCGGGAACTCTTCAAGCTCCGATTCCCGAAGCTCTGACAAGACCGTAACCACCTGAGGGATAATATCTCCGGCCTTCTCGATTTTTACCTGATCACCAATACGTACATCCTTGGACCGGATTTCATCCCAGTTATGTAGTGAAGCGAAGCGAACAGTTGAGCCCGCTACAAATACTGGTTCAAATTCTGCTACCGGTGTCAACACTCCGGTTCGCCCTACCTGTACACTGATATTCACTACCTTGGTCTGAGCCTGCATGGCCTTGTATTTGAAAGCTGTAGCAAAGCGGGGTGCTTTTCCGGTGAAGCCCATTTGATCGTAAAGACCGTAGTCCAGGACTTTGATGACAACACCGTCAATATCATAAGCAAGAGAACTCCTCTGCTCCCCAAGCTTGTCGTAAAAGTCCATGATCTCTTCCACGCCACTACACTTTTTACCTCTCGGGTCGGTTTTAAAACCCAGGCTGGCAAGCCATTTCATCGCATCCGAGTGATTCTCAAGACCAAGCTCTTCGCGATTCAAAACATCATAAAAGTAAGCATCCAGTCGACGAGAAGCAGTGACCTTGCTGTCGAGCTGGCGTAAAGTTCCTGCCGCCGCATTGCGTGGATTCGCAAAAACTTTCCCGCCACTTTCTTCCTGGGCTTCATTAAGTCGAAGAAACTCTTCTTTGGGCATAACCACTTCAGCCCTCAAACAGAGGGTCAGAGGCTCCTTAAGCTTTAATGGAACCGAGCGAATTGTTTTGAAGTTTGCCGTAACAACTTCTCCAATCTTTCCATCTCCCCGGGTAACAGCACGCTCAAGGACTCCGTCCTTGTAATAAATTCCCATACTCAGACCGTCGAACTTGCTCTCGCAGTAAAATTTGAGATCCTGCCCTTCTGTCAGATATTTCCTGCAACGGGTAATGAATTCTTCTAGTTCTTCCCGGTTGAAGGTATTCGAAAGACTCATGAGGGGGTAGGTATGCTCACCTTTGGAGAACTTCTTGCTGATTCCTCCATGAATCCTTTGAGAGGGAGAATGATCCTGGCGAAGTTCAGGGTACTGAGACTCAAGCTCGATCAACCTTCGATAGTGTTGATCATAATCCGTATCAGAAATTACGGGATCGTCCAGAACATAGTAGGCGTGATCCCACCTGTGGATATTGTTCACCAGTTCTTCATATTCCTGCTGATGATCTTCAAGGGCTGGCTTGTTCACAAAGCTCCTGTCTTTTGCTTACCAAGGAGCTGATTATAGTCAAAAAGTCCTCAAATTTCCTTCTTTTTGAATACTTCCAGGCAGAATCATGCATGGATACAGATTTAATGGAAACTGTGTGACAGCAGTGATTCTGCTATAATGCCCGAATCTTGAGGGCCCTATGACTAGAACCATAACATACCTGCTTTTCTTCTTCTTTTTGGGACTTGGAACCTATCTGTATATTCCACTGACCAAAGAACCAGTAAAAGCCCAGGAGTTTGAACGACCTGTTTTTGGAGGAAGCTACAAAAGAGGCATCCCCACCAGACCAGATACACTGGACCCGGTCTATTGCTCAGACGTTACCTCATCAGAGGTTATTGGCCAGATTTACTCCCGGCTATTGAGACTTGGATCCAATCTGAAACTGAAGCCTGATCTCGCTGAGCGTTACGAAGTCAGTGAAGATCGTAAAGTCTATACTTTTACGTTAAAGAGAAAGGTGCGTTTTCATACAATCACCGAGGAAAATCTGATTTCTCAAAATAAAGGTCGGGAAGTTACAGCGGGTGATGTTGTTTTCAGCTTTCAAAGAGTGCTCGACCCCAGGATTGACAGCCCCAACCGACATTTTCTTGAGATGGTCGAAGGTGCCCAGGAGTTCATGAATAGCAAGAGAAACTTTGTCAGCGGATTCAAGGTTTTGTCGGACCACAAATTACAAATCCGTCTGAGAAGCCCCTTTTCTCCCTTCTTGTACACTCTGGCAACACATGCCCTGTCCATCGTTCCCCAGGAAGATGTTAGTAAATGGGGAGATAGCTTTGGAGAGCATCCCGTTGGCAGTGGAGCTTTCATTTTTGAAAAGGTGGAAAGCTGGAAGCATAAAGATTCCAGGGTGAAAGGAAAGATGACTCTGCGCTCCAATCTCGATTTTCACAAGGGTAGACCCTATCTGGACAAGGTAGAGTTTTACTTCATTCCCAAGGATCGAAATCAATTCTCTCTGTTTGAAAAGCACAACCTGTATCACGTGGGCTCTATTCCACCAGAACATCTGCGCGATGCACTCAAGAACAAGGACTATCATTTTCAGGAGAGTGCCTCCAAGGAAATCAGCTACCTGGGGATGAATGTAAAAATCAAACCCTTTGACAATGTTTTTGTGAGAAAGGCTCTGAACCATCTTGTCAACAAGGACATGATTGTAAGGCATATTCTTTCCAATCGTGGCGGAGTCGCCAATGGTCCTCTCTCTCCAGGTATCGTCGGCTATGATCCCGGACGGTTGATGGGCTACGACTACAATATCGCAAAAGCCAGAGAGTATCTGGCAAGGGCCGATTACAGCTTTAGTGAAAACGGAATGGTCAAAGATTTTCCGGAAATCACCCTGCACCTGAACCAGAGGGAAGTCTTTAATGCCATTGCCAAAGTAGTCCAGGCAAATTTCGCTGACATCGGTATCAAATTACGCCTGATTATAGACAACTGGGGCAACCATATTCACAAGATAGATCACGATCAAGCTCCATTTTTTGGTTTGGGATGGCAAGCTGACTATCCGGATGCAGACAATATCCTTTTCAACAACTTCCATTCTTCCTCAAAAATTTACAACAGCTCCAGATATTTGAATCCTGTGGTGGACAGAACTTTGGAGGAGGCACGCAAAGCCCAGGACGAAGAAAAGAGAGTCGCACTTTATCGTCAGGCGGAATCCATCATTATTGACGAAGCCCCCTGGATTTTTCTGCATTACCCCACTTCCTACACTCTTTCCCAACCTTATGTACGAGGACTGAAAATCAATGCTCTGGGTCCGGCAGAAGTCGACTACTATCATGTTTGGCTCAGTACAAACCGAAATCTGGAAGATGACAAAACATAAATTCAAGATTCTTTTCCTGATGTTGTTCACCCTGACTCTCTTCTGCGAGGAAGAGAAGAAGGCCATCGATGTGGTTGGCAACCAAATCCTCAAATACCTCGAGAGCAAGAAAGAAAGTGCACTCGAGAAAAGGGAGATCAGCAATAAGGACCAGAAGCAACTGGACAAGCTAATCCAGAAGATAGTCGCTCGCTCTCTTTATGAAAGAAAAAAGGCTGTCTCAACCAAAGAAGTCTCCCAGAGCAAAAGCGCTTATCTGGGCCGCGGTGTTTTTCGGGTCTACGGCACCAGTTTTGGAAAGCCTGGCAACAAGGGTGAATCCAATGTCTTCAAGGATGGCTCCAAGGTAAAGTGGGGAATCGTCACAGGTGCCTTACCACACCCCAGCGCTGTTGGACGTACCATTGCAGTGAGAAGAACGCTCAAAGATGGCAAGAAGACACGATGGGTGAAAGTCTATCTTCGCGATTTGGGCCCTTGGTTTTTGGATGATCCCTACTGGGAAACAAACTCGGTACCACGAGCAGTAGATTACCATCGCTATAAGAAAAAGAGGTGGGACGGTAGAGTCGTCATGAATCCTGCTGGCATCGACCTGACACCATGGGTCTGGCAAAAGCTGGGCATCTCAGCTAAACGAAGTATGCTCTACTCCGGCTACGTAGAGTGGAAATTCATCGATTAAATCGACTGTTTGATTTTTAAACCTTTCTCAAGCAACACCCTTCTAGCGGTATTTCTGGGGTACCTCATCCACCGTCAGGCCACCATTATCAACCAGGCTCTGATAACTGCGGGAATAATCCCAGCAATCCGAGCGTCCTCCAGTCTTCATAAAACTAACGACACTCTGGATGTGATTCTCCCGAATGTGTTTGCGGGTTGGAGAATAGTTTACAAAACTCTCGTCAATTTCATAGCGCTCTCCGGCGAGATTCTGGATTGTTCTGCGATGATAAACTCCCTTGAGAACTTCAGCAACGGACATGCGAAATTGCAATCCTCCACCGAAACAATTCAAAAGGTTCATCAAGACTCCCTCAACATCTACTCCCAAAATGGTCCCAATGACCAATATCCCCCGTGAAGAGAGATTCAATGCCAGACGCAAGCGGTCCATATTGTTAATCTCACCAACACTCAAAACATTGAGATCACCCTTGATCAGGGACTCTTCAAGAGACTCGAAGTCCTTTACATCGAAACCATAAATCCTTCGACTGATTAAAGAGTTTTCATATCTGGGAAAACTCCCTTCTATAGAATCCTCAAGGGAAACAATGTGGACGCTCGACTGCTTGGCATAGGCATCCAGCAATGCCTTCAATGTGCGGGTCCGACCACTGTCCCGGCTGCCCGCAATAAGGATCAAACCACGATTGGCCTTGAGAAAACTTCTTTGAAGTTTCTCCGGAAAATTCAGATCCATTAGAGTCGCAAACTTGGATGGAATCAACTTCCCACTGAATGCAAGAGTTCCCCTTTGTCGATAGATATGAATCCTCATTTGGAAATTCTCCGCAACATTTACAGTAGTGACTACTTCCTCCCCCTGCAGAATCTTCTTTTTCTGACCCTGATTGATAAAGCTGTCCACAATCTGATAGACCTGGGCGGACATCAAACGAAGTTCTCCGAGACGGTGGATCTTGCTCCCGCTTTTGCAAACAGGAACAGTACCGGAGACCACATGAAGCCATTGACCTTTATGCTCCCTCGTATTGGAGACCAGTTCTTGTAAACTCTGCATGCTCAACTCTCCTCTTTCCTAAACTCCACCAAATCTCTTCAAAAAACTCTCACTGTCGGGAATCTGCTCCTGCACCTCATTCATATCGAGCATTCCTTTATCCAAATAGTCCTTGAAGCGTCTATGAAAACTCACCGAATCTCCGCCTTGCAATTGATCAAGATAGTTTTGGACTGTCATCAAATTATTCTCTCGAATCATGGTCTTGACCGAGGGCTCTACAAACAGGACTTCAGTAACAGCAATCTCGGAACCCGTTGCCGTAGTTGCAAGAGTTTGTGCCTGCATCAAACCAAGGGCTCTGGACAATCGATCCAGATACACATGACGAACATCCTTCGGTAGCATCTCGGCAATCTTCAAAAGGGCTTCCCTACAAGTATTCGCTCCTACAGTGGACAGGACCAGGTGGTCGCTCTCACAGGCCCGTAGAACAAAATCAAGGTCTTCAAGATCCTTGATCTCACTGATAAAAAGAATATCAGCACCGTCACTCAAGGCATAACGGTAGGCTTGCTCCCTGGACAAAATGTCCGAACCCATCTCCCTTTGAGTGACTGAGGAATGTAGATCCTGAAAAAGAAATTCGATGGGATCTTCTATGGTCAAGATACGTCGGGAATGTTGTTCATTCACCCTTTGAAGCAGTGCTGCACATGTGGTTGATTTTCCACTGCGAGCACCCCCACAGATCAAAGCCAACCCCTTTTTGTTTTCGTCAAAGAAGTGCTGAACCGAGTTTTCAATCTGCACTGCATCCGGTGTGGGTATCTCCAGTGGAATCTGTTTAAAAGAGAGCGAGGGCTGTCCTGACTCCATGGCACAACTGACCTTGAATCTTGAGATTCCGGGAAGGCTCAGTGAAAAGCTTGCTGTACCTTCGGACATAAACAGACTGACCTGCTCTGTTGGAAATGTAGAGCCCATTCTTGCAAACAAATCCTCTGAGCTAAGCTCAATTTCCCCACTCAACTCTTTCAGTACGTTCGCCACCCGGAAATAAGGTTTTTCCCCTGCCTTCAAATGCACGACCTGAGCGTTCTCTTCTTTAGCCCTCTTCAAAATTGACTGGAAGTCTTCTTCCCGTGCGAAACTGTCTTCGATGCGAAGTTTTTTCTTTCCGGACTGTTTTTCTGCCAGCTCAAGTTTATAGACTGCGTTTTTTAACAGTTGAGCATCCACCTTTTTGTTTTGCAGTTTCTCCAGGACTCGTTTGAGAAATACAAAATCGTCGTTGGATAAACCCTTAACAACTTCAAGGTTTTGAGAAGTGATGCACTTAAGAACAGGATTGAAGTTCCCTGCTGCTTCCTTGATCAACTCTTTAACTTCTTCCACAAAGCTCATATTACGACCACCTTCCCCCATCGGAACTGATGCTGTAGAATCGAAAATTTATGATTCGCTTCCTCTTATTGCTATTCATCACATCAGCATCGCATGCCAAGAGTATTTCAGATGCCAGAATTTTTGTCGACCTCGCACTTCCCGGGATATTCTCTGTTCAATTGTGCAAAGATCTCAAATCGCTCAAGGAGAATGGAGTCCCCATTCGTGCTCTTTTGGACAGTACCTATCTAAATCACCCTCAAAACCTTATCGGCAAGCTCAGGCAAAGCGTTTCTGACCTGCGGATTCTTGAAGAATCTTCCCTGATTCCCCATCAAATTATCTTGCTCGATGGAACCCATGCCCATTACGGTGGCAATCAGGAAAGCCTTTTCTCGAAAAAAAACAATTTTCCAGCCCTGCTACTCGATCAAAAAAATCCAGACTTTTCCCGGATTAGCAGCCGTTTTGAAGAACTCTGGAAAGAGTCAAGCCAGGAAGTCAGTGCAAGACTTTTGAAAAGCCATCAGGTAGAACTGGGTAAAGTCACCCGAAGTGTAAAAATGGAGCCTCAGACTGTTCGACAAATTCAACCTTTTGTAGGGAGCAAGTCCGGCAAGGTATACTACCGCAGCACTTCGAAGGCCGGCTTAAGAATCAAACCGGAAAACAGAGTCTACTTCCTGAGTGAAGAGGATGCGAGAGCCAAGGGTAGAAAGAGGTCAAAGAGGTTCGAATGATCGACGGTAAAAAACTGCAAAGAATACTCATTTTGCGCCTGGGAGCGATTGGAGATGTAGTCCAGACTCTCCCTACTGTTCGACAACTTCAAGCAAACTTTCCAAATCTGGAAATTTCCTGGCTTCTGGAGCAAAAGTCCAGACCAATCCTTGATTATGACAAAACCATCAATTTAATCGAATTCCCCAAAGAAGAGCTCAAGAGTGTGAACCCCGCAAGAGCCATGTGGAGAATGCTCAAGATTCGAAAACAACTCAAGTCTCAGAATTTTGATCTTGCTATTGATTTGCAGGGACTTTTCAAGTCAGGCTTTCTGGCCAAATTTTCAGGAGCAAAACAAGTCATAGGATTTCACCCTCAAAACACAAGAGAAGGAAACCAGATCTTTCTGGATTCCTACATGTCTGCAATACCCAAACAAACAATGCACTGCATCGATTTGTATCAGCAGGTTGTCCGTTTTCTTGGTGGCCAGATTCAGCCTATGGATGACCCTTTTCAGTTTTACTTTGAAGACCACGAATTGAGCTCTGTAAGAACACTTTTACATCGCTTCCGGGTGAAAAGACCCATACTCCTGAATCTGGGGGCTTCCAAGGCTACCAAGCGCTGGCCGGCACAATATTTCGCGAAACTGATTCTAATGATTCGGGAAGCCTATCCAAAAGCTCACATTCTAATGACCGGTGCAGGAAAAATGGACGAGGATACTGAACTTGAAATCCTCAAGTCCCTGCCACCGGGTACCTGTGCAAGTGCTGTCAACAAAACTTCCCTCAGAGAACTGGCTTTGCTTGTAAAAAATGCTTCCTTTCTCATTTCTGGCGATTCTCTCGCTCTTCACCTTGGCTCGGCCTTCAAGATTCCGTCGGTCGGCATTTTTGGGGGAAGCGCACTTCCTGTAGAAACCAAACCGTATTGGGAACCTTATCCGGGACTCTCCAATCCACTGCCCTGCTACCCCTGCCGAAAAAGAACCTGCTCCCATCACAGCTGCATGACGGGAATCCTTCCTCATCAGGTTTTTCGTGAGTTTCAGACTTATTTCCAAAAATAATCATCCATAAGCATCCAATCATGAAAAAGTTCGATTGCAAACATGGGAAGCCACCGCTTTTTGGTTTAAACTTATAACAGGGCGAATTTTGGGTACCGTCAAAGTTTGAGCATTTTGCACTTACAGACTGGTGATGAGTTAGAATAGATCAATCATGGCAATGAAGCTTTCAATCCAAATACAGGGACTGCGGAGAACCTTTCAGAAGGAGCTCCACATCGAAGAAGGTCAGGTGGCTCGCATCGGCAGAGTAGAGGACAATGACCTCAGCATTCGCGACCAAAAGATTTCCCGTCATCACCTTGAGCTGGAGATTCATCAAGGCAATTTGCTAGTCAGAGATCGTGGATCAAAATTCGGGACATATGTAGATGGTGAAAAGGTTAAAGAACCTTTCTTGTGGGATGAGCAGGAGGTTCTCACCCTGGGAGACACACAGATCTCCTATGAAGTTCTCTCGCGAGTTTCCCCAGGTAGAAGCCAGTCCAGTCCACAGTATTCCTCGCACCAGGGAAAGGAGCTCATTGCCAGGGACCATTCCGAAATTGCCCATGCAGATATTGAGGAAGCCTTGAGGTTCTATACGGACCAGGACTTAACCCCCTATCTTCGAAGAAAGCAGCTCAAATCTCCAGACAAAATGGTGCGTCTTCTTCTTCGAACCTTGTTCGTCCCCTTCGCCATTTTATTCGGCCTCTTTATTGCCTTCCCTACTTTCTTCAGCTGCCTGATCACACTGGCCTATGCAGGAGTCGCACTGATTCTTTCAAATAATCTGCTCGCAAAAAGTGAAGAAAGAGAAAACTTCTCCCTACCGTTGACCAAGTCGATCGAAAAGCTCCAACACAGAATCACTGAGAAAATAGAGAGAATGCCTGAGGAGGAGCAAGACCTCTTTGATTCCATTCTCGATGAAATTAATGGGTTCGTGGAACACCGCTTACCCAAGATGGAAAGTCATATCTACACTCTCAATCAGAGCCTTGTACCAGGTATGCAGGAGCGTTTGCTTCGAAAGCGCCAGGGTGTAGAGAAAAAGCTGGAAACTGTTGATGACGAAAGACTGGCTCAACAACTGGAAAGAAATCTAAAGCTGATGGATAAGCAGATCAACCTGCATGATCGAATCCGCAATCTGCTGACCAGCCTGATATTCAAGATGGAAGATTTCCAGTCACAACTCGAAATTCTCGAAGCCACACTGGTCGCTCAGCGATTTCGCCAGGCCCCTATCGAGTTTACAAACAACTTCTACGAACTACAGAAAGACATCGATGAGTTCTATGAAGAGTACAACCGACTGGACCCTCTCGATTTACAACCAGATCCCGAACTGCTGGAACAGCGCTAGGAAAATCCTTGGACAACTTCACCCACAGTTTTGCGGGGCTTTTGCAAGCGGAACTGACTTTGCAATACTATTTGCATCGAAGGAAGGAAATCAGTCTCAGTCCCGGTTGGCTCAGTTTGACATGCATCCTTGCCAATAATCTTCCTGACAGTGATCTGCTTTTCAGTTGGTTACCACCACAGCCACTAAACTACCTTCTTCATCATCGCGGGATTACTCACACAGTGCTTGCGGCACCCTTACTCGCTATCCTCGCCACTGCTTTGCTGATACTAATCATGAGAAACAGAAAGTGCGCACCATTGCTATTTTTCTCATTAGCCACAGGATCTCTGGTACACATCTTCCTCGACTCCTTCAATATCTACGGAGTGCATCCCTTTTGGCCCTGGTATAACGGATGGATTTACGGCGATTCCCTCTTTATTCTTGAACCCACCCTCTGGTGTCTTGGAGCTGTTCTGCTCTACTCGAGGCTTAGCCAATCCAAACTACGTTTTCTTCTCCTGGGTTTTTGCTTATCCCTCCCTTTTGCTCTGTATTTTGTTGGTTTCTATCACCCCGTAGGCTTCTTGGTTCTTGCCTTGATTCCGGTTCTTGGATATTCAACGGATCCGCGGCTTCTTGCACTTAGAAATTTGTTTGGCTGGATGACCATCCTGTTTATTTTCGCCTTGTGTTCCTACTGGAACAAACTGCAGGTGAGGCAGCACTTCACTGCGGGAACAATGGAGATCGCTACCGACCCCGTACCATCCAGTCCATTTTGCTGGAATACTTTGGTACTCATCCGGGAAAGTGAGCAAAAATGGAGTGTGCACAGCGGCTCTTCCAGCCTTATCCCCACTCTAATCCCGGCAAAGACTTGCCCAAACAAGCATCTCAAGGGAGGCTTGAAGGGAGATCAAAGGAGTCCTGACAACAGCCCACAGATTTACTGGAGGCAAAGTTACTCTATTGATGTAGAGCAGATGCTCGAATTGTTCAAAGCCAGAGAAGACTTTGCCGCCTGGCTTCGCTTTGCCAGGCTACCAATTGTTCGAGACAAGATCGCGCAAGATCTACGATTTTCAATTCTCAGGCAGCCCAATTTCGCCAGTCTGGTATTGGGTGAAGAAGTCAAAAAGGGAGGACTTTGGCCCACTACCTGGACCCACAAGGCTTACCGCGAGATTGAGAAGAGAGCAAAAACCAAATAAGCCCTAGAGACTGGCCCCGGTAAATCGAAAGCCTTCCACTTTCATTGCCGGCATACTCATGCGACCAAAACCACGAAGAGACCAGTTTTCCTGACTCAAGGAAACCACATGATTCAGGATTCTTGGGATCGCTTCATTGTAGCGCATATTCTTCAAGCCCCGACTGATCTTACCATCCTCAATAAGGAAGGTTCCATCTCTGGTCATGCCCGTCAAAGTTAGCTTTCCTGGATCAATTACATTGTCGTAAAAAAAGCGGGTGACCAAAATCCCCTTCTTAGTGGTTTTGATCATCTCTTCAAGGCTGGAATCACCAGACGCTATGGAAAGGTTTAGAGGGAGTGGACCAACAGTGCTTGGATAAGGTAGCGCATGCCCGGTCGACTCCTGATTTTCAAGTTTTCTGGCATTGACAACATCAAGAACAGGACCTTGAAAGACCCCTTTTTCGATCAATTGAACAGCCTGTCTTTTTGTGCCTTCCAAATCGAAAGGACAGCCAAAAGACTGTGCATCTCTGGAGTTATCCTGAATGGTAATGTTCTCACCCAGCAGCTTCTCACCGATCTTTTCAGAGAAGAAGGAGCGACCCTCTCGATAAGCCATTCCTCCAAATCCAAGGTAGCCAAGAAACCACATCAAGCTCGAAACAGCAGGTGGTTCAAGAATCACGGTGTATTCACCGGAATCAACAGTTGTTGGTTTTTCACTGGCCAAAGCCTTTTCAAGGGCAATCTCATAGAGTCTTGGGACATCAATATCAGCGAGTTTATGAGAGTGAAACTCGGACCAACCTGTACCGCCTGAGGGCGTCATGATCGAAAAAGTAAAACTGGCATCTGTACAGGTGTGATAGTGAAACAAGCCGTGACTGTTCCCCAGAGCGGTAACATCATCTCCATGACTGAATGCTCCGGCAGCCTCTACGTCTCGCTTTTGACAATCCACAAACACTTTTTCAAGTTCTTCTATCTTGGCTTCAAAACAAGACTCCATGGTGTCTTGACAATAGAAATCTTCATCTACGATTGAGTCTGTACTTCCGAAAAATCCTGGCCAGTCGGGATCTTCCTTTTGATGACTGGCAACCTTTTGAGCCTGCTCAACAGTAAGCTTCAATTCTTCCCCGCCAAAACGATTGCAACTCGCGTTACCAACACGCTTCCCGTCTGCCACCTGCACCTTCACCGTGTATTCTTTTTCCAACATGTTCTGATGGACTTTGTTATTACCCAATCTCGCCAGTTGTTTCTTGCCACCGGTCAGGATGACCTGACTTTCATTGGGCGTCAGAGACAAAGCGTCCTGAAAGAGTTTTTTTGTATTGTCTACACTGATCATGATCCCACTCCTACCTGTACTTCCTTGAACTTTGCATAGGAAACACCGTGTCCTACCCGCATAACCTGCATTGGCTGCCCCTTGCCGCAGTTTGGAGTTCCCCAAACCTTCCATTCATCCTTACCGGCAACACCCTCACAGTTCGCCCAAAATTCGGGAGTGATTCCTGTGTAAGTGGGTTTTTTGACCATTTGGGTAAGCTTTCCATTTTCGATAAGCCAACCAACCTCGGTCCCGAACTGGAAATTCCAGCGCTTGTCATCAATGGACCAGGAAGAATTATCACACATGAAAATTCCTCGCTTGGTTGAACTGATCAATTCATCAAGGCTTTCCTGACCAGGGGCAAGGTGAATATTGGTCATTCTGACAATAGGGATATGTTTCCAGCCCTGAGCACGAGCGGCACCGTTACTCTTTCCGTTTTCGTATTTCGCCACATCACGTGATTTGAGGTATCCCACAAACTGACCATCCTTCACAAGATCTGTGCGGCAAGTGGGGACCCCTTCATCATCGTATTTTGCCGAGCCAATGGCCTCAGGTGTTGTTCCATCCTGATATAAATTGACCTTCTCTGATCCATAGGTGAAGTTCTTCCACTTATCGACTGTGAGAAAACTGGTACCGGCAAAGTTTGCCTCATATCCCAAAACACGATCTAGTTCAACAGCATGTCCACAACTTTCATGAACCTGAAGTACAAGCTGCGACTTACCAATGATCAAATCCATTTTCTCCTGTGGACAGACCAAAGCATTGTGCAGCTGAACCACTTCTTTGGCCAATCCCGGGGCCCTGGACAGCAAATCCATTTCCCGGATGACTTCATATCCACCCATGTTGTGATCACCACGGAAGGAACTTGGGTAAGAACGAGAGTGAACTTCTCCACCCAGTAATGACATACAACTAATTCCTGCTCCTGACTGCAGAACCTTTTGGTAAATATCAGAGCCTTCTGAATCCACGAAGTAGCGCTCTTCCTTGAAAAAGTCCATGCTACCTCTGGTGATTGCGACTCCATCCACCTTTTGCATAGCCTCACAAGACTTCGTCAGGACTTCCAGTTTTTCTTCCAAATCCACTTCAAAAGGATCTTCATTAAAATCACTTTCCCAATGGTCTTGAACTACGGGTTTATCAACAAGTTCCACCCCTTGAGGACTTACCTTTGATGCAGCCACTGCCAGATCATAAGCTCTTTGTACAGCCTTCTCCATGCGAGACTCATCATCAACATCGGGATTGCTTGCAAAGCCCCAGGAGCCCTTGTACAAAACTCGAATTCCCACCCCGTAGTCGAGATGATCATCCACCCCGAGCACGGCTCCGTTCTTCACGGAAATCGCCTGGGATCTCAAGGTTGTGAAACGGGCGTCAGCGTAATCCGAGCCCAATTCGGTGGCTCTGTGAACCGCTCGATTCAATATTTTTTTGATAAATTCTTGCACAATGACTCCTTGCCTGAATCAGGGAAGCGCGATTGTAGTGAATTTTTGTCTGCTTGTCATTACAGATGCGAAATTCGAATCCATTTTTTTCAATCATAGTGACTAATTCCGCCCGCAAGTCATACATTTTTGATATGATTTGAACTCTTTTTATATTATCTTACCAACTGGAAATATCGATAATTCAAAATGTATGGATATAGGGTTGACGTTTTTTTCAACTGAATCCATAATTAGTATGGAAGAAATTTACTTGTTTGGTACATTGGTTAAAATTTCGGATGTGTAACGAAGGTCATGACATGTATGTGTTGGTAATGAAAGATTGCGAAAGTCTCTACTACGGAAATCTCGCACGCCCTTTTTGCATCTTCAAAAACCTGGATGAAGCCAACCACTTTATCGAGGAAAAGCGATTGGGCAAAATCTGGCACGCTGTTCGCGCCAGCCAGGACTTAGTTAGTCGCTACTTCGGTACAAGCTTCTAGTAGAACCCTCACCCATCGGAGCTCAGGAAATCACCCGACAAGGCATACCAACGTGCACAATCGTACTATAATCTAAGCACTTAGCCTCGAAGGTGTGCAGAATTTAGCCCAAGAGAAACCCCTAAGATCAGCCCCGTTTGCGTCGTGTAATTCTTCCAAAGGAAGTTGCAGCGTTCCCTCCTGTAAAACTCTACACACCCAATCACAGGAATGCTTAGTCTTTAGTCCAGATGAAGCCCTTCAATGCAGTCCAGATTAATTCACGTACTCCGTCCAGGTGAAGCTCCTGCATTCAGTCCAGTTAAGCTCTATGCGCCCAACCCCATCAGTATTCAGTTTAACTGCAACCCCTCCACTCAGTGGTCTGCTGACCAGGGAATTACACAGTTGGAGTACAGTTCAGGAATCCACTCAGTGAAAAGAGAATCCACACGAAAACTCCCTTCACTGAATATAAATCCAGGGTTTCATCAAAATTATGGCTTTTTAGTGACCACCCAAAGCAAACTGAGAGCAAGGAAACCAAAAGCCAGTACAGCGTAACTGAGACTGTTGCGATGATTTGATTTCGCTTTCATACCCTCTTCATTAGCATAAACATACTGCTTGGACCATTTTGTCTGAACAATCTTCAGCTCATGCGTTCCCTTTGGAGACTCAAACTTAAGCAAGTATTCCTTCGTCTGCCCATCTTCAAAATCTGAAAAATTTTGAGGAATCTTTCCGAAAACTACTTTGCCGTCGAGAATAAATTTTCCCGGACTATCTGCATGCAATACGACACCAGGTTGCTTCACAAACTGTGCCAATGATCCCACGAAGGCGGTGTTGTCTCGTGGACCAATCATAGCTGCCATTAACAATCCAATGAGAGCTGCACCGGCAATCATCCCGGAACAGTACAAAACTCCGGCTTCACGTCTCTCTTCAACTCCATCGCCCTTTTTGCGATCGATCCACCATCGAATAGTTCCACCAATCATGATTGGAACAGAAAGACTCATCGGTAGATACAAACCAACAGCGAAAGCCAGAGAGTTAACACCGAGAAGTTCCACCAGCATGGCTACAAAAACTCCCGAAATGACTAATGTCCAGGGAAGACTGTCTCCCATCACTCCATCGACCACAAGTTTCATCAGATTCGCCTGTGGTGCAGGCAAAGCACCAGAGGCAATCTGATCCTTCAACAGGTACATAACCCATCCCATAGTCAAACCTGAAGCAATCACACCAATGAATTCACCCATTTGCTGGTAACGTGGTGTCGCTCCTACCAAAAAACCTGTCTTCAAGTCTTGTGAAGAATCACCGGCAATAGCTGCAGCGATACATACAAAGGCACCGACAGTCAAAACAGCCACTTTTACATTGGGCATATCCTGAAGCCCAAAGAGAATAAACACAAGGCAAGTCAGGATAAGTGTCGCAATGGTCATTCCGGAAACTGGATTGGAACTGGAGCCAAGTAGACCAACAATTCGACTACTGACTGTCACAAAGAAGAAGGAAAAAACTACAATCATCACAGCAGCTGCCAAGCCAGTCAGGAGGGCATTCTGAAAAATCGTCGACTCCAGATAGACTGCAATTGCTACAGAGAGAATCAGGGAGCCACCAATAATTACGGTAAACGGCAGATCTTGCTGCGTTCTCTGAACTTCTTCTTTTTGACCTCCGAGGCCCTTTATACCCTCACTAAAAGACTCCACAATCACCGGCAAAGCTTTGATCAAACTGAAAATACCTGCAAAAGCAACCCCACCAGCACCAATGTAGCGAACGTATTTCGACCAGATTGCCCAAGGCCCCATTTGATTCAGAGCGGTAGCAGTTTCCGGATAGACCGCAGTACCGATATGCGCACCAAACATGGTAATGAGTGGAATCATAACGAACCAGCCAAGAAGACCCCCGGCCAGCATGATGGCACTAATTCGTGGCCCAATAATGTAACCAACACCCAGTAACTCTGGAGTAATCTCAGCGGCAAGGAGCCCACCCTTGAACTTGGGAAAAATTGACTCCATGTGAAACTCGGGTTCTTTAGTCCAAAGAGCGAAAGCTTCCTTGTTCATCAAGAATTGATAAAGTCCTCCTAGACCCATTCCGGCAAAGAGCATCTTCGCCTTGGATGCCTCCCCTTGCCCGGCGACAAGAACTTCAGCACAGGCTGTTCCTTCTGGATAGGGCAACTTTCCATGCTCCCGAACGATCAAAAACCTTCGCAAAGGAATCATGAAAACCACTCCAAGCATTCCCCCCAAAATAGAAATGAGGACAATCTCGGCTTGACCGGGACTCATTTCCCACAAGAAGAAAGCAGGAATAGTAAAGATGACACCTGCCGCAAGTGACTCCCCTGCTGAACCAATGGTCTGAACCATATTGGTTTCAAGAATGGTCCCCTTACCAAGAATCTTAAAGATTGCTACAGCCATTACAGCAGCTGGAATAGAAGCTGATACCGTTAATCCAACCTGCAAGCCAAGATAAGCATTGGCAGCGCCGAAAACGGCACCGATCAAGGCACCTATAACAATGGACTTCAAAGTAAATTCAGCAATATTCTCACTGGAACTTACATAGGGTGGATACTCATTGCCGTCCAGTACTTCATAGGCTAATGGGGACAATCCGTCTTTTTTCTCACTCATGATTTCTCCTGCGATACAGCACGAATCCCAGAGTTCTGTTTATAAACATGGGAAATCCTGTGCTTTTCAAGGGCAAGCTATTCTAACGGCTATACCGGTCTTGTCAATCGATGGATTTTCGTTGAAGTCAGGACCCTCCCTCATTACAATGTCTCTTTACGATCAGAGAGAGGTTTATGAAAGCAAAGAATAGTATTGAATCATTGGCTCTGGATTCCAAAACCGTTTTTGTCAGAGCGGATTTGAATGTCCCCGTAAAAGAGGGTGTTATCACTGATGAAACCAGAATCCAGGCGAGTCTGGCTACGGTAGAGCATCTTCTGGATCGTAATTGTACAGTCGTGTTGTCCTCTCATCTTGGTAGACCTAAAGGAGAGGCTAAGGCCGAGTTCTCAATGGAGCCCGTAGCCAATCGACTCAAGGAACTCATTAGTGCGCCAGTTTATTTTTGCAGCGACTGTGTAGGAGAAGCTGCCACTAAGATGGTCAAAGAGCATCAGGGAGAAAAATGCGTGATTCTTCTTGAGAACCTTCGATTCCACAAGGAAGAAGAGAAAAATGATCCTGACTTCTCAGCCCAATTGGCGAGTCTGGCGGACTTTTATATTAATGACGCCTTTGGGACGGCTCACCGAGCCCACGCAAGCACCCATGGAATTACCAAACATCTTCCCAGCGCTCCCGGCTTTCTTCTGCAAAAGGAGATTGATTATCTGGGAAGTATCTTTACAAGTCCCAAGCGCCCTCTGATTACAATTCTGGGAGGTAGCAAGGTTTCAACCAAGCTCTCTGTTTTGAAGAGCCTTTTGAAGGCCAGCGACAAAGTTCTGCTTGGTGGTGGAATGGTCTTTACCTTCTACAAAGCTCAAGGCTTGGGAATAGGAAACTCTCTTTGTGAAGAGGATTTTGTTGAAGAGGCTAAAGCCATCCTGGAAGAGTATTCAGACAAACTATTGCTCCCTTCGGACGTTCGAGTGACCAGCAAGATTGAAGCTGGCGCCGGTAGTGAAGTGGTCTCCTGTCAATCTATCCCCGATGGTCAAATGGGAGTAGACATCGGACCTGCAACGGAGGCTGCCTACAGCGAAGTCCTTAAGGATGCCGCTACAGTCTTGTGGAACGGACCCATGGGGATTTTTGAGATCGAGGATTTTGCCCACGGAACCAAGAGTATTTGTGTCGCATTGGCAAAACTTGATACCCAAACCATCGTTGGTGGTGGAGACAGTGTTGCAGCAGTCAATCAAATGGGATACCAGGATTCCATGAGCCACATTTCTACAGGTGGTGGAGCCTCTCTCGAGTTTCTGGAGGGAAAAGAGCTTCCCGGGGTCGCTGCGCTACTGTAAGCATCCTCAACTTCAGATCAGCAGAAGGAAAAGCCTTTTGATGCAGACAGAAAAGCCCTTTGCATCAACAGGACTTACTCCTCTGATCATCAAAGTTTCAAATGAATCCAGACAGGGAAACCTTCTGTTGGCTGACTTTTCTCGAAGTTCGTTTAACTGAAAAGTTGATGCTGACGGAAATTCCCGGAGTGCACCGCACTCAAAAAGTTGACTTGCTTAACAAAACACCCCGGTTCTCCTTTTACTTTAGAAGCTGATGGTAGCGAATGTCCCCTGTGCTCCTCTCACTTGAAAAACTTATGCGCCCTAATTCCCTCTGATTGCTTTGCACTAAACAGTCCTCTGTTTTCAAAACAGAGTCAGGACATTTCCCAGCCTGGTGAGAATTCTATTTTACTACGAAAAAAACTCCAGCAATTGTCGCAGTACAGCAGGTCACCAGCATTCCCCCGAACATTGCACTCAAGCCCAGTTTAGCCAGATCAGATCTTCGTTCGGGCGCAATACCACCAATACCACCAATCTGGATACCGATACTGGCGAAGTTGGCAAAACCACAAAGAGCATAAGAACAAATCAGTTGAGAATAAGCACTGATCTCCCCTTTGGCTACCAAACTGGAGAGTTCGGTGTATGCCAGAAGTTCTGTCAAAACCACTTTCTTTCCAAGCAACTGTCCTACCAGTACCAATTCATGATTTGGCGCACCCATCAACCAGGCAAAGGGCAGGAAAAGGTAACCCAATAATTGAGTAAAGGAGGTTGGGTATCCAATCAGACCTGTCAAAAACAGCATAGCGCTGTCAAACATAGCTACCATGGCAACAAAAGCAATCAGCATAGCAACGATATTAATCAGGAGCTGCATACCTTCTGTAGCACCTCTTGAGGCGGCCTCAATGAAGTTGGAGTCCAGAGTTTCAACCTCCATTTTCACTTCGCCCATGGTGTTGGACTCTTCGGTCTCGGGATAGAGAATTTTAGAGATCACCAGTGCTCCAGGAGCAGCCATACAACTCGCAGTGACCAAATGACCTGCGATACCAGGAATATCCTGCAGGATTCCAGCGTACAGCGCTAACACACCACCAGCCACGGTACCAAATCCCCCGACCATTACTGCATGAAGCTCTGAGCGTGTCATTGTCCCTACAAAAGGCTTGATTAACAAAGGTGCTTCCGTTTGACCTACAAAAATATTGGCAGAGCAGGACATGGACTCAGAACCACTGGTGCCCATGATTTTTTGCATTACTTTCGCGATAACCTTGATGATCGGCTGCATTACGCCAAAGTGATAAAGCAATGTCATGATAGAAGAGAAAAAGATCACTGTCGGGAGAACCCAAAAGGCAAAGTTCAGATTTGCTGGCTCTACTGCATTGGTGGCAAAGCTCTTGAGAACAAAAGCAGCTCCATCCTTTTGTGCAAATGCAAGCAGCGCGGTAATGAAGTCATTGATGGGCGAAAAGACCTTGTCCTGAACAACATCAGTAATAACTACGCGAGCAATAATAAACTGCAAAAGCAAACCGGCTCCCACAGTCTTCCAATTAATTGCCTTCTTGTTAGCGCTAAATACCCAGGCAACAAAAATGAAACCAGCCAGTCCGAAAAGATTAAATGCGTTAAAGCCCATAACTACTCCTATTTGCAGTCCCGATGATGGCTTGCCAGGAAGACATCCGGTAATTCGCCCAAACTACGGCTTAAATATTCGACTGTGGCAACACTACGATGTTGCCCACCTGTACAACCTATTGCTATGTGCAGTGACTTCCGCCCTTCCTGTAAGTAGGCTGGCACCATGTCTTTCAAAAAACTCTCAATCTTTTCCAAATATCCTAAAGACTGGGGATTGGAGAAAATGAAATCCTTCACCTCTTGATCCATGCCGGACTTTTCCTTCAGACCCTCTTTGTAGAAAGGGTTATCCATGAAGCGCACATCAAGGACCAAGTCAGCATCCTTTGGAATTCCATGCTTGAATCCAAAGGAATAGAGAGAAATGACCAGCTTGGTATCCGACTCATCCGTCTGTAGCAACTGGATTACTTTTTGACTAAGTTCTCTGGTTTTCATTTCAGTGGTATCAATAACCACTTCTGCATTGGCATGCAACTCAGTCAGTAACTTCCTTTCCTTTTGAATAGCTTCCAGTAAATTACCCTTGTAGAGGGGATGACGGCGCCGAGTCTCCTTAAAGCGACGAACGAGCACCTGATCTTCGCAATTTAGAAAGATCATTCTGTAGGGAATCTGGTGAATGGAAAGTATTTTGAGGGAGTCTGTAATATTGTTGAAGTGAGTCCCTGAGCGAAGGTCTACAGCCAATGCAACCTTCTGTCTGGCCTCATTGCTTTGAGCCGCTTCTACAAGTAGTTCAAAAAACTTGTCAAACAGCCCCGCAGGTAAATTGTCTACGCAGTAGAAGCCGGAGTCTTCCAGGACGTTCAGAACCGTACTCTTGCCAGCTCCTGACATTCCGGTCACTAGATAAAAAGTACGGGTTTCATTCATCGGTGCAAGTCTATCAGAAGGCCTTTTATATTAGCAACGGACGCAGCCAGGTCTATATTTTGTTTTTCCTGACCCATAACAATTTGAGTCATCTCAACCAACTCCTCGTTGATCTTGCGACTGATATGCATTTCTTTGGCCCTGCCGGAAATATTTCCGCCAACCAGTGAAATCTCGGTAAACGCGTTCTTCTGAAAATCTTCAAGGATTGCCTTTACTCTGCCAGTATAGTCTTGAAGCGCTTTCATAGACTTGCTTAAGGCTAACTCCCGGCCAAGATCGTCAAGCTCTTTGAGTATCTGGGCTAACTCCTGCTCTTTACTTGCAGTGACAGGCTCTACTTTTTGTGATTCCGTGTTGGTGGTACCAAAGACCCTCTCAAAGAGACCCAGGCCTTCCGACTTCTTTCGTTTGGCTTTGTCCCTTTTCTTTTTACCATCGCCCACCGATGCAGGTCGCTTGGAATCGATCTTCATTGAAAGTCCGTAGATATCTCAAGGACTCTCTTGAGGATGTCCTGATGAACTTCATCCATGCTTCGGCTTCCATCAACCAGGAAATACCGTCCACCTTCAAGGGCCAGCTGTTCAAACCCTTCTCGGACTCTGGTATGAAACTCCATTCCCGCACTTTCAATTCGATCAAGACCCGCCTTTTGCGCAGCACGTTTGAGCCCCGTTTCGGGGTCAATATCGAAAACAATCGTCAAGTCCGGATATCTTCCGCAGATAGCGAATTGGTTCATCATCTGTATAGATTTTAAGGGAAGCCCGCGACCATATCCCTGATAAGCAACGGTAGAATCGATAAATCGATCACAAAGAACAATCATTCCCTGACGAAGGTGGGGCAGAATCAACTTTTGAACATGCTCTACTCTGGCAGCAAGCATCAACAACAGTTCCGCTTCATCACAAATATTCTCAAATTCACCACCCAAAAGGATTTCGCGGATTCTCTGACTCAGCTTTGAGCCCCCTCCGGGTTCATGAGTCGTAATTACACTCAAACCTTCCTTCTCGAGATACTCCTTGAGAAGTTTGATCTGTGTTGTTTTTCCAGCCCCTTCAGGTCCTTCAAAAGTAATCAACTTTCCCGACATCAGAGAATCTTTTCCATTCGTGAGAGAACCCTTTGAAAATCTGAAACACCCAGGGGATTTTCCAGAGCTTTCAGATAGTATTGGTACGCTCTCTTCAAATCCTTGCGTTCAAAATAGTAGTCCGCCAGCAGCATGTTTCCTTCTTCCAATGAAGGGTTTTGAACCATGGCTCTTAGAGAATGCCATTGAACAAGTTCAAGGTCCTGATTGTGTCTCAGGCAAACGTTGGCCATACACAGAGCCAAATCCTCGCTCTCTCCCGAGTTGGAGATCTCCCGATCGAGATAGGCCCTCTTCTTTGAATAGGCTCCCTTGGCTTCACGAGCTGAAAGCTCACTACCCAGGTCGATGACATTTAGCAGGTACTGATGAAGTTTTCCATCAAGTTCTCCGGACTCTCTACGAGCCTTTTGCATAGTCTGGGACACCTTGAGGTAAAGATCCTTGCTCACTTGAGAACTCGCAAACTGCTCCAGGGCTACACCCAGGTCAAAAAGTGCCAAGCCCTTGTTTGAGTCTTGAACTTTGGATTGTAAATACTGCAGGTACTGCTTTCTATGCAATGGATCAGCCTTTCGAGCCTTCCATTCTCCCGAAGCGTGCTCTTGAAGTAAAAACCGGATTTTAAGATCAGACTCGTCGATTTCCAAAAATTCTCTGGCTCGTTCTACACCCAGACTATGCTCTTCCAGACGAAACAGCTCTTTGAGATACAAATGTCGCACAAAGGCCCTGCCATCGCATTTGACCCATCTCTCCAAAATATCAATCAAGTCCTTGTGACCAAAGTCCATCAAATTGACGAGATACAAACCCTCACAAGCCAGTGGGTGGTAATTGAGAACTGACTTCTTCTTCAGGAGAGTATGAAAAAGTTCTCGTGCGCGGTAGGCCCATTGATCAGAATCGAGAAGATGTGAGCCAAGAAACAAATAGGCAAATGCAGCTTTCAGGCGTCCGAAGTCAGAACTCTTGGATTGGGCCTCATATTCGAGCAGGCGCTCCTCAAAATAGGGCAAGGACAGAGTTCTCTGAGCAAGCAAATGCCTCTCAATTCGAATCGTCTGCAATTGAACAGATTCATCGGTAACATCCTTTTGAAAAAGTGCTTCTGCCAGCTCCAGGGACTTTTCAAAGTCGTTGAATAAATAACTCAAGTGAAGTAATTGGCGCTGATATCTGGTCTGCACATCCTTGCTTGACTGTGCAATACACTTCTCAAAACCTTCTCGTGCTTCTGGATACATGTTTTCCAAAGCCGCCAGGCTTGCCCATTTTTCGTTCCAGTCGAGATTGTCGGGGATTTGCTTGACCAACTCCCGAAAGTCTTTCAAAGCCAGACGAGTATCACCCTTCTCAAGCAATACAGCTGCTTTTTTGTAGAGCTTGTAGGAAGAGCGATAGCGCTTGTCCTTATCAATCAGATTTTGAACATAATCCTGATAGTTCCTTCCGGGATATTCCTGATCAAGTTTGCGAAACCACTGAAGGGCCAGAGCATGTTTCCCCAGTGAGATCAAAACTTCTCCTTTGAGAGTTTTCCAGTTCTCCTTCACCTCGGTACTCAAATCCAATGCGGCTTCGATATGCTTGAGAGCCTCGGAAGCTTTGTCTTCCTGGTAGAGAGAAGCCAATCGGTAATGCAAATCAGATTCTTTGGGAAAATAGTCAAAGCCTTTTCGCAAGTGTTTCTCCAGGAAAGGGTACTGTTCCTGGCTTGCATAAAAATCAGCCCATTCACTGTAGACTGTATAGTTTGATTCTACCTCAAAGAGCTTCTTGTAATACCTGTGAACTTCCTCTGAGAGGCCCAGGCGCTGATTCAAATAAATCAGCTTCCTGAAAATATAGGCATCCTCCCGATATTCATTGAGATATTCTTGAAGCAACTGTGTCGCCTGATCGTATTTGGATTCTCCGATCAGACAATCCACTTCTACAAGAAGCTTTCTCCTGGCGTAATCCCCTTTTGCCTGAAAACCCTGCAACACCTGACGGGCTTGTGGAAAAAGCTCTTCTTTGGCATAGACCTCGGCAAGTTCAATTCGCATTTGTGATGAGTTGGGATTCAGACGATAAGCATTCCTCAGATTCTCGATTGAGCGAGTAATCATTCCAGTGCTACGGTAGGCTTTTGAAAGAAGAGTATAGGTTTTTTCATCGGGACTGCCAGCCAACTTTGAGCGTTCAAGGATCGTAATCGCCTGTCCGATTTTGCCGCGCTCCATCAGGAGTTCACCGTATTCTCTCAGGGCAATTTTGTGTATGGGATTGATCTTGAGAGTTCTCTCGTAGAAATCAAAGGCGCGATGGACATCTTTTTCTCCCGCATACAGGCGAGCTATCTCCAATGTGATGGAGTCTTCCCTCGGATGGCGAAGCCAAAGCAGTCTTAACTCATCAATCGCCAGCCCAACATTTCCCTCAGCAAGGTAGAGACGGGCCAACTGCTTCCCAATTTCCTTGTTTTGAGGTTTAAGACTTCTCTTGAGAATGAGGCTGTCGATTTGTGCGTCCACCACCTTGCTCGTTTGTGCAGACTTTGCGGTCTTTGACTCTCGATTCAACTCCAGTGACTGAAGCTCCTGATGTTCCATGTACACCCACTATTCTTACAATAAATTCAAAAATAATAGAATTTTTGTTTGATTCTAACGGATGAGAATAGGGAAAACAAGCTTGAGTATTGCCTTAAAGAACAGAATTTCTATTCGCCAGATTTAGCGATTTCATGCTTCAGAAACTTTCTTCACCATCTTCGCTTTCTCGGGATTTGGCATAGGTCTCGTAGACACCGGGAAGCACCTCCAGAATATGATAAGTATTTAAGGGCTCTGCAATACCCTTAACCTCAATCGGATCCATCTTCACAAATTTAACAATATCTTTGACCCCTTCAAAGGTGGTCTCGTTTAAAAGCAATCCATTTTTAGGTGCTTTGGACTCTACCCTGGCGGCAGTATTTACGGGGTCTCCGTAGACATCATTCTCTTTGAGGAAGACCTTTCCGGTATTCAGGCCAATCCTGGTATGCAAATGCTCAGCTTCAGCTCGCTGGGAATTGTAAATCTTGAGTTCCGACTGAATTTTCAAGGAGGCCAGAACAGCTTCAGCAGGTGTATCGTAGGTATACATAAAACAATCGCCGATCTTCTTGATCAATGTCCCCTGGAATTCCTCACCAATTGGGACAATAATCTGTGAAAAATCCTCAAGCATCATCATAATCTCACTAATATCGCTGGTATTGGATTTCTTGGTATAACCGGCAATATCGATGAAAAAGATCGTCACTTCTTTCATATTCTTTTCAAGTTCGAAACGGGCCTTGTTATCCAATCGCTTACTTCGAATCTGGGAGAAGACTTGCTGCAGTCTTTCTGATTCCTCTTCAGCAAGGTCTGAAGAATCCTCTTCCGCTTCCTCATACTCGGGAAGTCTCTCTCCAGTAATCTGAAAGACTATCTCCCCGCTAAGAGCTTTTTGAGACACATTAATAGTCTCTTCGTTAAAGTAGTTCAGTATCTGTTGATGAACTCTGAAGTCTTCCTTTCCCATCCCCTTGAAAACCAGCCTCCAGGCCTTTTCCATCTTACCTTCTCGTAGGTACTGGATCCCTTTGGCAACAATCGCCTCATCAGCTGAGTCCAGAGCCTGAAGAATCATGATTCGACCTTGATCTTCACCAAGAGAAAGCAACAGAAATCCTAGATCTGCTGTGAAGGCATCGTTTTCATCCTTGATGGCACCAAAGGCTAAATCTGCAAGGACATTACGGGCATCTTTCGATTCCGTTCTTAAAACTCCTCGCATGGCTTCCAGCAGATGATCCACATCAGTGGCCTCGAGAATATAGTTCTTCTTGCGAAGTTCAACATTCAAGTTTTCAATAGTTGAAGTAACACCGCTCCTGAGTAAAATTTTCTGAATTTGATTGTGAGCACTTCGATCAATCTCACCAAAGGAGCCTTGGCGCATCTGATACAAAATCCGAACCCATTCCTTGTCTTCAAGCATCTCACAGGAATCAAGCAAGGCTAAACTGGCCTGAACCTGCTTTGGATTAAGGCGCCTGGGCAATAAAAAATTACTCTTTAGAAAAGTTAAATCGTCAGTCGTATATTCCGGAACTTTGGAATAGACATCCCTCAGCTGGTTTTTTTTATCCTGGATGAACTCCTGAAAAACAAAAGAAAGAGAGGAGGAATCCCCAGACCGAACCAGACTACGCAGAATTGACTTGCGGAGTCTTTCGCTTCCTGCGGCCCCTTTAAGCATAGTGTAAATTGGTATCAAAGTCTTACCAGAGTTCTTCTTGAGAGCCTGTGGACTGACTTCTACCAGAAATCTGGCACTCTCCAGCAGGGAGTCCATTGAATCCTCTAGATTCAGCCTCCCACACTCAATAGCAAGGGACAATCGAACTCTTAAATCAGTACTCAACAGGAGCTTCACTACCGAATCCAAAAGCGCTTTTTGTCTGGCATTGTAAGAAGGTTTGAGCTTCTTCAATACAGAAAGGATCAAATTTCTGCGCATCTCATCCGGTGGATTTCCCTTGAGATACTGAGTCATCGTCTGCACCAGATTGGTATTACCAAGAGACTCCATAAATTCAAGAAAGTCAGCCTTGGGGTTTTCCCCAACCTTGCAACAACTGTTCTTCAGTTTCTCTTCGAGAGATTTCTGGATTCTGTAGAGCATTTTTTCTACAACAGAACCCAAAGTTTTTCGATGATTCGGGTCGCGCAGAACAAGCTCAAGTTTACTCTTCATCAAGCGGCGCTTGGACTCCAGAACACTGGTATCCTTGGAATCGGTGACCAGCAAGGCATTGATAGCATTCACAAAAAAGGGAATACTCAACTCCCCTACCCGATCAATAACTTCAATGGCGAACTTGACCTCTTGCGGAGAATCACTGCGGCAGAAACCAACGAGGCGATCACAGTTTTGCTGAAAAAGTAACTGGGTACTGCCATCTTCACTATAAGTGTAGAAAATAGCCTCCTGCAAGGCGAGAGCCACATCATCAGTTTTAACTTTTAACTTTCTGTACGCTCCAACAAAATCCTTGAAAGAATCGCTGTCCTGAACTCCCTGAAATGACTTGAGTATCTGAATAGCAAAGGGTCGATCCTTGTCCACCGCAGCAAAATCCTGCCATATATTGCGCAAATGTGCGTAATCTTTGGCAAGAGCCAAACCTTGTATTGCGTATCTTCGAACCTCGGTATTGAGTTCTTCAAACCCGCAGCGCGTCCTTAAGAGGTCCAAAAGCTCTGGCTTGACGCTGCTCATTCCCCCAAGAGCCACCAAAACCCTGGGTCTGAGAAAATCGCTGACTTCCGAATGGCATAAACCCTCAAGAAAGTCTGCAAAATCGGGATGAGGGCAATTTTTCATGAACTCGAGGACTTTTCCACGGATGTCCTCTTTTGAGTTTTTGTACAAACTCTGTAGTTGGGGAAAAACATCACTTTCTCCCAATTTTTCCAGAGTCTTCAAAGCAGAAATAACCACAGCGGTGCTGCTGTGAAAAAGGTCCCTTTTGACATATTCGGACAGGGGTAACCCTCTTTGCTCAATGAGCTTGTGCAAAGTGATTATCGACCGCTGATTCAAACGGGTTTCCACTACTATCCTTCTCCAGGGGTTTTCTCGAAAATACGAGAAATGTTGCTCCCACACCACACTCTTCGGAATCTTATGATACCTGCTTCTGCAAGACTAGTACAGTCCTCTCTCATTTGCGCGAAGATGAATTTGAATCAATCAAAAATTTCAATGGAACTACCCCTGTTCAGGTGCCTGAGAGACTCGAATCGAGTATAATGAGGCCATGGAAGAATTGTTGTTAGTCTTCGCCCTCTGCCTCATTGGTGGTTCGGCCTATTTCTTGTACTATTATCCAATCGTTACTGTTCTCTGTCTGGCAGGAGTGCTGGGAGGAGCCTGG
>Ga0255770_10000558_pt1 | contig 34680 bp, 30 predicted proteins | sample 071ome_22_FD_179968 | JGI IMG/M metagenome (GOLD analysis project Ga0255770, IMG submission 179968) | Coastal salt marsh microbial communities from the Groves Creek Marsh, Skidaway Island, Georgia - 071404AT metaG (version 2) | ecosystem: Environmental > Aquatic > Marine > Intertidal zone >...
ATAATTGTATTCTACAATTTCTCTTTTACCTTCATGTTATGTTTTATGACTTTTGGGTAGTTTAAAAAGTTTTAATTTGTTACTAATGAGCGCTTCCCTTACAAGGAAGAAGTCACAGGTTCAAATCATCAAGCCAGTAAGCTTAGTAGCTATAATTTATACATGGCTCATAAAGATAATACTTTTTCTACTGGTCAGATAAAAAAAATTTCAGAGTGCCATAGTTCACTTGGTAAAAACAACCAACTAGCTGCACCAAAATTACAACGATGGAAAGACCTCAATCAAGCAATTATCGATTGGATGAACAATGATGCAATTGAAGAAACTTCAATTGCGATTGCAGAAAAAAATAATTTTCAGTTCTACGATGAAATACAAAAAAACATTCTTATAAATCTTTTTACAAAATTTAGAGAGCTTTATCCAAAAACAAATGTTGAATTTGATTTTAGTTATATAACTAAAGAGTCAACTCAAGAAATTAATGAAGAGGAGTACGCTATTACTTCGCATTTTACCTACACCTATAATGATGGAATTAGCACTGAGTTTGTTAAATTGAAAACAGCACACGATCCCGATCCAGCTTTAATCGATCGGGCCATAATTACAAAGTTTAAACAAGAAAATGAAAGTTATATAACAGCTGCTTTAGAAAAAAATGAACTTCAGGATATAGAATTAATTGATAATCCTGATGAGATTATTGAACAACATTTTGAAATATTAAATAACTATTTAAATAACAGACAAAAAAGAAACCCAGGAGATCAATGCACAGTATGTAATATGTCATCACGATGCGGTCAATTTCCACTTATTAATGCTGAGAAAATTACAAATAGAGTTCGCGAAGTAAAAATTTCTAAAACCAATTTAGTTAAGTTAAATAATTGTGAGAGAAGAGCTGCGTGGAATGTACAATATGGACTTCCTAGGGAAGATTATGTAGAGTTTGAGACGGAATCGACAGCTACAAAGTTTCATACTTATACACAAAAGATGTTAGTTAATAATTCTAATTTTTTGGACACAAACAATATTGATTCATTCAACAATTTAACAAATGATGAAGAAGTGCTAACAAGAGAAAATTTGTTCAAGAAATATTCAGAACTTGTTTCACAATTAAAGGAGTATAAAAACTTAAATATTACGGACTCAGAATATCAATTAGGTTTTACATGTATTGTTGATGGACTCAGTACAAAAGATGGTGAAGTAATTGATAAAAAAGTTGCAACTATTTATATGGGAAAAGCTGATCTTGTTGGAAGAGCAGACGGTATACCAATTGTTATAGAGCTTAAAACACGTCCAGAAATTCCTGAAGATCTTTTAGAAGCTCAACTATATGCATTAGGTGCATCTCTAATTCTAAAAACTGATGAGGTTATTGTTTTACATATTTATTCACTTAATGATCAAACATTTAATAAAGAAAGGCGATTTGAATTAAGCGAGTTGGAATCAGTAAAAAAGAAATTTATTGAAATTTCAAAAAAGCCTGCATCGTGGTTACCATTTGATGCCATGTCAGCTAAATATACTCTAGGTGATTGGTGTCAATTTTGTGAATTTAAAATTACTTGTTCAGAGTATCGATAATCTCTTGATTACACTGAATTAAATATATAATTATCAACATGGACCTTTCAAAAACACATATTGAACTTGTTGAAAATGTTTATCAAATGCTTGAGAATAACATTGCTGAATTAAGAAAAAGAAAAATGGATTCATTGACTCTCGCAGAAAAAATATTATATGGGCACTCAAAAAACATTAATGAAGTTTCACTTGAAAGAGGTCTAGAGTTTGGTGATTTTTTACCTGATAGAGTTGCTATGCAGGATGCAACAGCACAAATGGCTTTATTGCAATTTATGCAAGCTGATCTACCTGAAACTGCTGTGCCAACCACGGTTCATTGTGACCATCTAATTCAAGCTTATGAAGGTGCAAATAGTGATTTAAAAGTTGCAAACAAAACACATAAAGAAGTGTTTGATTTTTTAAGAACTGCATCACAAAAATATAACATTGGATTTTGGGGTCCAGGAGCTGGGATAATTCACCAAGTTGTTCTTGAGCAATACGCATTTCCTGGAGGAATGATGATAGGTACAGATAGTCATACTCCAAATGCTGGAGGAATAGGGATGGTTGCTATTGGTGTTGGAGGAGCTGATGCTGTAGATGTGATGGCAAGTATGCCTTTCAATACAAAAATTCCTAAGTTAATCGGGGTTAAATTAACTGGTACTTTAAATGGTTGGACTTCTCCAAAGGATATTATTTTAAAGGTTGCAGAGATTTTGACAGTAAAAGGCGGCACTAATGCAATTGTTGAATATTTTGGAGAGGGTACTGAATCAATTTCTACGACTGGTAAAGCAACTATCACCAACATGGGTGCTGAAATTGGTGCTACATGTTCAATTTTTCCTTTTGATAAAAAAGGTATCGAGTATTTAAAAGCTACTGCAAGAAATGATATTGCAGAATTAGCAGAAAAAAATATGCATTTGCTAACTGCTGATAAAGAAGTGTTTGAAAATCCAGAAAAGTATTTTGATCAGGTTATAGAGATTAATCTAAATGAACTTGTTCCACATATAGTTGGACCACATACCCCAGACTTAGCACGTCCTATAACTCAATTAAAACAAGATGCACTGGAAAATAACTATCCTGTAAAAATTTCTAACGCCTTAATTGGGTCTTGTACAAATTCCTCCTATGAGGATATAGGTAGAGCAGCATTTATTGCTAGAGAAGCAGCAAAAAAAGGACTTAAGTCAAAAGTTCCTTTGATGGTTACTCCAGGATCAGAAGTCACAAGAGCAACAATTGAAAGAGATGGTTATTTAAAAGATTTAGAGGCTATTGGTGCAACAGTGTTAGCCAATGCTTGTGGTCCTTGCATAGGTCAGTGGAAGAGAGATGATATTTCTGATGGAGAAAGAAACACAATAGTTTCATCTTATAATCGAAATTTTCCAGCTAGAAATGATGGTAACAAAGAAACCCTTTCATTCATAGGATCGCCAGAGTCAGTTATTGGATTAGCTTTAGGTGGTACATTAGAATTTGATTTCTTAAATGATTCTTTAATTAATGAAGCAGGGGAGGAAGTAAAACTTACACCTCCGATTGCTGAAGAATTACCTTCAGAAGGTTTCTCGAGCACCCTTGAAGGTTTTATTCAACCAAGTGATGACAATGATGTTGAAGTTATAATTGATCCAAATTCTGAAAGACTCCAAGCATTAACCCCATTTGCTGCTTTTGATTCGAATAATTACTTAGGTATGACTGTGATTATGAAAGCTGTTGGGAAGTGCACAACAGATCATATTTCACCTGCTGGTAAATGGTTAAAATTTAGAGGTCATCTAGAAAATATTTCTCAAAATTTATTTATTGGAGTAAATAATGCTTTTACTGAAGAATCTGGAACAGGTATAAATACTTTGAATAATGAAGTAATGACATTGCCTGAACTAGCTAAAACTTATCATGAAAACTCAATTAATTGGATAGCTATTGGTGATGAAAACTATGGAGAGGGATCTTCTAGAGAGCATGCTGCAATGGAACCAAGGTTTAGAGGATGCAAGGTTGTTTTAGTAAAAAGTTTTGCAAGAATACATGAAGCTAATCTAAAAAAGCAAGGTATATTGCCATTAACTTTTTCAGATAAAAGTGATTATGAAAAAATTGAACAAAATGACAAAGTAACTATTACTGATCTAGAAAAATTAAGCCCAGGTAGTACAGTTATTGTGACACTCCAAAAAGTAGATGGTTCCACAATAAATATTGCAACTAAGCACTCTCTTTCAGAAGAGCAAATTAAATGGTTTGAAAACGGTTCTGCTTTAAATTATATCAAAGCAAATTAATGGATAAATTATCGGAAAAAATACAAAGTCTAAGAAACGAATATAGTGATTCAGATTTACATATTGAACATTTAAATATAAATCCTATACAACAATTTACAAACTGGCTAGATGAAGCAATAGAGACTAAAATTTATGAGCCAAATGCTATGGTTTTGGCTACTTCTGTAGATGGGCAACCAAGATCGCGCTATGTATTGTTTAAAAATATAATTGGAGATAAAATCATTTTTCATACCCATTATGAGAGTCCAAAAGCCCAAGAAATCTATTTAAACCCAAATGTTTCTGGAATTTTCTATTGGCCAGAAATCCATAGACAAGTTAGATTTCAAGGTCAAGCTAAAAAAGCAGATAAGAATATTTCTGATGAATATTTTTCTACAAGACCAAGAGGAGGTCAATTAAGTGCATGGGCTTCCAATCAAAGTAAAGTAATTCAAAATAGAGAAGTAGTGACTAATAGGATTGATGCATTAGATAAAAAGTTTAAAGATTCAAATGTTCCAAGACCTGAATTTTGGGGAGGGTTTGAAATCAATGTAAATTATTGGGAGTTTTGGCAAGGTAGAAAAAACAGGACTCATGATAGATTTTGTTATACTCAAAACTCTAAAGGTTGGAAAATAGAAAGGTTATCACCGTGATTCGAAATATTAAAGTAACAAAGAATTTTGTCAGCTCAGTTGAAAACTCTGTTTTATATGAATCAGGAAACACGAAAGTTTTAGTAACAGTATCCATTTCCGATAGATTGCCAGATTGGTTGAATAATTCAGATAAAGGCTGGATTACAGCTGAGTACAATATGTTACCTGGGTCTTCAGATAAAAGAGTTTCTAGAAAATCATATGAAAGCGGGAGATCAAAAGAAATTTCAAGATTAATTGGTAGGTCTTTAAGGGCAGTTTGTAATTTATACGTTCTCAATGGGTACTCGGTGACTGTTGACTGTGATGTCCTTGAGGCTGATGGTGGCACAAGAACTGCTTCAATAAATGGTGCATGGATAGCTCTAAATGATACTTTCAATAAAATGATTAAGGAAAAAAAGTTAATACAAAACCCAATCCAAAGTAAAGTAGGAGCTATTTCAGTTGGGATTGTTGATGGTGAAATAGTTGCTGATTTAGATTATCAAAAAGATTCCAGTGCTGAAGTTGACTTAAATCTTGTTTTAGATGAAAACTTTAATATTTTGGAAATTCAAGGAAATGCTGAAGGTAAGCCATTCTCGAAAGAAAATTTAGACGATTTATATAATTTAGCAAGAGATTGTGTTGAAGAGATATTTAAAATACAACAATAAAAATGAGAATCCTTTTTGCTAGCCAGAATAAATCTAAAAAAGATGAAATTTCTAAAATCTTTGAACGATTTTCTGATAAGTATTCTATATATATAGATGACAAAAATATAGAAGTTGATGAGGATCAAGAAACTATTGAAAAAAATGCTATTAAGAAAGCAATAGAGTATTATAAATTTTTTAAAACACCTGTAATATCAGACGATTCTGGTCTATTTGTAGATTCACTTGATGGTATGCCAGGAGTTTTTTCAGCTCGGTTTGCAGGAGAAAATGCAACAGATGAGGAAAATATAAAAAAACTTCTCAAATTAATGCAAAATCGTGCAAATAAAATAGCTAAGTTTCAAACGGTTTTATGTTTTTATAATGGAAGTGAGCTCATAACAACTTTTGGGGAATTACATGGATCAATTATATTAAAGCCAAGAGGGGATAATGGATTTGGTTACGACCCAATTTTTGAGGTTAACGGTAAAACTTTAGCAGAACTAACGACTGAGGAAAAATCAAAAATAAGTCACAGAAATGAAGCATCAATTAATATGGTGAAAAAACTTGATGAAATATAAATCTCTCTTTAAATTTTTATTAGTCTTTTTAATTTTTTCAGCTTGCGAAGTTAAATGGGATATGAAAATCAAATTTAATGATGATTTTTCAGGAAACTATTCAATTGTAGTTTTAATAGATCAAGAAGCTCAAATTTATGCTCTTGAGACTGGCCAATCATCAATTGGAGGATTAGATTCAATCTTATCAAATTTGCCAGAAGGTTTCGGTTCAAGTATTTATCAAGAAGGAGACTATTTAGGAATTTTAGTTCGTAATACTTTTGACACTACAGATGAATTAATGCTTCAGCTGGAACAACTAAAATCTGAAGAAAATACTGCTTTATTACTCCTACCAATAAAAGAAATAAATTTTTTAGAAAGTGACAAAGAATTTATAATTAGTGGAAAATTTGCTGAAATTTTTGTTACAGATGAAGAAAACTTAGAAGGATTTAAAAATATATTTGATGGTACTTTTACACTCCAAGTACCAGGTAAAATAATTGAGCCAAAAATTGAAAATATAAATGAAAATACAATCATTTTTGAAAATGATGGTTTATCAATAAAAACTTTTGAACTTGTAACTAGAACAAAACCTATTATGGCTACAAGTACAATTTTTATAATTATTTTTATGCTAATTATCCTTATTTATTATTTTGTTAGACATCCAGCCAAAAAGAACTAATATTGTCCTAATGAAAAAAATTATAATTATTATTTAGTGACAACGTAAATAACGTTGTTGCCCTTGCGTTGCAAGGGTTTTTTTTTAGATTATGAAAATAGAGATTTTTGATACAACTTTAAGAGATGGCTTTCAGCAAGAAGGTATATCACCTTCTGTAAAAGATAAGATTGAGATAGCTAAATTAATTGATGAATTAGGCGTTGCTTATATTGAAGGTGGTTGGCCAGGTGCTTCTCCTAAGGAAGAAGAGTTTTTTGACACAGCTAAAAAAGAACTAAAATTAAAAAATGCTAAGCTTGTTAGCTTTGGTTCAACAAGAAAACTTAACATAAAAGTTGAAGAAGACAGTCAAGTTGCAGCTTTAGTTAATTCAGGTACAGATTACGTATGCATTGTTGGAAAGTCTTCAAAACTACATATTATAAAAGCTCTTCAAACCGATGTTGATAATGCAATTTCAATGGCAGTAGACACTATTAATTATTTGAAAAAAAATAATAAAAAAGTATTTTTTGATGCTGAGCATTTTTTTGATGGCTACAAGGAAGATAAAGATACTACTTTAAAAGTTTTAAAGGCAGTTATAAATTCACAAGTTGATTGTTTTATTTTTTGTGACACTAATGGTGGAACCTTGCCTTCAGAAGTAAAAAAAATAATAAAGGAAGTTAAAGAATTATATCCTGAACAGCATTTTGGAGTACATTTTCAAAATGATAACGGTTGCGCAGTTGTAAATTCAATGGTTGCTGTTGAATTAGGAATTTCACATGTTCAAGGAACAATAAATGGTTATGGAGAAAGAACTGGCAATGCAGATTTATGTACTCTAATTCCAAACCTTTCCATAAAACAGAACTATGAGACTATAGACTTAGATTCTTTAAAAAAATTAACACAGACAGCTAACCATATTGCTGAACTAGTGAATGTAAAAATTGACTCTCGCCATCCATATGTTGGATCCTCTGCCTTTACTCATAAGGCTGGGTTACATGCTTCAGGTATGGCTAAAGATAGTTCTTTGTATGAACATATTGATTCTAAACTTGTAGGAAATTTCACTAGAACAACAGTATCTGAACTAGCAGGTAGGGCAAGTGTGATAACTAAAGCTGAAGAATTTGGATTAAGTTTCAATAATGATGATGCAAAAGAATTAATTGAAGAAGTTCAAAAGCTAGAACATTTTGGTTTTCAATTTGAAGCAGCTGATGCATCACTTTTCTTATTAATGAACAAAATTAAAAAACAAGTACCTAATTATTTTAAATTTGAAAGCTACAGGGTATTTTCTGAGAGAAGACAGAGTGAAGAAGTGATTTCTGAAGCCGTATGTAAAGTAACTGTTGGAGGCAATCGATATGTAAAAACAGGTGAAGGAGTTGGACCAGTAGATGCATTGAGTAAAGCATTAAAATATTGCCTCGAAAATGATTATGAATTCATAAATAAAGTAAAACTTGTAGATTATAAAGTAAGAATTATTGACTCTTCTGACGGAACAGCTGCCAAAACCCGTGTACTAATTGAATTTTCTGACTCAAAGAATAATTGGAGTACGATTGGAGTACACAATAATATTATTAACGCTTCTTGGAATGCTTTATGTGACGGCTTCAACTATTTTTTATTGAATAATCAATAGATTTTTAACCCTTCTCAAAATATACTTTATTAAAAGAGGAGATAAAAATGTCTGAAAAAATAGAAAACTTACTTAAAGAAGATAGAAAATTTAAACCCTCAGAATTATTAATCAAAAATGCCAACGCTACAACACAATGGTTTGATGAAGCTAAAGAAGATAGATTAAATTTTTGGAAAGAACAAGCTTTAAAAAGAATTACTTGGTTTAAAGAACCAACAGAAGTACTTGATGATTCTAATCCACCGTTTTATAAATGGTTCAAAGATGGCGAATTAAATTTATCCTATAACTGTCTTGATAGGCATTTAGAAACTGATGGAAAAAGAGTAGCTTTCTATTGGGAAGGTGAGCCAGGAGATACTCAAGTAATTACTTATCAAGACTTATACGAAAGAGTGTGTAAGCTATCAAATGCACTTAAGAAATTGAATGTTAAAAAAGGTGATAGAGTTGCAATTTATTTAGGAATGACCCCAGAAATAGTTGTTTCAATGCTTGCTTGTGCAAGAATTGGTGCTGTTCACTCTGTTGTATTTGGTGGATTCTCCTCAGAGGCATTAGCAGATAGGATAAATGATGCTGAAGCAAAATTAGTTATAACTGCAGATGGGGCTTGGCGAAGAGGTGAGATTGTACCACTTAAAGCAAATGTTGATGGTTCACTTAAATTAACTGAGCACATTGAAAATGTGATAGTAGTTAAAAGAACCAAACAAGAGATTGAAATGGTAGCTGGTCGAGATCATTGGTACCACGAAATTACTGAAAATGAAGATACAATTTGTGAACCAGAAGTTATGAATGCAGAAGACATGTTGTATATTCTTTATACTTCAGGAACAACCGCAAAACCAAAAGGTATTGTGCATACTCAAGCTGGTTATTTAACTGGAGTAACAACTACTCATTATGAAGTTTTCGATATAAAAGAAGATGATATTTACTGGTGTGCTGCTGACTGTGGTTGGGTGACTGGTCACAGCTATATTGTTTACGGTCCACTTGCTAATAAAACAACTAGTGTCATGTATGAAGGCGCACCAAATGCTCCAGATGAAAAAAGATTATGGAGCATAATTGAAAAATACAAAGTTAATATTTTTTACACTGCTCCAACTGCAATCAGAGCATTTATGAAATGGGGAGTTGAACACCCACAAGCGCACGACTTATCTTCATTAAGGTTACTTGGTACAGTTGGGGAACCAATTAATCCAGAAGCATGGGTATGGTATCACAAGTATATTGGTGGTGAGAATTGTTCAATTGTTGATACTTGGTGGCAAACAGAAACTGGATCAATAATGATTTCACCTCTTCCTGGAGTTACAAGTACAAAACCTGGATCAGCATGTGGAGCATTACCAGGAATAGAATCTTTAATTATAGATAATGAAGGTAATGCTGTTGGAAATGGTGAAGGAGGTTTCTTAGCAATTAAATCTCCATGGCCATCAATGCTTAGAACAGTTTATGGTGATGATAATAGATATGTAGAAACTTATTGGTCACAACATGAAGGGTTATATTTTGCTGGAGATGGAGCAAAATACGATGATGAGGGATACATTTGGTTACTTGGAAGAGTTGATGATGTAATGAATATTTCTGGCCATAGAATTTCAACAGCCGAAGTCGAAAGTGCTTTAGTGAGCCATGAAAAGGTTGCCGAAGCAGCAGTTATTGGTAGAAAAGATGAAATTACAGGAGAGGCAATAGCAGCATTTGTTTCGTTAATTGGAACAGAAAAAGGTGATGAAAAATTAATTGATGAGCTGCGCCAACATGTTAGTGACAAAATCGGTCCTATTGCAAAACCTAAAAGTATTGTTATTACACCAGACTTACCTAAAACTAGAAGTGGTAAAATTATGAGAAGATTGCTAAAAGATATCTCTGAAGAAAGAAAATTAGGTGATGTTACAACATTGGCAAACGCAGATATAGTTTCAGAGTTACAAAATAGAGCAACAGAAACAGATGATGAATGAAAGAACTTACAGCTGGAATTTATCAGATGAGGCTTTAACCCAACTTGTAAGTTTAAATAAAGAAGATAGAAGAGAGTTCTTTTTAAATTTTCCACTTCTAAATGTTCCAATGGGAGCATTAATGGGATTTTCAAAAATTGCTATAGATCAATCTGGACAAGTTTCATTCTCAGTTACACCACAAGAGTTTCATTACAACCCACTTGGTACTGTACACGGTGGATTAGCAGCTACTATATTAGATTCCTGCAATAGTATTTCAGCAAATTGTCAATTGGATAAAGGTTTTTTGACAATGACAACTGATATAAGAGTTAATTATTTAAGACCTATGAATAAAAATACAGGTGAAGTTACTGCTAAAGCAACAATTGAAAAAACAGGAAGAAAAGTAATTTTTGTAAGAGGTGTTTTAGAAGACGCAAACAATAAAGTTTTTGCAACAGCATATTCTACTGAAATGGTAGTCGAGGTTAATTAAAGAAATTTAGTGCGGATGAGAGGAGTCGAACCTCCACGAGCAATGCTCACTGGATCCTAAATCCAGCGCGTCTACCAGTTCCGCCACATCCGCTAAAATGTCGCGTGGGTCGCCGGGGACTTGAACCCCGAACCTGCGGATTAAGAGTCCGTTGCTCTGCCAAATTGAGCTAGCGACCCCTTTTAAAGATTAACTTAGATTATGATAATTAAGTAAAAATTTTTTCTATTTATTCTATAAATAAATAGTTAACATATTAAAAGAAAGTTACGGGCTGTGGCTCAGTTTGGCTAGAGCGCCTGGTTTGGGACCAGGAGGTCGTGAGTTCGAATCTCACCAGCCCGACTTTGCGGGTGTAGCTTAATGGCAAAGCTCCAGCCTTCCAAGCTGGCTATGAGGGTTCGATTCCCTTCACCCGCTCCAACTTAAGCTCTCGTAGCTCAAATGGATAGAGCAACAGACTTCTAATCTGTAGGTTGTAGGTTCGAGTCCTACCGAGAGCGCTGTGGTGACCGTAGCTCAGTCGGTTAGAGCGCCTGGTTGTGGTCCAGGAGGTCGCGGGTTCGAATCCCGTCGGTCACCCTAGATTTAGGAGAATATGAATTACAAAATAAAGAAGCACTCTGAGTTTGAAAACTTAATTAATATCAATATAAATTTTGAAGACTTGGAAGAGAAAAAAAACGAAGCAATTAAAAAAATATCAAAGTCATTAAAAGTCAAAGGATTTAGACCAGGTAAAATTCCAAAAAATATAGTAATTAGAGAAGTTGGTGAAGAATATATCACCGAAGAAGCATTAGATTTACACCTTCCAGAATCAATATTTGAAGTTTTAAAAAAAGAAGAAATAAATCCAGCTACTCGTCCAGTTGTTAAAGAAGTTAAGAAAGAGAAAAAATCATTTAAAGTTGAAGTTTTAGTTACATTGTGGCCAACTCTCAAAAAATTACCAAAACTCAATCAAAGTGTAGAGGTTGAATCAGTCACACCAACTGAAGATGAGATTAATCAACAAATTGATAGAATTAAACATCAATTTGGTGATGTTACAAAAGTCGAAAGACCGTCTAAGTCAGGTGATTATTTACTGGTAAATATTAGTGCAACGGAAAATAGCAACAATATTGATGATTTTTCTTATCAAGATTATTTATATGAGTTAGGAAGTAATACATTAACTAAAAATTTAGATAGTAAATTAGAAGGTGTCTCTTCCGGTGCAATTATAAAATTCAATGATGATTTGCCTAAGCTAAATAAATCAAATGTAGAAATTTCTGTACTTGTAAAGGAAGTCAAAGAAAAAGTTGAACCAGAGTTAACTGATGAATGGATAGCTTCTGTTACAGAATTTGATACTGTTGATGAAATGAATACCGAATTAAAGAAGAATATTGAAACAGTTAAAAAAAGGCAAGTTGCGAATCAGTATCAAGGATTACTGACTTCCAAATTAATTGAAGAATCTAAGCTAGAACTACCTGAGCAATTAGTAATTGCAGAGATGGATAGTATACTTCAAAATTTCATGAATGAACTTAAACAAAGCAATATTAAGCTTGAAGACTATTTACAGATTACTGGACTGACAGAAGAGACTTTGCAAGATGACTTGAAGAATCAAGCCACTAGAAATCTTTCAATGGTTATAATTTTGGATAAAGTTATTGAAGAACAAAATATTGAATTAGATGAAAAAGAAATTAAATATATAGATGATCACATGGCTACTCATGACAATGATAATAAGTTTGAAGATACTTCACATAGACTGAATTTAGAAGCAGAGTCATTAAGAAATAAAGCCATGTTGTATGTACTTCAACAAGGGGTATCTGTTGATAAAAATGGTGAAAAAGTATACCTGCAAGATGTGTACAATCAAGAAGACGCATTAAGAGAGGAAGAATAAAATGGAAAATATGCCTTCAAACTATGTTATTCCTACTGTTATTGAAAACACAAACAGAGGAGAGAGAGCTTTTGATATATATTCAAGACTATTAAAAGATAGAATTATTTTTCTTGGAACACCAATTGATGATGGTGTAGCAAATTCTATTATGGCTCAATTACTACATTTAGAGTCAGAAGATTCAGATAAAGACATTTTTATGTATATAAACTCTCCTGGTGGTTCTATAACTTCATTATTTACAATTTATGACACTATGAACTATATTAAGCCAAATATTTCAACTGTTTGTATGGGATTGGCAGCTTCTGCTGCTTCAGTAATATTAGCTGGTGGAGCTAAAGGTAAGAGATATAGTTTGCCAAATGCACGTATTATGTTACATCAACCTTCTGGCGGTATGGAAGGTACTGTAGCAGATATGGAAAGAAACTTTGATCTGATTGTTTCAATGAGAACTCAATTAAATGGCCTTTTAGCTGATTTTACTGGACAAGATGTTGAAAAAGTTGCAAAAGATACTGATAGAGATTTTTGGATGACCGCGCAAGAAGCCAAAGAATACGGTATTATAGATGAGGTGCTAATTCAGAGGGAGTTAGCTGAAAAAAAATAAATAATAAACAACAGGGTAGACAAAATGGCTAATAAAGAATCAACACAATCGTTAAAGTGTAGTTTTTGTGGTAAATCACAAAAACAAGTTATCAAACTTATTGCAGGTCCAGGAGTTTATATTTGTGATGAATGTATAGAATTATGCATTGAAATTATTGATGAAGAAAAAGTAGAAAAACTTGAGACATCATCAGAAGAATATTTACCTCTGCCAAAAGAAATAAATCAAGCATTAAATCAATATGTAATTGGTCAAGATGAAGCAAAGAAAACACTTTCTGTTGCAGTATATAACCACTACAAGAGAATTTATAAAGGTGATTCATTACAAAATGATCTTGAAATTGAAAAGTCTAATGTTCTATTGTTGGGACCAACTGGTAGTGGAAAAACATTATTAGCTCAAACTCTAGCAAAAACATTAAACGTACCTTTTGCTATTGCAGATGCAACTACTCTAACTGAAGCTGGGTATGTTGGAGAAGATGTCGAAAACATACTTCTAACTTTGATTCAAGCAGCTGACTTTGATATTAAAAGAGCAGAAAAAGGTATTATTTACATTGATGAAATAGATAAAATAACTCGAAAATCAGACAATCCATCAATAACTAGAGATGTATCAGGAGAAGGTGTCCAGCAAGCTTTATTAAAAATTTTAGAAGGAACTACCGCACAAGTACCTCCACAAGGAGGTAGAAAACATCCTCAGCAAGAATATTTACAAATTGATACTTCTAATATCCTTTTTATTGTTGGAGGTGCTTTCGATGGATTAGAAACAATAGTAAGTAAGCGATTAGGTGAAAACACTATTGGTTTTAAAACTGATATGAGTGGTAAAAAAGATATTAAAAAAGAAGAATTGTTTAAATTTGTTGAACCTAAAGATCTAGTTAAATTTGGATTAATCCCTGAGTTTATAGGTAGGCTTCCAATTACAACTAGTGTTAATGAATTAGACAAAGAAGCCTTAGTTGAAATTTTAACTAAGCCTAAAAATGCTATTGTAAAACAATTTCAAAAAATGTTTGAATTAGACAATATCGATTTAGTTTTTACTGATGAAGCTTTAGATGCAATGGCTGATTTAGCACTAGAAAGAAAAACTGGAGCAAGAGGATTAAGGTCTATTCTAGAAAAAATATTATTGGATGAAATGTTTGAAGCACCATCGCGTAAAGACATAACCAAAATTATTATCGACGAAGAGAATGTCAAAAATGATATTCCTCCAAAAATGGTATTGAAAGAATCAAAAGACGACAAAACTGCATAAAATATAACTATGCAAAACGAAACTTATGAGCCATTAAGAATTGAAAAGAAGTGGCAAGAAAACTGGATTTCTCAAAACAAATTTTTACCAAGAGAATCTGAAAAAGTTTTTTCAATAGTAATCCCACCACCAAATGTCACAGGATCATTACACATGGGGCATGCTTTAGAGCACTCCATAATTGATGTAATTACAAGAATAAAGCGATTTCAAGGGTATAAAACTCTATGGCTACCAGGAACTGATCATGCTGGAATAATTACGCAGCTACTAGTTGAAAAAAATCTTGAGAAAGATGGGATATCTAAATATGACCTTGGAAGAGAAAATTTTTTAAACAAAGTTTGGGATTGGAAAGAGGAGTCTGGAAATACTATTACAACTCAAATGAAAACTTTAGGGATGAGTTGTGATTGGTCAAGAGAGCGTTTCACCATGGACGAAGGACTATCAGAAGCTGTAAAGAAAGTTTTTATTGAACTTTACAATAAAGGATTGATTTATAAAGGCTCCAGGATGGTCAATTGGGATATAAAATTACAGTCAGCTGTTTCTGATCTGGAAGTATCTTCAACTAATGAAAAAGGAAAATTATGGACTATAAAATACGCAGTTGGCGATACATTTATTGAAATTGCTACGACACGACCAGAAACTCTTTTGGGGGATACAGCTATCGCCGTTAATCCAAATGATGAAAGATATAAGCACTTAGTTGGTCAAAAAGCATTAGTTCCAATTGTAAACAGAGAAGTTGAAATAATAGCTGATGACTATGTCGATCAGGAATTTGGATCCGGTTGTGTGAAAATTACACCTGCTCACGATTTTAATGATTATGAGATTGGTATTCGACATAATCTAGAAAGCATTCAATGTATTGGTTTTGATGGAAATATAGTTAATGAAGAATTTATACCTATAGAATTGAGGGGTCTCGAAAGATTTGAAGCTAGAAAAGCAATAATCCAACAGCTAACGGATGAAAATAAACTTTCAAATATTGAAGACTATGATTTACAAATACCAAAAGGTGACAGATCAAAAACAATTTTAGAACCTATGGTTTCGGAACAATGGTTTGTAAAAACTAAACAATTAGCTGAAAAAGCAATACAAGTTGTCGAATCCGAAGAAATAAAATTTGTACCAAAAAATTGGGAAAAAACTTATTTTGAGTGGATGTACAATATACAGGATTGGTGCATTTCAAGACAACAGTGGTGGGGTCATAGAATACCTGCTTGGTACGATAATAATGGCAAAATCTATGTTGGTTTAAGCGAAACCGAAATAAGAAAATCAAACAATATAGATGAAGATATAACTTTATACCAAGATGAGGATGTTCTTGATACATGGTTTTCTTCAGCTTTATGGCCATTTAGTACATTAGGTTGGCCTGAAAAAACAAAAGATTTAGATGAATTTTATCCTACGTCACTATTAGTTACAGGTTTTGACATCATTTTCTTTTGGGTTGCGAGGATGATTATGATGGGTATGTTCTCAATGGAATCAATACCTTTTAAAGATGTCCTCATACATGGTTTGGTAAGAGATTCACAGGGTAGGAAAATGTCAAAAAGTTTAGGAAATACATTAGATCCACTTGAACTTTCAGAAAAACATGGTGCAGATGCGTTAAGGCTTTCATTAATCGAGAAAGCTAATCCAGGACAAGATGTACCTTTTGATGAGGAATGGACAATTGCTTCAAAAAAATTTGGTAATAAAGTTTGGAATGCAGCTAAGTTTGTTCACCTATATACTGATGAAGAACTTTCAGAAGAAGTATTTGAAGTAAATTCTCCAGAAAATATCTGGATGATACAAACTTTCAATTCAACTTTAATTCAATTTAATGAAAGTATTGAAAATTATAAAATATCTGATGCTTATAAATTACTCTATAATTTTTTATGGTCTGAGCAGTTTGATTGGTACTTTGAGTTTTCCAAAACCTTAATTAGTAATTCAACTCAATCAAATGAAACAAAATATGTATTACGTAATATATTTTTAGAAAGCTTAAAGCTACTAAACCCTGCAATGCCTCATATAACTGAAGAAATATGGTCATCATTTAAAAAAAATTATTTAATTGATGAAGAATGGCCAGTTGAGATTACAACAACTGATTCAGAATCTAACCAAATTGAACACCTTAAAGCATTGATTTCTCAAATTAGAAACTTTAGAAAAAATTACAAAATAAGTAATAAAATAATCTTAGAAGTTTACACATCTGGAAACTTGCCTGACTGGTTTTTAGTACAGCTACAAGAGATAGCAAAAGTAAAAGTTATTAATTCAAAAAACTCTAATCTTAACGCCAAGTTAGTATTTTTCTCACAGAATATAAGTTTAGAAATCAATGCTGAAGAGTATATAGATATTGATTTTGAAATAAATAGATTAAATAAAAAAATTAAAGAATTAGAAAAATCAAGAAATATTTCAGAACAAAGACTACAAAATGTAAATTTTGTTAATAATGCTAATCAAGACTTAATTGATAGGGAAAAAATCAATTTAGAATCTCTAACTGAGGAAATTGTATTAATAAAAACAACAATTAAAAATTTAACAATTTAATGGATTATAAAAATTATTTTGATTCTAAGGCTTATCAATCAAAAAACAAAAACACAAAAGACTTAATTCACTTTTTTAGTAAATCTGAATTAAAAGCTTTGTCTAAAAATACAATTTCAATTGTGGGTACTAATGGTAAAACCTCAACAGCTAATATAATTCACAAACTTTTAATTCAAGAGAAAATAAAATCTACTAAGTTTATATCACCTCATTTAATTGATTTTAAAGAAAGAATTGAGTCCACTTCTGACCAACATTTTATCGATGCATTTTTAGAAGTTAAAAAGTTTGAAGAAAAAGCTAAGTTAAACCTTGGTTACTTCGAAGCACTTTTCCTCATGTCCAGCAAAGTATTTTTATTAAATAATGATCAGTTTTTTATTTGTGAAGCTGGCATAGGCGGTAAATTAGATTCTACTTCAATTATTCAAAGTGAAAATGTGGTTTTAACAAATATTGGTTATGACCATCAAGAATTATTAGGAGAATCATTATTAGAAATTTTAGATCAAAAAATAAATATATCACAAAGTATTAAAAGTCTATATGTTGGAGAACTGGATAAGAATTTAACTTCAAATTTACATATACTAAATAAAAATATTCAAGAAGTACATTATTCAAATGTAATTGCAGATAAATTAAATTTAGACTTTGATGTTCTTTCATATATTCAAAAAAATGCTTTACTTGCATTACTAGTGCTAGAAAAAATAATGAATTATAAACATACTGTAACAATTGAAGATTCAGACTTTGAACAACCAGGTAGATTTGAAATCATAAACAATAACCCTCTAAAAATAATTGATGGCGCACATAATGTAAGTGGATTAATGACAACTTTAAATGATTATGTAAAAAAATTTAATTCGGAACCAATTGATGTTTATATTGCTTTTAAAATTGGAAAAAACTATAAAGAAATGCTTTTCCTGCTTTCGAAATATAGTTTTTTGAATATATATATTCTTAAAGAAAATCAGTTCTTCCAACAGGAAAAACCTGAAAATATAACAAATTATTTAGATTCAATAAAAAGAAAATATAAAATTGCATCTTTAAACCATTTTGATAGAAATATGAATCCATCTATTTTGATAGGTAGTTTATATTTAATTGGAGAATATAAAAAAAGGAAAAAGCTATGAAAACATTTTTTATGATTAAACCAGATGGTGTCAGAAGAAATTTAATTGGTGAAATCATTTCTAGAGTTGAAGCTAAAGGTTTTGTTATTTCAAAACTAAAAATGATGCAAATAGATAAAGAATTAGCAGAAGAGCATTATGAAGAACATGCAGAAAAACCTTTTTTTAAAGATTTAGTTTCATTTATTACCAGCGGACCTGTAGTTGCTATGCAAGTAGAAGGTGAAAATGTTGTTGCACAAATTAGAAATTTAATGGGCGCAACAAATCCAGCAGACTCTACACCTGGATCCATTAGAGGTGATTTAGCTACAGAACTGGATAAGAATGTTGTTCACGGATCTGATTCTGATGAGAGTGCAGATAGAGAGCTTAAACTGTTTTTCAATAATTAAAAACTAATTTAAAAACTAATTTAAATGATTAACCTATTAATACATGGTTGATTTTAACTTACGAAGAACCCTTTTTGGTGGAAACGATATTGCTATTGATTTAGGTACAGCAAATAGTTTAATTTATGTCAAAGGTATTGGTGTTGTTGTAGATGAACCAACTTTATTAGCAGTAAATAAAAGTGATAAATCTATAATCACTATTGGTCAGGAAGCTAAAAAATTATTAGGCCGCGTACCAGATACTATTGAACTAATTAAGCCTTTAAGAGATGGTGTTATTTCTGAAATTGAAATGGCAGAAGAATTTGTCAAAACTCTTTTAAGCAAAGCTATTGGTAGATCTTACTCAAGACCTAGAATAGTTATTTGTGTTCCAAATGGTGTTACAAGTGTTGAACAAAGATCAATTGAAACTGCTGCACATTCTACAGGAGCTGCAGAGGTTTTTACAATAGAAGAGCCAATGGCTGCTGCAATAGGTTCAGGATTAAATATCTATGAACCTTATGGAAATATGATTATTGACATAGGTGGTGGAACAACTGAAATTGCAGTTATTTCTATGGGAGATATTGTTAATGCTAACTCTGTTAGGGTAGGCGGTGAAGATATGACTGAAGTTTTAATGGAGTGGCTAAGAAGAGAACATCAAATCTTAGTCGATGAAGGTATTTCAGAAAGTATTAAGCATGCTGTTGGATCTGCATATCAATATGATAAAGAACCACAAGTTACAGTAACTGGAAGGGATATAGTAAGAGGAGTACCAAAACAGGTATTACTTGAAGCTAGTGATGTTAGGGCAGCATTAGCTCCTGTTGTTAATGATATTATTGAAGCAATTAGAATTTCTTTATCCCAAACTCCACCTGCTTTAGTTTCTGATATTGATAAAGATGGAGCTTGGTTAACAGGCGGGGGTTCTTTATTGAGAAAAATTGATAAAAAAATAGCAGAGGAATTGGGAATACCTATAAACCATTCTGAAGACCCACTTAGCTCAGTAGTCATTGGATCTGGTATATGCTTAGAACGATTTCAAGATTTTAAAAGTGTGTTAAAACTTTCACCAAAACCTAATTAATATGCAAAAACAAAATATTGGATTTATACGGAAGTATATAGTTTATTTACTATTTTTATTTTTATCATTGCTTATTGGAGTTGTAGACTTTTTTTCAAATAGTTTTATTTCAAATTATTTTCCAAATAAACTAGAAATTAATCTTAATTTCACTGAAAAAATAAATTTTTCAAATTTAGAATTCACCAATAGTTTTTATTTTAAACAAAAAATAGTCTCTGAAAATATTCGATTGAAACAAGAAGTTCTTGATTTGAGACTACTCGAAGTTAAGAATCAAGAACTTGAAGCAAAGTTAAATTCGTTTGAAATTTTTATTTCTAAAACTGAAAATCTAGAGTTTCAGTTTCTTAATTCAAATTTAATATTTATCAACTCTAATGGTGAATTTTTAATTCAAGGAGGTAAATCTTCAAGTTTAGAAACAGGTGATATTGTTTTGAACGAAGATGGATTTGTTGTAGGTTACTTAGGAGAAGTTTTTAATGATTACTCTATACTTGAAACATTTTCATCTGTACGGTTTTCACTACAGGCTATGGATAAAAAAGAAAATTTATTTCTATTAACTTCAAATGGCAATACATTAACTATTTCGTCGTTAGGTAAATTAAATAGTGATGAAAAAGTTAGCTTAATTTATACTGATGTCAGCTTTGGTAACATAGGAAAGTTTCCAATAATTAACTTAGCACCATTCCAACAAACAGTGACTGGTGAAAAAATATTGGTAAATATTCCAATTAGTGAGTATTTTACTTCTCATACAAATTTTTATATTCCTTTAAACAAATGAAATACATTAGATTTATTCCTTATCTAATACTATTTATCACTATTCAATTAATTCAACTGATGTTAAATGTAGTATTTCTACCTTTTGAATTTAATATTGAAATTTTCCTCATATTTTTAGTTTTATTTGGATCTTTATTTGATTCTGAAAAAATAATATTCCCAATTTTCTTAACGGGTATTTTTTATGATTTGTTTTTCAGTACAAATTTTGTAGGAGTTTATTCTAGTCTTTATATTTTTATTTTATTATTTGTAAGTTACGCAAATGATAAATTTACTAAAAGTTATTTTCAAAAAGCCTTGATATTTTTTTTAAGTTACCTAATGTATAATTTTTTAAATTTAATTGAATATTATTCAACTTTTTTTACCTTTAATTCAATTTTAAATTTTTCTATTAGTTTTTTGATTTTTATTAGCTTAGAGAAATTAATTAATCGCTAATGTTTAGTTTTAATAGACTAGTACTAGTTTTGTTAGGTTTTTTTTGTATATTAATTTTTATATTTTATGAAATATTTTCACTTCAGACAACTGAAATTTCTGAGCTTACTGAAACTTTAGAAGAACAAAATCTAGAAATATTTTATATACCGGCTCCTAGGGGAGAGATATACGATATTACTAATAACGTCATTGCAAGTACAAATCTTGAAAGCTATTTGTTTATAAATAATAAAAAAATTTCCAATGAAAACATTAACACATATAAACAGCTAGTTACTTATAACTTTCCCCAATTAACTGAAGAAGAAGTTCAAAAAATATTCAACCAAAAAGAACTTATGTCAAAAGTAATTTCTTTAGAAAATGTTAATTTCGAAATAAGAAAAAATTTACTTTCTTATGAGGCTTTTGAGGTTATTGAATTGCCAGTTAGAGAATATCCATACGAATCACTATCAGCTCATATTGTCGGATATATTGGAAAGCCAACAAATGAAGAAATTTATTTAAATGAAAAAGTTAGAGGTAATAATTTAATTGGTAAAACAGGTCTTGAAAAATCATATGAAAATGAGTTATCAGGAACTCCTGGTCAATTAATTTTTGATAATAATGAAATTGTAAAATATATTCCGCCACAAAAAGGCAATGATATATATACTTCTATTGATATCCAGCTTCAAGAAGTAGTAAAAGAATCTTTAGTCCAAGGAATAGAATTAGCAAATAAAAACTTTATATCACCAAATCCTGTTGAAAGAGGAGCTTCAATAGTTTTAAATATTGAAACTGGACAAATAAATGCAATGGTATCTTTACCTGACTTTAACCCAAATTTGTTTGTAAGTGGAATTTCTGAATTTGATTATAAAGTTCTAAACAGAAAACAAGCTTTCAATAACTTTGCAATCCAAGGTTTATATCCTCCTGGATCTGTATTCAAAGTCGTTGCTTATTGGTTGGCTAGTTCAGAATCAATCTATCCAGAAGATATAACTAATAGAAGTGACCATATTAATTGTGAAGGTAATCTATCGTTTGGATTTGATGACGGCTCTAAGCAAATTTACAATGATTGGAAGTTGGTTGGTCACGGTAAAGTAAATTTAACATCTGCAATTACTCAATCTTGTAATGTCTATTTTTGGGATATCGCATTAACTATTTGGAGAAATTTTGGTAATGAAGAAGGGGAATCAATATTGCAAGAATATGCTCGAGAGCTAGGTTTTGGAAAGAAAACAAATATTGATTTGCCATTTGAAAGTACCGGAATTGTGCCAGATAGAAATCTGTTTGAATATTGGAGAATTAACCAACCTGAAAGAGTTCGTCCAGAAGGTTGGTTAGGTGGAGATCTTATGAACTTAATAATTGGTCAAGGTGCTATAACCACAACGCCAATTCAAGTTGCAAATGCCTATAGAACACTACTTACTGGTGAAAATTTAGCTCCACACCTGAATAAAAATACAAAATTAGAAATTAACAATGTAGTAAATGTAAGTGATGAATTTGTTTTAACTCTACTTAAAGATTTAAATACCGTGACAAGTAGTGGAGGTACTGCTTTCAAAGCATTTAGTATATTAGGAAAAACAGCAGATGATACCGGTGGTAAAACTGGAACTGCACAAAACCCTGGAGATAGAAATAATACTTCGTGGTTTGTTGGAATAGATTCAATTAGTAATCCAAAATATATAATTGTAACAGTAATTGACGAGGGAGGTTCTGGTAGTGCCATCGCAGCTCCAGTAACTAGAAGAATCATACAAAGTTTAAGAGGTCTTGAACTAACTTCAGTAGAATTTGGAGAAGTTACTGAATGATAAACAGAAGAATCACAATACTAGGACCTGAAGGTACAAATTTATATATCCTAGTTCAATTTTTTCTATTAAATTTTATTTCTTGGTTTACACTTTTTACTTCAAGTGAAAATATTGAATTTAAAACTTCTGATGTATTATCTAGACAAATTATTTTTTCAATAATAGGTTTAGCAGTATTTTTTATTACAACATATTTATCAATAGAAACCATCTATAAATTTATTAACCCTTTATTGGGAGTTTCATTACTTCTATTAGTTGGATTAAGATTTACTACTCCAATTTTAGGAGTAAGAAGATGGTTTGATTTATCAAATTTTGGCATACCATTCTTTTTTCAACCATCAGAGTTTATTAAAATTGCTATAGTCCTATTTTTAGCAAAATCAATTTCAGAAAAACAAAGCATCTTAATTTCACTAACTGTTTCATTAACAGTACTTTCATTTATTTTCATACAGCCAGACCTTGGAACAGCAATATTAATAGGGTCTACAATATTTTTAATGTTTTTTGTTTCAAGAATAAATATAAGATCCGCATCATTAATTTTGATACTCCTAATTATTATCTTTTTTATTTTTTTAGAAATCGGACTTTTAGGTCAATATCAGATAAATAGAATTACCGATTTTTTTAGCGGTCAAGATTTTTCTCAACAACAAAGTAGACTTTCAATTGCTTCAGGAGGCATTTTTGGGAATTATTTTTCACAAAATTTTAATTATGATGTATTTGTACCAGTCCAAACTACAGATTTTATCTTTTCACTTTTTGCAAAAAATTTCGGTTTTGCAGGTAGTATGATACTTCTATTTTTATGGTTTTTATTTTTTTTGAGAGTTTCACTTATAATTAAAAGTTCTGATTTAGAGTTTGAAAAGTATATCTTGTCAGGTTTTATTATTCTTTTATCAATTCAAATAATAATAAATTTATTAACTGTATTAGGTCTCATACCCCTTACGGGAATGGCATTTCCATTATTGAGCTTAGGAGGTTCATCAATTCTTTCCACTTCAATAATTTTTGGTCTAATCAATAGGGTTTTTATTGAAAACAACGTTGTTTTATAAAATACTACATAAACTAATATATTCTTATGTTAAGTTTTATTTCTCATCGTTTCGGAGGTTTCAATGTTTGGTATATTCAAAAAATCAAAAATTGTACGATCAAGTGATAATTTAGATAATACTAAAACCAAGTGGTTTAATGGTCAAAAAGTAAAGATTAAATCTGGTACATCCAACACTAGAACTCAATACAAAAAAAATGTTAAAGACAAAAACCCAACCTGGTTTAGAGAGCAGCCACTGCCAGTTCCTAATGTTGAAAAAAAACAAATGCTTATTAGTTCTAAAGATGGGTTATCCAAAGTAGCAATACTCGAAGGCCCAACTCTTGTTCAGTATTACACATCTGAAAACAACAAAAAATCGAAAGTTGGAAATATTTATCTTGGCAAAGTTAAAAATATTTTACCTGGTATGGAGGCTGCATTTGTTTCTTTTGGAGATGAAAAAAACGGTGTTTTGTATGTTGCTGATATAGAAGGTTCTCATAAGAATTCAAAAATTGAACATTTATTAAATCAGGATCAAGAAATTTTAGTACAAGTAGTAAAAGATGCAATGGGAGAAAAAGGAGCTAGGTTGACTGGTCAAATCTCATTGCCAGGTAGGTATTTAGTATTAATACCAAATTCTCATACCAAAGGAATCTCTAGAAGATTAGCTGATAGTGAAAGAGAGAGGCTTGATAAAATTATTAAAAAAATAAAACCAGAAAATTTTGGAATTATAGTTCGAACTGCAGCTGAAGGTGTAAGTGAAGAATCTCTTAAAACAGATATAGACAAATTAGTTGATGACTGGAAAGTTGTCAGTAATTATAAAAGTGGCGACGCGCCTAAATTAATTCATCAAGAACCTGATGTTGCAATTAAGGTAGTAAGAGAACATTTAAACTCTACATTTAAGAAAGTTTTAATAGATAATAAAAATCAATACGATGAGATTGTAGATTATGTTAAGTTTACTTCACCAGAGATTACTGATACTGTAGAGCATTATAAGGATGAACTTCAGCTTTTTGAGAGATACCATATCGAAGACCAAATTAAAAAAGCTCTAGATAGAAAAGTTTGGTTACCTTCAGGCGGTCATTTAATAATTGATAGGACTGAAGCTTTAACTGTTATAGATGTGAACACAGGTAAATTTGTTGGTAAAAACAGTTTAGAAGAAACTGTTTATGAAAATAATCTTGAAGCAGCCGAAGAAATAGCACGACAATTGAGACTCAGAGACATTGGTGGAATTATTGTTATAGATTTTATTGATATGGAATCAACAAAAAAACAACAAAATTTATTAATCAAATTTAAACAAGAATTAGCAAAAGATAAAACTAGAACACAAGTATTTGATATTTCAAGACTTGGCTTGGTTGAAATGACACGAAAAAATGTTGCTGCGGGTTTAATTGAAAGCTTCTCACACGAGTGTTCTCACTGCAATGGTAGAGGCTTAATTATTAATGATATTTTTTCTAACAAAAGTTTAGAAGAAGGTTTGCTTGACTCTGAAGCTGTAGTAGAGTAAATGAGTTATGAGTAAATACGTAGTTGTAAAATTTGGTTCATCACAGGAAAAAGTATCTGTTGGTGATAAATTAAACGTTTCAGCCAATTTAGATACAGAAAGTATCATTCCAGTACTTGTAAGTCCAAAAAAAGGCGTAGTTGTATCTGATGAAAAGGAATTAAGTAAGTACAAAGTAGAATTTAAAGTTCTTGGAACTAAAAAAACAAAAAAAATTAATATATTTCAATATAAAAACAAAACAGGAAATAGAAGACGTTTAGGTTATAGAGACGAAAATAAAGTAATTGAAATTACAAAAATTCATGGTTTCGAAGGAAATGAAGAGGAGGAGTAATGTCAAAAACTAAAGCAGGTGGTTCTACAAGGAATGGTAGAGATTCAGAGTCCAAACGACTAGGTACCAAAGTTTTTGATGGTGAAAATATCTCTGCTGGTTCTATAATGGTTCGTCAAAGAGGAACTAAGATCCATCCTGGTGAAAATGTATCAATAGGTGGAGACGATACATTATTTGCTAAAGTCGATGGCGTTGTAAAGTTTTCTACAAGAAATGGACGTAAATTAGTAAACGTAATCCCTCAATGAACAAATGTTCGTTGACCATATTAATCTAACAGTTTCAACTGGTTCAGGTGGTTCTGGATCAATTAGTTTCAAAAATACTCAATCGAAGACTTCTCCCTCTGGAGGTTCAGGTGGTTCTGGGGGAGGAATAAAGTTTGTTGTAAATAATACTCTCAGTGATTTGTCTCACATCATGACTGAAAGTTCATTTAAAGCATCAAATGGAGGAGATGGTAACAAAAATTTCCAAAATGGTAAAGATGGTGAAGATTTAATTATTGAAGTTCCTCAAGGAACGCAAATTAAAGTAAATGAACAGACATTGGCAGATATGCATAAGGACAAATCTGAATTTATATTGGATAAAGGTGGAAAAGCTGGTGCTGGAAATTTTGCTTTAGCTTCAAATAGAGTACCAAATCCCGAATTTGCAGAAAGAGGACAAAAGAGAAAAAGTTATAAAGTTAATTTAACTTATTCTATTTATTCAGATGTTGTAATTCTTGGAATGCCAAATGCTGGAAAAAGCACTTTAATAACAAAATTAACTAATTCAAATGCAAAGATAGGTGCTTATGAATTTACAACTACAACTCCAAACTTAGGTGTTATAAATGAAAGTAATTATCCAATAAAAATTTGTGATTTACCAGGCTTAATTCAAGGAGCATCAGAAGGTGTTGGTCTAGGTAAAAAGATTTTAAATCATATAAGAAATACTAAAATTGTAGTTTATCTTTTAGATCCAACAAGGAAAGACAAAAGCGTAGATGAACAACTAAAAATTTTGGATTATGAGTTAGAAAAATTTGATAAAAATTATTTAAAAATTCAAAAAATTATTGTCTTAAACAAAATTGACACGCAAAGTAGCAATTATGAAAAATTTATTAATATTTCTGCAAAAAATAGTTTAAATCTTGAAACGTTGGTTACTGAAATCATTAATTGTTGCAAAAATATTAATGAGAGGCTTTATTCTGATTTTCAAAAAATTAGCCTTGAAAATTATTCATATGAAATACATAAAGAGGGAAGAGAATTTAAATGTTCAGGAGAAGTTGTTAGTCAAATAGTCGGGTTATCTGGAAATAGTGATGCAGTAAATCAAGAAATATTTTATAGGTTTGAAAATTCAAAACTCCTTGATGGATTGAAATCTAAAGACATTAAAAATGGTGATATAGTCAAATTAGAAAATTTGGAATTTGAATATCATGAATAAAAAAAATATTGTTGTAAAAATTGGAACTTCGACATTATTAAAAAATAACAAAATCGATATTTCAATTATTAAAAATTTAGCAAAGATTATTAAACAATATTCAAAAATATATAATTTTATTATCGTAACTTCAGGTGCTGTCGGCACAGGTGCCACAATTCTAAATTATAAAAATCGCCCAAAAGATATAAAAAAAATGCAAGTTGCATCAGCTGTTGGGCAAATCGATCTAATTTACACATATAAAAAAATATTTGAAAAAGAAAACTTAACGGTTGCTCAGGTTTTACTAACAAAGAACTTAATTGACAATAGGGAACAGTTTAAAAATACAACACAAGCACTAACAGAGTTAATTTCACAAAATATAATTCCTGTAATTAATGAAAATGATGTTGTTGCAATTGAAGAATTGAAATATGGTGATAATGATAGGCTAGCTGCAATTGTTGCAATAATATTAAAAGCCTCAAAGCTAATTTTGATTACAAATAAAGATGGATTATTTAAAGCAAATCCAGATAAAGTTAGCAACGCTAAAAAAATTGATTTAATTCAATTTGACTCGGAAGAGTTAAACTCATTAATTCCAACATCTAAAAGTGGAAGTGGCTCAGGAGGTTTCTCAACAAAAATTATTGCTGCTCAAATGGCAGGTTTCTCTGGAATATCAACACAAATAATTTCTTGGAAAAAAGAAAATTTTATTAATGCAATAGAAAATAATAATGTAGGAACATTCATTAAACCTTCAAATCATAAGTTAAAGCTTAAAAAGTTGTGGATTGCATTTGCACTAGAAGTTAAATCTACAATTTATATTGATAAAGGAGCATTTCTTGCTATTACTAAAGATGCATCTTTGTTAACAACAGGTGTTATAAATATTTCTAAAAATTTCTTACGTTATGAAGGTTTGGAAGTTATTTATAATGGCAAAATTGTTGCTAAAGGAATATCAAATATTTCATCAGAAGATCTAAACACAGAAAGTCTTTTAATCCATAAAGATTCTTTAATAATTTTATAATTTTATTTACTTAAGTAAATAATTAATTAATCTTTACAATATGCTTTCTGAAATAGGAATTAATGCGAAAGAAGCTTCTAAACATTTAGGTAATTTAAATTTAGAAATTAAAAATAAAATATTAAATGACATGGCTTATGAAATTGAGCTTAATTCCCAAAAAATACTATTAGCCAACGAACAAGACTTACAAGAAGCAAAAAATTTTAACCTCACAGACGCATTGTCTGATCGCCTTAGACTTGATGAGATCAGAATCAATGGTATGTGTAATGGTTTGAAGAAAATTATTGCTTTAAATGATCCAGTAGGAGAAATAACAAAATCTTGGACAACAAGTGAAGGCCTAAAGATCAATAAAGTTCGGTCTCCATTTGGAGTAATTGGAATAATTTATGAAGCAAGGCCGAATGTAACTAGCGATGTTACTGGATTATGTATAAAATCTGGAAATGCGGCTGTTCTCAGAGGATCTAGCTATGCCCTTAATTCAAACTTAGCTATTCTAGAGTGCTTGCAGTCAGCACTAATTAAAAATAATATTGATAAAAATTCTGTCCAACTTATTCAAAGTAAAGAGAGGAAAGATACAATAAAATTCATGCAAATGACTGAATACATTGACTTAATTATACCTAGAGGCGGTAAAGGATTAATTCAAACACTTGTAGAAAATGCTAAAGTTCCATTTATTTTGGATGGAGATGGCAATGTGCATTTATATGTTCACGAAGACGCAGATGAATCAACATGCACACAGATAATTTTAAATTCAAAGGTACAAAGACCAGGTGTTTGCAATGCTTTAGAAACACTAATTATTCATGAGAATATATATAAGAAAATAGGTAAAGAAATAATTAATTCTTTGCTAGAAAATGAAGTTGAATTATTTGTAGATCCTAAAATAAAACTAGATTTTCCTAATTTACAAGAAGCAGATAAAATACATTATGAAACTGAGTTTCACGATTTAAAACTAGCAATTAAGATTGTTAACAGCTCCGATGAAGCAATTTTGCATATTCAAAAATATTCTACTGGTCATACAGAATCAATTTTGACAAGTTCAGATGCTGAAGCAGAAAAGTTTTCTAAATTAATTGATTCATCAGTTGTTTTTATCAATGCTTCAACTAGATTTACAGATGGTGAAATGTTTGGTTTTGGAGCAGAGATAGGTATTAGCACACAAAAGTTACATGTAAGAGGGCCAATGGGTCTAGAGGCATTAACTAATGAGAGATATATAGTTAAAGGTGAAGGAACAGTTAGAAATTGACAAATCAACAGTTAAATATTGAGATTTTTAAAAAACATGGTTATTTTGCTGATCAGGAATTAGTTGATGTTGTTAATGCATCAATTTATCTTAAAAAACCATTGCTTATTGAAGGACCAGCTGGGACGGGAAAAACTTATTTAGCAAAAACATTGTCAAATATACTAGATTCAGAACTTATTAGACTCCAATGTCATGAAGGTATTGATGAAGACAATGCATTGTATGAATGGAATTATAAAAAACAATTAATCTCAATTCAACGAGATGAAAAAGACAAAAATCTATTTTCAGAAGAGTTTTTAATTGAAAGGCCAATTTTAAAAGTTTTAAATTCAGAGTCTCAATCAGTATTTCTTATTGATGAAATAGATAGATCAGATGAAGAGTTTGAAGCACTATTGCTAGAAGTATTAGCTGAAAATCAAGTAACTATTCCAGAGCTCGGAACAATTACAGCAAAAAGTGAAAGTATTGTAATTTTAACTTCTAATGGAACAAGAGAGTTATCAGAGGCTCTTAGGAGAAGATGTATATATTATTATTTAGACTATCCATCAGTTGGAATCGAAACAGACGTAATTTTAAAAAATGTGAAGGAAATTTCTAAAGAAGATGCTTTCAAATATGCAACATTTAGTTCAATGTTGAGAACTTTAAATTTAAACAAACCGCCATCGTTAATAGAAACTGTCGAATGGGTAAAGTTTAATTTTGAGAATAAGATTAAGAACTTATACTCCAATTTAGGAATTTTAAGCAAAGATTCTTATGATCAAAAATTGATATTTGAAAAAATAAAAGAATCTAATGATAATAAAGACTGAAGAAATATTATCTTTTAAAGAGTTTTGTAAAAAAAATAACTTTTATTTATCTTCGGATAGATACATAAATTTACTAAATTATTTAAATTCAAACGAACAAGATACTAAATTAAGAGAAATAGAATTCATTTATCATATTCTGCCATCCAATCACGAAGAAAAACAAAAAATTAAAAACTTAATTGAACATTTTTTTAATACATCAATCCTAGAAAATAAAATCAATTTTGTTCCAATTAAACAATATGATGAAACATTTATAGATATCTTTAATAGTAATAATCTAAATAATACATTTAATGAAATTGCGCTTGATCTAATAAATAATTATGGAGAAATTGATTTTAGCAGACCCGTATCTAACACTTTTTGGTTAAACAAAATAAAACAAACTATTAATTACTCTGAACAATTAACTTTTTTTGATATAGTTGCAGATAATTTTTTAGATAAATTGGTTAATTCTCAAAATAAAAAAGTTTTTCAAGAACAATTAAATTATTTTATTTTAGAAAAAATTCAAGAACTTAGAAATTCAACAAGGGATGCTTACTTACCTGCTGACTTATCACCCAAAGAGGATTTAATGGAAAAAGATTTTTTATATACTGACTCACATGAAAGGGAAAATTTACTAAGAGAAACCAAAAAATTAGGAGAAATTTTAGCAAACAGATTTAACAAATATTCTAGATCAGATTCAAAAGGAAAACTATTGTTTCGTAAAACTATAAGAAAATCATTACAAGATGGCGGAAACTTTTATAATTTAATTTTAAAACCAAAAATAAAAAGAAAACCAAAACTCATTTTGATGTGTGATATAAGTGGTTCAATGGCTTTATATTCATTATTTGGTTTGACTTTGTTATTTGGGGTTGTTCAAAGGTTTAGCTCAGTCAAAACATTTGTTTTTATTGATGGTGTTACTGATATTTCTAAAAGACTAAGGAAAATAAAGATTAACGAAGTTAAAAATATACTTAACGATTGGAATACATTTGTAACAAATGATGGCCACTCAGATTATGAAAAGTCTTTTAGTGAATTATTAGAAAAAATCAAATCAGATGGAAATCATGCAAAAACTTTATTAGTAATCGGTGATGCAAGAAATAATTATCGAAATATTGATAGAAGTTTAATAAAAAAAATAAATGATGATTTCAGTGCGATCTATTGGATGAATCCTGAAAGAAAACAATATTGGAATACAGGGGACAGTCAGTTTAACTTATTTGATGAAATTTCAACCTATAGTTCTGAAGTCAGAACATATCTTCAACTTAAAAATTTTATCAACAATATTCGTTTGAAAAAAGTTTTAAGATAATGAAAATTGGCATACTTGGTGGAACTTTTGACCCTCCACATTTAGCCCATAAAGAAATTGCATTAAGAGCAATTAAACAATTTAAACTTGATAAAGTAGTTTTTATACCTAGCGGAACACCTTGGCAAAAATCTGTATCTACACCATATAGAGATAGATTTAATATGACAAGAATTTTAATTCAAAAAGAAGAAATGCTTGAAATAAGTGATATTGAAAACAATACAACAAAACCAACATATACCATTGATACATTAAGAAATTTATGCACACCAGAAAATGATTATTTTTTTATTCTCGGTTCAGATGCTGCTATTGGAATAAAAACTTGGAAATCTTACAAAGAGATGTCTTCATTTGTGAACTTTTTAATAGCGCCTCGGGAAGAAGTTTCTTTTATCAGACTATTTTTTGCATTTCCATTTAAATTCAAATTAATTAAAGGAAAGAAGTTAGATATTAGTTCAACGAGTATTCGTAACTCAATTCAGGGAAAAGAAAGAAGTTATAATAAATTAATCCCAAAAGGTATATTAGATTACATTAATAGAGAGAAGTTATATTAAGATTTCCAAGTTTTTCTGTATAGAAGAATTACTATAGGAAAGATTTCTAATCTTCCAATAATCATTAATAAACTTAAAATTAGTTTTGATCCTTGGTCTATATAAAAATAATTTTTAATTGGACCAAGTTCACCAAGTCCTGGACCAACGTTATTCATTGCAGATGCAACGCCACCTAGAATTGCCTCAAAACTTAAAGAAGCTCCAGCAATATTAGAACTAATACTTAAAGCAAATGTTCCTAAGACAAATATTGCAACATATAAAATAAAAAAAGTTTGTACAGATTCAATCATTCGTTCAGGAATAATTGATTTTGACATTCTTATTTTAAATATTGCATTAGGATAAAATATTTTTCTTATTTCGTTTCTTACGGATTTTAATAAAGCAATAACACGTACGGTCTTGATACCTCCAGCAGTAGAACCTGACATGCCACCTAAAAACATTACACCTAAAATAAAGACTCGATAGTTAATATTCCAGTTTTCATAATCTAAATTTGTATACCCAGTAGTTGTTATAAGCGTTAGAGAAGTAAATAGAGCATTATTAATAGCTAATACAATGCTTTCTGAAAGTGCAATAGTTTTTACTAAAAAAATTGTAGCAGTAGAAAAAACGATAAAAGTATAGAATTTGAACTCAGAACTGTTAAATATTTCAACCAAATTTTTATTTCTCAAAACTTTCAGAAGCAAAATAAATGATGAACCAGCTAAAAACATAAAAATATTAATTATAAAGATAGTTATCGTAGAGAATTCACTTACCGATGAATTAAATGTACTAAATCCTCCGGTTGATAAAGTTGTAAACGCATGATTGAAAGAATCATAAAAACTTAGCCCAGAAAAATATAAAAGCAATGTTTCAATACAAGTAAAGGAGATATAAATTACCCACAATAATCTTGCTGTGTCTTGAAATCTAGGTGTTAACCTATCTGCACTTGGGCCAGGTGATTCCGCTTTGAATAAGTTAATACCGCCAGAACCAAGTAAAGGAAGTATGGTAATCGTTAATACGATTATTCCCATACCACCAAGCCACTGAGTTGTTGATCTCCATATTAATAATGATTTATCAACGCTCTCAATGTCAATGAGTATTGAAGAACCAGTTGTAGTTAATCCTGATATTGTTTCAAATAAAATATCAATATAAGTCAAATTAATTCCTGAAAATATATAAGGAATAGAAGAATAGATAGAAATTAAAAACCAAGAAATCCCTACAGCACCAAAACCTTGTATGGTATTTAATTGCCTACTTGGCACAATATATTTTTTAATAATACGATGTAAAATCAAAAGTACTGAGATATATATTAATAATTGAAGACTGAATGAATAATTTTTTTCAACTACAGTATTTAAAAGAGTTGGAAGTAAAGATAAAGAAAAAATTGGGAATACTCCACCAGAAATAAATAAAATAATTTTTAACATCAATTAACAGAACATTTCTTCAATTTCTTCAATTGAAGTAGGTAAAGCAAAAACAACCAGTCTGTCTCTTTCTGCAAATTTCCAAGTTCCCGAAGGTATATATGTATTTTCTCTCCTAGTTACTCCAGCAATGAGACAATTTTTAGGAAGCTGTATTTCGCTTAGTGATTTATCTAGTACCTGACAATCCTCTGAAATTATTATTTCTAATGCTTCTACTTCAGAATCCTCAAATGTTAATGCTGATTTCACTTTATCAGATCTTACATCTTGCAAAATTGCATTTGCAGCTGTTATTCTTGTTGAAATAGTTGCTTGAATTGATGAATTTTTAAGTAACTCTAAATAGTCAATTTTATTAACTCTTGTAATAATTTCTGGGGCTCCAAGTGCATCTGCTACAAGTGAGCACACAATATTTTTTGAATCGTCCTTACTTAAAGCAACAACAGCTGTATTTTTATCTAAACCTAGATTTGTTAGATTGTTAGGATCTTTAGGGTCATTGTAAACAACTATAATGTTAGAATTTCTCTCAGCAATTCTTGTACAATCGTCTTCATTATCATCGATAACCATAACTTCGTAGTTTTTATAAAGTCTTTCTGCTAACAATTCTGATGACCTACTTGCGCCTACGATTATTACTTTTTTTAACTCTTGTTTTGATTCGATGCCAATTAAAGTAGTAGCAGTCATTATGTCACCACTTTTAACAACAATTTTTACATGATCTTCAGTTTTTAATTCAGTCTCACCATTAGCTATATAGGAAACATTGTCTCTAACAAATGCTGTAACTAACCAATTATCTCTTCCTCCAAACTCATGAATGTTTGCCAACTTGTTGCCAATAAGAGGGGAGTTTTGTGTTAGTACACCACCAATTGAAATTAATCTTCCATTTGAAAATTCATGGATATCATATATACCTACTCTAGAAAGCAATTTTTCAATTTCGTCACATGCACTTTCACTTGGATCGATAATTTGGTCAATATTTAATTCTTCAAGTTCATTTTTTAAAGAACTGTCTTGAACTCTAGCAAATGATTTTTGAGTGCCCA
>Ga0255770_10000561_pt1 | contig 34592 bp, 54 predicted proteins | sample 071ome_22_FD_179968 | JGI IMG/M metagenome (GOLD analysis project Ga0255770, IMG submission 179968) | Coastal salt marsh microbial communities from the Groves Creek Marsh, Skidaway Island, Georgia - 071404AT metaG (version 2) | ecosystem: Environmental > Aquatic > Marine > Intertidal zone >...
TGATTTTTCTATTGGTGCGGGTAGGACGATGGACCGATTCTCACCATTTATGACTGTGGGTGTTACCTCAAGAAGGAGGTATGATGCGTACTACGATGAATTGTTTGTGTTATCTTCAAGCAATCAAAACGGTATTTACCTCATTAATGAACAACGACAAACTAATATGAGTATTCGTGGGGGTTTACTATATCATTGGGATTATTTAGAATTACTCGGTCAAGCTCGTTACGATGGTAGATTTGGAATCGGAATGGGTCTTGGTATTAAATTATAATTTATGAAACTATTATTAACATTTCTTGCTACGGTACTGTTGTTGACTTCATGTAAGACAACACAGGAACTGAAAACCGTAGATTATGTGGACCTCGAAAGGTATCAGGGGAAATGGTATGAGATTACAAAGATACCAAACAGGTTTGAGAGGAACCTTATCTATGTTACGGCTAACTATACACTAAAAGAAAATGGGAAGATTAAAGTCCTCAACGATGGATACAATACCAAAAAGGGAAAGTATGAAAAGGCTGTGGGTGAAGCCAAAGTCAATGGACCTGGTAAGTTGGGTGTAAGTTTCTTCAAACCATTTTATGGTGACTATTATATAATGGAACTCGATGAGGATTACCAATGGGTATTGGTGGGTTCACCATCAAGGGATTACTTATGGATTCTTGCCAGAACACCACAAATCTCTGAAGAGTTGATAACCGAATTATCGAAAAAGGCAGAAAATGCAGGTTTTGATATTTCACGATTAGAAAGAATGGAACAACAATGAGAAACTTATTTACCTTAATCGCATTTTTATTCTCCCTAACTATGTTTGGGTCTCACCTTTCAGGAGGTGATATACAATACCGTTATATCGGTGATTCTACGGGTGTTGCTCGTCAATATGAAGTCCTACTCCGCATTTACAGAGATAACTCAGGAATTGCAATGGGAAACACTCAGACGGTGTATATTAACTCGTCATGTTATTCCCAACAATCATTGACGGTAACTTTATTGCCTGGTTCAGGTGGTATTGCACCAACCTTATTTGATTGTGTGGTACCATCTACTACAACAAAGACCTTAGAGATTTATGCCTACAAAGGTATTGTCACACTACCAGGTAACTGTAACAACTTTACCTTTTGGTGGCAACAATGTTGTCGACCTGGTGGTATAGATAACATTAATAGTTCAAATGGTTCGGGTTCGGATGGTTTTTACTTTGATGCGTTGTTGGATAATACTCACGGTCAGAACTCATCACCAATCTTTATCTCAGAGCCTGTAAGAGCCTTCTGTGTAAACAATCCATTCAATTGGAAACAAACGGTATTGGAGACCGATGGAGATTCCATTGTATTCTCAATGATTAAGTGTCGTGAGGGTAACTATCCTGGTACAGATATCAATTTTGATGCTGGATGGACTGCGAATCAACCGATTACTTCATCTTACTTTAACTTAAATCCATCAACAGGACTTATAAGTTTCTTACCTACAATGCAAGAGATTGATGTAGCTTCAGTATTGGTTGAAGAATATAGATACGATTCTTTGTATGGTGTATGGAATAAGATTGGTTCGGCATCGAGAGATATGATGGTTCAGATTGAGGCAACCTGTGCACCTGCGGTTATGGATGGTGTAGGTTTGGACTTCGATGCGCCAGGTCATTACATTGATACCATCACAGGATTACCAACAGTGGATTATGAATGTGGTGATACTGCGGTGACCATCTACTTAGATATCTTCTTAGATTGTTATTCTATCTCACCTGATGGTACAGACTTCAGAATGACATCACCAACAGGTCAGCCATGGGCAATTAAGAATGTGATTGGTAACTGTAATCCAAATGGTGAAACAGACTCACTTACTATTGTATTGAACAGACCATTGGCGGTGAATGGGAAATACTATCTATATTCAAAGGTGGGTAATGATGGTAATACCATTCTAAACAAATGTGGTATTGCGATGGATGAGTTTGATACTCTCGTTATCAATGTGGATGATTGTGTTAACTTAGTAATGGAATTAGAAAACGTTACAGTTGTAAATGGTAATCATCCACAGGTTCAATGGTCCGTAGACACTACAACATTCTTCAAAGACCAATTTGAAAGATATGTAATTTTACGTGAAGATATGGGTTGGGCTTCAGTAGGTAATGTATTCAATCCTGATAAATTATTCTATGATGATTACTCGGCGAATGATGTAAACGGTCAGAGTTACAACTACAAAGTCTATATGGTTTACAACTCATTCAATATGGATACTACGAGAGACGTTCATTCTATACTGTTACAAACGAACGGTAATTGTGATACGTTATGTTTCAATTGGAACAGTTACAATGGTTGGAGTAATCCTGAGTATGATATTATGTTGAAAGTAGATACGGGATGGATGAAGATATTACCATCACCAATTACAGACACGACATATTGTGGGTATTTTGATACATTACAGGTGGGAACAAACATATTCAAAGTGGTGACAACCAATGGTGTTGATACTTCTGAGAGTAATTATGCAACTTGTTACCAACCTGAACCACCAATTATTATTGTTCCAAATGTGATGACACCAAATGGTGATGGAATGAATGATATCTTTGAGATTAGGTATATTGACTTATATGATGTCAAAAAGTTGACAATCTACAACAGATGGGGTACTATTGTATATCAGAGTGAGGACTACCAAAACGATTGGGACGGTGGTAATGTTTCTGATGGTGTATACTTCTATGTGTTAGAACTATGGAAGGGTAACGTTGATACGTATTATTATGGAACTTTAACAGTAATTGACAATGATTAAGAAATATCTTTTATTATTATTAAGTGTATTATTATTCACATCGTGTGAGAATACATACAAAGCTAACAAAAACTATCTCTATACTTTCTCTTGTGTGATTGAGAAGGACGATTACGGTAGAAAGGTATATGGTGCTCACCATTTCCTTTTGGACGAGCAAATCAAAGATATGGCATCTTTTGAAGAATGTTATGTAAACTATTTGGAGTGGTCAGGATTGGATAAGGATGGGATGTATAAGAAATCCTACTACGCTGATAGAAAGAATGTTGACATCTACTTGGTGGATGAAGTATGGGGAAGTGTAACTGTGGAAAGTGCCGACCTATGTAATGTGAATTAAGATAAAAAAATGTAATATTCAGGACCCTCATCAGAAATGATGGGGGTTTTTCTTTACATACTAATTTAATAAACTATTTTTGATACAAAATATAATCTTATGAAATCATTTAAAGAAACCGTCCAACAATTACCAGAACAACCTGATATTATTTTTATCATTACTGACCAAGAACGGGCAACACAACATTTCCCTGATAATTGGGAACAGGATAATCTAAAAACAATGACGTTTCTTAAAGAAAATGGTTTCAGTTTTGAAAGGGCATTCTGTAATACGTGTATGTGTTCACCAAGTCGTTCTACATTGTTTACTGGTACATACCCAGCACAACATCAGGTAACACAAACATTAACCACAGGTGGAGTATATTCTGATGGTGAGATTCAATTAAACAATCAAACACCAAATATCGGGAGAATATTAGATGAATTAGGTTATGATGTACAATACAGAGGGAAGTGGCATTTAAGTAAAGGTGCTGACGGAGGTGACCCATTAGCCAAAGATATTGCGTTGTTTGGATTCAAAGGATGGATTGGTCCTGATGCTGGTGAAGATGCCAAACCTGAAAACTTCGGTGGAGGTTATGCAAATCATGATGAGAAATATATTCAAGAGGCGATAGAATACATCGAAACTGTAAAAGAAAAAAGAAAGAAAGGTATCCATCAACCTTATTGTTTGGTATTAAGTTTAGTAAACCCACATGATGTTTTAGGATATCCGAACTTTGTACAATATGGGTATAATGAAGAAGACTATACAGGAAGAGATATTCCAAACCTCCCTGAGACGGCTTCAGAAGATTTGTTAAAAAATGCTAAACCTATGGCACAGTTTCAAACGAATATTGCTGCAGATGGTTTATTAGGTGTATTAAAGAATGATGACATGAAGTTAAATTATTTAAACTTCTATGCGAATTTATTAAAGAAGATAGACGGACAGATAGGTCAGTTTATTACTGCATTATATGATGACAGTGATGGGATTAATCTTGCTAATGATGCTGTTGTTGTAAGGTTAGCGGACCACGGAGAGATGGGTATGTCTCACGGTGGTATGAGACAGAAAGCATTCGTGGCTTATGAAGAAGCATTAAGAATACCTATGGTAATATCAAATCCATTAGTATTTCCCAAAGATTTGAAACATAAGAGTTCACATGAGTTAGCAACATTAATTGATGTATTACCTACATTGTCTAACTTTGTTAAATTACCAGTACCCGCAGATTGTAGGGGTGTAAACTTATTACCTATCATTGAAAACAATGAATCCGTTCAGGATGAAATTTTATTTACGTTTGATGATACAAAATCAGGTTCAGCCTCCTTACCTTCATCGGTTAAAACATGTAACCGATTAAGAACTATTAGAACCAAAGAATGGAAATATACATATTACTTTGATGCTCTTAATAGTTATCAAATAGAATATGAATTATACAATTTAGTTGAAGACCCTAATGAATCTAAAAACTTAGCTTATTCTATGGATGAAAGGTTACAAAAGGTTAGAGATTACTTACAGAAAAGATTAGAGAAGTTAGAGGTTGAAAAACTAAGAATTAATGATGGAGTTACATTTAGTTCATTGGCGTGGGTTGAAACAAATGCAAATTATGATAACTACGCATATAATTCTATGGATGAAGATGAAGTTATAACTTCAGAAAAGAATAATAAAAAATAATAAATCAAACAAAAAATGAAAAAACTAATATTAACTATGATGTCGGGTCTACTCTTAATGGGTTGTACTCAACAAAATGATTTAACATTTAATGAAATGGTGAATCAAACACAGGAAGTTGCGAAAGGTATAGATGAAACAGCGTTATTTTATGAGTCAACAGCAACTAAAGAATTAACAGGTGTAAAATCAGTATTTGCGGGTATTAATAACACTACCATTGAGGTATTGTGTAACTCTAAGGGTGAGACTGAATCGAAGGTAATTAATTCTCCATTCATGGAGGATGAGGTAATACATTTACCTGTAAAACTCACATTAGAAGAAGCTGAGCAGATATTATTAGATGCAGGTTATGGTACAGGTGTTGAAGGAGTGGCTGACTGGTCTGAGGTCGTATTAAGAAGACCATTAGAACCAGGTTTCAATTTTGCACAATATATTTTTACGACAAGTAAAGGATTTGTAAGTGTAAATGCAAGAACAGGTGAAATTGAACCTGTAGGTTTGGAAGGTTGTCCTTGCCCATTTAAAAATCCATGTATTTGTCCTGAAGAAAAATCATCTGATGGAGATGACCCTTACATTATGGTTTGGAACATTGATAAGGGTGCAGGTGTTAGTTTAAAAGTCACAGGTGGACAAGAATGGGAAGGACAAGCGATAAGTCCCAAGGTAGGTGAATCAGTAAATGAAGGGTACCATTACGATTATGTTATATTTCAAACTTTAAATGTTGATATATACACAGGAGCCAGTGGTGGTGGTCAAAAGTTAGGGAGTACCACTATTGAAATGGTAACGAAAGATGGGAACACCTATCCTTTAGATAGTAAAGGGTTAATTAATTTAAAATACAACCCAAGTAAATCAACCTATCCAGGTCCTACGGCTTGGCAAAACAGAAATTGGTTTGATATTACCTATGTTGGTGTTGCACCACCGTCTGTCCTTACCAATGAAGGATGGAACAATGGTTTAGGTAATAGTAGTTCGGTTGCGGTCACAGATGAATCATTCTTTGTAACTGATTACGGTGATGAGAATGGGAGATGGACGGCTCAAGACGGAGCAATTTACCAAAGTACCGCAACGATTGATAATAATGTTGCGAGTAGAGCATATGTGGTAAAATTGGTTGAAGGTCAGAGTTCATGGTCATATGAACAAGGGATTGGAGTTGCTAAAGATGGTCTATGGCAAATAGACATTAAATGTGGTTCTAACGGAGAGAAACCATACTGTGAAACATTCTATATTGCTGAGAGAAAGAACTTAGCTCCAGGTGTAAGTAACTATTTAGATGGTCACGGAGGTGGTCAAGGAGGTGGAGGTAATGGTAGAGAAATTGACATTATGGAAACTCAATGGAATGGATGTGATGGATGTACCACAGATATGGGACCACAAGTAAGTTTAGGTAATGCTGATGGAGGAACTTATTGGAATCAAACTGAAGCTCAAAATATTAGAGTTAATAATGCTCAATGGTCAGATATTGGTGGTATCAACTCAGGATTCGCAACTTATGGTGTTTTAATTAGGGGTAATAACTTATGGTTATATGCATACAAACCTGATGGTACATTTTGGTATTCAACAGATGCAATACCAAACACTAACACCACTTACGTTCAGGAAGGTAATTTTGTACCTTACATCGGTACTTGGAGTAAACCAGCAACTGCGGGTGACTTTAAAACAGGATACAATAACTTTATTTATTTAGATGCTGACGATGATAAGATTAAAGGATTAAATCCAAAGGATAATCCTGAAGCGTTTGGCGCAGTATTAAAATAATCTCTATTGATTACAAATTATAAAACCCTCATCAGAAATGATGGGGGTTTTTCTTTAATAATATATTTATTATTATGGGATTTGAAATGTTTAAAAATAAGTTTAGTAATGTTATTTTTGTGGTAACAGCAATTGGTGCGTTAATTACGTTAATTAATTACGTTGGTCCTGTTATTCATTACGCCAGCAATTTGAATAAGTTGGTTACACAATACGAGGAGATAAATAAGTCGTTAGAGAAGATGAGTGACCACATCGACCAATATGAACTTGATAGGGCCAATAAAAGAAAGACATTCTCAATTGGTTTAAGAAGTGATACTGAGACAGGTCAGGTTATTTATGTGGATGAGAACAATGGTATTTACCGAGCATTCTTAGACGAACAATCTAAAGAATACTTTTATTATGACATCGATGGTAAACCTGTATTTTGTTATACTAAAAAACCTGTAAGAAACGAGGCTCCACATATTGAAATCAAACCAATCATTTTACCTGATAGTTTAATTGTCCTCTCAAACTCCGAAGATTAAGGGGTTTGGGGTTTCATCTCGTTGCCACCATCAGAAAGATTGGTCCTTCTCAATAGGAGTGTCCCAACCATCAAAAGTCTTACGAAGGTTATTACCACCTTCAACTTTCCCAAATTCAAAATCATATGTGTCTTCGAACCAATCAGAGATGATGTCCATGGCTTTGTGTCTTCTAATACTGAGGTGTTTAGATAGGAAAGATATTAAGGAATCGTCAATGGATAATACGTTTCTAGGTCCTTCATCGTCATCCCAATCCCAACTCTCACTCCATTCAAAAAGGATAAATAGAATTTGATTTGCTGGATTAATAAAGGCATTCATTAATGACCCTTTACTAAATCTGTTTCTTTTAGTGAGGATGCGACCACCCATCATTTTAGATGCTAAGTAGTTCTCGACCACTCGGTCCAATTGTTCACGTGTTATCAAATACTTTTTCATTACTTTACATCAAAATATAGTTCGATTTGTTCATCGACGTTCATGTTATTAGATAAATAGTCATCAAAGGACGGGGAGTAAGTATGAATCATATCTTTTCCTTTTTTACTGACAATAATCTTAACACTCAATTCAGGTTCAATCTGTGTTGAAGCACCATTAATTGAATATCCGCCAGTGAACCATACGAGACCAACTTTAGCGTCAGTATCTTCAACAATCCCTTGTTTATCTTCAGGGAGGTAATCTGAATCAAAGAACATCGGGATGAGGTATTCAAGGTTTTTAAGATAATCATTAAAGTATTCACCCCAATCTTTAGACAATGTATATTCAGGTCTGTTATACGACATATCACTTTTACCGATATATTTCAAAGAGTTTTCGAGAAGTTTAACAAAGTTATCATTGTATAATAGTTTCTCATACTCAGGGTCATACTCCTTACTGTTTTTCAAAAACTTATAAGGGTATACAATCATCTTCGGATATAACCAACCATTGTTGTCGACAATATAAACATCGGCACCGTAAACAGATTTAACGAACTTATCCAAGAATTTATTTATCTGTTGTGTTGTCATTCGTCCAATTGGTTCCATTTTTGCATGTTCTCCTCCTCATTGTCCATATATCTAAAGAAGTCCACGGACATCGGGGACAAGTATTTTAATACTGATTGTAGTTTCTCTTCCATTTCCATAACGGTAAAGAATCCACCAGCTTCGTCAGACATTGTGCTACGATAGACTTCATCGTTTAATAGAATGTGAACATCGATGCTCAATCTACCTAAAGCGGTTCTGCGTGTGACGAACTTCATATCCCTAATCAAGCCAGGATAAGTTTCTGTATAAGTTGCGTCTACGACTTTTTTAACAATTTCGGGTGTAATTTCCATAATTTAATTTTCTAATACATATAAACTCACTGTAGAGTTTGTGGGTCCCAATCCAACATATCTTAAAACATCTTTAACGTCTTTCTCCACTTTACTATCCAAACCTGAGAATGGGTTTCCAGTATAAGTTTCCATTTCGGCATACTTTTCAGGTTCCACAATAACTCCAACAGCAAAGGCGGTAAATCCATCTCTCTCAGATGATTTTATCATATAGTCGTGAATCAACTCAGGGTATTTCGGACTAATCAAACTAACCAAAAGGTTTTTAATTATTTCAGGAGTTAAATTCATAGTCAATTAATAATCATTAGTAGCATAAAACTCCACAACCACAAAAGCGGGAGACAAATATTTCATCACGTCTCTAATTCTACGTTCAATTTTATATTGTTCCCCTTTCAACATGATAATTCTATGTTTCATAATAACATCAATACCAATACCTGTTTTACCATCGGCGTTCTGACGAGCAATGATATCATAACTCACAATGTCATCAAACTTAGGGGTAACCAAAGTATCCAATAAGGTTTTAACTATTTCGGGTTTAATATTATCCATATAAAGATAAATACCTCATTAATAGAAAAGGGGCGGCGGGGATATCATCTCGTTGCCACCATCAGAGGGAATAGAACAAAGGGATGGTTTTAAACAATCCCAACATAATGGAAATAAAACTAACAATCTCAAACCACCACAATACATTCTTCATATCTCTATGCGTGGTAAAGTAATATAACCCAAACCATATCTGCATCAATAAGGGGAAATATACATCAAAGGAAAGGAAGTATAATGTGGGAACACCCATACCAATACCAGCACCAATAAAGTGGATTTGTTTTGTATAAGACTCCATCATCTTAAACTGAGTGGCAGCACCCACAAACGATAAACCCACTCCCGAGAAAAACAAAGGAAGGGTCCCATATAACAACATAGGTATTCCAATCCCCCAACAGAAGAAAGTAAATAACCATTTATTATTCAATGGTAATGAATACCACGAATCACTAATAGATGGTAACACACCAAACTTACTCACAATATATCCCACATAAGAGACAAAGACCAATAACTGTATAATCAATAATTCCATAACTAACAATATAAGACATAAGGATATAGGTGTAAAGTAATTCCCATCCCCCTTTACCCTTTCAGGGACGTTCCCCCTATCGGGGTCACTTACGGGGTCTGAAAATAACTTTACCCCAAATCCCCCACAGAAGGTCATCTAAAGACTTATCTCTATACACATAAGGGGATATACTAACAATGATATAAAACAAACCCCTAATGGGGTTATAATACAATATCATATAAACAATATCCCTTAAGAGAAATATACCCATAGTATTCTAAACATAACCCTAAAGGGTTAAATACGTTATACTTTATCCCACTTTCTCCCACTTATGAAAGTCTATTTACAAGACCTTATCGTTGAGGTCATTTTAATAAATCCCTTATAACAATACGTTGAGATAAACTTATTTAAATTTACAAGACTACGTCTCACCCGCATCACTATCTTAACTATCTTTTTTTACTGGAATATATACATACCTTTTTTAACCCTATTTTATACACTACAAAAACAATAAATCCCTGATTATGCCGATGAAATCACAGAAAAACCTTTGTTTTACTATTCTAAGGGGACAATGGGGGTAGTCCCCAAAACCCTTCAAAGCTCTATCCCCCATGTAGCTCCCCTCTGACATTTTGACAAATCCAAATAAAATCCCCATTATTTTTACACATAATCGTTGTTTTTGCTAACATGACAAAGGGTCATGTTCATAACTTTATGTAATAAAAACCCTATGGTAACTACAGTTTGGCACGGGGGAGAATTAAAAAACCTTAGATTTCAACGGGGAAATCCCCAATAAGTTTGGTATTCACTATAATATAGAATGGGTTTATATTAGGGGGATGGATTATATAGGATTTATAGAGGAACATTTCACCCCAACGGTTAGGGAAGATAAGTTAGGTATGAAGGTGGTGTTGACTCACAACAGTGACGTGGTCCCTGAATGTGTGGTATGGTTTGAGAGAGCTAAGAGGGGATGGAGTAAGAAACCCATCAAGGTAAAGAACACATATATCATTGTGGATGCTGACCTACTCCCCTTAATAGATTTCATGCATAAGTATATGGGTCTGAAGGAGGACGACTACAGAGACCTTCGTATGTCATTGATTCATTACACGATGGGGATTATCGACAAACATCTTACGGGGGAATAAAAAGTTACATTTGTATTTGGCCGTTACAACTATAATTCATATCTTTGTGTTGGTGCTCTGGCCCCAACTATTATTTCATTCTAAAGCATCAGAACAAAGATACAACAATCTTTTTTAATACACAACTTGTGGGGAAACTATTTTATCCTTATCTTTGTGTTGACGCTCTTTCCCCTATGGGGTTCCACACAACAGAGCACCATAACAAAGATACAACATTATTTCCACACTGCCAAATGTCAGGACACATTGTCATCCCCCTATAACACCCATAGCTGACCACCCCCCACATATCACACCATAGGGGGTCTCCCCATTAAAATTCCCTATATACCCCCCATATGGGGTCCCCCCCTCCTGTATGGGGGTCCCGTATCCCCCCTCCCCTCCCTGGTTTAGGGGTTGTTTTGGGGGTTTAATCCCGTAAATAAAATTTGTATGGATAAAAAGGGGATATGGTCTTGCAGAAATTTTTGGGAAAAAATTGGGGAATATGGACTATTGTGTGGTGATGGGTTATACTATGATAAAATAATATATTATGAACAACGAACAGAAGGCTGAATTATACAATAGGTTTTTGGCCGAGTATCACAGATTGGATAATCAGATTGGTCAGGTAAAGATGAACAAGTTTGAATTGAGTAGTGACGACCAAAAGATTATCAATGAGTTGGAGAGAAAGAAGTCTTACATTATGGGTAGGATTCAACAGTTAAGTTAAACGAGTTTCATTTTACACTTTGCGGGGATTTCACTTTACACTTTGTGGACTCTCCCCCAAACACGACCCCCTATTTGGAAAAGGGGTAAAATAGTGAAAAAGAATTTTCTGGAAAATTTTGGGAAAAATGGGTTTTTCTATTTTATTTGGGTGTTATACTATTTATTAGGAAAGAAATTGTTATGACCCCAAAGATAGAGAAGGAAGTTGTTTTCAAGTTATGGGATGGAATGGGTGTTAATTCGGGACCGAGGATATTGAAGTATGTGGGTTCAAGGTTTGACACGTGGAAGGAATACTATGAATTGGTTGCTGAGTATTATGGAATACAAGGTGGGGTTCAGGGTTTGATTTCCCATATTATTAATGAGGCGAATGAATATCTTTCCAATCCTGATAATATTCCTTGTGGTGGTGATGCTATTGTTCGAATGGCAGATATTACTGATATGGATGGTGATAGGATGCATAATCCCATGACTATGAATCTTTGGTACGAAGGTATGGGTTCTAAACCATTTGCACAATTTGAATATGATTTGGTGAACCCTGACGGTTTTGAATGTGTTGAGATACCGGGGTTTCCTGAGGAAGACATGAGATATGAGTTTATAAGAATCTATGGGGATGTTGATTTTGACAACATGACAAAAGAACAAGAAGATAAGTATAAAGAGTTTTGTTTCTCTGAGGGTTGTCTACATTTTGCCATTAGAGATGTGCTATCTAAAATCTCTAATAAGTATGGGATTCGTACAAACGTAAATGTAGATAAAATATCTTAATATGGGAGACATTAACTCTACTAACGCTGTCATTGATTTCTTCAACGAGAATTGGAGTAAGTATATTCGTGATACTCGCTCATCGGGTTTGGTTGCTGACCACGGCCCTCTTATCTCACCCATAGCGAATATGGAGTTGGACATTGACCCTGTAGAAGGGGATATTGTTGTTGGGGGTTGGCAGTATGACGGGCCGGGACATCTTATCTTGGATGTCTATTTGAATCTTGATTACATCTTGGATTACCCCATCGACCACCATATGGTGGCACGTGAATTTTTTATTCCGTGGATACAGAGCTCTTTCTTAAAATATTTCGGGTTTGATATTTTTGTTGACTTTGCAGATATTGTCATTCGTTTCCATACCACCGATGGGGCATGGGACGACTATGTGGTTGATGTTGAGGAGACGAATGTAAAACCTTTTTATGATAACCCCCCGAGATATTGGAAGAAGGTGAATAGAAAGATTTCTGAATCGGTCCTTAGTGAGGGACCTTTTAAAACCAAATCTTTATACCTCACCTTTCCGAAGAAGGGTTGGGAAACCATTGGGGGTTATTTGATGAAAGCCTTGGGTGTTGTCACTGGTGTGTTTAATAGTGCGGAACAGGCCATTGATGTTGTCCGTAAGAAAAGAAAGAATATTGACCCACCATTAAAGGAACTTGTCATTGGCTCTCACGGTGATGGGAACCATCTGTTGATGAGCCAGGGGAATAAGGGTCTTCCTGTTGACCCTTTGCTTAAAGAAGTTCGTGGGTTGGTGGGTCCTGATACTACGGTATTCTTTACCGCTTGTTATGGGGCAGATTTCTTGATGCAACTCTGTCACGCTTCGGCCATGTTGGACGGGAACAGGGTCTATGGTTCTGCCGGGATTTATAACTACATAAAGAACAGTTCTGAGAAGGGGTACTACTCTTGTCAGATGGCCCCTCGTGATTATTATGACATTCAGAACGACTATGAAAAAAGGAACCTCATCTTCGGTAGTGATAAAGGTAACGACTATTTAATCGATAGGGGTTTCTGTAAACGTGAATCTAAAGCTCCCATTAATTGGGTGAAGAATATTTGGACGTAAATCACACCCCCTGAAAATGTATTGTCGTTAGTGACCCTTAGCAAAAGTCGTGGGTCTTAAAATATATGGGGTGTCTAAATCCCTCTGATGCCGGAATCGGTCCTTTGAAAAATTTCTTTTTTCCGACCTTCGGTCGTGTTTTTTGTATCTTTCTGACGACCCCGTCGGACCTTCGGTCCTCCTTTTATAATCTCTCTGATACCGGAATATTTTTTGTCGGTCTGTTTAATGTGTCCTTAAAATCCCCCCGACCCCCTTTTTATTATTAAACTAAAATATTACTGAACCCCTCGATTGATAAGGGGTTTTTTATTTTAATTTTTTTAAAAATTAAAATATTTATCATCATGGGTAGTAAATTAATCATAACCGAAAGTGATAGAAATCATATAAGAAGATTATATGAAAACGGAGATTCAAAACCTTCGAAAAAACATTCATTGATAAATGACCAGGTTGACCCTGATTTTGAAAACTCACAAAGAAATCAATCAAATGAATTTTCCGACACTTTAAGTTATGCTGTGAATTATAATATCGATTTAAAAGCAACGGCCTCTGACCCTGAATATCGAGCTACATGGGAAGAAATCGGAATTAACCCAAATACCTTACCTCAAAATATTAAATCATTATACCCAACATACGTTCCCGAATTATTATCGGGATTAAAAAAAGGTCAATCTCATAGACTTAAAGACTTATTAGATGTTGTTAAGTTAGTTGAAGAAAGAAGTGGTTTTGATGTTACTGTGACAGGTGGGGTGGATAAATACCATAGAGAAGAAAAACCTAATAGTGGACATAACACAGGAAAAGCCTTAGATTTTGTAATTGATAATAATAGTGATAAAAATCAAGAAACAATAGAAGAGGTTATTGGAAATATTGCAAGTAATGAGCACAAAGATTTATCATTTATAAATGAATACAAAAGAGACACTGGTGGTACGGGTGGTCATTTCCATATAAGTTTTATACCAGAAAAAAATTATTATCATTTTTTTGATGAAGGTTTTAGAAAAGAAGGAGATGAAAAATACCAATGTTGTGAAAAGAACCCAAGATTAGAGTTTGGTAAAGAGACGAATTTTATTGATGCTGTGCGTAAAGGTAGAGCAAAAGAACCGATTCCGATTATTAAATTACAACCAAAATCGATTGATACTACTAAACTGAACGTACAAAGTCCAAGAGATATTAAAAAAACACCTGAATATATACAAATTCCAAATAATTCAGAAAAGAAACCTTGGTGGAGAAGAAATAAATAAAAAAGACCCCCATAATTGGAGGTCCTTCTATAATGGTGGTGTGGTGGTTACGCCATCATTGAGTCGTAAGCTTCATTGACTTCGTTCATCAGTTCTTCATACATGTAAGTGTTGCTGTGTAAACAGATTGCAATGGTCATACGGTAACGGTGAATGAACTTTAGTTTCATCTCATCAGTCAAATCACTAAATGACTCCATCCACCATCGTCCAAACTCTGATAGATATTCGTCAACATCGTCATACCATTCCTTTTGGTCTTCTGGCATGTTTTCGTATTCCTCGATGTATTGTGGATATGTTGGTAAGTTTTCCTTACCCCAATCACTCATTAGTTCGTCAATGGTGTTCACCATGTCTTCGTGGAGGTAAGCAAAGTCCAACATATCGTTGAGGTTGTTGCTGAGCTTATCTACCGTTCCGTTCAAATCGTTTTCGTCGAAATAAAATCTCTGTGGCATTGTTTTATGTTTTTATAAGTTTAATGAAGTAAATGTAAAAAACAAATTTGATGATGACAAGACCTATGGTCCACTTTTTTGTTTTTTTGAGTATTTATAGAAATAACATTTTTAATTATGGGTCAAAGATTAATTATATCAGAAGAAGAAAGAAGCCGAATCAATAAGATGTATGGTTTGAATGAACAATCATCCACTTCGGGTTATAAATGGTCAAAACCACAAACAAGTGCTACTGTATGTATAAAATGGGTAGAAATTGGTGGTAAGAGAGTTTGTAAAAAAAGTAAAAGAGTTAGAACGATTTATTTGGACCCTGTACCTATCGAAACTCAAGAATTTCCTCAGTTATCTAAATTGATGAATCATTTTATATTAAATCCAAATTCAATGAAAGAAAACTTTGAAAATATTTTTTCTAAAATTGACTTTGACTTTGACGTATCAATCTTTTCTAATCTTGAAAAGATATATAAAAATTTGAACAGGTTTAAAGGTTTTATAGAAGATGAAGTTAAAAAAATGAATGTAGAACTTAATAAAGACAAAGAAAAACCAAACCTCAAACCTGAAGAATACAATTTTGGTAATTATCGTCATGTATTAGATATAATGAATGCAGGACTTAAGGACCTGGTAATGAAGGGAGGACTTTAAATAAATTAAAAAAATAATTATGAAACACTTATTAAATAATATTTCTGAAGAAGAAAAGAATAGAATTCGTGAACAACACGAAGGAGGAATGAATTTATCTATTGATAACTTCAAAAAATTAGTTGAAACAAAATTGGGTGATGCAAAACCATTCATCAACGAAGCATCAGAAGAAACATGTGAACAATGTGGTGCGGAAATGAGAGAAGGTGAATGTGTTGAACAATGTGGTTCCATGAAAGAAGAGGTTAGTGAACAAAACGAAGATGACGTAATTAAACTTATTATGGATATTAACACTAAACTACCTGATGATTTGAAAAGTAGTATGGTGATAATGAAGGATTTTGACGACAATCAAAAGGTATCTTTTTTTGAAAGATTAATGGCACTTGCTGGTAAGCATTTTAAAGAAGAATTGGATGAACAAACTAAATTATTACGTAAAACAGATAATGTAAGAGTTTGGATGGTTCCAAATATGAAAGGTAAAGGTTATTATGACGTTGATTTAAAAGGTAATCCTTCGAATAGAGACAACATGATTAGAATCTCTGGTGAAATTATCTCAAACAGTGGTTCGGGTGGAATGAGAGGTCAAGACGTTACTTTGGGTTACGATTGTAATAAAAAAGAATACAAAATGTTTGGTAATTATTTTGATGGTGGTACCGTTTATTTATCTGACGATGCGAAAGCGGAATTGAACATGGAAACATGGTGTAAAACATACAAGTAAATTTATTAAAGACCCTCACATTACTGTGGGGGTTTTCTTTTTATAGAGTATTTATAATAAAAGAATTCTTAAAATGAAAAAAGTTAAATTAACAGAGAAAGAGTTGGAACAACTGGTTTTGAAAGTTATTGAAGAGCAAGGTTCTATTGAAGGTGCTATCACCGGTGTGGAAGCGTTTAACAAATTACCTGACTGTAAGAAAAAATCTGATGATGAACTTATGGGTGGTATTGTGAAGAAAGTAAAACAACCTCAATCAAGAGCCGCTGCGATTTCACAATCTTTTAGTAAATCGATTAACACAACAGTTTCTCTATACATTGAAAAAAACAGAAAACCATTCTGTAAATTGAGATAAACATTAAAAACTTATTAACTATGAAAAGTTTAAGTAAAGACCAATTCTTAGGAATTGTAAGACACGTTTTAACATTCGTCGGTGGTTTCTTGGTAATGCAAGGATTAGTAGACGAAGCTATGGCAACTGAGATTTCAGGTGCTGTTGTTACATTAGCGGGTGGTATTTGGTCCATCATTGACAAAAACAAATAAGATTAAATAAACCCTCCACTTTTTGTGGGGGGTTTTTATTTTTACATTTATGAATTCAGTAAAATTTAACGATAAAGAAATTCTTCTCACCATCGACGGTGAACCATTTTCATTCTTATTAAAAAAACTTGTAACCATTCCTGTTGGGGTTGAATTTATCAACTACAAAGGACTGACCTATTTTAGAGAAGGTTAGTATTTATGGTTATGGAACAATCGGTTGAAAAACTTTTTAACACCTTAGGGAAAAATCTTGCCATGAAGTATTATGGTTTGGATGTCCATTTTACCGTGCTCGGTGTTGAAGAAATAGATGACAAATTCTATGAGATTAAAATTAAAACCGATAAACCCCTTCCCGTAATCTTTGATGTAAAGACTGAACCTGAATTTAAGTATGGAAAATATGCTCAGATTCAAGATTTACTTTATAACCTGGAATATCTAACAAGATATTTGGGAATGAATGGTGCGGATGTTCATTTACAACAAGAGGAGTGGCCAAAAACATGGGAAACCCAAATCGATAAAAACTACTACATCGAACACCCTCAGGAGTTTATTGAACTTGAAAGTGTGGGTTCTGTTGTGGAGGTCGAAACTGGTTACGTTTATCCATTATTTGAAAACGACACATTGGATGTTGATAGTTTAATATCACTGGCACGAATTGAAGATGACGAATGGTGGGACCACTTAAGTGAGGAAGATAAAAATAAATTAAACAGAATTTATGCAAACTAAGAAGAAATACTTTTTCGGGTGGACAAACATTAAATGGTTTATTACAGAGATGATGAATATCTTCACCTCTAAACCATCACAGTTTTCCAAAAAGAGAATGGAATCAGGATTGGCATTTATTGTGGGTCAGTTCGGTATGGTTTATTTCCTAATATTGAATGTTGAAAAACTTACAGCCTCAGACATAGTCCTATGGGCAGGTGTTGAATTTGCTATTGCAGGGTATATTGTTAACCAGATTCAAAAAGAAAAAAAAGACAGGGGTTACGAAGAGTAATCTATTTACTGAAACCTTCACATAGATTATTTTTTACCTATTAATAAATTATCTATGAACTACTTCGAACAGAAACCTATTATTTCTAAATTCAAAAAGGTTATGGTGATGGGTCCTCACGGTGCGGGGAACAAAATCGCCTCTTTAATTATTGCCGAAGATTTTGACCTTCAACACATATGGAGTGATAAGTCTTGGTATGCTGACGATTACTATGACGAACATTTGGGTTTGAAATATCACTTGGACCGAGTCAATGAAGAAGACGATAATTATGTTTTATTCTGTCCATCGTTTACTGCCCACTTACACCGTATCCCCGAGTATTTGGAGGACGTGTTAGTGGTGATGATGCACAAAGACCTCGACGAGATTGACGAGTATGTAAAACGAAATAAGTTTTTGCAAGAACAAACTTTCGTTTATGAATCTACTCGTTACAACGATATAGTGGTTGAAGATTTCCCTGACGAAGCTGAAGAATTGTTGAGTCTGACTTTAGAGGAGTTGACCTACGAATTGTTTGAACGTCATCAAAAACAACATGTACCTAATATTATTCACGTCCACCACAGTAGTTTGGAGGGTCACAAACTTTTCATTCCGAAAGAAAAAAGAAAAGACTTCGATTGCTGGCAAACGGAGATTAGAGAATAATTATAGGTATGAAACCTTCGTATAAAGATTTATTAACCATCTACTACAATTCATTCGTCACTCCTAAGTATGATTGGATTGACGGTATTGTTGTGGACCAGTTTGACATAGTCGAAAAGAAGCGAGAAAATGCATTTCTTAACATCGATAAAGGAGGATTTGAAAGTAGGATGGTTCCAGCCGCAGAAGGTAAAATTAGAGTATTATCTAATCTTGAAGTTCCTGACAATATGACCTCTTTTGAATTCTTTGAAAGATTGGGAATGAGACCGAGTGATTTTTCTAAGATTATGTATAACCATAGAATTGAAGATTATATTGGTTTACCTAAGGGTGTGATGTATGATGATTTGACGGATATTAATATGCAAATCATTACTAAAGATGAGGTAAAATCTGAATTAGACGAAAGAATTATTAACATCTTTAAAACAAAAAAACCTATTACCACTCTGGGTATGTTCTAAACCACCTGACATCACCAGATGACCTACGTTGGACTTTCTTACCCTTCGTGGGGTAAGACCCCACTCGGGGATTTTAAGGGTCTTAAATCAAAAATTTTCCTATATAATAATACTATATAATTTACTTATATTTTTCTTATTATTTCTATTATATAATATATTAATATATTAAGAATAATAATTATCACGAAGTTTTAGAAAAGACATGACACTATCAGATTTTGTTTTAGTAAAGGACAATGTTTTCACAAATGAGTATTGTGACGAACTAGTTGAGTTCTTTGAAAATAATCCCGAATACCAACACATCGGTGAGAGTATGGGTGGGTTGGATACCACCATAAAAGACACTACTGACCTTAATTTGTTTTATCGACCTGAGTTGATGGAGAAGTATGGTAACTTTATCTTGAGTAAGTTTAACGAGGTCGTTGAGGAGTTATTAGACAGACTACCATTTCAGAATGTTTTTCCTGCAATACCAAGAGTTTTTAATGACGATACTGAATACACCACGTGTCAAATTCAAAAATATAATAAAGGGACGGGACACTACAATGCCTACCATTACGAAACGGACAGTTATGGAACCACACCTCGTTTATTTGTCTTTATTTTATACCTAAATGATGTGGCTGAGGGTGGTGAAACCGAACTTTTATACGAACAAACCTTTACAAAACCGAAAAAAGGGAGAGTTTTAGTTCATCCAGCATGTTACCCATTTGTCCATCGTGGATTAACCCCGATTTCGGACGATAAATACATCGTAACAACGTGGTTGGCGTATTCTGAACAAGATTACTGATATTTATAAGATATGATTTTTTAATGAAAATGGGTTTTTTGACCCATTTTTTGGTTTTTACCATTAAAATAAAAGTAAAATGTTATGGAAAATGAAAATAACAAGAAAATCACAGAAATAGACACCCAAATTAGGGCTCTGAACAAAGAAAAAGAAGAAATTCAGAGTAATTGCACACATAAAGAGACCAAAGTTAAGTTAGAAATTGGTACAAATACCCCAAAATTGTACTGTAGTGTGTGTGATAAAGAGGTTGGATACCCATCTAAGGAACAATTAGACAAGTTTTTAGAGTGATTCTAAGTATTCTTCCCACTCATGTAGGTCCCACTCCATCATAATCAACAAAATCTCGTCGTCGATAGTTAAATCATCGGTATTTTTGTATAGGTCAATCATTTACTTGGTGATTTAGTATACAATTAAAGTGATTATACCCGACAAGATACTCTTCATCGACGTTTATTGTCGATTTTCCACAAATTTCACAGATGTATGGTGTGTTTTCTTCATTCATAAACACAAATTAGTAAATATTTATAATAAAAACAAGATTATGGCTTGCGAAAATTGTACTTGTAATGAAAGTTGTCTCACAGGAGAGTGCACTTGCACTAATTGTGAGTGCCAAATGAAATAACGACCCTCAAAAGAGGGATTTAGGACCGTTATCAGTTATGGTAACGAAAAAAGGGAGAGGTTCGCTACCGTCTCCCTTTATTTTTGATAAAAGTCCGTTAAATCGTCTATTTTTTAAGTAATTCTTGTAATAACCTTAGATTTTTGGTGGTTTTTGATTCCTCAAACCTTTTGAAACCTTTAACTACTGTTCTTGGTTCGGCTTTTGCTAAGACATCTTCTAAGAATTTCTTTCTTTTACTAATAATACCCATTAAAAGGTTCAACATTTCTAAATCCCACTCAGATTCCACATAATTCATGAAATCTTCAGAGGTAAATGGGGCTTCGTAAGTATCTAAGTCTACTTTTGGTTCTTCTTGCTCATTTACAGACTCGTTAAAAGGTACTTCTTTGAAGTTATCTATAGATTGTTCACTATCTTTAACATCGTTAATTTCTGAGTCAATAAAACGACCATCATCTATAGTTAAGTCATAATTATCAAATAAATTCAGAATATAATCTTCTGAATAACCTTCCAATTCACCTGTATAGTAGTCAGCTTTCCATGCCCAATACTTTTCTACACCATCCCATTCAAATTTTTTCTTTTTAGGAATGATATATTCTTCAGAGTTGAAGTTTCCACTATCTAATAAAGAAGCATTGTCTTTCATAAAGGTAAACACGTAATCGTCCACTGCATTTACAGATACATTTTTGATTCCCAATAATTTCAAATTGGTAAATACATTATCTAAAAAAGGATTCTGAGGACTTAGGTTATCAAAACTAACGTCTTTATGGTTTTGTAAGGTAAATTGAATTACTTTCAGAAGACCCTCAGTGTTAACAAGTGGGTTACCACCTTCACTTTGTTCTTTTAAGGTTACAGATTCAGTCTGTCTTGGCTTTTCTTTAATATCTGCAATTTGTTGCTCCACATCCCAACTATCGTGTTCTTCACGTCCTGTATTTTCGCCGTTCCAAACATCCCAGTCACCAACGTTTAACCAATGTTCAGGAGATTCTTCATCATAAGCTTCAATTTCGCCTTTGTAATACTTACTTACATTTGCATGATAATTTTCCTCACCTTCCCACTCGAAGTTTTTCTTCTCAGGTATTCTATAATTATCAACATTGAAGTCTTCACCATCGATAAGGTCAGAATTCAATTCGGTAAACGCAACTAAGAAGTCTCTAAGGTCAGTTTCGTCTTCTGTGACTCCAATATATTTTGTGGCTTTGATAATCTTATCCATTTCGGCCGAATCATACTGAACTCCGTAAAATGTAGTCTCAGGATTTTGCTTCACCAGCAACTCCAATAGTTTAACCAATGCTGAAATGTTGATAGGTGCGGTAACAGGTCTCTGCTCCTCAGTAATTCCCATGATTTCTTTTATGCGTGAAATATCTTTCATAACTTTGTATAACTAATAAATATTTTAATATTTATAATATTATGGAAAGAATCGCAGAAGTATTAAAAAAATGGGTTCAGGTGAACATGAATCAGTTAAAAACTGATAGACCTCTACCCCATATGTCATTCATCTTAAGTAAGATTGTGTCTCACCCAACCAGTTATGGGTTGATTAGAGATATGGGTCCTTACGAGATTTTAAAATTAGCTTATACTGTATTTTTCATGTTTGAGGGTGACGACTTTGAAGTTGCTCAGCAAAAATCCAATGACCTTTATTTTATTGAGGTAACTGAAATCGAAGACATTAAAGACGGTAAACATGAGTGTAATTATTGTTACGGTGATGGTAACATCGATTGTGACTATTGTGAAGGTGATGGTGAAGAAAGTTGTTATGAGTGTTACGGTGATGGTGAGATAGATGGTGAGACTTGTAGTGAGTGTAACGGTGAAGGTAAATTAACTTGTAGTTCTTGTGGAGGTTCAGGAGAAGATGAATGTCAAGAGTGTTATGGTGATGGTGAAGTTGACGATGATACAGTTCAAATAGTTGACTACTCACAAAGTTATTGGGTAACGTATTCTCCTGATTTTATTGAAGACATGAAACGTAAAATGGATGGAGATGTTCCTAATGATGATTTTTATGGTGATGCCGATAAAGACGGTGCAGGAGGTGACCTCGCACTTTTAGGAAGTATTAGAAAAGAGGAGGATATGGACGATTTAGACTTCCCTCAATATAATGATGGTGATTCTATGGTTACCGATATAGCACCATTAGATGAACTTACAAATATTATTAAGTTGCTTGTTTACCAGGGAGGAACCCGAAACGGTCATTTAAAAGTTAACAACTTTAGTAGGTAACTTATCTTTGGTGTTTCGTTAAGAATCTACTTAACTTTGAAATATCACCATTAGAAACCATTTTGATTTCAGCAGAACCCACGTATTTTTTAATGACCTTTTCATTTGCATCGTAAATGATGTAGTAAGAATCAGTCACGTATTCTAATACGTCATCTTCCTTTAATGTGAATTCATTATCTGCCAAGAATTTAACAGATTCATCTTCCCAATTAATTCTGTAATTAGGTTCTTCAGGCTTGAATAGTTTTTCCTTTAAAATTTTAAAAATAGATTTCATATCTCTTAGTTGTTTGTTAAGCTATAAATATGGTCCATGTCCATTGTTGACGTTCCTGAGGTGTTTGTCACATAAAGTCCAGTATTGTCACCTGTTGTCCACGTTGGATAGGTACCTGTTCCCGTTCCACCCCATTGTGGGTAAGTAATCGGTTGTTGAGGTGTTGGTGGTGTGTAAGGTTGGTAAAAATCAATTTTCCATTCCTCATCATCAGATATGTTTAACATATCCATTACTTTTTCCAATTCTTGTTTTGTGAACTCAGAATGGAATAGAATCTTTTTGTTTTCTAAATCTATCGTAAACATCAGTCTTTTTTTACTCTCTTATTAACCACAGTGGTACATTGACCTTTTTGAATGGTTTTATAAAGAAAGTATAAAAGAATAATTGTTAAGAGTAAAGAAAGAGATTCAACAATCAAGTATTCCCATCCATAACCACATTCTACTATAACTGCACCTTTAAAGGTGTTTACTATTGAAAGTAGAATTACGTTGATAAAGGAATATGTAATATTTTTATATTTCTTCCAAAACATATTACAAGTAGGGGTCTAAGGTATCACAGTCCTTGCTTAATTCGTCTTTAAAATCCTGTGTAAAATTGCCGTCTTTCTTTAGATACTTTGATGGTATTTCTGAGAATACCCAATCAAGGGCTAATAAGGCGACTAGGTTTTTGTCTTTGTCATAAATGGGAACTGCAGCATGTGCCTTTGTACCATTTGAATGAGCTAACGAACGTAGAGCAATGTCTGACATATCGTTTATGTCTGTATAAAACATTATTCCGTCAACAATATCTTTGACGTAAGTGGTAAAACTGGTTACCAACATATTTTGATTTTTTTCAGCCTTTCTTTCTAAACCATCAGAATGTCTTTCGTAAGTAATCGAAATTCTTTGAATTGGTGACTTTGTGTAGAAGTTACCTCCATTGTGGAATTGCCATATATATACTCTATCGGCATTGTATCTTCTTCTCACGTCTCTGATGGCAAGATGAATGATTTCATCTTTTTTGATTTGTTGCATAAGAGAGTCTCGAGAACGATTCTTCTCTTGTTTCTCTGACATTCTTTTGAAAAATCCAGCCCCGACTAATGCCACAACTATCGAGGTGAATGATGTTATAAGGAGTTCAACTATTCTAACCCAATCCATGAATTTTTAATTATATCTTATAAATATATCGGTAGGGTTAGTTTTTCGCTATAGATTGTCTCTTTTAAGACCAAAATTGTATTTATGACGCAATCTTTCATGTAAAAAGTAATTGAAATAAAAAACCCCCACCTTAAAAAAGATGAGGGTTAAAAGGAATATGTATTTTTTACATATTACTTCTTGGACTTCACAATCTCATCGATAATCCCATACTCAAGTGCGTCCTGTGAAGACAACCACAAGTCACGAGAAGCGTCTTGTTTCACCTGCTCAGGGTCCTTACCACAGAACTCACCCAACAACCCAAACAGAATGTCATTCAACTTCTTCCATTCGTTCATGGTGATTTCAGCATCTTGGATGTTACCCATGGCACCACCTGAAGATTGGTGAAGCATCGTTCGAGAGAAACGAAGTGAGGAACGCATCCCTTTTGTTCCCGCTCCGAGCAATACTGAACCCATCGATGCAGCCATACCTGTATTCACCGTGGCGATATCTGACTTAATGTAATGCATCACATCCACCATTGACAACCCTGATTTTACTGAACCACCAGGTGAGTCAATGTGCATCGTGATTGGCATGTTATCCACAGAATCCAAATACATAAGTTGAGCTTGAACCATTGTTGACATGTGGTCGTTCACAGGACCGGCAACCCACAATAGTCGGTCTCTCATCAAACGAGAGAAGATGTCAATTTGAGTTGCGCGCATCTCACGTTCTTCTAAAATGTAAGGGGTTAATGATGATTCAATTGAATCCAAAGTTAGTGAGGACATATTGAAGTCACTCATGGCATACTTGCGAAAATCTTTTCCGAAATCCATAGTTTAAAATTTTAGTTTAGACAAAGATAGTAAAAATTAGTTGAATAATTCAATAGGTGGTTGGTAAATATATCCCTTTTCAATCCTTTCCACATGTTTTTTAAATGGATAGACATTTAACCTACGATACAGTCCATCAACAGGTTCATAAAAATCTAATATGGTCTCTTCCCCATCTTTTGAAAAATAATTGTGTAACTCGTAACACCACGCCTTCATAGGTTGATAGTCATCTTCAGTCATCAGGTCAGGTCTCCATAACACTTCCTGATATCTTAAGTCCACCCATAAATGCATCTCAAAGGATATGGTTAATACCTTCTCAAAAATGGTTTTAAGGAGTGATGGTCGATATTCACCAGTTAAGGTGATGTCGATGTCCCAACTCATCCAATCTTCCAACAGACCACCGTTTACGTAAGTCTTAAATTGTTTTATCTCAGGGACTTCATTCTCAATACGAGTGAGTAAGGTTTTAAACATTGGATGTTCAGGACCACCAATACTGTACCAGTTTACCGCACCATAAGGTCCATAGGTATATTCACCCTTCCACATTAATGTGTTGAAATTAAAGTTGTAATCCATATACAAATTATATGAAACTATTTATCATAAAGAAAGATGCCCTTGATAAATTACAAAAAATACCCCTTTATAAACTGGATGGTTAGTTACTACTTCACTCGTTTGATTGTGGGTAAGATTGTATCTCTTTATGTGACACTACCATCGTGGGGTGTTACGGTATTATCTTCCTTAAAATACAAAGAAACCACAGAATGGTTAATCATCTTAACCGACCTGTGGTTCCTTATCTTATTCTTTTATCTCCTTAATAAGAGAAATCAACCTTCGTGATTCTCGATGTTTGAATTTTTGAAGATTAAAATCAAACCCATAATAATCAAACCTAAATTCAATATTGGTCCGAATGAGTTTTGAGTGAATTGAACTATTACCTGACCTACAATCATTGCCATGGTAATTAGAGTTGCATCTTTTGGGAATACCGCCAAACTTCTTTTATAGATATTAGCAAAACTAAACCAAAAGGTTGGTGCTATGATTAAAAAACCGAGAGCTGTTAGTCCCATTTCTTGTGATGCGAGACCGTAACCCACTGAGTAACCTCCGATAAAACTACCAATGGTTGCGATTAGGTTGCGTAGAAAATAATTTAATCCACTGATAGTTCCTGAGAACTCAAAATACTTTTTAATTTTTTCCATTACTTTTTTTAATTACTGAGTTATAAAATGTGTACCCTACTAAGGTGATAAAAAATAAGATGATTGTTTTTGCGAATATTAACGTCATAATGATAGGTATATTTTTTCTGTTGTTCCGTCTTCGTAACGTAGAATATAAAAACCATCACTTAGATTATCCAATGTATTACCAAAAAATTTCCCACTAAAGTCATAAACCTTATATTCCAAATTCCGATATCCGATATTTTCATCAATCTTCATTGTTGAGGTAACCACTTTGAATGTCCATTGTATTCTTTGGATAGTCATTAAATACCCATTACGGTATTTGTCAATCTGAAAACCATAACCATAAGACCCTAAGTTGGTGCCGACAAAGGTAATTGAATCATTATCCGCTAAAACATTTGTTGATGTTTGAACCTGAGGAACAAATACGCCATTAGAATATGATGAATAAATCTCTGACATATATAGATTAACGGAATCACCCGGATTTGGATTTGTAAAGTGACAGTTAAAGACTCCCCAAACTGGCTTCATTGAGTTTACGGCATTCTGTTCAACATTAATCCATAGAGGTTGATTCATAAATGGTGCAGTATTATTTGGAACATGCCAATAATCTGTGGAAATAACCACTTCTGAGTTTGATGTGTTCGATGAGTTATTTAATGGTCCCCAACAACAGTTTGTATAAATGAAACGATATTTGTTGGAGTCTAAATTCAAATAATCACTGATATACATTGTGGTGTTATATCCTTGATGAGTATTAGTGGTGACCATGTCTAAGGTAATATTACCATCATAGTCATACCAACCTTGAGAGTTCATTTCCCATCTTTGAACGGATACTGACGATGGCATTGAGGGGAACGACTCAGAAACAATATATAGTCCAATAGATGTTGAGTCCGGACTCGTTTGAGCTACTTGAATAATACCTCCCATAACGTGAGATGCTTTTGTCACAAATGTTGTCAACAATAGTGACAATACGAAGATAAACTTTTTCATAATTATATTTTTTCTAATGATAGTAAAGATTCATCAAACCATAAAGGGGTCGGACGATTTTTCCATTTAGAAAATGAAGCTTTTTCACCTCGATAGTAGTTTCGATAAGATTCAACCACCGATTTGACCTTATATTCTTCAGGCATCGCTTTTGCGGGTTCAGTAAATCCTTTATCAGGGAGATTAGGTTTATTCTCAATACACCAATCAATAACATCCTGAGTTTTATGTCTCTTACCGTAACGGTGAGTGTATTCGTAACACAGCTCCAAACCCAATTCACATAACCATAGATAGTTGGTGATACTCTCACGAGCCCAAATGGAACATGGGTGATTTTTGTGTGATAATTTATAAGGTGGATTGGTTGGTTGTTCGGTCATATGGTGGACACCACAAAGAAGTTGTGCGGTTTCCAATATCATCTTAACAACGTGTTTATCGTTATGATACTCTGCACACTTTTTAACGTCCCAATCCAATACAAATATATTCATCGTAAAAATTTTATTACTTTTTCTTTCACACCACTCTGTTTGATTCCTTCATTAGAACGTGGAGTATGAACAAAATTGGTAAGACCTGGTTTTGAGTCCGAACCATCTTTTACACTAAAATGATTACCCAAGTAATCCACACTCATATCCAAATCATCAATAGCTACCCAATGAGTTACATCAGGATGGTTTTCAACCCAATGGTTGATTTCCATACTTCGTTCCAATTCCAATTCAGCTCTGAATCTTAATGATGTCCATTCTTTTGGAAAGATATCCTTAAATCTGTCAGTTACCGCAATTGGTCGTTTGACGATACCTTGAGATTCGTAGTAATCACCCAACTCCTCAAGATTTGCATGGTACCTCCAATCTGAACTGACAACGATTTCCGCACCCGTCTCCTCTAAGATTTTATTTAATACCTTAACCGCCTTTTGGTCAAAGTTATCAAAACGAACTTCAACAGGTCCATTATCACCAAACCCTTTGCGTGGGTTATCTTCGGTAAAAAACTTTTTTTGTTTTTTATGCCGAGAACCCCAATTGTTTGCGAGGCAGATTACACCATCATTATCTAAGAATATTACTTTCATAATGTAAAGATAAAAAAAAAGGTTTGGAAACCCAAACCTTTTATGATTAATAATCTTTTAAAAACTCCGTTGGTGGTGCATCCCAAAGGTTAATGGCGATGGCTCGTCTTCTACCCTTTTTGATTTTAGCAACACCGTGTAAGCATTTGGCGTCAAAAATTACTAATCTATTGAACTTAGGTTTGATAATTTCAGCTTGTTCAGGTGGTATGAAAATAGTACCATCTTCATTGGCTCTTTCTGGTGGGAAATTTTCCCAAAACCATAATTCACCACCTTCCATCTCATCGATTTCGCGAGCTGGATAGAATACGGTACCAATTTTAGGACCTACGATTTGTTTTGTTTCGTGCCACTTTTCTTCATCCTTGTCGAAATGAAGTTTTAACGACCATTCCAAACCACATACTTCATGGACATCTTTTTCTGTGAAATCACCAGTCCAATGCTCAAAACCACCAATTTGAACGGCTGCGTGAGGAGAATTAGGTCCCCAAATAGCGTGGATTAGTTCGTGACGAATATTGTTGATTCCTTCTTCCCACCAACCGTTGTACCAATTGTAACCTGGTTTCCAAAAGAATTCATCATTTTGAATCCTGTTTAACAGGTCTTCATCTTGTATAAAATTGTCGATTATAATCATTGCATTTTTTTTATAATACAATTATAACAAATATGGTGAACAGGTAAAGATTCATTCATTTCCCTTTTCCCTGATTGTTTGTTCGTATAGTTTCTTTGACATGAATATACCGTTGGGTGCGTTTTTGGAAAAACTACTAACATCTTCGAAAGGACCTTCCTTTATGATGTTGTAGTTGTGGTCAGTGAAAACCCAAATTCCCAATCTTACGTCTTGTCTTTCCATGTCATTTGTTTTTGTGGGCCCTGCAGGGCTCGAACCTGCGACCTACTGATTATGAGTCAGTTGCTCTAACCAACTGAGCTAAGAGCCCGATTTTTCAATATTTCTTCTTCTAAACCAAGTTTTGGCCCATAATGTTAGCCCTGTAATTAATGCAATACCGCTTACAAAGAACAAACCGTCAAATTTATTATATGCGGATACTTCATAAGTTAGCATCGTCCAACCTAAAATATAACCAAACCACAATACTACCCAAACCAAATCAGGAATCCTCTTTGTGCGTTTTTCTAATTTTTCAACTTTTTCATCGTGGACCACTCTCGATAGTGCGTCTTGAAGGTCTTTACCATATGCGGGTACCTTCGTAGTGTTACCATCTTCAGATAATATGGTTACTTCATATTTTAACCATTCAGGAAATGACTCTGAAGTTTTTCGGTATTCGGCGTGTATAGCTTTCTTTTTCATAGTAATATAGTTTAAGGTAAATACGTCAAAGACTTTCTAAAATCATCTTAACATATTCAAACAGTCCATAACCTAATAAACCCAGTCCACAAATCAATAGTGACCAAATAAATACTTTACCACTATCTTCATATTGTTTTTTTGTCCTTCCCTGATAATCCCAATCTTCATTCATTATTCATAAACATTTAAACGTCCGTAGTTATTAAAGTCCTCTTGGTAAACATAATCATTATCTTCCAACCATTCCTCGACAATCTCTCTCATTTTTTGTGACTTTCCTGTAATGATAACAGAATCACCATTACCCTCCCAAAAATAAAAGTTGGTTAACTCTTCTAAAACATCTCGGTGTGTAACTCCGTGTAGGTCTAAAACAGGTAAGTCCTTTTTCACTTTTTCTTAAAGTATTTTACCATGATGTGACCACTTTTATAGTTTGTTGCCAGCGGAACGTCATGAACATCACATAACCTCATCAACATCTGAACGTCAGGTTCGTGAGGGTGTTTATCTAAGGGGTCACGAAAGAAGAATACTCCATCAATCTCACCACGAGTAACCATTGCTCCAATCTCAGCATCACCACCTAAAGGTCCTGAAGAAACGGATTCCACCTTATCCACACCAGCGTGTAAGATTTTCTTACCTGTTGTACCAGTAGTGACTATGGAAACATCTTGACGGTTGAAAAACTCTAACCTCTTCATTACGAAGGCTACCATATCCGATTTCTTACCGTCGTGTGCAATTAACGCTAATTTCATTCTTTGATGTTTTTTAGTTTTTCCAAGATTTCTTGAATTCGTCTGTTATACCTTGCGGCTTTTTCGGTATAACCGTTGTTCATTGCTCGGTTATATCTTTTTTGAAGTTGATGTAATTTGTGACCTAACTTCAAACGGTCCCATTTGTTAAAAATTCTCTTCATTATGATAAGTTTCTCACTAAAAAATTTGATTCATCGGTTGTGTTCATCTTAAAAAGTCTTGCAACTCTTTCGGCTTCGTCAATTGAATCAAATTCCATAGGTTGTCCCTCAGTATCATTAATGATAATGTGGCGAGTAGCCCCTCTAAATTCTGTTTTGTTGATAATAACGTATCCCATTATAAATCTAAGTTAATTGTATATTCATTGATAATACGGTAGAACATTTCTTGTGCTTGTTCCCACGCTTTGTATTCGTCTTTACTCATGGAGTCAGGTGCATATTTAACCTTTGAACGTAACTCCTGAGAGATGTCCCATAGAGCAAGATGCATATCCATACTCTTTAACATACGTTCGTGTTCCCTTCTATCGTCAGGGTCATTAAGGTCAAATTTTAAGATTGCTTCCATGATAGTTTAAAAATTTTAGTCGGGAAGACAGGACTCGAACCTGCGACCCTCTGGTCCCAAACCAGATGCGCTACCACCTGCGCCACTTCCCGATTTCCCACTACAAATATAATAGTGAAAATTTAATTTATCAAACCTTTTTTTGGTATACTTTGAAGTTTCTTACTACCATTGCCGATTCCAATGGTGAATACTCATCTTTAGGTCTTTTGATACCGTTGTTAAGGATGACATATTGTTTTGCTGAGAGGTCCTTTAACATCTCAGGGTTATCACACACCTGAACCAAATGACCATCATAGTAAAACTTAATAAAGTCTTCCGTCCAATGACATGCGTATTGAACATATCGACGGTTAGGTTCATGAAGTTCAAACTTAGGAGCCCCATAATCTTTTTTAGTCCCATCCTCAACACTACCCCAATGGATATTAGGTTGAATTGAAACTTCATTCACATCCTCATCAGTGTAGGCTTCGAATATGTCAATCTCAGGTGGCCAACTATCTTTACCTGACAACCAAAACGCGGACCACATACCTCTTTCTGATGGCATCATAATCTCAGCCTCAAACCATCCGTGTTTCCAGCTTTGTTTACTACTGACCAATCCAGATGCCCAATTGATGGTGAACTCCTCAGGTAATGAATCCTTCTGTCTCCACTTTGGTAATTCACTTTTGATGAATGTCTTAGGTTTTAACCTATTCTCCAATACCAAACCTGCAGGTGATAGATAAGCGACCTCGTTTGTTTTTGGCCAATACCTCCATAACGTGTTTGCATGGAAATCACCCCATGGATGTGCATACCTCCAATTTTCCTCGAACTTTGTATGACTATCGAATTTGTCTTCATAGACCAATTCGTAATCCACAGGAGGTGCTGCATTTTTAGAAACTTTGATTGTGGTTTGCGAACGAAACCACGCTTTGATTTGGAGTTTCCAATTTAACAAATTGTTTTTCAAACTCCTTTGACGGTAGTGTTCAATTTTCATAATAAAATGTTTAGTGGAGGATATCGGAGTCGAACCGATGACCCCTTGCGTGCAAGGCAAGTGCTCTAGCCAGCTGAGCTAATCCCCCATGCCGAAACCGCTACGAATAACGGTTTCTTTACTCCTTCTCCACTTACCCCTTTCGGGTGGAAGGCGAGTTGCGGTCTGGACGGGATTCGAACCCGCGACCCCATGCGTGACAGGCATGTATTCTAACCAACTGAACTACCAGACCAATGGAGCGAAAGACGGGATTCGAACCCGCGACCCCAACCTTGGCAAGGTTGTGCTCTACCAACTGAGCTACTTTCGCAAATGTAGGATATCGCTTAACCTACGGTGAGTGTACCTTTCACCTTGTTCCCTTGCGGTACTACGATTTTTTTGAGCGGAAGACGGGGCTCAAACCCGCGACCTGAAGCTTGGAAGGCTTCCGCTCTATCAACTGAGCTACTTCCGCAAAGAGATGGGGTTCTTTTTTCAAGACACATAGTTCCAACGCGTATTGTGTGTCTCCCCATCTTAGTAGCGGATACAGGATTCGAACCTGTGACCTCAAGGTTATGAGCCTTGCGAGATACCTCTTCTCTAATCCGCGATGTTGAGCCTCCAGAGGGATTCGAACCCACGACCCCGAGATTACAAATCACGTGCTCTGGCCAACTGAGCTATGGAGGCATTTTTGAGTTACATCAGACAGGCATTCTACTTCCAGCTCCGAGAAATCGTATCTTACTTAGCCCCACTCACCGCTGTATGGGTACCTGAAGATATAACTCATTTGTCGTACTCCGTAGGAGAATCGAACTCCTCTTTTATGGATGAAAACCATAGGTCCTAACCGATAGACGAACGGAGCAATACGTAACTAATTATAAGTTACAAAGTGCAATTGTCAAATGGTCATGAGATATAATCCATAATCAAAATCACGAGCCTCCTGACGAGTCTTAGCACGACGACAAGTTTCAGGGTTCACACGAAGTTGAACATGAGTAGGGTTTTGTTTCTCCCACTCCTTACGACGACGATTCGTCTTAGCGATTGCCTCACGCTTTGTCTTAGCCCACACTGTATTACCGCCTGTGGTCGGTTTGAACTCCTTAGAACCAGGTGCTGCTTCCAACCAACCGAACAAGTACTCTGATTCTCCATTTGAATTTTTGTAAGCCATATCTCTTTCTTTTTAACACTACAAATATAGGGAATTATTCTTTAGGTTTGGAAAATAATTTGAATTTTTTCATACCGATTCAACAACTGCTTGCTTTGATTTAAGCATCATATCAAACCATCCTTTAGGGCTCCATCCCCTTTCTATACCATCTCTATAATCATACCCATCACCTTTAGGGCCAAGTATAATAATTGATTCACCATTTTTGAACCTAACCTTATCACCTTTTTTTAATTGTATTTCGTTTACTGATTCACCATTTGAATTTTTGTATACCATATCTCTTTCCTTTTAACGCTACAAATATAGGGAATTATTCTTTCTCTTTGGAAAATATCTTAAACTTTTTTTTACCTACTTTCCATTTAACCTCACTACCCTCATAAGGTCCAACCTCAATTCTTAAGGTACTACGTTCAATGGATTCCTCATCGGTTAACTCCTCTGTAGACTCAGCAAACTTAATTGGGTCATCACCATCAAATTGAAGGTAATACTCCACTCCACCTTTATAATATTTCTTTTCTTCACTCATCGTAATCTTTTTATATGTAAAGTTACTTTATTTCACCAGCACATTCTGTTATTGAATATCTTTCACCTTTTGTGACCTTAGTTACCTCATGAGGGTCCATACCACTGTATAATATAAACGTCCCCTTACTTCTCGGTGCTATTTCACCATTTATGATTAAATCACCGCCCTCATATTGGTTTTCATCAGTTAATTGAATGGTAATCACCTTATCCCTGGTTACATTATTATGAGTACCACCATCTTTATGTCGTGAATGAAACCCACCTGTGGAATATTTGGTGAAGTAATGAGGTCCCTCAATACCGAAGTCATAATCAACAACTAATGAAAATATTGTTTTTATTTTTTCAGATAAAAAATCAATATTGTGTTTTGGAATACCCACGATTTCAACATATCTATCATTTATGTCAATCACTGTTTTTTTATCGGACCAAACATCCCATCCATTGGTATTTATGAGTACGGTTCCAATATCAATATTATCCCAATGGTTCATCAGATATTTAATCTCGTCATCGGATAGTACATTCTCAACATATGAGAAATTTTCACCATGTTTTAATTCGTATTTTGACATATCGGAAACATTAGCTCCCCCTC
>Ga0255770_10000563_pt1 | contig 34587 bp, 30 predicted proteins | sample 071ome_22_FD_179968 | JGI IMG/M metagenome (GOLD analysis project Ga0255770, IMG submission 179968) | Coastal salt marsh microbial communities from the Groves Creek Marsh, Skidaway Island, Georgia - 071404AT metaG (version 2) | ecosystem: Environmental > Aquatic > Marine > Intertidal zone >...
TAAAAATGAGGTTCAAGGAGTTTTGTAGGGTGAACTTAGGCTTGGATTTAATCGATGCTTGTATCGAGGTTCAACCGTAGTTCAACGAAGGTTGATCGGTGAGTATGAGGTTCGCGTGTATGAGTGATACGATGTTTTCTGGCTTTCATTGATCGATGTTTTTTACCTTTCGAATGCAATAGTGCGTGAATTCGACGGTCGAATCGAAGCGTAGAATCGAGGTATGATCGCCCGAGGAGTGACGTTGACCCCGGTCCACGCTTATCCCGACAACGCCCGCGGGTGTCGGTGAACGAGTGCGAGCAAAACGTTCTTTTCCATCGTTTACGCGTGATTTTCGGGTGGACGATGTGCTACACGTCGTCAGGAAGCAAAACGAAAATTGAGTGTTTCGTTGACGATCCGTGGACTCGAATGGCATTTCTCATTGATCGACGCCTCGCTCGATTCGACGGCGACGTCGCCCGTCGCCCGCGTCGGAGAGGTATCGGAGCACCATGTCAGATCCAATGGACGTGGATTCGCCCCGGACGATGCCGAACGCGTCGGTAGGAAACGGCAAGACTGTGTCGAATTCTTCCGACTCTGGCAAAAGCGCGCTCGTGGCGGCGGGCGAACTCGACCGGTCGCGCGTCGACGGCGACCTCGGTGGAACTCCATCCACGCCTGGAAAGTACAGAAGCTCAACCACGGTGGAGGAGCACGTGAACAAGAAGATTCACGCGGCGAAACGACGCACTAGGTCCGAATTAAGCGTGAGTCAAGGAGGGTGGACCAAGCACGGATACGCGTACGGCGACGAAGCGATGGACATCAGAAAGCTTCGATACCTCGATAAAATTGAGCGCGTGAGCGTGAAAGACATGACACGGGAAGAATTTGTCGAGAAGTTCGAAAAGACCCGGACGCCGTGCGTGATCACGGACGCGATGGAGGATTGGCCTTGTTACCGCAAAGATAGCGGGCGTCACTGGAGCGTCGACTCGTTGACGAAACGGTTCCGAGACATCAAGTTCAAAGTGGGCTCGGACGACGATGGATACCCGGTAAGATTGAAAATGAAACACATCCAATCGTACTTGAACGATCCCGTGCACATGAAGGACGATTCACCGATGTATGCCTTTGACGGGAGCGTCTTTGACAAGGCTGAGACAAAGTCGCTCTTGGAAGACTTCACCATTCCAGAGTGGTTCGCAGAGGACCTTTTCAAACACGTCGGGGAGAAGAGACGGCCACCGTACAGATGGATCGTGTTTGGGCCTCCCAGAAGTGGTAGTTCTGTCCACGTCGATCCCTTGGCGACGAGCGCGTGGAACGCGTTGATATCCGGTAGGAAGCGCTGGGCGTTGTACCCGCCGCGGTCGGTTGATAAACCGACAATAAAACCGAGAGGTCTGGGACTGGACGGCGAGTCCATCACGTGGTTTAACAAGATGTACCCACGCACGACGACGGAGGAATGGCGTAAACAAGGGTTCCCGGAGCCCATTGACGTGGTGCAGTATCCAGGAGAGATCATGTTTGTTCCGGATGGATGGTGGCACGCCGTGTTGAATCTGGACCACACCATGGCGGTGACGCAAAACTTTTCGACCACGGCTCGTTTCGATGCCGTCTGGCGTATCACTCGACGCGCTCGTCCGAAAATGTCTGCAAAGTGGTTGGAAAAGCTTCGTTTGACGCGCCCAGACCTCGCCGAGGTCGCCGAGGCCCAACCTAGGCGAAGTGAGATAAGCGCCGGGGAGAAGACGAGTTCGACGAGCAGCAGCTCCACGGGGAGTAGCGACACCGAAGCGAACACCTGATTACGTTGAAAACGTCTCAACTGAACGACAAACATTCATTATTGATTCATAACATTACATTTATAACCCACTAGAATGAAAACAAGTAAAACTATCGCATGTAATATGACCTAATGTACACAGGAATGACTGATCGTTTTTCAGTTTACGCGCTCAGACGCCACGTCATGTCAATCTCCGTTTCGCTGACGCGTTCGGTGTATGAGCTCGACACTCCCGATCGAGCTAAGAATGCAGTCAAAGTATATCCTAAATACTCATTCGTTGGGGAGTAACCTCTGCTCTTGAGTTCTCTCGATCCCCATAAAGTCGCCGGACCGTTCACTCGAACGCGAACCTTGCGTTCCCCATCAATCGCCCCGTCGGGATCCGGACGAAGATCGTTATCGACACTGACTTTCAACGCGTATCCGCTGTTGACGAAGACCTCAGCCAGGGCTCTCATCCCTTCGACGCAGTCGGCGAGTTTTTCGTTTCCTCTACCGGTTGTCATCGGCTTCGGCACGCCATCAAAGTATGCAATCTCAAAGTCCTCTCCTCTGTCGAATCCCTCCAGAAGACGATCGTAGATTCTGTTTCCACATCGCATCGCGACAGCTTCTGGCAACGACGAATTGTTCCTCAGGGATTCGTCCCGTCGCACGACGGATGCGACGCCCTCCGCTCCAGTGCGTTCCTCAAAAACTGCGCTCGACTTTGGAATTTCTCTTGCAGCCGTCGCCATTTGGACAAACGAGGCGAAATCAAAGTACAGCGGATCTCCAATGGCGCCCTGATCAATCTTTAACGGCTCGTACAGATACTTGTACGGCTCCCACTCGCTCGCTCTGAACCTCCACTGCGTCGCCTGAAACTTATCCATCGCCATCACGTCGCAGTCATCTATTGCCTCGTACGCCGACCTCAGCAGACAGACCGCGAATTCGATCCGCAATCGGGGTCTCGGAAACTTCACCGGCTCCGGAGGCGACGGCGGGACGATTGAAAACCCGTTTGTGCCCGTCTCCCCGGCATCCGTCGTCGGGAGGTACACATTTCTCGGCGCCCACTCGCCCCCCATCGCCTCGCTTGAAGGCGCGCCAACCAATCCCGAAACCGCCTCCGAGGCAACCAACGCGATCCCACCGACCGTCGCGCGCATCGTCTCGCGACGACTGATCCTCATCGGCGCTCCCTCGACGACCTCGCGCACATCGCACTGAGGCGCGTGGTGGCTGTGATTATCCACCTCTGGCCTCGCCCTCGCGCGCGAGGCACCGCGTCTGAGCGAAGAGCGCCATCGCGCGTGGGTTTCTCGACGCGTCCCCGCGTTTTGACCGAGCGTCGCTCGCGTCGTCATCGCGGACGTCGTCGTCAAGGATGTCGTGGACGGGCGCGTTGTGACGTTCACCTGAATCGATCGATGAAAAACACCGATCGACATTTTTGAAACCACTTTTTACGCATCGACGCGAAAACCACCAAGCTTATTTTTACCGATAAAATATTAAGAAGAGCGCCAAAAAGACGCGGTTCGAGACACGTCGACACGCGTTTCGCTCAGTCGTGCGCGCGCGACACCCGTCTCGAACGATCGAAGATGCGGCTGTGCGCGCTCGCGAGATCGGCGACATCGACGGCGACGTCTCGGGCGTCTGGGTTCGGGTCATCGAGCGCGCGCGTCGCCGGGGTCGTGGCGAGAGCGGGGAGAGAAGACGCCGCCGCCGGTGGTTGGGCGAGCGGACTGCGCCGAGCGGCTGGGTCTTCCGCCGGTCGTGGGGACGGACGACGGGGGCGAGAGGAGGGAGGGGATTATGACGACGATCATGACGACGGATCGGGTGGGCGTTCGATGCGAGACGCGCCGAGAGGGCGTCGGGAGAGTCGAGGCGGGGCGAGGCGAGTGGATTTCGACGGGGGGCGAGGCGGACGAGAACGAGGACGGGGTGGAAGGTCCAGGGACCGTCGAGGCGACAACGATGCGTTTTATGGTCGACAATCACGGGGGAGGGACGATCGTGGGCGTCGCGGGGGCGATACGAGGGAGCGCGAGGTGAACGCGGAGACGGGGCCTCCGCCGCTGCGTCGAGGACACAGACGATTTTATGCGACGTGTCATCCGGGTTTAGAGGAAGTCGTGGCCCGTGAATTGGCGTCTCCGATGATTAACGCGAGCGATATCATCGTTGGGAAGTCTGGGGTGTCGTTCTCGGGGACTCAACGCGTCGGCTACGACGCGAATGTTTGGCTGAGAAGCGCCGTGAGAGTTCTCGTCGAGCTGAAGAGGGGGTACTTGGACCCGGGCGTGTCGGGGACCGAGAGTGTGTACGAGTTCGTCAAGCACGCCGTACCGTGGGAAGAAGTCATTCCGGGGGATGGGAGCGACGAAAGCTTGCGGTTCGGCGTCGAGACACGGGTTTGGGATTGCAGCCAGATTTCAAGCTCGCACGCTGCAAAGATCCGAGTTAAGGATGCCATCTGCGACGCACTCGTGGATGCCACAGGAACGCGACCTCCGCCTCCTGAAAACTATGCCGCGGCGGATGTGCCCATGTACGTCACGCTTTACCGGGACGAAATCATTCTATACCGAGACATGAGCGGCGAGTCGCTGCACAGAAGAGGATACAGAAGCGCCATGCACAGGGCGTCCCTCAGCGAATCTGCCGCCGCAGGGATGCTCAGCCTGGCTGGATGGCCCCAAATGCTCGAACAGTGGCAAAATGATCCATCAAACGGGTCGCCGCCCGTATTGATCGATCCAATGTGCGGGAGTGGAACCTTTCTCATCGAAGGCGCTTTGATGGCGGCCAACGTCGCCCCGGGGCTCATTAGAAGCGAAACGATCGGCTACGCGTTCGAGCGCTGGCCGGATCACAACCCACGAACGTTGGAAGAGTCACTCGAAAATGCGAGGCGAATTGGTGCGGAGACTCGGGCGATTTCGTCCGTTCCACCAGTCATCATCGGGAACGATATCCATCCGGGCGCCGTGACACTCGCGGGCAAGGGAGCCGAGACGGCTCGCGTCGATGGGATGATAGAGGTCTTCAGAAATGATTGCGAAATGTTTCATCTCAGTGGATCAGGAGCTGGGGCGAGAATCGAGCCCGACGCCCCTCGGCTGGTTGTCACTAATCCACCTTGGGGTAAGCGCATCGGCGCCGGGAACGGGCGAAGGAACGAGCAACAAGAGTACGCAGAGGAGGGCGATGAATACGAAGAAGAGACGTACGACCGCGACACGACGATGGGAGGAGCGGATGTCACTCCGGAAGAGGCGCTCGAACAGGTGTGGAACTCGCTCGGGGTTTTCCTCAAGCGCGAGTGTCCGGATTCTTCCGCATACGTATTGAGCGGTAATCCCGAGGTATCTCGAGCCATTCGCATGCGTGCTTCGCGCAAACACCCAGTCGGTATCGGCGGAGTCGATTGCAGACTTTTGCGATATGACATTCTTCCACCGAAGCCGGCAGGTTACGTACCACCGATTCGCAAGATGCGCGGCGACGAACGTTAGTAGTAGACGGGAAGACGACGTTCAATAATTTTTTTGTTAGAATTATAACAAGCTATTAGCAGCAAATCCTTCTCGTCGTTCCGTCTCGACAGGAACGCTCAAACAATCTTTCGTGTACTGATTCTTTTCTCCTCTCCTCGCGACGCAACGGCGGCATCGAGACGCGCGCGAGTGGTTGCGTTATGCGCCTCCTCTACTTCAAAAAGGTGCACGTAGCCCACATGGCGACAAAAGAGAACAACGCGAGAATCAATTCTGGGGCCATGCCTTGCGGGAACAACGGAATGTACACCGGAACGATGGAACCAACTAACCACGCGAGCACCAACGCGATGAGGGAATCTCTGAACGCCTTGCCCAAAGTTCCCTGTCCCCCACGCTTCTCGTTCAAGAAGTAGACGCACGCCCCGAAAGCGCACGCCATCTGGAACGCCGGTCCGCTCGTCGCCGGCTGCGCGATCGCCCATCCCGAGATGATGACGTACAACAACGTTCTGCGGATGAGCGTTTGCTGATCCGGCTTGGCAAACATAAACTTGATGCGCTGCACAATCGGCGCGTCGTAATCAACCTCGTCGCCCTTCTTCTCCTTTTTCAACTTTCTAAGCCCCTTTTGCATCTTACGCGTCGTCAATCGCTCACTGATCACCTTATCGTACGCCGCCTCGATAGACTCCACTCCGCGCTCGTCCCCGGCGTGTTCCCGGATCAAGTAATTAAACGCGCTCGACACTTCCTCGCTCGTCGCATCCTTATCGATCCCTAACCTCTTGTACGGATCCTTCTCCTTTGTTCTCGTAAACGGCACCACCGTTCTTCGCGTCGGCGCCGCCGCCTCTTCGTACGCCGCGACGTCATCATCGCTCGCCGCCGCCGCGCCGTACTCCTCGCCGCCCTCGGCCGCGGACGCCGCCGCGACGAGCGCCTTCCACGCCGTCGGTCGAGACACCGTCGTCGCGAATCTTCCTCGTCCACCCACGACCGACGTCGTCGTCGCCAGCCTCGCGGGGCGTCCGACGGCGGCGCCCCGAGTCTTCGGGAGCGCCATCGTCCTCGTCGTCGTCATTCTCGTCGTCATCATCGCGTTCGCGCGCGCGTGCGGACGCCGTCGTGTGGCGCGCGCCCGCCGAGCGCAGCCGCGTCCAAGCCCTCTCGCGGACATGCACACAAAAACATAACACATGGTCAGCAAGGCATCACAGTATGAGTACTACTCAACATACTTAATGGGACAACGCACGTATTCAAAAGAAACCACAAGAAACCGTAGAGCTCGACGGGGCGGGCGAAGGGTCCATCGAAGAAGCGGGGTCGAGAACTCGATACCGCACGAGTGGCGACGAACGAGGGGTAGTTGGAAAGAAGATGTAAAGTTACAAAATATACTCGAGAACGAGCGCCATCGGCGCGGCCGTCGCGGAGAGAGGCGCGGGCAAAGACGAAAATTCACGTTCGGCGTAAATTTCCATCGTAATCTCCACCAAAAATGTCCCGAGTCCCAAAAGTTTTCTGAGTGACGACTCGTGCATTATTTTCGGAATAATTTACGTTTTTTCTCGAAAATTTGCGTTTTTTGAGTATTAAATCGTGCGCAGTGGGGGACTCACTTGTCGGTTCGTGATTCGAAGAAAAAACCAATTTTGTAAACTTTGAGATAGGTCTCGTGACGTGAGTGGGTTACTCCATTTTTGATTCATGAACGGTCAAAACCGTATCTTCTGGAATTTCTCGAAAAATTCACGAAAAATTCACAAAATGAAATGACCAGTCATGAACCTTCAAAATGCGAGGGGGTCGCAAAAGTATTAATATATACATTTATGCAACATCCATCCAACCAGCGTCGAGTCGAGCGGTTGATTGACGATTCTTTTGTGTGTGTGTATGTGTGTGTTACAAGCGAAGTAGCAAGAAGCAAGGAATGAAATCGATCGAGCCGGTCGGTCGCTTCGTGGTCGTGGTCGGACCAGAAACATCGACAAAATTTTTTAAGTTTGTGGTACAGTCATTTACGCGGCGACGGCTTTGGGCGCGATGCGCTTGCCAATGGCGACGGCGTACGGAGTGGCGATCCCGATCGCCTTGTTGACGATGGGTTGAGCCAACACACGCTCCGCGACCGGGGTGGCGCGTTCAACCACGGCAACGACTCTCGGGTTGGAGATGACTTGTTCCCAGAGCGTCTTGACGCGGGCGAAGAGCTTGTCGGAATCGAGCGCTTGACGAGCTTGCGCGATGGCCGTCTTGAGCGCCGCGTAGGCTTCTTCCGGCACCTTGACGGCGCGAACCTTGAGTTCTTCGACCGCGGTTTCAATCTTGGCCAAATACTCTGCGCGTGCCAGCTTGAGAGCTTCAATGTTTTCTGGGTACTTGTCTTTGGCGTTCATGGCGTACGCGTATGCGGCGTTCGCCGTCTTCATCGGATACGAGTTCTTCAAGCGAGCCTCGTACGCGTTACTGAGCGCCTTGACGGCAGAATCCACCGTAGAATCCGCAGTCGCGAGCGCGCCCGGTGCCGCATCGACAACCTTCTTCGCCACCGGCGCGCCGTAGTGAGTCAAGAGCGCCTCAATCTTGTTCAGAGATCCCTGCGAGACGAGACGGGCGATATTAATCAGGTCAGTCGCGATTCGATTCGCCCGAGACTCACTCAACGAATCGCGCCAAACCACTAACAACGAACGAAAAAGCATTCATGCACGCACCTTGAGCGCGGTCGCATCCCGAGCCGTCTCGTACGCCCCGATCGCGAAACTCGCTCTCGCCTTTACGAAATCCGCACCGACGCACGCCGCGTCCCGCACGAACCCGAGCTGCTTCAACTCCGTCTCATCCTTCGTCCCCATCCCCGGCGTCTTCTGCACCGCTCTCGGCGTCGGAATCTTCTTCGTTTCCGTGGTCGTCGTCGGTGCCTTCATCGTCTGGCTCGGCACCGCGTCTTCGTCCACGGCGTCGTAAAACTTCTCCTCGTGCGTGATGGTGTTCGTCCCCTCGCGCTTCGTCGTCGAAGCGTCGGTTCTTCGATTACCTCGTTCGTCGCTCGTCGTTCGTCGCTCGTTCGCGCGCGCGTCGTCGTGTGTCGCCCGTCGTCGCGCGTCCTTCCGTCGCTTCTTTTCCGCGTGACAGCGCTGGCAGTTACATTTTGGATACACTTGACGATTCATGAACCAGAAAACAGAGTAGGGACTCGTGAATGTCGTTTCGACTCCCCTCGAATTTTGGGTTTCTTTTCCATGCGCTTTTCCGCGAAGAGAGGTCGTTCGCGCGACGCGCGCGACGCGGCGGTTCTTCTACACGTCTAAACCACTACTACTAGGCGTTTTTGGGTTTTTTGAGGTACACGGTCGGGGCGTAACACGGCGTCGCGGCGATGAGGACGGCTTTGCGCTTGGCTGGTTCGGCGTCTTCTTCCACATCCTCCTCTTCTTCTTCTTCTTCTTCTTCTTCTTCTTCGTCACCGAGAGGTCCGCCGTCGATTCCGAGGGCGCGTAAATAGCCTTTGAGTAAGAGTTCGAGCTCTTGAGCGCGTATAAGGTGCGCCGCGGCTTTGCCGACGACGCAGTCTTTGGGATGGTCGCCGTCGCGCGCTCGTTCGCTCGCCTCCTCGACGAGGGCGTAACAACTTTGGATTTTCAGAGCGAATTCCCGCGCCAGTTCGGCGGGTTCGAGGGGTACGCTCGCGCGCTCAATTGGATCGTAATACGCCTCCATTCGTCGTCGGAATAAGGAGACGATGCGATTCGGGTCAATCTCGGCGAGGAGCTCCGCCTCGTCTGCGCCGTCTTCGGCCAACAAATCGTCCATGGCGTCGAGCGCGGGCTTTGACACAGACTCACCGTCTTTACCCGGCCCGTACTCGCCGAGTTCGACGCCATGTGCGACGCGAATCAAGATGATCAGCTCGCGAGACATGCATCCGTCGTCATCAATCTCAAAACTGAGCCCGTCGTACGATTCAAACGCGTGCGCATACAGTCCCTCCAACACGGGCTCTTCCCTGGAACGAAAGAACGAACCGGGAAACTCGACGCAGCGAACGCCGTTTTCGAGCTCAGCGAACCCATACTTGTACAACAACACGTGATTATCGTGATCGTCGCCGAAAGAGTTGAACATTTCCTCCCCGGCTCGCATGTCGCGACATCCGCGCAAGAGGAGCTCCTCCTCCGCGTCGTCCTCTTTCCCATCGCCAACCAATCTAAAGTGCGCCCCATCGCTCTTGTGATTAAACAAATCCGCAAACGGCAGCAATCCCTGACCCACTGAATCATCCACGAAGAAGGCGCGCGACGCGACGAGCGTCGCGGCGTTCCGAAACGCCTCAAACGAGTCGCTCGGTCGATTTCCCGCGCCGCCGAGCGCCTCTCGAACCTCATCGTAATCCTCCCGCATCGCCGCCTCGTCTTCGACCAACATCTCCGCAATCTTCGTCCCTTTAAACAACCCAACGCCGTCCTCTTCCGTCCACGTGTTCGGCAACCGCTCAAACTCTGGTATAAAGTTAAAGTATTCCGCAAACCGACTCCCCGCCGGCGGCTCGCCGTCCAAAGCCTCCACCTCCCCTCGAATCAACCCACGCTCGTGCGCCACCGCGGCAATCAACCCAGGAACTCCCAACGCGCGCAACGTCTCCAACGCATCCCTCGACGACGACCCCAACGCCGAGGTTTCTATCGTAAAGCACGACCGCTTCGGTATTCGACACAAAGCTTCCTCCTCCTCTCGGTCAGCGTTCTTCAACGACCAGTCGCTCTCGCACCGCACCGATCGGTTCCCGGTCGTCTCATCGACGCGAACGCTCCACACCCGCTCGTTCCATTTCACGCCGTTCTTCGCGCACCATCGCTCGAACGCCGTCGCGGTTGCGGACGGCATTGTTTGGGTCGGTTTCGGCGCGTGAAAAAGTGAAGTTTGCGCCAGTGTGAAGCGCGTCGATCGATGATGGCGTCGACGACACGATCGGTTCCGTCGATCGCGACGACAAAGACGACGACGGTTCGTGGACGAGGAACGACGACCAGGACGACCAGGACGACGACGACGACGACGACGCGCGCGAGGGCCGTCGTTGAGGATGCTGCCGATGAAGATGCTCAAAGACGATTCAGTTTGCTGGACCGAACGACCGCGCTCGCGGCGATGACAGCCGTCTCAACGACGTTGATGACGGCAACGATGACGACGGAGCGCGCGGAGGCGTACGTTCCCGGTTTTTTCGCGGGTGCGGCGAACGCGGCGCCGGCGAAGAGCGCGTTGGCGGGTAAGTACGCGGACAAGAAACACCCGGGATGTTACCGAGAAATCTTCGCGGATGGCACCGTCAAGGGTGAGGACGGCGATCCAGGGTGCGGGGCGCGTACGGTGACGCGGGCGTGGACCCTCGCCGGGGCTATCGACGTGAACGACGATTCGATTTTTATCGATTTCTCACCCAAGGGTGGACCGGCGAATTTTTTGGGCGTTCGCGTCGACGAGGGGGTTAAATTTCCAGACGGAAACGTCTGGCGAAAGCTCGATTGATCCGCCGCCGCCCCGCCGCCGTCGCTCTCTTTTTTGTTCTTTTCTTTGCCTTTTCGCTTCCAAGCGCGCACCCAATGTTTCATATTCGTTGTCAACGCAAGAACCTATCGCTTTCATTCCTTCCTCGCCCTCGACCTCACACCGAGACGCGTCAACGGCGCGTCCGATCGCGCGAGTTCCGAACCTCGAGACCGCGTGACCCGCGCGTCTTTCTCACTCTCGCTCTTCTCGCGTCTCGTCGTCGATGATTTTCGATCGCATCGGCGCCGTCGCGGCGCGCGTTCTCGCATCGACCCGAGCGAGCTCTGCGTCTCACCTGGCCGTCGCTCGAACCGATCTTCTCACCGCATCCGCGTCGACGTCGTCCACGTCGCGGGTCGCGACGTCGTCTGCACCCTTCGGCGCGCGTGGAATCACCGTGAACGTCGAACGCGGGGACGCCGAACGGGCGTATAAACGGTTGAGGAGGATCATGCTGAGCGAAGGGATCTACAAGGATTTGCGAGCGTCGTGCGAGGGACACAAGAAACCGTCTCAATTGCGCGTGTTGGCGAGAAAGGAGCGAGAGCGGAGGAATTTTAGGAGTAAGATCAACTCTAGACTCGGGTGGATCATGCGTAGGAAAGAACGGGGGTTTTAACTGACGGAGAGGGGGGTTTCGGACGCGCGGACGCGTCCGGGTCTTTGTCGCGAAACGCGTCGAACCGAAACGGAGATAGGAACATAAACATTGTTAACACTACTAGAGATATTGCGTTTTACTACACAACGACGGCTAATCATGCATTAAATAAAAACAAATCGCAGCTAGACGCACGGACGTCTACTCGTCGGGTCCGCACGCCGGGTCCTTGGCGAGCTCCGCCCCGGGGGCGAAGAGCACCGCGGACTTGTCGATGATCCCCACGAGGACGCCCTCCACCCCGGACGCTTCCTTCTTGCTCGCGAACACGCTCGACGTTGAATTTTCGCTGATATCATCCCCATCCGCAGCCATGGCATCGCACTCGTCGCTGCAGGCGTCCGCGCAGTATCCGTCGCTTCCGGGCGCGATGCGCAAGCACTCCTTGACGCACTTGGCTTGGCAAAACGCCGTGTCCGCGGCGACGACGGTGGCGGGAGAGACCCCGGCGAGTAAAATGGCGGCGCTCATCGCGAGAGGAAGCGTCGATCGCGCGAGGTCCAAGCGCAGGGCGGAGGACGACGAGGACGACGACGGAGACGACGACGCGGGCGTGGTCGGGTGGATGGAGGCTCTATCCGTTCGGGTCGACGCGCGCGCCGCACCGCGCGGAGCGTTCGCGCGTCCTCGGCGAGAAGAAGCCGCGGAGACGGAAGAAGACGCGGCGAGAGTGAACATGTCGGTCGGCGATCGCGAGCGACGACTGGGTCGGATCGGGCGCTTCGGTGTGAAGAGCAGCTCTGTTTTGTTTCGACTGGTGTGTTGCGTAATAGTACACGCCTACTATGCCTATGCGTCATCTAAACTTTTGCGAAGCGAACGCGCTGGATGCTCTGGTATTGATGAGCCAAAATTGTTGTTCTCTTCGTTCGTTTCTACTTCAAAGTGAACGTGAACCGCTCGCCGACGCCCCCGACGGCTTCTCGAGCGTTCATTTCCTCGACGTCGTCCATGTTTGGAATGCTCGGTAACCTCTTATCCGAAAATTTCCTCATGGCGTTCTGGGGAAAGATCTTCTTTCCGTTGATCGGGAAGAAGAATGGGTGCGCCAGCGCCTCTGTGGCGGTGATTCGTTGGGCCGGTTCGAAGACGATCATCCTCGAAAGGAGCGAGAGGAGTATCTCGTGTTCCTCGTCGAATTTGCCATTGTCCGAAATGCTGGCGGCTGCCTGAGTCTTGCGTTCGTGTTCCTTATCGGAATCTCCCGTCTCTCGGTCGTTTCCTTTATGGGAATCCACTATCGACTGCGATTGCGTCAACTCATCCAGCAGAACCATCCCTAGCGGTCGAGAACCGGGTTCTGGAAGCGGTTCGTTCATCGACTGAGACGCGCGCAGCGCCTCGGGTGACGGCTTGATCAAGCCATGACTATCGAAATATCTAATCTTGTACGCCTCGGGAATCTTGTCGTACACGGACTGCGGCACCTTGCCGAGTGCAGCCTGAATTCTAAAGAGCTGATCGTGCTCGCTCCATCCAGTAAACAAGGGTTTACCCGTGCGAAGCTCGTAGAGCATGCATCCTGTGCTCCACATGTCAATCGCGGTTCCGTAGTGCAACCCGAGCATAACCTCTGGGGCTCTGTAAAACCGAGACTGAACATAAGAGAACTGTTGCTTCCCCACCTTGCACGCGCTCCCAAAATCTATAATTTTCACCGCGCTCCTCTCCGAGTGGCAGAGAAGGACATTTTCCGGTTTCATGTCGCAGTGTATGATGCCGCGTGACGCGATATACTCGAGCGCTCGCAAGATTTGAACGCTAAACTTTCTAACCAGTTTGACGGAAACCCCGCCCAGGTTTGTAACTCTGAGTAAATCGTAAAGCGAGTGCGACATGAGTTCAAAGACGAGACATTGATACCCGGGGTTCTTTTTGTTTGTTGTCCCTCCCGTCGCCGACGACTCTGGCGCCCCGATTTCGTGCTCAAAGACGTCGACCAAGCGAACGCACGAGTCTCTACCTTTTCCACCTAAAGCGTCGCTCGAAGTGCCCGCGACTCCGTTCGCTCGCTCGACCGGGGACATCGCATTCAGCTCCCGCAGAAACTCCACCTCCTGTCTCACCGCCGTGTCCGCCTGAGGCGAGCGCTCAATCACTTTGATGGCGACGTGCTTGTCCTCAGCCATGTCGTACGCGAGCACCACCTTTCCGAAAGAGCCGCGACCGAGCACTTTATCGAGTACGTACCTGTCTTTCACCAACTCTCGTGGATTGGTCGAAGACCGTCTCTGATGACTCCACGCCTCGGTCGTCGCCGAATTTCCGCTCTCTCTCCTCGCCCTCCGATCGTTCTCCTCCTCGTCGTCCTCGTCCTCGTGCGCTTCTTCGCGACTCAACCTCCGCCGCACTTCAATTCTATCGTAATAGTTTCTATTTATGCTCTCATACGTCGCCGTGAGCCCCACCGTGAGCGCCCGAGCCGGATTTACCGTCGCGCAGAACACCGTCTCGACGCTTCCCCGGTCGTACGCCGATCGTCCGTACGTCCCTCTGCTCGTCGCAGCCGTCGTGGTGGTTATCGGTTCCCCGTCCTCGTCTCTCCCGCCTCGCTCTCCTTCCGCGTTCGTCTTCCCCACCGCTCGCGCGTCCGCGTCCTCCATCGAGTGCGTCTCCGTCGTCGCCATTCTCGTCCTCGTCCTCGTCCTCGTCCCTCGCGTCGCTCACGTGGACGAAACGGAACCGAATCGTCCAGTCACCCAAACCGAGCGCCGTTTCACGATTCTGTTGATTTTCCAACGCCCTTTACCGTTTCCGTTCCGACTTCCGCGCGCGCGCGCGAGAGAGAGTAACCCCGCCGACGCCGCCGACCCGCTACGACGAAGACGAAACCCCGCGCCAGAGACGCCGACGGCGTTCGTTCGTTCCCGACGACCGCGGCGCGTTCGCTTCGGTTTCGCGCCGAAATGAAAATGAATTAATTCCACACGCAACACCCGGGTTTGATTTCCTCCTCCTCTTCCTCTTCGCACGACAACGACGACTCCCGACGACTCCCGACGACGACAACAACGACTCGCGACCCGTCCCCGCTCGTCTCTCTCTCTGTCGCGCGCCCTCCGTCGCCAACTCTGACGCGCCGTTCCCATTCGTTCGTTCGGTTCGGTTCGGTTCGATTCCATTCATTCATTCCACGCACCGCGTCGACGTGGAAAAAACCAAACCGACCCGACCCGAACCGACCGACCGACCGACCGTACGACCGACGTCCGTAATAACGAACGACGAGTCACGACCCAACGAACGCGCACACACTCCCACCCTTCCTCGTCCTTTCCGTTCCCGTTGGGAAAAAAAGGAGGGAAAAGCGCGGGAACGAACGAACGCGGTGTTTTTTGTGTTCTTTCTGGGGTAAAAAATAGTTTGGTTTAGAGTGTTTGTACATATACGATCTTGTTTAGAAGAAAACTCGAAAGATCCGATGATGTCCGCGCGTTCGGTTCGGTTTTCGGTTCGGTTCGGTTCGGTTCGGTTCGTGGGGGGTTTATTGGTCTTTTTTATCAATATAGTACGAGTGTAAAGTATATATGTTGTACTAGATATTCTGTAAATGTGTTTGTCGTGTGTATGTGTCGTGTCGTGTCGTGCGTATACTGTGATGGAAAAGGGTATGTTTGTGATCGCATCGATGGTGTCGCGTGGAATTATTCGGAGTATTCGGAGTGGTGTATGCGCGTCTGTCTGTCTGTACCCCGGGCCCGAAATCCGAAGCGTCAATCAATCGATCGTCGTCGTCGGGAGTGCGCGCCGCGCCGCGGGCGGGAGGACGTCGGGGATGTCCCCCGCGTTGGGACGTCGGTGCGAGACTTTAGCGTCGTCGTCTTCGTCGTTCGCGTCGTCGTCTTCGTCTTCGTCGCGACGCGGGATGGCGACGTCGCGCTCGGGCGGACGAAGAGGAGGACGAGCGGTCGTCGTCGAGACGGGACGTCGGGACGCGCCCGGTGGTGCGGTTCCGGAGCTCCCGGACCCGGCTCGGGACGGGACGCTGGATCGCCGGGGGACGATGAGCCGGAAGTGGGATCGGTTCGGGGACGGGCGCGTCCCGCTGTGGGTGGCGGATATGGATTTCTCGGCGCCGGGCGCCGTGGTGGACGCGGTGCGAGCGGTGGCGGAATCGGGGGTGTACGGATACGGAGACCCGGACGAGGGGTTGGAAGAGGCGGTGAGAAAAAGGTGGGAGACAAAGCACGGCGTCGAACGGTGCGAGCGGTCGTGGACGAGGTGGTTGCCCGGGTTGAACCCGGGGTTGAATCACGCGGTGCGGGCGGCGGGACGCGCCAGAGGGGGGAGAGAGACGACGACGGCGGTGTGCACGCCGATATATCCGCCGTTTTTGTACGCGTCGAGGAATAATCAGACGCCCAAGGTGGAGGTACCGCTTCGGGCGACGCCGAGAGAGGGTGAGGACGCGCCGAAGGGGTCGGTGCGATACGAGGTGGATTGGGAGGCGTTGGAGGCGGCGCTCGAGCGAGACGACGTCGGGCTGTTACTCTGGTGTAACCCGCACAATCCGGTGGGACGAGTGTGGACTAAAGAAGAGATGACGCGAGTGGCGAAACTGTGCGTCGAACACGACGTGATTCTCGTCTCGGATGAGGTTTGGAGAGAGCTCATATTGGACGAGGAGCGGACGCCGTTCACTGGCGCCGCGTCCCTCATCGGCGAAATCGAAGGCTTAAGAGAGCGAGTCATCGTCATGACATCGCCGTCGAAGACGTTTAACGTGGCTGGATGCGACGTCGCGATCGCGTGCGTCCCAGATAAGGCGCTTCGTCTGCATTTCGCTCGCGCGGGTTCGGACAAGGCGGAAATCACACCCTTTGGATTGGCCGCGTGCAAGGCGGCGTACACGGATGATTCCTGCGAGGTTTGGCGGCAGCGTTTGCTCGCGTACCTCAAATCAAATCGCGATCGCGTCATTGAATCGCTCGTGAGCGTCGACGCCGTCGATTCGATGGGTACTTTCACCGTTCCCGACGCGTCGTACCTTCTCTGGCTCAACTGCGAACGTTTGGTGGACAGAGTCGAGCGTTCGCCCTTTGACCACTTCTTATCCCACGGCGTGGCGCTTTCCGATGGTGCCCCGTTCTCCGCCCCGCTCTCCGCGCGGGTGAATTATGCGACGCGTCGGGAGATTCTCGACCAAGGATTGGCTCGCTTGGAAAAAGGTTTGACGGCGACCGCGCCGACGACCACCGAGTGAATTTTTTAACTGCGTTGTTACAGTACTACTACTGAGTTGTTTCTTCTTCTAATTTCTACTACGAGCTCCCACCACTGACGACGCGACTCGGCTGTGACACCGGCGCAACGTTCCCTTTGCCCGCCTTTTTCGCCGCCTTGGCGCGGATCCTCTCTAATCTCTGTCTCGGCGTCTCAGGCTTCTTCGTGAGCGGCGACGCCTTTGGGTTATCCATCGTGTACCTCACCATTCTCTCGTCCACCTTTCCGCTCGGCGTGATGAATCTCTCCTTTTCTGGTTTCAACTTCTTCGTCCCGTACCGCTCCTTGGACATTCTATCCGCGTACGGCCTGGGTAAACCGCTCCTCGTCATCCACTTATACGTCGGTCCGAGCGCCTCCATCCTTCGTCTCGCCGCCGCCGTCTGATTCCACGCGTTCCACGCGTAAAACGCCCCCGCCGCGGCACCGACGACCAAAAGAACAATCAACAGCGTTTTACGCATGTACATCCGTTTCCTCTTCGCCCGTCTGCTTCGAAACCACGCCGTCACCGCTTGTTCCGTCGTCCCGCACTGTCTCGCCAACCGCCTGCGCGTCGCCGCGTCGGGCGATCGTTCCAGCTCAAAAACCCCCTCTAAAATCTCCTTGGCCCGGTCGCTGATTCCAGTTTGACGTCGTTTCATCTCATCTAGGCCTCTCGCGACGTTTCCTCGCGACGTCGTCGTCGTGGACGTCGTCGTCGTGGACGTCGTCATCGTGGTTCGTTCAGACCCCGCGAGTGAACGCGCGCCCGCCCCGCGTCGCATCGTCGCCGTGTCCGCGCGCGCGTCGTATCGAGCACCGACGCGTCTCTCCACTCGTTTATTCCGTCGTCCCCGTCGCGTTCGCCGTCGTCGTCGACGCGCGCGAGGGGCGCGGCTCGTTTTGACGAGCGAAAGAAACGGCACCGAGCGCGCGGCACCGCACTTCCCGACTCCACCGACGCGCGCGGACGACGACGGAACCGGCGATTCGGGTCGACGAACGAACGGACGGAAGGACGGATCGCGCGCGATCGGGCGAGGGGACGGAAACGCTTCGACCGACGCGCGCGGGGGCGGAGAGACGCGCAGATCGAGCGAGCGCGCGCGCATTAATTAATTTGAGATGGGTTCGATGACACGACGACGCGGGGGACGCGCGGCGGCGCTCGCGGTGACGTGGGCGATATCGATGATTGCTGGGACGACGGCGTTGACGTACGATCCGTGCGCGGCGTCCGGGGAGACGGGAATCGAGAGTGGGGAACCGTTGACGGTGGGGATCGCGTACTGGCCGGGAGGTTCGCTGGAGGCTTGGGGAGACTTACACCCGTGCGAGGACCGGGGGTCGTTGACGAGCGTCGGTACGACGACGTTCGTGGTGAACAGTGGGGAGATGACGGCGTTGAGGGGTACGGTGGCGGACGAGGACGGGTTGTACGATTCGAACACGGTGATGACTGTGGTGGCGTACACGGCGACAAAGCGGTCCGAGCCGAGGGTGGTGCGGATGGATGCGAACGAACCGACGAATCCGGATGGGAAAAGCGGTCGGGTGAGCGCGTTGACGCTTCTGGCGACGCTCGAGGACGGCGACGTCAAGTACCTGAGATGGCACAACACGGGGTGCGGGGACTGCGGCGGCACTTCGGACAGTCGGTGCCTGGCCGTGGGTGAAGACGACTACGCGTGCTCAGCGTCGTTAGCCGGGTGCGATAGCACGTGCAGCGGCGATACGTGCGACGTGGATTTGACCACGACAGACGCGCTGCGCTGTCAGCTCACCGTGGCGATGGCGACGAGCGGAACGGATTCCAAGGGTAACGCGCTCGAGCTGGGCACGCAACTTGAGCGTTTGTCTAGCTACGCCACCACGGGTGCTTACGGGAGCGCGGCGGCGGCTTCTGCGGCTGCCGTGAATGGGGTGACAACCTTTTTCTCTGGTTAGATGGTTTTGATAAAACTTTTAGTAGATTTACATGCGTTCGCCCGTCCTCGTTTGCGCTTTGAAACGCTACAGCTGGCCTAATATATCGGCGAGCTTTTCGAGACGCTCTTCCGCCTTGAGCGCCACCTCGGCGTCGTAGAGCGCCGCCACGCGCGCGTGGAGCTCAGAATCACCGATCGGTTCCTGTCCATCGTCGTCTCCGAGGAGTTTGTTCAACGCCGTGAGCGCGTCGATGTCTGTGGACTTGCTCGTCTCAGCCCCACCCTCCGTTCGCATCTCTCTTCCGAGATCGCTCTCCTCTCCCGCCGGCTTGAGCTCCATCGCGCCCCAAACCGTGGATTCCAACGCCTCTATCACTCGTCTCACTCCGTGCGACTCGCCGTCGTCGTCTCGATTCGTCAACGCCGCGTCCGCGTCCGCGTCGTCCAGCCGCACTCTAACCACCTCGAAACCTTGATCCAAAACCCACTCTCGAACCACCTCTGGAACGCTCCCATCGCAATCGTACGCCACGATTCGAGTCTCCGCCTCGCGCTCGACGTCCCCGCTCGCCTCGAACACGTGTCTCGCGCGCTCAAACTCCTCCACTGTTCCGCACGCCAGCACCGCCGCTCTCGCACGGTGGCCTTGCGTCCCAACTCTCTCGTCTTCCGACGCCTCCGCATCTTTAGATTCCACGCCACGAATCACTGGATGAACACGTGCGACGTAATACCGCGTATCCAGCGTCCATTCCGTCGTTGTCAGCGTACCGTCGGTGACGAAAGAGTCGTCATCGTCAACATCTGCAGCAGAATCGACAACAACCTTTTTCGTCGTCGTCGTCGTCGACGTCGTCGTCGTCGTCGTCTCGATCGCGTCTCCATCGTCACATCGCTCCCGTAACACCCCCGTCGTCGCATCCACGAGCGCTCGCGCGCGTTCACCGAACACGACGCACGCGTTCATCAGTGAATTCGTCACAGACTGACGTCATTCACCAGCGCGTTCGTTCGTTCGTTCGTTCGTTCGTCTTTGCGCGCCCGCGTATCGACGCACGTCGCATGCAACGCGCGAGTGCATCCGTTGCGTCTCTGCGTCGCGCGCTCGCCATCGGCGCGCGCTCGTCGTCCCGTAGGCTGCGTCGCGTCGTCGTCGTCGTCGGCGGCGGGGCTTCATCCTCACAAACACCGAGAGCGATGTCAACGACGACGCCGAATGCCGGGGCGTTACACGCGACGTTCGAACGCGCGGTCGAGGCTTCGAAAAACGAAGGTGAGCAGAGTTGGATCGAACGGTTGGACCCGGACCCGGAGACGGAGAAACACGCGCCGAATAGGACGTCGAGGGAGGTTCGGTCGGGGCACTACGTGCGCGTGACGCCGGAACGTCTGGAAAATCCGAGGCTCGTGCTCGCGTCTGAATCGTGCGCGAGCGCAATAGGGTTTGAGTTGGATGTGAACAATCCTGGGGATTTGTTTTTGAGGTACTTTAGCGGTGATTGCGAAGGGGTGGACGGATTGGGGACGTGGGCGACGCCGTACGCGTTGAGCATCATGGGAAGCCGGATGACGAGTAACTGTCCGTTTGGGAACGGAAACGGATACGGGGACGGACGGGCGATCTCCATCGGGGAGATGGTGAATCCGGTGACCGGGGTGAGGCACGAGATGCAGTTGAAAGGGGGTGGACGGACGCCATTTTGTCGAGGCGCGGATGGACGTGCAGTGTTGAGGAGCTCGATTCGGGAATTTTTAGCCTCAGAGGCGATGCACGCACTCGGCGTGGACACGACTCGGGCGCTGAGTTTGATTGAGAGCGTCAACGGAACGACCGCACGACGCCCTTGGTACAGTCCGACGAGCGATGAGGAGTACGCGAAGCGGTTACCGACGGTGGATGACCCAAGACTCAAGGAGTACCCGCCTGAGCAAAGAGTGGAAATTGTCGAGATGCTCAAGGCTCAGAAGAGAGATCCGGACATCATGATTCAAGAGCCGTGCGCCATCACGACGCGCGTCGCACCGAGCTTTATGCGAATTGGTCACGTAGATCTGTTCTCTCGTCGCGCCACGTCACCGCGGGCGACGGATTTGCAAAAGGAGCAGCTCAGAAAGATTGTCAAGCATGCAGCCTTTCGCGAGTTCCCAGAAACCATCGAAGAGCACGGTGAGGACATGGCCAAGGTCACTAGGGCAATGTTGGAAAAGTCTGGGGCTAAGATTGCAAAGATGGTGGCGGGATGGATCCGCGTCGGGTTTTGCCAAGGGAACTTCAATGCGGACAACTGCCTCATCGGAGGCCGCACCATGGACTATGGTCCGTTTGGCTTCATGGATAAGTACGACCCTGGGTTCGCGAAGTGGACCGGAAGCGGCGATCACTTTGCATTCATGGCACAGCCTAAAGCTGGTCTAACGAACTTTGCCGTGCTCGCGATCTCATGCGCGCCATTGTTGGCTGGCGGCTCGGATGAGGCGACGGCGATTGTCACACAAATGGAATCCGTCTTTGAAGACGAAGTGAACGATGCGTTGCGAACCAAGCTCGGATTCGCGACGAGAGACTCGTTGGACGTCGCAGAGTCTTTGTTCCGCGATGAAAACGGACTCGAAGCTCTCATGTACCAAGACCAGGCGGACTGGACCGTGACGTGGCGACGACTCGCGGATACATTGGAGGTGGAATACGCTGATGACGACGCCCTCTTGGAACCGCTGATGACAAAGTGCTTCTACGGACAAGGTTGCAAAGGACTTTCCGCGGATCGAAAGAAAAAATGGGCCGCGTTCGTTCGCCGTTGGCGATCGGCTCTGGAGGCTTCCGGCACGTCTCTATCCAACGCCGCTGACCGAATGAGAGCCGCTAATCCAAAGTACATTTTGCGCGAGCATTTACTCGTCGATGCGTACACCAAGGCTGCCGCGGGTGACTACTCCATGGTTCAAGAACTGTACCAGCTTACTCAAAACCCTTACGGTGGTGATGGCGACACTCAAGCGTTTGACGAAAAGTACTTTGTCAAGGCGCCTGAAGATGCGCTCACCTCGGGAGGTGTTGCATTCATGTCCTGATCTTCGTAAGCGAGTCCTTTGTTCTTCGGAACGGCTCGCGATGAATGAATAAGTAGAGACTAGCTCGCACGTTCCTTCTTGAATGGAAGGTGGACGTGACGCGACGGCTTGAAATGCGGAAACGCACGCGCCAGTCGCCGATTTTCTTGCGAGCGAAGTCTTCTGTATTGCTTAGTGCGTAGATTTGTAAATTGAATTCGATCTATCTTTCGTTTGTTTCGCTACGGCTATAAACGTCTAAAGAGAACCCATCTCGGTGGCGGCGACGCGGCTATACTGCACGCCGGCGGGACGAATCGGACCCGCGCCGTCTCGCCACTGCAGGTATGCGGTGACGCACGCGATGGTAACGGCGAGAACGATAAAGCAAGAGAACCAAAGCGCACCTCCGACGCCAGATCCATGACGTCTCAACGCTTCTTTGCGATGTTCCGCGGCGGAACGATCGACTGGAGGGGGTGGCGGCGGAAACACATCGGGAGCGGCGGACTCTTCGCCAAGCAACGTTCTCAGAGCTCTGGCGCACGAAGGTACCGCGGCTACAAGATCAATTTCTCTTCTCGTGCGCTCCTCATCGACGCCTGCAACACAGCGCTCCTTCGTTCGAGCGTCTGAGATGAGATCACACTGTTCCCGAGCCCTGACGTCGTCGTATTTGTGGGCGACACAGAGCGCTGAGCCCAACGCGTTTGCACACGCATCCGCCGCGCGTTGAGACCTTGGTTCTCCAACCACGTCAGCCCCTTCACAAATCGCATTCACCTCCACCTCTTGTTCCAATGCATCTTTCGCGTGCGCCTGGGCCACGCCGAACCGACACGCCTCGACCGCGTTCGCGTCACCAAGTGAACCTGCACTCGCGCAATCCGCCCGAGCCTCCGCCGCCGTGTTCCGTCTCCCACGCATCACCCATCCGAGCGCGCGCGCGCATAAATCCTTCATCTGCGCGTTCGTTTTACTGCACGTCTCCACGCCAATCTTCATCGCTTCGTCGTGCGCGTCTGTCGTGTTCAACTTTTTCTTCAAAACGCCTTGCGCGCAGCTCCCGTCGCACGCTATGTCCGCGGCTTCCCCGCAAGAACCCAGCCCCGCATCTTCCGCGTTCGGATCGAACGCAATCTCACCCAACACCAACCCCACGCCATCGCACCTCACCACGAGCGTCTCCGTCGGTCCAGAACTCCCTTCGTTCACCGCTCGCATTGCTCGCCGCGTCGTCTCTCTCGCCGCGCACAATGCGTTGGGCGAATCCTTGGCTCGATTTCGCACCTCCGCTCGCAATTTGTCCAACACGCACTCTTCCGTCGACGACGTCGCACACGCCGCGATAGTTTCATCCACCACGTCGTTCCACGTCCGCGTCGTCGTCGTCAAAAGGTTTCGGTGTAGATTTTGATGCGAAGGAAATTCTTTCTTCATCGTTCCCGTCGTCGCGCTCGTCGTCGGGCAGAGCGCGGCGATGAGTGTCGTCACCATCGCGAGTGTCATCACTCTCATCGACGACGTTCGCCACCGTCGTCGTCTCGGTCCGTCGTCATCGCGACGTGGGTTTTGCGACATGTTTGCGCGTCGCGCATTGCAGGAGACAAGTCCTCAAACCATGGCGCCGTCGGCGCGTCGACGTCGACCGAGACTCGCGCTCGGGGACGACGACGACGTCAAAGATGAAAACGATGACGTGCGTGCGGGTGCCGCGCCTCGTGCGAACAAACAACGCGACGATGACGGCGCGTTGGCGTCGTTAATGTCGTACGGTTTGGAAGAGGATGCGCGAGCGAGAGAGGAAGAAGAAGACGCGCTTCGCGCGCTCGGGTGGAAGCGAGCGATGGATAAAGCGACTGGGAGGGAGTATTACTACAACAAGTCCACGGGGCGGAGTTCGTGGACGAAACCAACCGTCTTGGGTGCGAACGAGGAGGAGGAAGCGCCGGGTGAAACTTTGACAAAGCGACACGAAAACGGGTGGAGCGAAACGCGAGGGACGACGACGACGATCGATGGGGAGGTGAAACCCGAGGAGAAGGAGGTATTACCGGATGTGAGGACGTTTGCGAGGAGTCTGAGGGATTTGATTGAGGAAAAGTGTCCAGACGTGTTTGCTAGAGTGGCGGCGACGCCGGATGTTGTGTTTCGATACAGAGAGCTCGTACAGCTCGCAGACGGGGCAGATGGGACGGAGAACGAGGTTTTAACGCGTTGGAAAATTGAACGGATGCTTGCGATTGAAAGAGGGTTGGATGCGGATGTTTCGTCGTACGAGGAGTGGACGAGAGAAGTCGAGGCGGATGCGACGGATGTCGACGAAGACAAATGTGGGCTCTCGGCGGCGGCTGAAGAAGAGCGAGCGACGGACGAGGCTGCGATGCAAGAGGCCAAATCGCTTCCAAAAGGTACGATTGTGCGTGCCCCTGCGCCACCGTTGCCGACGGGCGAGTTGTCGCGACCACCGCCACCGGAAGAGAAGCAAAAGCCAAAGCGTCAAAAGCTCGCGGCGGTGAGTAACACAAAGGGTCACAAGGGAGACATGTCGAAATGGGCAAAGCTTCGCGAGACGGAGAGCGACGAGCGCGACGGTGCAAAGTCTGCTGAGGCTATGAAGGCTAAGCGGGCGCAAGAGTTGGAAAATTGGCGCGCGGAAAAAATCCGCTCCGGAGCTGATAGCCGAACGAACCCAAACTTTGTACCAGTGGGAGACTGGCGAGCGAGAGTCGCGGCGGCGAATAAGAATGCAAAGCTAGAAGATTTTCGCGCTCGACACGAAAACGCTGCCGCCGCTGCAGAAGGCTCTAAAGGAGCCGTCCAGCCGCCCGAGGAGCCTCCGAAGAAGCCCATACAAGAGGAGGAAGAAGCGCAGCTGCCAGCGGGATGGCGCGCGTTTTACGATGAAACATCTGGTGACATTTACTACGGAAACGTCGAGACGAAAGAGACCACTTGGGAGCGCCCCACTAGCTAGTTAGATTGATTGCTTGTAGTCTGTAAATCTATTAGGATTCTATTCAAAAACTCTAAGATTGCTCATTCCTTCTTCTCGTCGTCTTGCTTCTTTGTTGAACCTTCAGCGGGAGGAGGTTTCGTGATGCCAGAGCGTTCGTTCTTCGTCTCGATTCGCTCCTCTTCAGTCATCGCGACGAATCGAACGTTGTACTTGCACAAGCTCTCGTAATCGGTAAGGACAGAGAGGCAGGCGACGCCCTTGATGACTTCAACCATGATGGTGAGATCCGGGTTGCCAAGGTTCACCTTGGCGGGCGGTTGCTTCACCTGCTTGGCGATCGCTTCGATGACGTCATTGCGTCTCACAGAGCTGTTCGCGCGACGATCAAAGCAAATCGCAAATGTTCTCTCCTTTTCATCCCCGAAATACTTTTCAATCAACGGCGCCGCGGCTTCGGCAATTTCATCCACGCCCGCGTAACAAGTGGTTTCAACCGGAATCATTCGAAGCATATGTCTCGCAAACGTCTTACCGCTCTCTTTCGCGCGCTCGAGCTCCGCTCTCACCAACTCTGCCATCGTGTAGTGGCTCGTCACCTCCTTGGAAGCCGCGACAAAGGTGCACGCTCGCAAGTCGACGCTATTCTCCTTGAAGAGCGGTTGCTTATTATCCTCCCTCAATCCCTCCAGCTCGGCGCGAAGCGCATCCCCAGCGTCCGCGCTCTCATCCTTACCTTTGTCCTCTGACGAAGATTTCTTCGACTTCCCATCTCTCTCGAGGAAAATCTCAAATCTCTCCGTCAGGTTGCGCACGGCGTCTCGCGCCGACCCGCGCTCCTTCCCGCCGTCGCACGTGATGATGACACCCTGCGTCCCGTACGGAATCGTTCCACCCGCGCCCTAAGATTCGCGTAAAAAGTCAAACACCAGAGTCAGTAACCACCGCTTCGTTTTTCCTCATCCGTCGTCCTTCTCATCACTCTCGCCAGTCTCTGCTGACTTTTCTCGCGCGCACATAAAAAACACTCCTCTCTCGTTCGTCGTCGCTCTCGCACGTACGCCCTTGTGATTGAACCACTTGGCCTTTTTACGGTGTCCACCGCCACCACCGCCTCCTCCGCCGCCGTTGAATTCTCGTTTCCCCCCTCGCATCGTTCGTCGTCGTCGCCGCCTTCGCGCAGTGTGACGCCGCCGGTCGCGCCGCGGCGAGGTGCTGAATTGTTCCAAAACATATGGGTAAACAGTGATACGTATATACTTGTTCACGGGGTCTTCCTCCATCAGAAATTTATTTGTTAGGTTTAAAAATCCTTCAATACATACCGGTACATACATACGAGGATGTCGTCGTTTTCGACGCGTTTCGCGCCCGTCGCCGCAGACGCCCGCGGTCGAGTGAGGCGCCGACGGCGACCGATGATGCGATCGTCCCCGTCTGGGTCGTACGGATCGATCTCCAGCGACGCCGGTGACGAGGAACAGGCGTACGCGTTCGGACAGAGCATTCGGCGAAGACGTTCGCCCGATGCGGAGAGCGTCGATGTGAGTCTCTCGTCGTCGGGCGCGAAGGCTGATGGCGTCGGCGACGACGGCGGTGGGTTCGTAGGACCGAACCCGGTGACGCGCATGTTTAAAATCTTGTACCAAAACCTCGCCGTGGCGTTCGGGGTGTACCTGTTGTTGGCGGTGGTGACGCTCAACGCGGTGCTCTCGGAACCGGATTTCGACGGGAACTTCGTGAATAGCATGTACTTTATCGCCATCACGGTGACGTCTGTTGGATACGGGGATTTGAGCCCGAAAACTACGACCGGGAAAGGGTTCATGATTGTCTTCATCATCGTCGGTATGGGTTTGGCGACGCTGTGCATTACAAAGGTGACGGATTTGTTCCTGGCGGCGCAGAGAGCTTCGGTGAAGACGTCTCAGCGACGAGCCGAGGCGGCGATCGAGAGAGATGTGGCGCGGATTAAGACGAAGTTGGGAGGATTAACCGCTGTGGATATAGAGAAGCTCAAGCAAAAGGCGAGAGAAGAGAAACCGGCCGAGGATAAGTGGTTGAAGATTGCATTTCATCCCGTCGTCGTCATCTTGACCAACACCCTAATTGGCGCCTCTGTCATATCGAGTCTCGAAGACATTTCCTTCCTCGACGGCATCTGGTGGTCCGTCGTGACGTCGACAACGGTTGGATACGGTGACATTTGCCCGCAAACAAAGGGTGGACGCATTTTCGCTTCGTTTTACGCTTTTCTCACCATTGGTATTTTCGGTTGGGCGGTCTCGCAGTTGGCGCAGTCGACCATTGACGAAAACTCTGAGGAAATTTCAGACGCCTCCACGTTTAAGCTCACGGCAAAGTGGTTGGCAAAACAAGGTGGAGACAAAGGTCACGTCGACAAGCACGATTTCACCCGCGCCATGCTCATCGCGATGGGTAAAGCCACTCAAGAGGATTTCGACAAGCTCAGTACCCGCTTTGACGAACTAGACATCAACGGCGACGGCACGCTAGATTCCAAAGACTTGCTCTCTTAAGTCCCCACCGTCTCTTGGTAAATATAACGCGCTACCGATACGGTGGGGTTGTAGTTTTCTAATCCTTGTAGTCGAAAGACATTAGTGCACTTTCTGTATCCAAACACTCTCAGTCTGCGTCGCGCGGCTGGCGTCATAGTCGGACGCACGCTTTCACCATGGCGAGCAAGGGTTCCTACGTCGCCGGCACCGATGGAAGCGACTACGCCTTCCGTCAGCGCGTCGTCGAGCGGTATTCATCCATGGTGACCACCCGGCGACGCGTCAAGTCTCTCTTGTACGTGACGATGATTTCGCACGTTGGTTTCGTCGCGTTCACGCTTCTCGGTAAATTCCTCGCGTCCGACTCCTCCAAGGATGGATTCATGGACCCGAACGCGACGTCTATGTGCGTCCTATCCTTTCTCGGTTTCTTCCTCGGCGCGAACGCGCTTCGGGCGTCGCAATCGAAGACGAATAAGTGGGCGACTGTCAAGGCGTGCGCCTTGGCCGCGGCGAGCTTGGGCGCTTTGCAAGGCGCAAAGGGAACCTACGCTCGCGTGTTGGAGTCGAACGGTGGCGTTAACGGTGCGGCGTGGATTTGGAGCGAAGGGGTGGCGTTCCTCTATAGGAAGTTCCTCGGTTGGAACGTGGCTCCGGGGCAGATGCACCCGCTGTGCGTCAACGTAGAAGTTTTGGTTGAGGTTCTCCTTGTGTTGCTCCCGCTCGGGGTGTACGGGATGTGCCTCGGAATCGAGAGTCTGTCGAAGAAGAAGAACAAGTAAGTAAATGAATAATAATAGCACTGATTTTTACAACTAGCACGCACGCTACAAGCCAAACACTACCGTGAATAAATCAAGCCCACGCGCGAGGTGAACGTAACACTTCGACGAGGCGATGTTCTTCGGAACCAGACTCGGGCTGGACATCGTAATCCCAACGCACGCGAGGCGGAGCGCTCACCATGATGGCTTCGATTCTACCACCGTCCAAGCCGAATCGCACTCCTCGATCGTAAAGCAAGTTGAATTCAATGTACCGACCTCGTCGTTGATGGTGCCAACGCTCCTGTTCTCCGCCGTACGGCGATTCACGTCTGCGATCGACAATGGGGAGGTACGAATCGAGCCACTCATCGGCGATGGCACGCGTGAAACTTTCAGCATCGCGAACGCGAGCGCCGCCCAAAGCATCGCACGCCTTGTCGTTCTCGAGATCATCAAAGAAGACGCCTCCGACGCCTCGATGTTCCTTTCTTGCCGGAATGTAGAAATAATCGTCGCACCACTTCTTACACGCCGCGTACACCTCACCTCCGTCTGGATTCGCATCATACGCATCACACGTCGCCTTGTACTTTTCGTGGAACTCCTTCGCGTCGTCATCGAAGAGGTAATACGGCGTTAAATCTGCCCCACCGCCGTACCACGCCTTACCGCCGACTCTAAATCTACGCACATCCGCGCGAAAAGTCGGCACCATGGGCGATCGAGGATGGAAAACCAAGGACAACGCGCACGCTTCGTACTCTTGGCCACCCTTCGGATCAATCTCCTCTCGTCCGCGAGAGGACATGGCTGCCGCGCGCTCTGGAGTGAGCTTTCCTCTAATGATCGAAACGTTCGCCGCCGCCTTCTCGAACACTTCTCCGCCTTCCAACACCCGAGTGATGCCGTATCCGTCCGCCTTTGTCCCGCGTTCCCACTTGTCTTCGCAGAACGTCTTCCCGCTCCCATCCACGCGCTCCAAGGCGTCACAGAGTTCCTTTTGCTTATCCAAAAGAAAGTCCTCAAAAGAGTCCAAAGAAACCTCGCTCGCGGCGCTTTTCGCTCTCCCGCTCGCTCGCGCTCGCTCGCTGGAGGTCGTGGCAACCTTTCCCGGTTTCCATCCGGGCGCGGCGGTCGATCGGGTCGCCAGGGCTGCCATATTTCTCGCTCGCTCGCGTCTCGTTTTCAGGTCGTAACTACCGCGAAACGTCTCCACTTCAACTACACTTCTCTAGAAAGAGTGACAATCCTAAACCATCTTCTAAACGTCATCGCTCGTTCTAACGCGTCACCGACGGTGCATCAACGCATCATCGACGTCATCCGTCGTCAACTGACCGGGTAAACGCGCGAATCCATCGTTAAAAATCGAGTACGCGCTCGCCTGTCCGGCTCGCCGCCGGCCGAGGTTGGAAATAATCAAAGAAAAACCCGTCGCCAAGACGAACACCGGTCCTAGCTCGCGCTCGTGCGCGATTCGTAACGCAACCAACCACGACGCAAGACGCACGAGGGGAACCCGCGCCAAGAGATTCGCCAACCAACGGGACAGACCCAAACGCTCTCGAAGCGCTCGTTCGGCGTACGCTCTCGCCCCTCGCAACGGGACAATCAAATCCTCGTCATCGTCCTCCTCCTCCTCCCGCACGACGTCACCAGAATTACTCCCCTTAATTCTCGGTCGAACCGTCACGAGCGCGACGATTCCTCTCCCGTTCCCCGACGAAGAAGACTCCTCCAATTCAACCGCGCGCGTCTCGTCGCCCTCTCGCATCGCCTTCCCTCTCACCGTCACCACCGCATCCTTCCCATCGAACGCCGTCCCCGCGCGCGTCTTCGCCAACACCGCTCGCCGCACTTCACTTCGCGTCGCCCCTCGTCGCGTTTCCACCCGCGTCGACGTCGCCGTGGCGTCGATGAACGTCCCAGGTGACAACGCTCTCGCCGTCAGCGTCATCGTCTTCTCTTCGGCATCGTTCGCGCGTTCGCTCGTCGGTCCCGTCGGTTTCGCGTCCGCCGACGCCGCGAATCCGCGCGACGACGTCGACGTCCCCTTCGATCGTCTTCGCATCCGCGTCCGCGTCCCTCTCTTCGGCGCGCGCGCCGATCGCGGGGGCGGTGTGAGGGGTCGGCACGCGCGGATTTCGTTCGCGAGGTCGTTACGACGCGCCCGCGAGACGCGCGTCACTTCGCGACTCTTCGACGGCGCGACGACGGAGCGCGGGACGATCGATCGATCGGTGAGATTCTACCCGGGACGAGCGCGTGGTCGACGCGCGCGATCGAGCGAACGAACGAACGAACGAACGAACGAACGAACGAACGAACGAGGGGAACTGAACCGAAGAATGCAAGGAGGCGCGCGAGCCGCGGGGACGATGTCGGTGTCGTCCGGCGCTGGGGTGTCGGAATACGACCGAGGACGGGAACGAGGGACGGCGAGCGATGCGAGCGATCTCGGGGCGGATCAACTCTTGGTTGATATCGCGAATTACGTCGTGGGGTACGAGATTAAATCGCGAGACGCGGTGAAGACGTGTAGATTTGCAATTTTGGACTTTGTGGCGTGCGCGTTGAGAGGCGCGAATGATGCGGGGTGCGCGAAGCTCTTGGGACCGTGCGTGCCCGGGGTGGAGTGTAAATTTGGTGCGCACGTGCCGGGGACGGAGTACTACCTGGATCCGGTGACGGCGACGTTTAACATGACGACGTGCGCTCGATGGTTGGACTTTAACGACGCCTTTTACGGAGCCGAGTGGACGCATCCGAGCGACGTAATCGGAGCGATACTGAGCGTGAGCGAGTACGTGAGCAGACTAAGAAATGAACGCGGGTTGAGCGTGCTGAGCATGCGAGATGTCATCGTGGCGACGATTAAAGCGTACGAAATAGTCGGCGTGCTGGCGTTGGACAACTCTTTCAATCAAATTGGCGTGGATCATTTGTTGCTGACACGCGCCGCTGTTGCAGCGGTGACGACGTCGATGCTTGGAGGCGGACGTTTAGAAGTCATGTATGCGACATCGCAGGCGTTCATTGACGGGTCAGGACTCAGATGCTTCAGACATTACCCGTGTTCGGGGACGCGTAAGGGCTGGGCTGCGGGAGACGCGGCAGCTCGTGGTGTATCTCTGGCTCTCATGACGATGCGCGGGGAAATGGGCTATCTCGGAGCGCTTTCCGCTCCAGTGTGGGGCTTCAATGACGTCTTCTACAGACGGCAAGACATCGCTTTGAAACGTGAGTTTGGTGAGTACATCATGGAAAATGTTGTCTTCAAGCCGTCGTTCCCGAGCGAGATTCATGCGCAAACAGCGATTGAAGGCGCTTTTAGATTACATCCACAGATTGTACACCGAGTAGATGAGGTACATTCGGTAGCTGTTCACACGACACGGAGCGCTGTTCGCTGCATAGACAAGACTGGGCCGCTCAACGGCCCTGCCGACAGAGACCATTGTCTGCAGTACGCAGTCGCCGTGGCATTGCTGTACGGCAACATGACATCCGATCACTATGAAGATTCAGTCGCGAGCGATCCGAGAGTCGACGAACTTCGAAGAAAAATTTTGATTGCGGAAAACCCCCAGTACAGTGCCGATTACGTGGATCCAGATCGCCGCTCGTGTTCAAACTCTATTCAAGTGCACTTCAAGGATAGAACGAGCACCAACAAGTTTGAAGTTGAATACCCCGTCGGCCACCGTCGCAGACGCATGGAAGGGTTTCCGGCACTCGAGAAAAAATTCATTTCATCGCTTCATATCAAGTTTCCTCCAGAACGCGCTGGATTCATCTTTGAACGAGTCACCGACGCACAAGTCTTTGACGCACTGACGCCGATGGACTTTATGGAGCTCTTCAACGCAACCCCGCATCCCGTGCTTTTACCACCTATGCGTGCAACTCCCGGGGTTTTCGACTACACACCAATAGATAGTCGTGCTTCATTTTTAGTTCCCCGAATTACTGACGGACGCACTGCGTCCGTCACCGATGGCGGCGTCAACGTCTCCAACTGACCACATCGCGCAGCGCAAGTAGAAAATTTGTCAATACGATTAGAAGCGAACGATTACGAGCGATAGGATAGGGGCGGTCGAAGGAACTGACGACTGTTAACACTTCTGTTGTGTGCATTGATTAAAACCGAGGCTAATTACCTAGAAAAGGCAAATAGCTGCCAATCTAGAATGACTAAACGCGTTCAGAGAACTGAGCGATTTAGTTACCCGAGACTTGGCGGTTGTCAACAGCGCAGGCAGCGCCGGAGGCCGGGCGGTGGACCAAGAAAGACGCGCATTGGACTTGCTTGATGTTGTCGAAACCGGCGACGCGGATGTAGCAATCCGGGAAGGCCTTGGTGGCAGCCTTGACTTCGGCGAGGACTTCATCGGTGTTTTGGCAGCCGTACATCGGGAGCTTCCACATGACCCAGTAGCGGTTGTCGTAGTAGCACGCGTTGATGGAGGTGTCCATGCCAGACCAGCCGTGGCCGTCAGCGTAGGCGTGGGCCTCGTCTTCGAACTCGACGCACGGAGTCCAGCCGTTGTTGAGCAAGTATTGGACTTGCTTGGAGATTTCGGCATCGGAGAGCGGCGGCAAGAAGGAGAAGGTCTCGAACATCCTAATCGAGGCGAAAGCAAAGGCGAAGAAGAGAGGGACATCGGTCAGTCATCACGCTCGCGGAAGATTCCTCAAAGTGGTCTCATTGACACGCTCGAGTCGATTCGTAGCGCGCGAACCAATACTCGTCGTTCGCAGTTCGAAACCCAGAGCCCGAAGGCCCAGGGCGAGGGACCCTGTTGGGAGCTCTCGAGTCGCCATCGGACACGTGGATGATGATATCCACGACTAGGTCCTCCCTTGGGTGTCCCGCGGTGCCGAACACCCCCAAGGCTGCCGAGGCTGAGGACGCGACGACGGCGACGACGAACGGGCGAGGGACGGGACGAACGCGACGGTTTCGACACCCCCGACGAGTTCGGCGCGTTGAGCCGCCCGTTCTCGAGAACCCCACCCGGCGCGTTCGGCGCCGAGCGAAGCCCTAGTAGAAGGAAAAACGGTCGTCCGATCGTGTTCGCGGGGACTGAGCCCCCTTCTCGCGACCGACGGACCGTCGCGTCAGCGCGCGTCGGCGCCGCGCGAGCGACGCTCAAAGGCGAAAGAAAATCTCTCGAGAAATCCCGTCGCCTTTCGAACCGCGCTCGCGCGTTTACCCGACGCTCGCGTCGCGGAAGTTTCCGAGGGAGATCCCTCGCCGGGTGATTATCAAATCATCGCGAAAAAATAGAAGAAGGACTCCTCAGCCTTCTTCGTCGTCGGCGAGTCGAGTCGTCGCGGACGTACTTGTTGCCGTGCGGGCGCCAGACCATCATGGACTTGGCGTTGGCGACCTTGCCGGTGGAGACGGCGACGGTCTTGGCGACTTGGGCTTGTTGGGCGATAGCGGACATGTTGATCTTCTGTCGTGCGATAGAGTGCGGCACCCCGCACGCCATCGCGCCCGCCCTCCTCGTCGTCGTCGGTATTTTTTTCTCCCCAACATCGATCGGACATTCGGAACACACATATTACAACACAAAATAAACCCGATACGCGTGATTCTCAATTCTATTTCCCAGGTCCCGCGCGCGCACCCGGAAAAAATCTTCCCCGTCCCCGTCGATCGGGTTCGGATATATACATACCCGCGGGACTGACTGGGTGCGCGCGTGCGAGAAAAAAAGGGCGCGCGCTCGACGGAGCGATCATTTCACACGTCATCGAGTAAAAAAAATGGATCGTGAATCGATGGGTCGTGAACGGTCAAACATAGGGGTGGGTCAACGGGCGCGCTGACGTGGCGTGCGGGCGATTTTGATTTTCGGGCGAAAAAAGGACACCCTATATGGAAGGAATCCCGATGTGGATTCGTGTGGTAGATTCGCAACGAGTGGCGCCGCGCGGTCGACCGCGAGATGCCCTGACCTCACTCTTTGACACGAAGACTCTATAATCAACATGTCCGCTATCGCCCAACAAGCTCAAGTCGCCAAGACCGTCGCCGTCTCCACCGGCAAGGTCGCCAACGCCAAGTCCATGATGGTCTGGCGCCCGCACGGCAACAAGTACGTCCGCGATCGCGAGCGACGACGACTCGCGTTTTTTCGTACCCGCCCGATCGCGCCGACGGGGAAACTCGCGGGGTAATCTGTGGTAATCACCGCGCGGGCGGCGCGCGGACCCGGTCGCGACGGGCGGAACGGGCGCGCGGGACGGGTGAAAATTATTTTTTACGTTCCTCGCGCGCCGTCCGCGCCGGTTTCGCGCGGCGCGACGACGCGTCGCGGTGGTACCCTCATCCGCCAAGGGGGGGGGCCCGCACCGTAACCTGCGGTGCGGAAAAGGGTTTACGTCGCCGACGGTCCAGACGTTCCCCGACGCGCGCGCGGTGTCGCGACAGGAATGAAAATATTCTTTCGCCTCATCATCCTTCTTCTTCCGCGAGCGCGATGACTGACCGATGTCTCTCTCTTCGTTGCCTTTGCTTTCGCCTCGATTAGGATGTTCGAGACCTTCTCCTTCTTGCCGCCGCTCTCCGATGCCGAAATCTCCAAGCAAGTCCAATACTTGCTCAACAACGGCTGGACTCCGTGCGTCGAGTTCG